>JAEEGJ010004505.1_pt1 | contig 46912 bp, 40 predicted proteins | sample 8958761 | NCBI WGS metagenome assembly JAEEGJ01 (sample SAMN16246546, study PRJNA631951) | gut metagenome | biome: gut microbiome; feature: rumen; material: RS-attached | host: Bos | place: Iran: Karaj | collected 2018-10
TCTCAGGGCGAACCTCCATAGGAACCTGATAAGTAGCACCACCGAGACGGCGAGCCTTTACTTCGAGCTCAGGCATGATATTCTCCATAGCCTGCTCGAACACCTCAAGAGCATCCTTGCCTGTCTTTTCAGCTACGATCTCAAATGCACCGTAAACTATTTTCTGCGCAACGCCCTTCTTACCGTCTAACATGATATTGTTGATAAGACGTGTAACGAGCTTTGAATTGTATACAGGATCCTGTAATACATCACGCTTTGCGATTTTACCTCTTCTTGGCATTTTCGCTTCCCTCCTTCATATAGATTGATGAATTCATAGGTACTCAAACCTGATCGGTTACTGCCGTACGTCGGCATTGCTTCGCCGATCGGTGTGTCAGGAGCCAATGCAGAGGATCTATCGAATAAATCTATATGATCTCCGCATTACCCTGCGGTAGTAGTTATCCTATTTAATTGATAATGTGCGGCTTTATTCATGCAGCCTGCCGCTGACTGCTCTGAAGTATCTTACTTCTGCTTAGGCTTCTTAGCACCGTACTTGGAACGAGCCTGATTACGGTTAGCAACGCCCTGTGCATCAAGAGTACCTCTGATGATGTGGTAACGCACACCAGGGAGATCCTTAACACGTCCGCCTCTGATGAGAACAACGCTGTGCTCCTGAAGGTTGTGACCGATACCTGGAATGTAAGATGTTACTTCATAACCGTTTGTGAGCTTAACTCTGGCGATCTTTCTCATAGCTGAGTTAGGCTTCTTAGGAGTAGCAGTTCTTACAGCAGTGCAAACGCCTCTCTTCTGAGGTGAGCTCTGGTTGATCTGTGTCTTCTTCTTTGCATTGTAACCCTTCTGAAGTGCAGGAGCTGTAGACTTTGTCTCAAGATCCTTTCTTCCCTTACGAACGAGCTGGTTAAATGTAGGCATATTTTTCCTCCTTTTCAATAATATAAGCGTCAGACCTTCCATAAAAAGGTATAGAGTCTGCGCACTGATATATTATACCCAAAAAAGGACGGCTTGTCAAGGGTGATCCTCAAAAAGCCGTCCGTTTTCATTATTTTTTGTGATTTTTCCCATTATTGCATGGGATTTTGTCATAGATACTTAGCTATTATTTCAGCCATTCTTTCATGTCGGTTATAGTACCGCCGCCCGAGATGTAAGAATAGAACGCCAATACGTTAGATGCGTCAATGGAATCAACTCTTCCGCTTTCGTCAACATCGGCTGCCGCCCTCTGCTTTTCATCCAGTATAGAGCCGTATCCCGTAGAAACGCGGGCATATTCTTTAAGTATCTTGCTGGCATCGACCGAGTCCACCTTGCCGTCTCCGTTTACATCGCCGAGTACTATCTCAGGCTCAGGCGGAGTTGTAGTAGTGGTTGTTGTCGTGGTGGTCTCTGTAGTAGTCGTGGTAGTCGTTGTTGTTGTGGTCGTAGTAGTAGTCGTGGTAGTCGTTGTTGTTGTGGTCGTAGTAGTAGTTTCCTTCTCCTTGACCGTAACGTCGAACTCTACGGTTGCGTATACCCACTCGTTGGCATCTGCGTTGAATACCTTATACTTTACTGTGATATTCTTTACACCCGGAGTAAGGCTGTCAAATCCGCTTACTTCATAGCGGTCAGGACTTGAAGCAACTCTGTCACTTCTGTAGATACGCTGTGTAACGCCGCCCTGAGTATGATAAACAGCTACATACAGACCTGAAAGGTCTAATTCTTCGCCGACCTCATACTCTGTCTGATGCGGCATTCTTGTTATTTCAATAGAAGCCGTAAAATGCGGATCAATTGTAGTAGTAGTTACAGTCTCTGTTGTTGTGGTAGTGGTAGTTGTGGTAGTAGTTGTAGTTGTAGTTGTCGTTGTGGTCGTTGTAGTTGTTGTAGTGGTCGTTGTAGATGTAGTTGTTGAAGTGACCAGTTCAACTCTTATCGAAGCCGTAGCCTCTGAACCACCATGCTCATAGCCAAATACTATTTCATATATTCCGGCAGCCATACTGTTGAAATTATTGCCAATGATACGAAGCTGATTTCTGTCAAATGAAATTTCACTCATATCAACAGGATCAAGAACGACTTCCCTTGAAGTACCATCGCTGAGCTGCTCAGTGTATGACCTTATAAGAGTACCGCCTCTCAGGTTGAGCTCATCATGTAATTCATATCTTGTCTTGTTTGGTTTTTTGCCAACTTCAAGCTTTGCCTCTACGCTCTGTACATACGGAGCTGTGGTGGTAGTGGTGGTTTCAGATGTAGTAGTGGTTGTGGTTGTAGTAGTTGTTGTTATTACTTCTGTTGTAACAGGCTGCTTTACAACACCAACAGTCATTGTGAACGAATCAGTCACGGTAATACCGCCTTCGGTATAACTGAGGATAAATGTATATTCTCCTCTTTCCCATGCTCTGTAATTGGTCTTTTTAACTACTCTGTTGTCATTCATTGGAATGACCTCTGACCTTTCTTTGCCGTCAGGACCTGTATGACCTATCCTTACCGTACCGCCTGCAAGGTCATATGGCTCAAACATTTCATAATCGACCTTATCAGGAAGCGTCTCTATACGTATGGACGGCTTTACACCATTAGGCGCAGGTCTCGTTGTAGTGGTCGCAGTTGTTGTCGTTGTGGTTGTAGTGGTAGTTGTGGTTGTTACGGGAGCTTCCACATTTATAGGCAGCTCAACAAATGCTTCGGAATCGTTATAAATATAAGTAAATCTTATATTGCAGGTTCCTTCTTTTGTATTTGCAAATTCAATATCATCAAGTCTTATGCCGTTTCTTCTCGGACTTACCTTATCCATATCAACAGCATCAAGGAATGTATCCTTATATGTGCCGTCACTGTAGATCTCTCTGTAAGAGCGAATAAGCGTACCGCCTCTGAGGTCAAGCTCTTCTCCTGCGGTATAAGTGGTCTTATTCGGCATATGACCTATCTCAAGCCCTGCATCTATTCTTTCAACATAGACCGATGTAGTTGTTGTAGTCGTTGTGGTCTCTGTGGTCGTTGTAGTTGTAGTCGTAGTAGTGGTGGTAGTTGCAGGCTTTACGACTTCTACCGTGAAATCTGCATATACAACGCTTCCCTGAACGGAATATCCCACATTTATAGTGTATGTTCCTTCACGGTTTTTATCATAAGCCGAGGTATTGATATATACAGCATCTCTCCAAAACGAAAGCTCGTCCATTTTCAGGCTTTCGAGGAAGATATCAGCGTGTGTACCGTCACTGTAGTACTCCGTATACCATCTTATAACAGAACCGCCGCTGAAATCCAGATCTTCACCTATAGTATATGTAGTCTTATTCGGAAGACTATCTATGTCTATCTTCGGATCAACACTTACAACATACACAGATGTAGTAGTTTCGGTCGTGGTCGTAGAAGTCGTTGTGGTGGTAGTAGTAGTTGTTGTGGTGGTGGTCGTAGTTGTGGTAGTTGTAGTCTTTGGCGGCTCGACCTCCACCTCAAACTCTGCAAAAGCTGTAGAATCAGAATAGGTATAGCCTATGCCTATTTTATGCTTTCCTGCTTCATTACTGTTGAATTTCTCGGTATTTATATATATACCGTCTCTCCAGTAAGCAGCATCTTTCATATCAATAGGATCAAGGATATGATCCTCGTAATTACCGTCGCTGTAGAATTCTCTGTACGAACGCAGAACTGTACCGCCGCTGAGGTCAAGAGCCTCACCCATTGTATAAGTGGTCTTGTTAGGCATTTTTCCTATACCAACACTTGCACTTACACTGACAACATACGCAGCTGTTGTTGTGGTTGTGGTAGTTGTAGTAGTTGTTGTAGTAGTGGTAGTTGTTGTTTTCTTTGTTGTAGTAGTCGTTGTTGTAGTGGTGGGCTTTGCAGTAGTCGTAGTAGCAGCAGGCGGATCACCGCTGAGCAGCTGGAACTGGTATTTATAGCCGCTTGCATAAGACTGGGCATATGAGCCGCTGTATCCTCTTATGACTCCGCTGTACGAACCTGTAGTGCCGTTACTGCTGTTGCATATAGTCTCAGAAGAGCTTACTATCTTACAGTTCTTATTGTAAAAAGTAATACTTCTGAGTGAAGAACAGTTCTTAAAGCAGTCTCTGCCGACAACAGAAACGCTTACAGGCAGTTCAACAGAACCAAGTGAAGAACAGGAATTGAATGCGCTGATTCCCAATTCCTTTACTGTATTCGGAATATTTACCGATGAAAGGCTCGAACAGTTCATAAAAGCATATGAACCTATGCTGGTTATTCCGCTGGCTATATCAACGGAAGAGATACGACTCCTGTAAGAGCTCCACGGTACCTTATCTGATGACAGCCAGTCTGCCAGATTTCCCGTACCCGTGATAGAAAGTTTTCCGCCGTCAAGGCTCCAGTATGCACTGTTTCCGCATTTGCCTGATTCCTGTACGGTATTGTCCTCAATAGAGATGATCTGAGGAACAGCAGCCTCAGATATTGTCTGAGGGCAGCAAAAAGCTGATGAAACGCTCATTATCGCCGCAATAGCTGCGGCAGCAATTTTTTTCATGCATATTTCTCCATTCTCAAGCACCATCCGCCCCTCCGGAAAGTGTTATTTTGATTTCCCCTATGCACTCCCTATCTATGCTTTTGCTTTTATTTCTCTAAGAATTCCGATAATGATTTTACGTTTCCGTTTTCAGAAGATGTATAAGCGTAGTATGCCAGTATCTTTGAAGCGTCAACTGAGTCTGCCATGTTGTTTTTGTCAACATCGGCAGCCTTGAATGCTGTTTCGCTGAGCTTTGAAGCCTTTCCTGATGAAACAGCAGCATATTCTGCAAGCACCTTGCTTGCGTCAACAGAATCTATAAGCTTGTCTCCGTTTACATCGCCAAGCATATAGTCTTCACTATGAGGAACAGGTGTTGTAGTAGTTACCGGAACAGTAGTAGAAGTTGTAGAGGTAGTGGTTGGTTTAGCTGTTGTAGTAGTTGTTGTTGTGGTTGATGTAGTTGTGGTTGTGGTTGTGGTTGTAGTTGTAGTCGTTGTTGCTGAAGTGGTCGTAGTGGTTATTGGCTGATCGCCCAGCAGCTTGAAGCTGTATCCGAAAGAATCCGCATAAGACTGAGCCCACGATTTATCAACGCTAATGATAGTACCGCTGAAAACGCCTTTATCGTTAGCGACTGAATTACATATAGTAAGTGAATCGCCTACTACCTTGCAAAGTCTGTTGCGGATTATCACAGTGCTGAGTGAAGAACAGTTTTTGAATGCTTCTCTGCTTACAGCTGTAACGCTTTCGGGGATATCAACAGAAACAAGCGATTTGCATGAAGTAAATGCGCTCATTCCTATCTCAGTCACGCTGTCGGGAATGGTTATAGAGCCGAGGCTTGAGCAGCCGAGAAAAGCATACTGACCGATAGACGTTATACCTTTTTCAATCTCAACAGTATTGATCTGCTGTGCAAGAGACTTCCAAGGCACTTTCGTACTTGATGTCCAGTTTGCCATTGCTCCCGAGCCTGTAATAGAAAGCTTTCCGCCTTCTAAGCTCCAGTAAGCATCTGAACCGCATTTGCCCGATTCGCCTACGTTTTCACCTGTAACCATATATTCCTGCGGAACGCCCGCTGCCAGTACAGGGAATGATGCCATAGACGTAAAGCATATTGCTGCCGATACGACAGCTGATACGACCTTCTTCATTTTTTATTCCTCCCATTTTAATATCATATTTCAGACCCGCACATCACCCCAAGCATATGCAGGTCTTAAAAGCTTATCTTCTTCTCGGTATAAAAAGCATTATGAGCGGATATATCTCAAGTCTTCCCAGAAGCATATCGAAACAAAGCACTATCTTGGAAAACGAATTGAGTCCGCTTAGATTGCCGGCAGGACCAAAACGTCCCACACCGAAGCCGATATTATTGATACAGTTTATTACTGCCGAAGCTGACTCTTCTATGGTAAAGCCGTTAAGAGTCACCAGCAGTACAGATATACAAAAAAGCATCAAAAACAGTATAAGATAATTGCTTACACCGCGGACAACGTCTTTCTCAACGGGCTTTCCGTCCATCTTGACAGTCGATACAGCACGCGGATTTGCGATATATTTGAGTTCCTTGATACCTGTCTTTATAAGTATGATTATTCTCGATACCTTCATACCGCCGCCTGTAGAGCCTGCGCACGAACCCACGAACATGAGCATCAGCAGCAGCGTCTGCGAGAATACAGGCCACTTGGCAGTATCCGTAGTTGAAAAGCCTGCCGAGGTTATGGTAGAAGCTACCATAAAGAATGTATGTCTGAGAGTATCGCCTACGCCGTCATAGAGTTTGTGGACATTACAAGCGATAATAGCTGTTGCAGCTATGATAACGCCGAAATAAGTCCTTACCTCTTCATTCTTGTAAGCAAGCGAATACTTTCTTATTATAAGGTAGTAGTAAAGGTTGAAGTTGACACCGAAAAGGATAATGAAAGCTGCCACTACCATTTCGATGTAAACGCTGTCATAGTGACCGATGCTGTCTCCCCATATGGAGAAGCCTCCCGTACCTGCCGACGAGCAGGCGTGGATAATAGCATCATAAAGCGGCATACCGCCGAAAAGCAGCAGTACAGCCTCAGAGACCGTAAGTGTTATGTATATGCCGTAGAGTATACGTGCGGAAAAGCGCGACTTTGATACAAGTCGTCCCACCTTCGGACCTGCACACTCAGCTCGCATCATATGCATTGTACGCGAGTCGTTGCTGGACATAATGGCAATTACAAACATAAGCACTCCCATACCGCCCAGCCAGTGAGTAAAGGCTCGCCAGAAAAGGCACGCTCTGGACATTGCCTCGACATCATCAAGGATAGTCGCACCCGTGGTCGTAAATCCCGAGACAGTCTCAAAGAGAGCACTCGGGTAATTGTCTATCTCTCCCGAGATAATGAAAGGCAGGGCTCCGATACACGACATCATTATCCATGAAGCTGCAACGCTAACAAAGCCTTCCGTGGAATATACTGAATTGTTTTTCGGCTTACTTATAGTGAAGATAACAGCTATTGCCATAGTTATCAGAAAAGGTATGCCGAAGGAAGCCACAACATGGTCTTCCTCATAAATAAAGCCTACTATTATGGGCAGAAGCATACAAAGTCCAACGACTTTCAGTATCTGTCCCATAATGTAAGATACCATTCTATAGTTCATAAAAAGTCAGGCGAACTCCTTAGTCAAAGATATTACTGAGGTCGTGCATACCCTTTGTAGTAGTAACGACAACAACGCTGTCGTTAACCTGGAGACAGTCATCACCCTTTGGTATAATAAGTTCATTTCCTCTTGCGATACTTGCAATAAGGATACCGCTGCGAAGCTTCAGCTTTTTAAGCGGAACATCCACATATTCCTTCTTGTCGCGGACAACGAACTCTATAGCTTCAAGACGGTCATTGACCAGTCTGTACAGTGTAGTTACACTGTTTCCGAGAGAATTCTGCTTTGCACGCACATACTGGAGTATCTGATTGACTGTGATAGTCTTTGGCGATATGATACTGTCAAGGTCGAGAGTATCGGAAAGCTGCATGAGAGACATTCTGTTTACCTTTGTTACTACCTTTTCAACGCCGTTGTTCTTTGCCAGAAGTGAGAGAAGTATATTCTCCTCATCAATTCCCGTAAGGGTAACAACTGCATCGGCATCGTAAACACGCTCTTCTTCAAGGATATCATGGTCTGTACCGTCAGCACATGAGATATCCACCTTGTTGAGCCTGTCAGACAGTTCAAGGCAGCGTTCACGGTCTATCTCGATTATCTTTACTTTGACGCCCATTTCTATAAGCTGTTTGGAAAGATGATAAGCAATTCTTCCGCCGCCTATGAGTACAGCCGATTTTACACGCTTTTCGCGGTAAGCCGCACTTATGCTCTTGAAGAATTTTACCATGTTGCTGTGTGAAGCAGTCATGTGTATCTTATCACCTGCGCGGAGCACGTAATTACCGTTAGGTATAGTGAGCTCCTCACCGCGCTGTACAGCACATATAAGCACATCGAGCCTCATTCTTCTTGAAAGCTGACTGAGTGCCACACCGTCAAGTATACTTCCGCTTGTGACACGTATTTCCGCCAGGTCAACTCTGCCCTTGGCAAAGGATTCTATATTTATAGCATCAGGGTAACGCAGTACCTTGGCTATTTCGTTGGCTGCATTGTAATCGGGGTTGACCATCATGCTGATACCCAGCTCCTCACGCATGAATACCAACTGCTTGTCGAATTCGGGGCTGCGAACACGCGCGATACAATGACGCGCACCCATTTTTCTTGCAATAAGGCATGATAACACGTTTACTTCATCGGAAGTGGTAACAGCGATAAAGATATTAGCCTTGGAAACATTAGCTTCTTCAAGGATATTGGTCTGTAGACAGTTACCGCATATTCCCATTACATCGAAATCGTTTATTGCAGTTTCTACCAGCGTCTCTTTCTTATCTATAATAGTGATGTTGTGTTCATCGCTGAGGACTTGCGCAAGAGCACTTCCTACCTTGCCGCATCCTACAATTATAATGTCCATATTTCCTCCATAAAATAATTACTACAAAACTATGGGTGAGCAGATATATTTACTCAATATAATTATAATCCCACTGTACACGTTTGTCAACACAAAATTAGAGCTAAGACCTCAGAACTTAGAACTAAGAGCCGAGAGTTGCTGAGCCGATAAAATACGGCTGTTTTACTTTCCAAGTATTTCCGGCATATCAAGTATACGGTAATATGCTTTCTTATCCATGCCGGATCTGTTGAAATTCCAGTATTCAGCCGCAGTCCTGTAAGCTATAGCGGCTTCCGCCATATATTCCTTTGACATCTCAAACATAATCTTTACAATGCCGTCACATTCACATATACTGCCGAACAACATTTTAATATAGCTGTCAATATCGACCTCATAAAACGTAAGCTCGTCATAGTCCTTTTTGAGCTGTTTGTATGGACAGCTGACCCTTTTACCGCTCACGCTGCCATACATTATACCAACATCATATTCTATCTCATTTCGTATATCACGGCTCTGCCCTGCATTAAGAGCTTTAAGCTCATTTTCGTTTCTGCCTGTAAGCAGCCAGAGCTGACCATTCTGAAGTCTGTCATTTTCACTGACATCAATGAACTTATAATTTTCCAGCTGCGATCTTACACTGTTCAGATGCTGTCTTTTTCTTATAGTACATATCTCTGTCAGTATTTTCTTTTCATTTATAAGCATATCAAGATGAATTGATGCCGATACTTCATCGGCACATTCGAGTTTTCCCATTTTCTATGCTTCACCTGCCTATACGAATGATACTGTTGCCTGCATCGTGATTGACGGGCGGATAATATCCGCCCCTACAGGCTAATGGCTAACGCCTAAGAGCTAAGGGCTAAAATCATAATTCAGCAAAGCTGAATTATGATTTATACTGCTCTTCCAGCCATTTTATCATATTGTCGAAGCCTTCCTGTGTACGTTCAAACTCCGCCTCATGCTCTATCTCAGCCTTCATGGAACAGAGTCTGCCGTGCCATGTCATACATTTAAGCACATCGCCGTTCAGTATCTTATATGCGAAATCGCCCTTGCTTCCCGAGAAGTCGTTGCCGCTCTCGAAGTAGTAGAACTTAGGTATCTCAAATATCTCCGAAACACTCATTCTTTCATGCTCCTCTCAAAATACTCTATTGCTTCGTCAAGGCTGTTATATACTGCCGACAGAAGCGGCTTTATCTCATCATCGGGCTGGGTCATATCGGGTATCATTATGGCGTGACAGCCTGCTGCATGAGCAGCTGTGATACCGTTGGGCGAGTCCTCAAAAGCAGCGCACTCCTGAGGCGGAAGTCCCAGCTCTTTAGCTGCCGTAAGGTATATATCGGGAGCAGGCTTGCCGTTTGTTATCATGTCTCCGCAGACCATAGCCGAAAAATAGTCATAAGCACCTATAGTACGCAGATATTCGTTAGTCCTGTTACTTGGTGTAGCCGTTGCCACAGCCATTTTTATGCCGTGGTCGCGGAGATAGTCCAGAAGAGTGAACAGTCCCTTTTTCACTTCAAGACCGTTTTCCTTTATGTACTCGTTCATAAGCACAGTTCTGTGCGCACGTATCTCCTCTGTGGGACAGTCCTCGCCCAGAAAGCTCTTTATCTTTGGAATGGAGAATTTTCTCGCCATACTGCGGATAGCGTAAACGTGCTCGGGCTTCATATCGTAGCCGTAATCCTTAGCCGCCAGTATCCAGAATTTGAGATAGAGCTTTTCGGTGTCTATCATAAGACCGTCCATATCAAAAATCGCGCCTTTTAACATTATTTGCTCCTTGTTATGTAATATTGCTCAGTCGCAGTCTGCTCATATAAAGCATACACGGGCGAGCGGAACTCGCCCCTGCAATTATGAATTAAACCAGTAAGGGCGGAACGAGTCCGCCCTCATACATTATTTTACCAGTTTATCATCCAGCTGTACATACCCTCGTACTGACGGGCGGAGCTGTTCCATGAGAAATCCTGCTCCATAGCACGTTTTACCATTTCGTCCCACTGCTTGCGGTTATCGAAATACACTCTCTTGGAGTAATTGATAGTTGACAGCATCTCGTCACCGTTATAGTTGGCAAATGAGAAGCCGTTTCCTGTGCCCTCAAACTCGTTATAAGGCTGTACTGTGTCTTTAAGACCGCCTGTTTCACGGACTATAGGCAAAGTACCGTATCTCAGCGCGATGAGCTGAGTAAGTCCGCATGGCTCGAAAAGCGAAGGCATAAGGATAGTATCAGCAGCCGCATATAGCTTATGAGCCAGATTATCATCATAGAGGATATTAGCCGAAACTCTCTCAGGGTACTTCCACTGATAATGTCTGAACATATTCTCATATCTCGGGTCGCCTGTACCGATAATCACGAACTGTGTATTCTTATCGCAGATACGCTCCATAGCGTAATTTACGAGGTCAAGTCCCTTCTGATCGGTAAGACGGGAGATAATACCTATCATATACTTGTTCTTATCAACGGGGAGTCCCAGCTGAGCCTGCAATTTCTCCTTGTTCTCGGCTTTCTTAGTCTTGAAGTTCTTGGAAGTGAACTTAACAGGTATCTTTTCATCGTTTGCAGGATCGAATACCTTATAGTCGATACCGTTGAGGATACCTCTCAGTGAAGCCGAACGCGCACGGAGAAGTCCGTCAAGCTGCTCGCCGTAGAAAGGATACTTTATCTCCTGAGCGTATGTCTCGGAAACTGTGGTTATATAGTCTGCATACACCAGACCACCCTTTAGCATATTGGCGTCCTTGTGGAATTCCAGCTTGTCCGAGGTAAACATATAATCGGGCAGAGCTGTATTGAACTTGAATGTATCTATATCCCATACTCCCTGGAATTTCAGGTTATGGATAGTCATAATGCTCTTTGTTGAGCTGAAAAACGGATTTGTAGCAAAGGCAGAATGAAGGAAAACAGGTATAAGTGAAGCCTGCCAGTCGTGACAATGGATAATATCGGGACGGAAGCCTATAACAGGCATGATAGCCAGTACAGCCTTACAGAAGAAAGTGAACCTTTCGATATCCCATTTCAGATCGGGAGAATATGGCGTATCGCACTTGAAGTAATACTCGTTGTCAACGAAATAGAACTTGATACCGTTATATTCATACTCCATTATACCGACATGAACACCCTCACTTCTCATACCGTAGTCCATATAGAAGTGGTGAACATATTTGAATTCATTCCTGTACTTTTCGGGGATACAGGTGTAATAAGGCATAATAACTCTTACATCAAACTGATTTTTGTCGATATACTGCGGAAGTGCTCCAACAACGTCAGCAAGACCGCCTGTCTTTATAAATGGAACGCACTCAGAAGCGGCGAATAGAATATTGTTCATAGCATATCTCCTTTTTCGTTATTTGTTACAGCAAACACCTGTAACCTTAATAAATATTATATACTAATTCCTGCCATTAGTCAACACAAAAATATGAACATTGCACAGCGAGCAGAAACTCCGTGATAATCAACAATAGTATTCACCTAAATTTGTACGGAAATTCAAAAAATAATTGTTAGCTTTCGGTATTTAGCGATAAGTACGCAGTACAGGAAAAGCTTTACACAATTATCACTATGCACTAACAACTGATAACTAAAAATTTTTTTGATATTCAATGGTTTTCCATTGAAAAAACGTGTTTTTCAGCCCCTTTATGAAAGCAATATAAAACGATTATGTATTCCGTATTTATTATATGTATGGGTGAGCAGCTTATCATCGCAGCTTGCGGACACCCAATAGTCGTCCCTACAATGCGTTCATCATGTTTGCATCGGGATTAACGAGCGAACGGAATTCGCCCCTACACATGGTGTCTTGTTATTTATATGTAAGGCATACACGGGCGCGCGGAACGCGCCCCTACAGGCTAACGGCTAAAGGCTTTTAATTATGCATTACGAATTACGCATTAATAACTAATCACTATGTACTAACCACTAAAAACTAAAAAGGGACGGAAAAATCCGTCCCTTTTTAATCACGCGATGATATATACCTTTTTGTTTATTATCCCTCGCAGTGATATTCTGTCTTTCACAACAGTTATCATGCGGAGCAAGGGTGCAGCGTCAAGCTGCTTAACTAAAGTATTTAACGCCGCTCTCGAATATCTTCTGGTCTTTTTCACCCTCAACGTTCTTGCAGATGTAGCTGCCCTTACGCTCGGAGTGTCCCATTTTACCGAATACTCGTCCGTCGGGAGAAGTGATACCCTCGATAGCTTCGATAGAAGTATTCGGATTGTAACGGATATCCATAGTAGGATTGCCGTCAAGGTCAACGTACTGTGTAGCTATCTGACCGTTCTTAGCAAGCTGCTGTATAAGACTTGCAGGTGCTACGAAGCGTCCCTCACCGTGTGAGATAGCAACTGTATGTATATCGCCTACCTCACAGCCATAGAGCCAAGGGCTCTTGTTGGAAGCGATACGTGTATTTACCATCATGGACTGGTGGCGGTTGATAGTATTGAATGTAAGTGTAGGAGCATCGTCTGCCATATCGATTATCTCGCCGTATGGAACAAGTCCAAGCTTGATAAGTGCCTGGAAGCCGTTGCAGATACCCAGCATAAGTCCGTCACGATTCTTTAAGAGATCGTGAACAGCGTCCTTTATCTTAGGATTGCGGAAGAATGCAGTAATGAACTTACCGCTTCCCTCAGGCTCGTCACCGCCGCTGAATCCGCCTGGGATCATAATGATCTCTGAACGTCTTACAGCGTTCTCAAAGTATCTTACACTTTCCTCGATATCACCTGCTGAAAGGTTGCGGATAACTACTACCTCAGGCTTTGCACCTGCCTTCTCGAAAGCTCTTGCAGTATCGTATTCGCAGTTAGTTCCCGGGAATACAGGAATAAGAACTCTCGGCTTAGCTATCTTTGTAGAAGCTGAAAGCTGGATACGGTTAGGTGAAGAATATGTCTGAGGAGTTGTATCTGTAGTCTTTATGCGGCATGGGAATACAGGCTCAAGCTTTGCTTCCCATATTCTCTGGAGATTGTCAAGGCTGAGAGTATAATCACGGCAGATGATCTTGTAATCGGAAATAGTCTTACCGATAACGTTCTCATCGCTCTTTGCATCGCCCTTGAGCTCGATGATGAATGCGCCGTAGCAAGGCTTGAAGAGCTCATTGCTGCTGAGATACGAAGTAAACTCGAAACCTATCTTGTTACCGAAGCACATCTTTGCGATACCCTCTGCAAATCCGCCGTAGCCGTTTGTCCATATTGCATTTGCACGGTCATCGGCGATTATCTTCTCTACCTTGTCGAAGCAAGCCTTTATGCTGTCGAACTTAGGAAGTCCGTTCTCGTCATACTCGGGAACGATAGATATAACTGTATTTCCTGCGCTCTTGAATTCAGTTGAAACTATCTTGTCTGCCATTGCAGTTGATACTGCGAATGAAACAAGTGTAGGAGGTACGTCGATATTCTCAAAAGTACCTGACATTGAGTCCTTACCGCCGATAGAACCGCATGAGAGCTCGAGCTGTGCCTTGAATGCACCGAGAAGAGCTGCCATAGGCTTGCCCCAGCGGAGAGGATCGTTCTGTGTTCTCTCGAAGTATTCCTGGAATGTGAGCCAGCACTTCTTATATGTACCGCCTGCTGCAACTACCTTTGCAACAGACTCGATAACTGCAAGCATTGCACCGTGATAAGGTGACTTTTCCGATATATCAGGGTTATAGCCCCAGCCCATAAGTGAGCAGGTATTTGTCTCGCCCTTGAGTACAGGTATCTTTGCAGCCATAGCCTGTGAAGGTGTCATCTGATATACACCGCCGAAAGGCATGAGGACTGTGCCTGCACCGATAGTAGAGTCGAACTTTTCGATAAGTCCCTTCTGTGAGCATACATTGAGGTTTGACATGAGCTGTGTCCATGACTCAGCCTTGTCTGCGATCTCTTCCTCAGCGCGTGGGAGAGGAGCTTCAACTTCGATATCTGTGAACTTCGGAGCACCGTTTGAGTTGAGGAACTCACGTGACAGGTCAACGATAGTGTTGCCGTTCCATACCATTTTAAGACGAGGCTCTTCAACAACGTCTGCTACGAGAGTAGCTTCAAGGTTTTCCTTTGCAGCCTCTTCAAGGAATTTATCAAGGTCCTCGGGAGCTATGACAACTGCCATTCTCTCCTGTGACTCGGAAATAGCTATTTCAGTACCGTCAAGACCATCGTACTTCTTTGGTACTGCATTAAGGTTGATGATAAGTCCGTCTGTGAGCTCACCGATAGCAACTGAAACGCCGCCTGCACCGAAGTCGTTGCAGCGTTTTATCATCTTTGTTACCTCAGGATTGCGGAACAGTCTCTGGAGCTTTCTCTCCTCAGGAGGATTACCCTTCTGTACCTCAGCACCGCAGTGTTCAAGTGACTCTAAAGTATGTGACTTTGATGAACCTGTTGCACCGCCGCAGCCGTCACGGCCTGTCTTGCCGCCGAGGAGGATAACGATATCTCCCGGTACAGGTCTTTCTCTGCGGATATTCTCAGCAGGAGCAGCACCGAGGACTGCGCCTATCTCCATACGCTTTGCAACATAGCCCGGGTGGTATACCTCAGCAACATGACCAGTTGCAAGACCGATCTGGTTGCCGTATGAACTGTAACCGTTTGCAGCTCCGAGAGTTATCTTTCTCTGTGGGAGCTTGCCTGCGATAGTATCTTCAACAGGAACGAGCGGATTTGCCGCACCTGTTACACGCATAGCCTGATATACATATGAACGTCCCGAAAGCGGGTCACGGATAGCACCGCCGAGGCAGGTAGCTGCGCCGCCGAAAGGCTCTATCTCTGTAGGGTGGTTGTGGGTCTCGTTCTTGAACATGAGTATCCAGTCCTCGAGCTCGCCGTCGATGTCTACCTTTATCTTTACAGAGCAGGCGTTTATCTCTTCACTCTCGTCAAGGTCGGGGAGCTTTCCGTCAGCCTTCAGCTTCTTTGCAGCGATAGTGCCGAGATCCATAAGAGTAATGGGCTTGTCCGTTCTGCCCAGCTCTTCACGTACATTGATGTACATATCATATGTATCTTTTATATAAGGAGTATTTATCTTTACGTTCTCAACATTTGTGAGGAATGTGGTATGACGGCAGTGGTCAGACCAGTAAGTATCTATCATACGAATTTCTGTGATAGTAGGATTACGCTTTTCCTCGTTGCGGAAATAATCCTGACAGAACTTGATATCGTCATAGTCCATAGCAAGACCGAACTTGTCAACAAATGCATGGAGTCCCAGTGCATTGAGGTTGATAAATCCTTCAAGCTCCTCAACTGTTGTAGGGATATCGTAATTTGTATCGAGAGTCTTTACTGTTTCCAGTGAAGCCTCACGGCTCTCGACAGGGTTGATGATATAAGCCTTGAGCTTTGCGAAATCATCATCGCTGATAATGCCTGAGATGATATATACACGGGCATTTCTTACACGGCAGCGTTCTCCCTGACGGAGTATCTGTATACACTGCTCGCAGCTGTCAGCTCTCTGGTCGAACTGTCCAGGAAGATACTCTACAGCGAATATCCTGTCAGTCTCTGATATCTGTGGGAGCTCGTCATATACAACGTCAACGGCAGGCTCTGAGAATACAGTGCTTATAGCTGCCTTGAAATCCTCCTCACTGAGTTTATCTGCGTCGTATCTGTTAAGGATACGTACTCCTGAAATGTTTAGTCTGAGTGCAGTTTTTATATCGCTGAGCACAGACTGAGCTTCTACAGCAAATTCAGGCTTCTTTTCAACGTAAATTCTGAATACGGACATAATTCAGTTCTCCTTTCAAACAATTCATAATTCTTAATTCATAATGCTGAACTAATTCATAATTCATAATTCATAATGCATAATTAATGTATCGGCTTCGCCGATAATATCAGAATAGTTCTTAAAATCCGTCGCCGTAAGGCGACACCACAATTATGAATTATGCATTATGCATTATGCATTAAAAAACATTATTCATTATGAATTACGCATTAATACAGGTCGACTGGTCTGCCAAAGCAGAAGTCGTGACCATACTCTTCTATTATAACACTAATTATCTGATTACGCAAACTTTTTTCGGGATTTTTTCGTGAAATCTTTATTTGTGTATAATCAGGTGCATATCCGCGGTGAAATTCTGTAGAATTTTCACGCTCGAACAGCACAGGCACTGTTTTGCCTACCAGTGAGCTGAGGTATTTTTCCCTGGTTTCATCTGCTGCGGCAGTCATTTCCTGCCACCTCACCGTCTTGACGCTCTCGGGTACCTGTCCGCTCATTTTGTCGGCTCTTGTACCCTTTCTCCGCGAATATCTGAACACATGGACTTTCGCAAAGCCTACCCTGCGTATGAACTCCACGGACTCTGCATGGTCCTCGTCCGTTTCCTGCGGAAATCCAACCATTACGTCCGTTGTGAATGAGCAGTCGGGGAAGATACTGCGGATACGCTCCGTAAGAGCAAGATACTCCGCAGCGGTATATTTGCGGTTCATGGCTTTAAGAGTGCGCTCGCAGCCGCTTTGCAGGGACAAATGGAACTGGGGACAGAACTGTGGCAGGGCTTTCAGACGCATGAGCAGCTCCTCGGACATCATCTCAGGCTCCAACGAGCCAAGTCTTATACGCTCTATGCCTTTCTCGGCAGCGCATATTTCCGCTGCATCAGCAAGGTCAAGTCCCCATTCTCTGCCGTAAAATGCAAGGTTTATACCAGAAAGGACTATCTCCTTCTTGCCGCTCTCCGCTATGGCTCTCACCTCATCCTGCAGTACTTCGGGCTGTTTTGAACGGCAGCGTCCCCTTGCATAGGGTATCATGCAGTATGAGCAGAACTGGTTGCAGCCGTCCTGTATCTTCACGAATGCACGGGTATTATTGTCGAAACGGGTACATTTCAGCGGCTCAAACACATCGTCAGAGCCGTAGTCCTCTATCTCCACCATGTGCGAGCGCGTTTCAAGGCAGTTCTTCACCATTCCCACTATATGGCTGCGGAACTTTGTTCCTGCGATAATATCCGCTTCGGAAAGCTTTTCGGCTTCCTCCCTGTTTGCCTGCGGATAGCAGCCCGTTAGAGCTATGACCGCATCAGGAAGTTCGGCACGGGTCTTTCTCAGAGCCGTAAGGGCACGGCTGTCCCCCGAGGAAGTGACCGTACAGGAATTTATGACAACTGCGTCCGCGTCTGCCGATTCTTCCGCGATCTCAAAGTCTGCCTCACGAAAAAGCGACTTCATACATTCAGTTTCATAGTGATTGACCTTGCAGCCAAAGGTTATAAAATATACTTTATACATAATTCACCCATAGTTTATAAAATATGCACATTCTGCTGTGTGTATAGTTTGCACAATTATTACTTTGTGTTTTTATGCACTGTTAATAGTTATCTGCTATCAATAAAAATTGCTATTCCTGTGTCAATCTATTGCACTATTATGACGAAAATTCAGAAAATGGCTTGACACCGCGCTTTAATAGTGCTATTATATAGTTGCGGAAGGGAAAAGCCGCAGAAAAAGAAATAAACAAGAAAAAAACACAACCCAGACATCTGAAAACAGGAGGTATAGTATGACTAAAACAACTGTTAATCTTCAGGCAATCAACGACGTAAAGGAATTCGTCAACATCGTTATGAAGTATGATTTCGATATTGACCTCGTTTCCGGTAGATACGCTATAGACGCTAAGTCTATCATGGGTATCTTCAGCCTCGACCTCTCAAAGCCAATCCAGCTTAATGCGCACACAGATGATGCTGATAAGTTCCTTAAAGAGATCGACAAGTTCATTGTTAAGTAAGATAAAAAGTTAATAACAAAGTAAAAGGGATATGTTCCGTAAGGAATGTATCCCCTTTTTCTTTATATTTCAGGCATATGATCTGGTTTTCTGTACTATATCGCCGTTTCTTGCGTCTATGTATACCTCGCATACATCATCATTTGTCACAGGAACACACCACGCAAGCAAAGGTCCGCTGAGTATTTTCAGTTCAGCTTTAGTGCCTTTATCGACCTTGTATTTGGCTTCGGCACACTTTATGGCTTCGGCTTCGCTTACCTTCGGCTTGGTATTGAAGTCCCAGAGATCCATGTAATTGCTGATGAGTATCTCGGGCTTATTGCCGCTGATATGATCTACAGTAAGCTCAACCGAGCCTGCTTTCAAGTTATCGCAGTACTGGTCGAATACATAATCCACCTTGCTGGCGTATTCTATCGTTTTGCTGAACTGCAACTCTGAATATACATCGTTAAAGCCCATTACCTCGGAGTATGAAGCTATAACGTCAAGGGCTTCATCCTTGTCGTTTACGGAATCGGGACTAAGTACGCCCTGTATCAGATAAATGATATCATCGTCTTCCTCGTCACGCTTAACGAATATCTGTGTTTCGCCGCTGCGGGGTGTCACATCGTCAAGTGTACGCTGTTCTACTGCCCATGATGTAGGCTTTTCCTTTGCATCAGCTCTTTTGCTCTTTGAACCTTTCGCTGAACATCCGCACATAGCTGCCGCTGTCAGTACTGAAATTACTGCTGCTGCCGCTTTTTTCATTTAAAGCCGCTCCCTTCGCTTATTGCCTGTTATAATAATCTATCCCGCCGTTCGGACGGAAATACGTTCTTATATATCCGTCTGTGGAAAGGATAACAAATTCATTCGTATCTTCTATATAGTAAACGCCGTCACCGTCCTCGGCTTCGGTCTTATGAAGAGCTTCCGAGTTATTGATAACATCGCTTGCTCCCTTTTCGTATTCCTTTGCGGTCTCATAGCCGAAATCATCGTAGAACTCCGCACCGTGCTTCTCGAAATGCTGGTTCAGAAGCTTGGCATTACGGAAATGATACTCAACATATGTACCGTCATCGCTCTGGAATACAGACTCTGTCGCGGTAGTAACATTTTCAGTTTCGGCAGAGGTAGTCTTTTTATTTGACTTGTTGTTCTTTTTATTTTTAGTAGTGACAGTTTCGGTGGTCTCTGCCTCAGTTGTGACGTTCTTTTTGTCTTTCTGCTTTTTTGTTGTAGCAGTCGTAGTCGCAGGAGCTGTTGTGGTCGTTTTAACGTTTTTGTTTTCTGTTGTTACTATAGTGACAACAGGTCCGTCGATATATTTTGCCTCGTTATTGTCACCGCAGCCGCCGAAAAGTGAAGCCGATAAAACTGCTGTAGATAATACGGCAAATATCTTTAGTTTATTCATATCATTCCTCCTGACTTCAGTTCAGAATAATTCTACATTACAATTATACAGCAATACGTCAAAAATAGCAAGAGAAATCTTAACATCAGAAAAGCTTCCGTTCAAGGAAGCTTCTGTTTTTTCATTATGCTCTGACTGCGCGTATATCGTAAGTCAGCTCAAGGTCCTGATCTTCACATTCGCTGTAAAAGCTGCTGACGATACGGTTTGCAACAAGGTGTCCGCCCTCATCATCAGCACCTATGAGCAGAACGAGCATCTTATTGTCTCCGCAGACTGTTGCCATATCTCCGCGTCTGAGGCAAAGCTTTACCGCATGGGACAGTGTACTTATCTCATTCCTGCAAGACATTGCATCACAGTTTTTACTGTCCTCGATAGTGAGTACAAGTACCTGTGCGTTCTTTTTAGTGCGCTCAAGTATCCTGCGAACGAACTTGTATATATTTTCAAAATCATCTGTGCATACGTAAAACGCTCCACATTCTGCGTCCTTCATTCTCATAAGGCTGTCGAGGTTTATTATTCTCTCCGAGCAGCAGTTAGATGCCGTTTTCAAAAGCGATACGACCCTGCGCTGTATAAGCTGAGGGCAAGCTGGAAGAAGTATTATATCATCAAAGCCGAGTGTGAAAAGTATCTCCTGATCTTCGCAGCTTCTCTCAGATGTGACCGCAGCCGCAGGTATCCTGCAAAGCTTTTCCGAAGCACTGATATTCTCCATTAACGTACCTATCGCTCCACCGCAGTACTCCTCAGAAACAAGCAGCACATCACAGTCTGAAAGCTCACTGATATCAGCAGCAACTATAAAATCCATTGTTTCGCCTATGGAAAATTCCCAGAATCCGAATTTGTTCGGACTGTCTATGATACCTGCTTTCATAATATTCCTCCGTTAATAATTCGTTCATACCGTATTATAACATATTTCATTTTAAGTATCAACTATCGTTTAACACAAATTTTCATTGTTTTTTTATGCTATAAATGACAAAAACAGCGTTTTATAAGTTTGCTGCGCATACAGAAGCTTGATGGTCATCTATTGAGGAGGACCCTTTTGAAAAAGGGTCTCTCCTCAAACTCCTCCCCTAAAACTTCCTGTTTTATTTTTTCTCAGATAGGGCACACCCAAAATAAAAAAGCCCTGCAATAATGCAGGGAGTGCCATATCCGAGAAAAAATCAGATAAAAAGTCTTTGGAAAAGGGTTTGGGGAAAAGCCTTTCTTCAGAAAGGTTTTCCCCAATAAAAAACTATAAACTTTTATATGTGTATCATACTTGTGAAATGCTGTTTATATCAGTTAGCAGCGTTTTCTGCGGCAGCGGCAGCTGCTGCGGCTTTCTTTGCTTTTCTTCTTATACCGAGGTATGTCTTTCTGAATACAAATCCGATGAACAGCTCAGCTACTCCTATTGCGATGATAAGCAGTGTAAACGGCAGGAGCAGGTTTTCAGCAAGGTAATATCCCACCTTATGTGTGAATGTGAAGCCCATTGCCGAACCGATAAGTATCGCAAGTCCGCCGAGAGTGAAAAGTGCTCCTGTAAATGTGAATATAAAGCCGAAAAATCCTGTAACGTGCTTTGCGCGCTTGTCAACTATAGCTGCTATCCAGATGAGGAAAAGCAGGAAGAATGCAACGATTATTCCTATTGTTATGTAGGAGAATACGAAGCTGAGCCTGTCTACAGGGAATCCCACTTTTCTGTTCCACTTTCTTATGCTGAGGGAATCAGTGAAATTGTCTTTATCAAGGTTCTTTGCTATGAGTTCATAATCATCATCATCGAAGTCATAGTTGAACTCCTTGACTGCTGCGCCCTTATTAGCCTTAATGAAATCGTTTACAAAGTCCTCGGAAGTAATTGAAGGATCACTTCCCTCGCCGTCTATGATGAAATCGAGGTAATTGTCAGCAATTCTGCCCATATACTCACGGAAATCAGTGTTGAGCATATATCTCTTGAAGCCTGCTTCATCGGCATTTCCTCTTGTTGCTGTTCTGAATCCCATAGAATCATAGAAGGTCTTTGAAAGCTCCTTGCCGTCATACTGAGCAGAAAGAACTGTCTCACCGTCAAGCTTTGCGGCTCTCTTTCTTATGACATTTCCGTTAGCTCCGAGCTTTACTGCAAGGAGGAAGCTGCAAAGCATGAGGAAAAGTATAGTAAATATTGATACGATAGATGCTCCGAAGATACGTCCGCCGCCGACTTTTTTGCGAGCCTTTGGCTTGTCCTCCTGAACAGGCATTGGTGCAGGCACAGGCTCTACAGGCTGTTCCTGAGGCTGCGGCTGATACTGAGGTGTATCGTTCACAGGCGGCTGTACACTGTCATTGATGCTGTACTTAGGCTCATTTGTATACTGGTCTTTATTTGCATTTTCCGAGCCGTACTCAGGCTGTACGGGTATCTTCATGGTATCGCTGTTGTCATTGAAGCTCTCGGGAGCACTTATCTCAGGTGCAGGAGCTTCCTGCTTCGGGAACTCCGCAGGCTTCTCAAAGCTTGTCTCGGCAGGCGGTATCGGTGAAGGCTCGGGAATTGGTGACGGCTCAGGTATATCTATCTTCTCGGTAGTGCTGAGTATCTCCGTTGGCTCATCATTGAGAAGATTTACCTGCTCCTGTGTGAGACTGAGCGTCTCCTCATTGTCAGCTATTACTTTTTCAAGATGTGGTAAAATAGAAGTCTTTTCATTGTCCGTATCCGTATCAACAGATGATACATCGTTTATGTCTTCGTTTTTTTCTTCTGCAAGCGAAGCTCCGCACTCTGTACAGAACAGAGCGTCCTCGGGAAGCTCACTTCCGCATTTTTTGCATATCATAATATCCCTCCTGTAAATAGGTCAAATGGTCAAAAGTAATACTGTTATCATTATAAGTCATACCATTAAATATGTCAAGTAAAAAAACTGTTACATAAGATTACATATCGGCGATTTTGGCAAAAATTCGGATATTATGAGAAAAAGCCCTCGAATGAGGGCTTTTCTTGTTATTTCTTCAGATAATCAGTAAAACTCAGAGTTCCGCTTGAAGAACTGTAAGCATAGAACGAAAGTACCTTTGATGCGTCGATAGAGTCTATCTTGCCGTCACTGTTTACATCGCTTGCAGCGACCTCAGTCGATGTAGGTGAAGCCTGTCCTGTTGAAAAGACTGCATATGAAGCAAGAATATTCGATGCGTCTACAGAATCTATCCTGCCGTCACCATTAACATCGCCAAGTTTTGTAACGTGTGTTCCGTCACTGAGAAGTTCAAAATTAAAATTGTATTTATCCGCATACGCCTGCGCTGTAGAGTCCTCATAGCCGTATATCGTACCGCTATACTTAGGAACATACTTTGAATAACGCTTTTTGCCTTCCTTCCATTCCACTCTTTCAGTGTCATTGGATATGGAATAGTAGACTCCCGATACTAAATTGCAGTCAGGATTTTTTATGGTTATGGACAGCAATCCCGAGCACTTTTCAAAAGCACTTCCTTCTATTGCAACAATGGTATCGGGCAGGATAATGGATTTTATCCTGTCATCGCCGTAAAAGCACTGGTAAGCTATCTCTGTTACAGGCAGACCGTTTACTGTGTCTTTTATTACGATCTCATCGGTCATCACCTTTGCAAGCAGGCTCGCCAGCTCGCTTTCAGCCTCTTTTGCCTTATCTGCCCCCTCAGCGATAAGAGCTTCGAGTTTTTTTATTATCGGATTTTTTACAACTTCGACATGATCGTTCAATATGTGGTATGAGATGAGGGGAAAATCATCACACTCAACATATTCTTCTTCGGGAGCTGCTGCACTTATATTCAGCGGCATACATACCGCCAGTGCGCTTACTCCTGCAACTGCACCTGTTATAATCTTTTTAATATTCATAATCATACCCCCTTATGATTTATCAATATCTTTCTAACTACATTATATAAATCGCATATCACAATGTCAATAGATTATATATTAAATAACTAAAAAAATTAAAAAAGCCCTATTATCGCAATAATTATATAATAATTTATGCTATTTTTTGAGAGTCCCCTTATGAAAAATGGAGCCCTTTCCTCAGAAAGGGCTCCCAGATAGATCAATATAAACTTCTATATCAGCACCACGGTTATCGGGTGCTTTAACAGAGCTTTAGTTCTTTGGCTTTTCGCCTGTAACAACAGTATCAGCGAGTTCGGCAAATTCACCTGACGGTGCAATTCCCTCAACTTCCATAGCATTTGAATCATAGTATACCCATACGAGCATACCAGCCATACCCGGATTGTTCTTGAGGTTTATGCGGTAGCATACTTTATCCCCCGGCTTTGCGGAAACATTGTCACCGTAAGCAACAAAGCCTGTTTCTGATGAAACGTCCTGAGCCTCGATGCTGCCGCCAACTCTGATATTACCCTGCATTACCTTATCAGGCACGAGAGAATCACCATTGATAGTTGAGAAATCAGGGATAAATCTTACAGCATAGTCTTTCTCGGGGATATTATCCTTGAGTCTGAAGTTTACCTCTATGAAATCATCGTTGAATACATAGTCCTTATTCTCTGCAATGTCTATCCAGAAGCAGTATCTGCTGTCTATGTTGCTTGCATAGCCGTCATCAGAAGTCGTTTCTTCTGTTGTAACGGCTTGTCCGTTTTCGCCACTTAATGACCACAAGCTGCCCCACGGATTGTATGAAGATCCCCAGATCCATGGAGATGAAGAAGCAGATCCGGGAGCATCTGTAATTTCTGTATCCGAAAACTCACCGTCAATAACTGCAGATGGGTTAGTATACCACAATTGCCACGGCCCCCACAGGACTTCATTATCCCAAAGCCCACTTTCACTCCATGTATTCGAATCAGGATCCCATTTTCCCCACGGAATATCCTCACTAAATTGATCGTTCCAACTCAATGGATATGAAGGATCAAATCCAAGATCTTTTGCGTTTTCGTCCCACCATGAAACAGCCTTATTGCATATCTCCTCGATGAAAGCCTCCAGTGATACCTCTGTATCGGCTATAGACTGATTTGCATAGTAAGAAAGGATAAGCGAAGCATCAAGTGAATTCACCTTGCCGTCCTTGTCAACGTCGCAGATCTCAAGTATCTCATCTGTTATCTCTTCACCGTTCACGGAAAGATCAGCGTATAAGCTGAGTATATATGAAGCGTCTATTGAATCAATAATACCGTCGCCTGTAGGGTCGCCCAGCTTTGATAATACGTCAGCTGATGCGGTCATAGCCGAAACAGTCATAGCCGCTGCCATTATTCCTGACATTGCCCCTGCCAGAAGTTTTGTTTTTTTCATAAAAAATCCTCCTTTATGAATTGTCCTATACCTGATACTTATATTATAGAAAAAAACACTTATTATGTCAATAGCTCAGAAGCCTTTTTCTTTAAGTTCCTTTACTATTCCCACATAAAACTCTCTTACATCAAAATCCTTTATGTTCTCGCGGTTAAGGTCTATGATGTCGCCGTGAGTTATTCCCCTTTTACCGTGTGACTCGGCAAAAATAAATTTCTCGCCCCATTTCATTGACTCTACGGAAACAAGTCCGTCATTAGGTCCGTCGAAATACTTCACGAAACTATAGGTCAGATTTAAGGGAAAACGTCCGCCCATAGCCGATACCGAACGTGAGCCTACGCTCTGGTAATACACGCCCTTAACGTCCTCGCATATGCTGTTCATCCGTTCACACGCCGAAGCAGTAAGGTCGGTAACTGCCGCAATGAAGTCGGGCTTGGTGTCGCCAAGCTTTTTAAGAGCAGCATTGTATTTGTCGGCAAGTCCGTTCTTGAAGCTCTCAGGCACTTTCGACAGCAGATAATCTGCGAACTGGCAGCCTCTGTGAGGAGTATTTATAGTTGTAAGGCTTGCCACCTTATCGCCTGCTCCGAGCATGGATATGGCATATCTCGAATCGAGTCCGCCCTTGGAATGTGCAATGATATTTACCTTGCCGCACTTTTCCTTTGCAACTATCTCGTCTATCTTCGCTTTAAGCTCAACGGCGCAGCCTGCAACAGAGTCCGCTGACTGCTGACAGCCGTAGTATATCTTTGCGCCGTTCTTTTCCAGTGCCTGGGGTATCCTTCCCCAGTAATTGAAAGCTCTCACGTCGCGGAAGAATACCCCGTGTACCATGAGTATGGGATATTTCGTAGCGCATACTCTTTCCTGTTCACGGGAACGATCAAGAGCAAGCCTGTCACATTCCGTCCTGTATTCAGCGTCAGTGAGCTTTATCATCTTTAAAAGGATAATAACGTTTATCACGGGGATAAAAGCAAATATCATGCCTAATACTCTCCATTTTACGCCTATCTGCACAGAGCTTGTATATATCCTTAAAGCCGATACCAGAAACATAAGTGCAAGCAGGATAAACGCTATGATGCAGTTTATGGTGAGGGTAAGTCCCCATTTTCCGCTTACTGCATAATATATGCAGCCTGCTATCTCAGCTGTCACATCAACAAGGAATATCTTCATCAGGTGGCTGCCACGGTGCATACGACCAAGCCTGCCGCCCTCCCTTGACTTGCATGGGAATACACACAGCACAAGTACAAAGGCTATACCTGCGATTATGGCAAGGACTTTCACTGCTCCGTGAAGATACATAAGTGAGACTGCATATATATTAACTGCACAAAAGGCAAGCATCATTTTTGTTAAAAGAGCCAGTATTTCCATATATTCCCCTCTCATACAATTCTTATCCGATACATTATCGTATCACACTAAGATTATACATCTAAGGGGATATTTTGTCAATAAAACAGCCAAAGCATTTCTGCCCGACCGAAAAGGCAGAAATGCTTTGAAAAATCCCTTATATCATGTTGTTTTTTGAATATATCTTATGATTCCTTACTTTTTGACTTTATGCTGTTATAAAAAAGTGTATATCTTGGATCATCGGTGTGGAAATAATAAGTAGAGTTAATGAGATTGATCTCCATATTGCCGTTTTTATCTATGGAGATATGATCAGAATACATTAGATCATCGCCAAAGTTAATATCACTTTTCTCATCAAATTCTGAAACGTCCTGTCTTTCCCACATGAATGATCTCAAGTTTGAACTCATTTCTGCCAATTCTTTTTTGTTTAATGATAAAGTTCCGGCACTATAAACATCTATACCATCATCAGGATCATTACGGTATACGTTATAACACGACTGATCGCCAAGTACCAGCATATTTTCAATGAACCAGTCCGATATCTCGAAATCTCTCATAGACTGTCCGTCAATATCATCCACATAAGCTTTTAAAGCTTCATAATCTCTATTGCTTATACTAAATCTGTTGCCTCCCTGCAAAGTGACAAGATCATTGTCATTTACTATAATGACCTGATCACCGATAGCTATTTTGAAAGTATTCTCGTTTTCTGCTAATTTTTCATCAGATATCGAATATTGAACCGAACCGTCAGGAAGATTTTCCATATAGAAGAGATCATCATAGTAAGTCCAGTCACAGGTATCAAGTATGTCGGCAAGTTTAGTATACCACGTAGAAGCAACACAATATGCTTTTTCTATGCCCTTTTCTTTCCTGATAATAACAGCTTCTTCATGTTCAAGCTCTATCGGACACTTTTCAAGCCACAAATAGCTGTCGTTTTCGCTAAGTGCAGCCTTTACCTCGTCATATATGCGCGGATGATCTTTACAGCGATACTTACTTATCTCTTCTCCATCTACGCCGTCTGTAGTCTTACTGATATATACAAAAGCGTCTCTGTACACGCTTATCAGATAATGCTCTCTGCCGTTTTGCAGTTTGAGTGTGATCGGCTCTTCATCGGGATCTTCATCAGGTTCTTCCGTACACTCGCTCCACAAAGGCTCATTAAAGACCAGTGAAAGAGAAAACGCCTGTATATCCGATACATTTCCACCACTTCTCAGAGTATGGTATTCTGCGCCTGCAAAGCTTGCCTTTATACCGCAGAAATCAGCATTTCCGCCTGTTCTTTCCGCAAGAAGCATACTGAGAAGCTCATAATATGTTCCCTCAGGCAGAGAATACGTATAATAATCGTAAGAATTAAAGATCACTTCAGGGATAAAATCCTTTTCTTCTTCCAGTTCTTTTCCGCTGGTGTCTTTTATTATCCTTCGTGTCACATATGCATTATCATCAGACTTTATAACGACTTTATAATTATTGATCGAAAAGCTGACTCCTGAATAAGAGTACATATAACTCTCTTTATACACCGTATCTTTTTCAACTTCTAATTCTTTCCATTCAATACTTTCAAAATAATCACAAAGCTTCTTTGCTATATCGTCATAACCCACAACAGTCGCATTAATGACTCTGTCGGTTGCATTGAATACTGCATCATGGAGCGGAAGTGTAGCAAAGGGGAAATGGCAGTTACGTTCATTATATATCCTTTGCTCGCCATGAGGCTCTATACCGCTTCTTTCACTGTATTTGTAATACGCTCCGCCGCCGATAGCTCCTGCACATATAACAAATGCCGCAGCTATTGCAAGTCCGCGAAATCTCTTTGGCTTTATTACGTCAACATGAGTTACGACGTCTTCGTACTCATCTTCTGTTTTTTGCTCAATTCCTGCAAGCTTTTTCTCCATTTCTTCGCAGAATTTACTGCTGAGCTGAAGCTCATTCAGAGCGTCTTTATAATCGTCTCTCCGCATGACTCATCCTCCTTTTCAAGTTCAGCTCTTAACTTTTCCCGTCCCCTTTTCAGTAATGAACCAACCGTGTTCTCGTTCTTTTCTGTTATCTCGGCTATTTCTTTTATGCTGTAGCCCTCATAATAGTAAAGGAATATGACCTCGGCATACTTCCGCGGAAGCTCCGATATCTGTCGGCGCAGTTCGCGCCCTTCGGTGCTTATCTCATATATAGCCTCGGACTGTTCCAGCTCGTCGATAGAACAGGTACGGCTGAAGCGAAAGCTTCTCCTGAGATTTTTGCACTTGTTTATCGTTACCCTAAGGAGCCACGCTTTAAGGTGTTCATCGTCATTAAAGGTTTTGGGAGATGTGTGTAATGAAAGGAAAACGTCCTGAACTATGTCCTCTGACTCGGCATAGCTGCCGCAAAACGCAAAGGCTGCGCGCAGAACTGTGTTTCCGTATTTTCTGAATGCATATAATGCAGTACTGTCATTATTCATTGCTGTGACCTCCTTTCATATATAACACACATGAGGAATGAGTAATTGTGCAGAGAGTTTAAAAATATTTTTATTCTTCGTCGTCGGTGAATTCCAGTATATCACCCGGCTGGCATTTCAGTGCCTTGCATATGGCGTTAAGTGTGGAGAAACGTATTGCACTTACCTTGCCTGTTTTCAGCTTTGACAAATTAACATTGCTTACCCCAACACGGTCGCTGAGCTCGTTAAGGCTTATCTTTCTGTCCGCCATTACGCGGTCAAGTCTTAAAATTATCGACATATGCGCTCACCTCATAAAGTCTCGTCAGACTCGATCTGGAGAAGCTTGCCGTAGCGCATTATCTCGGCAAAGAACAGGAAAACTACAGCTCCGAATACTGAAAAGATCGAAGAGAATAATGCCGATATGAACGACATACCTGTGCTGTGCCTTATCAATGCAGTGATGATACTGCCGATAAGTGACAGTGCGGCTATAACTCTGACTGCTGTTATATTGTCGTTTGTAAACGGTCTGCCGCTTCGGAATATCCTGTAGAATATGACCATCTCAATAATAAATGTTGACGCATTGAAAAGCATATTGACAGTGTTTGGCAACATCATCTTAAAGGTTTCAGGAGACATTTTTTTAGAGGTTTTGTATTCCATTACCGCCATCAGCACCGAAAGAACTGTCTCTATAGCAGCTATTATCATTACAATGAGGCTGCTTCTCTTTATCATGGCTTCTACTTTCGTTTTATTCATATTGATCGCTCCTTAAAAGTATTTGTTCGTTATCAGAACATAGAGTTACTCCGTTTCTGTGACTAAATGATAGCACAGTCATTAATGTTTGTCAACAGTTTTTTATCGTTTATCATTAAATATTGTACGATTAAACATAAAACGACAGCTTATTTACGCAATTCATTGTATATTTCGCACGATAATTATTTATCGTTTATCATTAAATCTCTTCAGAAGTTTTTCAGTTTTCAGTCATTTTTCACAGTTTAATTATAGACATAAGCCGTAAAATATGGTATAATATAAGTGAGATAAATCATAATTTTGCAAAGCAAAATTATGATAGTGATTAGTTATTAGTGCTTAGTGATCAGTTTTTTCTTGTACCATTGATAACTACAATTCTATGCACTTTGCACTACTCACTATCCACTCAAATCAAAATTCAGCAAAGCTGTATTTTGATTTACTAAAGGAGGTTTTTCAATGAAAATGACTTTTATCGGTGCAACTCACGAAGTTACAGGAAGCTGCACTTATATAGAAGCCTGCGGCAAAAAGTTCCTTGTGGACTTCGGTATGCAGCAGGGAGAAGATATATTCGAGAACGTTCAGATACCTGTTTCACCTTCAAATATCGACTTCGTTCTCCTGACTCACGCCCATATTGACCACTCAGGTCTGCTGCCTTTGCTCTACTCGGGCGGATTTCAGGGCGAGATACACGCTACGGAAGCTACTTCAAACCTTTGCAGCGTTATGCTCCGCGACAGTGCCCACATTCAGGAATTTGAAGCAGAATGGCGCAGCCGTAAGGCTGAAAGACGCGGCGAGCCTAACTACGAGCCGCTCTACACTATGGAGGACGCTCTCGGTGCTATCGAACTCTTTATACCTCATCAGTACGAAAAGGAAGTCGAGATATGCGAGGGTATAAAAGTCCTCTTCCGTGACGCAGGTCATCTCCTCGGCTCTTCAAGTATCCTCCTCACTCTTACTGAAGACGGAGTTTCAAAGACTATCGCTTTCTCAGGCGATATCGGCAATATCCACCAGCCCCTTATACGCGACCCACAGCATTTCGCTGAGGCTGACTACGTTGTAATGGAGTCCACATACGGCAATCGTGTCCACGACCGCCCTACCGATTATACCACATCGCTGGCAAAGGTGCTGCAAGAGACATTTGACCGCGGAGGAAGCGTTATCATACCGTCATTTGCAGTCGGAAGAACTCAGGAAATGCTCTACTTTATAAGACATATCAAGTCTGAGGGACTTGTAAAAGGTCACGACGGCTTCCCTGTTTATGTGGACAGCCCTCTCGCAAACGAAGCTACCGACATTTTCGTAAACAACCGTGAAAGCTGCTATGACGAAGAAGCTCTTTCATTCGTTCGTCAGGGCATCAATCCTATAGGCTTCGAGGACCTTATCCGCACAGTTACAAGCAACGACTCTATCGCAATAAACAGCGATGAACGCCCGAAGGTCATCATTTCTGCCAGCGGTATGTGTGAAGCAGGACGTATCAAGCACCACCTCAAGCATAACCTCTGGAAAAAGCAGAATACTATCCTCTTTGTCGGCTATCAGGCAAGCAACACCCTCGGTCGAAGCCTTGTGGAAGGCGCAAAGCGCGTCAAGCTCTTCGGCGAGACAGTCAAGGTCGCTGCCCGTATAACTCAGCTCCCGGGTATAAGCGGTCACGCTGATGTGAACGGACTTCTCGAATGGGCTAAGTCAGTTTCGGGAGTTCAGAGATTTTTCATCAACCACGGTGAAGCAAGCTCTGCTGAAAGCTTTGCACAGCGTCTGAGAGATGAGCTGGGCAAAGATGTTTATGTACCGTACAGCGGTGCTGAATTCGACATTGCCGAAAATGTCATAACCATTGACGCTGAGCCTATACCAGTACCAAAGAAGAAAAACACCGCAAACTTCAGTATTGCCTACAGCGACCTCATTGCCGCTTCGGACAGACTTTCAGCTCTTATCAAAGACTCGGAAGGAAGAACAAATGCTGATATGCGCCAGCTCACAGAAGCTATCCATAAACTCTGTGACAGCTGGAAGCTGTAATGCGGTGCTGTAACAAGTGCGGCGCAAAAATACACGACAATTCCTATCTCTGTCCCATATGCAGAAATATGAGCGACACTGACAGAAAAAAATTCATTTTTTCAAGTACTATAATTTATTTATTCGTTTTCATCATATCCGCTTTTCACGCTGTTTATTACATTTATAACGGCCCAAAAGAGCTTATCAGACTTAACGACCTTGGTTCAGACTACAAACCGCCTACTGACTTCATAAACCTTGCACGAAATGAACTGCCGCTGAATTATATCACAGTGGTGATAATGTACTGCATACTTCCTGCTGCTTTTCTGGTATTCACGATACTTGTAAATATGAAAAAGCATTATCGCCTGCTGATAATATTTCCCGTGGCAGGTATAGCGACAGAAGCTGCTCAGCTTGCACAGCAGTTCCACAACTATGCTGCTGTTGTAAAAAGAAACCTTTCTTACCTTTACAGTGTAATAGGTATGGATATCCTCTCAGCTCTGCTTATCACTGTATTCTTCATCGTTATGATAAGAATGATACTCAACGGGTATTCCATATCACAGAGCAGATGGCTGATAGTAGCAGGTTTTTTCTTCGTATTCTCGCGTCTCATCATAAAACTAACATTATATGACGATGACGAGCTTATCCCCTATTTCAGAGAATTAAAAGGATATCTCCTTTTCTCGGCTACATTGCTGAACGTGAAAAAACGCTACATCACAAGCAAATCTTTATAAAATTATAGCCCCGAAGCTATCGCTTCGGGGCTTGATTATTATCATTATCTTACTTGATAACTCTTACCTTGATAACACCGTCAACTGCGTTGATCTTGCCTTCAACTGTTGGAGGTACATCACTTGTTACATCGAGCATTGTGTAAGCGAAGTCTTTCTTACTTGCGTTTACCATGTTCTCAATGTTTATTCCCTCGTTACCTACTACTGATGTGATAGAAGCAATAGTTGTAGGTACGTTCTTGTGAATGATGCAGATCTTTGTGCCTACAGCATTCATAGAAGCGTTAGGAAGATTTACGCTGTTCTTGATATTACCGTTCTCGATGTACTCGATAAGCTCTTCTGCTGCCATGATAGCGCAGTTGTCCTCACTCTCAGGTGTTGAAGCACCGAGGTGTGGGAGAACGATAACGTTCTCAACGCCAAGAACTACATCATCAGCAAAGTCTGTTACATACTTAGCTACCTTACCGTCTGCAAGTGCCTTAACTACAGCCTCGCTGTTGATAAGCTCGCCTCTTGCAAGGTTGATAAGACGAACGCCGTCCTTCATCATTTCGATCTGCTCAGCGTCGATAGTGTTCTTTGTCTGTGGTGTATATGGCATATGTATTGTGATATAATCACTGTTCTTGTAGATATCGTTGATATCTGCAACGATCTTTACAGAAGGCTCAAGGTGAAGAGCTGCACCTACTGAAAGGTATGGATCGAAACCGATTACCTTCATGCCGAGTGCCTCAGCAGCGTTTGCGATCTTACCGCCGATAGCACCAAGACCGATGATACCGAGAGTTTTGCCTGCGATCTCAGGACCTGCAAACTTTGACTTGCCGCCTTCAACTGTCTTAGGAGCATCAGGTGTGCCCTTCAGTGAAGCAGCCCACTCAGCAGCCTCAACGATCTTTCTTGAAGAAAGAAGAAGTGCGCAGATAGCAAGCTCCTTAACAGCGTTTGAGTTAGCACCGGGAGTATTGAATACACAGATACCCTCCTGTGCGCAGCGTTCAACAGGGATATTGTTTACGCCTGCACCTGCACGAGCGATAGCAAGAAGGTTGTCGCCGAACTGCATATCGTGCATCTTTGCCGAACGAACCATTATAGCATCTGGATTAGCGCAATCCTCAGATATAGCATACTTGCTCTTGTCAAATACATCTGTTCCGACTTCTGATATCTTATTTAATGTCTGAATCTTGTACATTTCAGTAAACCTCTTTCTGTTTGATTTTGAAATGCATAATTAAGAATTCATAATTCATAATTGCGGAGCTCGCTACGCTCGATATCTCAAGTATAACACATCACTGTAATTATGCATTATGCATTATGCATTATGAATTATTACGAGTTTTCTTCCTCGAACTTTTTCATGAAAGCAACGAGCTTCTCAACGCCCTCGACAGGCATAGCATTGTAGATAGAAGCTCTCATACCGCCAACTGATCTGTGACCCTTGAGGTTCTCAAAGCCTGCTGCCTTTGACTCAGCAACGAACTTCTTGTCGAGCTCTTCATTGCCTGTGATGAAAGGTACGTTCATGAGTGAACGATCCTTCTTCTCAACTGTGCCCTTGAACATCTTGCTGCTGTCGAGGAAATCGTAAAGGATCTTAGCCTTCTTCTCGTTATGAGCCTTCATAGCCTCGAGTCCGCCCATCTTCTTGATCCACTTGAATACCTTGCCGCATACGTAGATGCCGTAGCATGGAGGTGTATTGTAGAGTGACTCGTTATCAGCCTGGATCTTCCAGTCCATCATTGTAGGTGTGCACTTGAGTGCAGGACCGTCAGCGATAAGATCTTCACGAACGATGATGATCTGTACGCCTGAAGGACCAACGTTCTTCTGAACGCCGCCGTAGATAACGCCGTACTTTGTTACGTCAACAGGCTCTGAAAGGAAGCATGAGCTTACGTCAGCAACGAGCTCGTGACCCTTTGTGTTAGGGAGCTCCCAGAACTTTGTTCCGTAGATAGTATTATTCTCGCATATATATACATAGTCAACATCGTCAGGGATGTCGAGATCAGAGCAGTCAGGGATATAAGAGAATGTCTTGTCAGCAGATGAAGCAACTCTTACTACGTCGCCGTACTTCTCAGCTTCCTGAGCAGCCTTCTTTGCCCACTGACCTGTGATGATATAAGCAGCCTTGCCCTTCTTCATAAGGTTCATAGGTACGCCTGCAAATACAAGTGAAGCACCGCCCTGTACAAAGATAACCTTGTAGTTGTCAGGGATATTCATAAGATCACGGAGATCCTTTTCTGCTTCCTTGATTATCTCATCATATACCTTTGAACGGTGAGACATTTCCATTACGGACATTCCGCAACCCTTGTAATCCATCATTTCCTCTGCGCACTCCTTGAGGACTTCCTCAGGAAGAACTGCAGGACCTGCGCTGAAGTTATAAACTCTGCTCATTGTAAATACCTCCAAGTTAATATATAAAATAAAAAGCAGTATTCGCCATACAATATAAATTATACTCTTTTCGACCTTATAAGTCAAGACATAAAATCGAAATTTTTCTATAAAGGTAATATTCCACAAAAAATGGTAGGGCAAATTTGCTGCTCATTATGAGCTTGTCCGCACAGTGCCGCATTTCAAGGCATTTTTTCAGTATTAAAGCACTTTATTACCGCAGATACTCTCCTGTGCCTGATATAAAAGGCTGCTGTTTATACAGCAGCCTTTCAGCGGTTTAATAACTTTTGAGTACTAAAAAGTCCTTTGAACAAACCCAACCATTTAAACCTTTAAAATAAAACCATGTTACTTTATTATGATCCTTAGCAGTTTTACTTATCTTGTAAGTACCTACTTTATAAGCAATACTTTGCGTATTTATTACTTTTGAATTTGTGTTAGGACTTTGATACATTTTGGCTTGAGAATTAAACATTACCTTTACATTTACATCTTCCAATTTTAAACGCACATAACTCTCATAAACAAAACCATCATACTCCTTTTTACCGTCATACCACTTTATCCAATACCATTTTTCCTGAACACCATGTTCTTTATTTTTAATTACTACCTTTGTAGCCAAAAAGCTCTTTCCAAGATCGCTGATAACTGCTATTTTCTCAGTTTTTCCATTTGGACATTTGTAAACAGTTGTATTTAAGAGCAAGTATACTTCTTTATTGTATTTTACATAAATACCACCTTCATATCCAGGTTCTACCTCGGCAGCTACAGCAACGGTATCATTTGATACATATTCAGCTATCGAAGGAACTGTTACTGTTCCGAGCATAGCAAATGAAGCGACGAATGATGCGATTCTTCTTTTGATGTTTGACATAATAAAAGCCTCCATAATTATTAATATTTTTGCCCGAGCAATTATATTATACAGTATATTTTCAACTATTTCAATACATTTAATTTTTATTTTAAAAAAATTCAAATAAATATTGTTAATAACTTGCTTTTGTCGTTATAACTCCATATATTTTAGTGCATTATTTCAAAACAAAAATACCGCACAGTTCTTCGTGTGCGGTATCATTCATAATATGCAACTGCAATAATTGATATATTGTCCTTGCTGCCGTTATCAAGAGCCTTTTTCACCAGCATATGAAGCCGAGTATCCAGACTTTTCGGCATTTCTATTATCTCCTCGATATCGAGCACCGAAACATAATCCGAAAGTCCGTCCGTACACAGCAGCAGCAGGTCGCCGTACTCCATTCCGCCCTCAAGCACTACAGTATCTATCTGCGGTGCCGACTTCTGATTACCGAAAACAGGGAAAATGATATTGCGGTGGACATGGTTCTTGCGCTCCTCACTGGTAATAGCTCCCTCGTCAATGAGCAGCTGCACAAGTGACTGGTCACGGGATATCTGCTTGATACGTCCGCTGCGGTAACGATAAAGCCTTGAGTCGCCAACGTTGAATGTGAGGATATTATCAGTCTCATCTACTGCAATTCCGCACAGAGTAGCCTGCATATTGTGCATTTCGGGATCAGACCTGCTGTAATCCGCAAGCTTCTGATGTATGCCGAGAAGCTCATCGTCAAGCTTTACCTCTCTGCTGTAATCAATATCGCGTACAAGCTCAAGACACATCTTTGAAGCAAGCTCGCCTGAACGCTCGCCCGATACTCCGTCAGATACAGCTGCAATAAACGGGACCGATACATTCTGTTCGGAAGAGCCTGAATCAATAACGCTTTTATTTATAAGCAGAGCATCTTCATTATGGGGCATTATACCCTTGTCTGTAACTCCGCAGCAGTAATACATCAAGTCTCCTCCTTTACTTTTATTCTATGCCGTACATCTTCATTCCGTTGCGGCAGGTAATATCAATAAGTTCCTCTGTGGGAACTCCTTTTATCTCGGCAGCCTTTGCAGCCGTGAAAGCTATCATCGAGCTGTCGCTGCGTCTGCCTCTGAAAGGCTCGGGTGCCATATACGGGCAATCAGTCTCCATGAGAAGTCTGTCCAGCGGAACAGCCTCCAGTGCTTTCAGTGCTTTCTTTGAATTTTTGAACGTAAGGACTCCCGTAAAGCCGATATACATTCCAAGCTTTAGTATCTCCTTTGCTGTTTCAGCAGATCCGCTGAAGCAATGGACTACTCCCCTCGGACGGAACTCTTTGAGTATCTCCACTGTGTCCTCGGTGGCATCGCGGCTGTGAACTATGACAGGCATATCAAGCTCAGCAGCAAGTGCAAGCTGCTCGCGGAAAAAGCGTATCTGCTTTTCGCGGTCATAGCCCTCATAGTGATAGTCAAGACCTATCTCGCCTACAGCCTTTATCTTTGGATTTGAAGCAATGATGCTCCTGAGAAAATCAAGATAATCCTCAGGTGTTTCGTCAAGGCTTTCGGGGTGTATGCCTGCGGCAGCATAAACATAGTCATACTTTTCCGCAAGCTCGGAATTTGCAGCGCAGTCTCTCATATCAGAAGCTGCAAGCATTACAAGCTCTACGCCCTTATCAGGAAGCTCGGCAAGCACCTGCTCCCTGTCCTCATCAAAGGCATGGTCTGCATAGTGTGAATGGGTATCAAAAATCTTCATCTTACTTTACTTCTTTTGCTTCTGAAAACTTCTCTTTGATGTCATCAAGGAATTTGTCGCTTGGGATAAAGTCCTCGCCTGAGATAGTGCCGTCAAGTGAGATAGCGGAAGAGATAGATTTGCCGTTTTTGAACATATTCTTCAAAGCTGCCTTGTGGTCTTTATAATCCTTAGATGTTACATTTGATTCGACCATGTTGATGATGATGCCAAAATTGTTATCCATATTATCTGCAAAGTAACCACCGTCTGTCTGGTTCAGCATTGATGAAAGGAAAGTAGCCGCTGTGAAAGCTCTCTCGCTCTCTCCGTCCTTGAACATTCTGTATGTAACGAATGTAAGAGCCTGATCGCCGTTGAGGAGCTGGCTTGAACCGTCATTCTGGAAGCCTGCGATATCAGCGTTGACAGGATAGGTAACATCACCGAAAATATCATAAACCTTCTTTGCAGCATCTGCGTTGAACTTCATATATCTGTCTATTTGCAGATCAAACACCTTTGAAACAAAATCAACAGCAGAATCAGCACCGCCGCTTCCGTAGCTTCCGTTAATGCTCTTCTGCTCACCGTCTAAAAGGTAGATAGTATTTGAAGGTATTCCTATGAACACTACCTCTTTCTTTACAGGCATTGAACGCATAAGCACAAAAGTAGGAGGACAATTTTTTTCGGGAACGTCAAGTATCAGAAGCATAGTGTGACTGTCCTCAGAGGTTATCTCATCGACCTCTCGCGGTATGGGTTCACTGATCTCCTCTTTCTTTCCCAAGTCGAAATATCGGTAAACTCCGTATGCACCGCCTCCTACGATGATAAGTCCGATAAAGATAGTGATAAGGAATGGGACAGCTATATGTCCGCTTTTTCTCTTTGCCATTTCATTGGCTCCTTTCATGTATTTTTACAGTTTTGTTTTATATGTTATTAATATCACAAAGGATATAAACTGATCGTATAAAGTTATATTCTAAAAAATATACATCGGGAAATGAATAAAAAAGTTTTCCAAAAAACAAAGTTAAAAACTTCTTGGCGCAGATACGGTTATCCACAAAGTTTTCCACATTTTCAACATGGATGAATTGCTTGTCCATGTTTAAACACACAATTCAACAGTCTGTTGAAAAAGAACAGACATTCATTAACTCAGTTTTTATTTGAGGAAAAATTATCTGAATAAACTTGCAAAAAAAGTTTTATGTGATATAATTAATAGGGAAGATCAAAGACATTTTCCATAAAAACAAGCTTTCTGCGTATGCTTTCTATATCAGCTCCGCACTCGTCAATGACGGAATATGCGTCTTCAAGACCGAAACGCCGTATCTTCAGTCCCTGACGGACTGCATAGTTCAGCGTCTGATATGTTCCCGATTTGAATGAACCTTCGTTGAAATAGGATATTACCGCAGAAGCATGATCTACCATGAAATAATTCCTGACACGGTAAAGATCGGGAGAGGTGTTCTCTCCTGTGCGGCTTTTGCCATATACTACTGTTGGATCAGTATTTGTGGTAAGAAGCATATCAGCTCCTCTTTCCACATCTACAAGTATATCCTTGTAGCTGCTGCTGAAACGCTCTGCATGGCGCAGATACGGCATAACACCGATAAGGCGTATGCTGCTGTCAGCACGTTTTTTATTGAGTATGTACTTTGCCGCCCACAGGTCTGTACCAACGGCAAGTCCGCTTATAAAGCTTCTGTAGCCGTATTCAACAGCCATGTCTATGTATCTGAACAGCATGAGCTGAACAGTGCGCAGGGTTATCCTGCTGTAAACAGGATCTTTCATATATGGTATCACGCTGCTTTCGCGGTGACCTGTAAAGCAGACAGTGCGCCCTGCGTCTGTCTCAATAGTCTCCGCAGGCATTACTTCGATACCCGAATCAAGTGAGAAAAGCATGACACACCTCGCTTCTCTGAAAAATCATACACTAAAAAGTATAACATAAATTATGCATTATTTCAAGGCGTTTTTCAACTTGTAATTAAATTTTAACTTTGACATAAAGAAAGGATTGATAACGGAAATGAAGCCGTATCTCAAAAGAGCATGGGCTGAGATATCTCTCCCAAAGCTCAGAAAAAATGTTGAAATAATCAGGGGCTTAAACTCAGCAGGTACAGAAATAATGGCTGTAGTCAAGGCGGACGCTTACGGTCACGGTGATGAGCACATCGTCCGCTGTCTTGCAGAGCAGTGCGGAATAAAGTATTTCGCCGTTTCAAACCTTGATGAAGCTATAGCTGTAAGGAAATTCGCTCCCGATGCAGATATACTCATTCTCGGATATACTCCCCCCGAGTACGCTCACGAGATAGCTTCATACAACATTATTCAAGGCGTTGTTTCCACTGAATATGCTCAGGAGCTTGTGAAGAACACTCCTGCTCCCATAAGATGTCATATAAAGATAGATACAGGTATGGGAAGAATAGGTCTCAAGCATGATACTCCCGAAGCCTGTGCTGCCGAGATAGAAGCTATGATGAAGATCGACAAGCTGTCTGTTGAGGGAATATATACACATTTTGCTGTTGCGGACAGTGACGATCCCGACAATATCGCTTACACCGACAAGCAGGAGAAGTTCATAACCGATACATATGATGTACTTGTGAGCCACGGCATAAAGCTAAAACATCTCCACTTTATGAACAGTGCAGCTACCTGCTACAGAAACAGCTCACGCAGCACTCTTTCACGAGCAGGAATTATCCTTTACGGTCTGCACCCCGATGTCAGCCTTGATATCCCTGAGGGACTTGAGCCGCTTATGGAGCTCAAAGCTGTTATCTCTCATGTCAAGACTGTAAATGTGGGCGACTGCATAAGCTATGGACGCACATTTGTAGCTGACCATGAAATGCGTATCGCTACCGTTACTATCGGATACGCTGACGGCTATTCAAGACTTCTCAGCTCTAAGGGCGAAATGCTCGTTCACGGAAAGAGATGCAGGATAGTCGGCAGAGTCTGCATGGATCAGCTCATGATAGACGTTTCAGACGTGCCCGAAGCTAAGTCGGGCGATATCGTAATTCTTATCGGTGAGGAAAACGGCGACCGCATAACTGCCGATGATCTTGCTCAGATATACGGAACTATCGGCTACGAAGTAGTCTGCGGCATCTCCAAGCGTGTACCGCGTATATACATAGAATGATCGTTTTTTAGTGCTTATTACGGACGCGCTGTACGCGCCCCAAAAAGGTGAAATATTATGAAAAAGAAGTATTTATTATTGGCATCTGCTCTTTTAGTATTAACAGGTTGCAGCAATCCTTTATCCAAAGACAGCAGCACTGAGACAACGACCGCTCCGAAAACGACTGCTCAGGAGCAAACTACCGAACCGACTACAGCAGCCAAAAGCCAGATCTTCTTCCGCATGGGTGAGGACGAAAGCACAGAACCATTCCTCACCAGCGACCATATCACCGACTGCTCAATGGAGATAATTCCCAGAGACTCAGGCGAATCCACATATGTTGTCGATATCTTTTTCGATGATGAGGGCAAAGAGATATTCGCAAAAGCTACCACTGAGGCTGCCGAAAACAAAAGTATCATCTCCACTTGGTACAACGAGTATCTTATCAGCCGCGCTACAGTTGAAGAACCAATCACCAACGGTGCAGCGGTTATATCGGGAACAGACTTCAGGGAAGCCGGAAAGATAGCAGGCTGGATATATGAGTGTATAGGAAAATCCGAAACTAATGATAACGAGGGTGAATAATATGACTAAAGCTATGACTATTTCTTATGAGGTAGGCAATAACCTCTACCTCAACCTTACAAATAAATGTCCATGCAACTGCACTTTCTGCATACGCAATCATGCTGACGGTGCATACGGTTCAGATCCGCTCTGGCTGGAACACGAACCCTCATGGGACGAGATAATCATGGACCTGAGAAAGCGCGACCTCAAAAAGTACAGAGAGATAGTTTTCTGCGGCTACGGCGAGCCTACAGAGCGTCTTGACATGATACTCGAAACTGCTGCTTATCTCCGCAGCAGAGAAGGATGTCCCAAGCTCAGACTCAACACAAACGGTCTTGGCGATCTTATCCATGGCAGAAGTATTTCCAAGGCTCTTTGCTATTCCCTTGACATCATCTCTATAAGCCTCAACGCAGGTACTGAGGACGAATACATGAGAGTCACACGCCCAAGATTTGACAACGCTTTCGAGGCTCTCCAGAAATTCACAAAGGACTGCGTAAAGATAGGCAGAGCTGAGATAGTAATGTCAGTAGTTGACGTTATCCCTCCCGAGCAGATAGAAGCTTCAAAGAAGCTTGCTGCTCAGCTGGGTGCAAAGCTCCGCGTCAGAACCTTTGACGACTGATATACTGCACATATTTCAACACCTCATTTTATGCAGTATTTTAGCATTTCGACTATGGAAAAACATGCAAAAATATGGTATAATTATTTATTGAAAGATTTCTCTGATCTGAGATAAGGAGTAGTTTTTTATGAGCAAAAAAAGTAAAGTTATTCTTGCAGCTTCTATCACTTCAACAGTTCTGGCATTTTCTGCCGCTGCTGTAACTATATTCGTCTGCAAGCGCATTTACGAGAAGAATTACTTCTCGGTCACAGATTAACAGGTCAATATTATTAAAAGAAGGTTGAATAAAATGGAAATCAAATTCACAAAAGCAGCAAGCCTCAAGGCTAAGCCACAGCCAGGCGACAAGCTCGGCTTCGGTCACATCTTCACAGACTATATGCTCGTTATGCCCTATGATGAGGGACAGGGCTGGCATGATCCTGAGATCAAGCCTTATGCTCCTCTCGAGCTCTCACCTGCCGCTATGTGTCTCCACTACGGTCAGGAAGTATTTGAAGGCTTAAAGGCTTACAGAACTGCTGACGGCAAGGTACAGCTTTTCCGTCCTGAGGAAAACTTCAAGAGACTCAATCAGTCCAACGAGAGACTTGTTATCCCTGAGCTTCCTGTTGAGCTTGGCATGAAGTGCCTTACAGAGCTCATCAAGGTTGAAAAGGACTGGGTTCCTTCAAAGGAAGGCGAGTCACTCTATATCAGACCATTCATCATCGCTGTTGACCCATTCCTCGGCGTTAAGCCAGGTGCTCAGTACCTCTTCATCATTATCCTCTCACCTTCGGGAGCTTACTATGAAACAGGTCTTAACCCTGTAAACATCTACGTTGAGAGCAAGTATGTCCGCGCTGTAAGAGGCGGTATGGGCTTCGCTAAGACAGGCGGTAACTACGCTGCTTCTCTTATCGGACAGGACGAGGCTCACAAGCAGAACTACTCACAGGTTCTCTGGCTCGACGGTGTTGAGCAGAAGTACATCGAAGAAGTTGGCGCAATGAACATCTTCTTTGTTATCGACGGTAAGGTAGTAACTCCTATGCTTCAGGGCTCTATCCTCCCGGGTATCACAAGAAAGTCTGCAATCGAGGTTTGCAAGTCAAAGGGTATCGAGGTTGAGGAGAGACGTATCACTATCCAGGAGATCGCTGATGCTTACGATGCTGGTAAGCTTGACGAAGTATTCGGTACAGGTACTGCTGCTGTTATCTCACCTGTTGGCCACCTCAAGTGGAACGACAAGGTTATGGAGATCAACGACAACAAGATCGGTAAGATCTCACAGATGCTCTATGATACAATGACAGGTATCCAGTGGGGCAAGATACAGGATACATTCAACTGGATCCTTCCTATCGACTGATAATAAAAGTATTGTTAAAGGCGTTTCCGCAATGGAAACGCCTTTTTATGTATTGATATATTGTCACTTCCGCCTGCTTTTTCATATAATAGGTTGATTAGAGATAATCACTTCTTTGCCTTACGGCAGATTGGAGAAATATATGAAAAGACCTGAAATACTTATCGCAGGCGGTGATATGCGTCAGCTTTACTGCGCTGCAAGACTGTCACGCGAATTTGAAATAAGTGTTCTCGGATTTGACCGTGAACGTATCCCCGATGACCTTGAACTGGATACTGCCGACCGTGCAGGAATCCGCTCATTCGACTGCGCCGTACTGCCTGTGCCGCCCCTCAACAGTGAGGGAAACCTCTTTGCACCGTGCAGTTCGTCTGTAATATCCATAGCCGCAGTTGAGGAGCTGCTTGCTCCCGATGCTGTTATATACGCAGGAAGAGTCGACAACAAGCTTATAAAAGCTCTCCCCCAACATACGATATACGATTACCTGCTGAGTGAGGAGATGAGTCTGAAAAACGCAGTTCCAACCGCTGAGGGTGCTGTTCAACTCGCCCTTGAAGAGCTTCCCGTAACTCTCAACGGACTGAAAGTCCTCATCGTAGGAATGGGCAGGATAGGTACAGCTCTTGCCGAGATACTGAAAGGCTTCGGTGCAGATATAACTGCGGCTGTACACAACTCCCGCGGTACTGCAAAGGCAAGACTGCACGGCATAAAAGCTATCCCCACAAGCCGCCTGAAAGGCAGCTATGACCTAGTTTTCAATACAGTACCAAAGCTTATCTTCGATGACGATATGCTCAGCAGATTTGATAAGGATACTCTTTTCATCGACCTTGCCTCAAAACCGGGCGGAATTGATTTCGATGCCGCTCTCGAACACGGTATCAGAGCTATATGGGCACTTGGACTCCCGGGAAAGACTGCTCCCGTCACATCGGGAGAGATAATCGCAGAAACTGTTAGCTCTATGATATGGGAAAGAGGTGAAGCCGTTGAGTAATGCCTTAAAAGGACTAAAGATAGGCTACGCCATGACAGGCTCGTTCTGCACCTTTCAGCAGAGCTATGAACAGGCTGAGATACTGACGGAGTACGGTGCAGAGCTTATACCGATAATGTCTGAACATTCAGCCTCTATATCGACACGGTTCGGAACTGCTCATGAAAATATGGAAAGGCTGAAAAAAATATCGGGAAAGGATATCATAATGTCCATTGAGGACGCTGAGCCTATAGGTCCTAAAGACCTGACAGATATAATGGTAGTCGCACCGTGTACGTCAAATACTGCCGCAAAGCTGGCTTCATCTGTTACCGATACCGCTGTGACAATGGCTGTAAAATCTCATCTCCGCCGCGGTAAGCCAGTTGTACTTGCAATAGCTTCCAATGACTCCCTTATGGGCTCAGCCAAAAATCTTGGAGTGCTTTTCAACCGCAAGAATTATTATTTCGTTCCCATGATACAGGACGACTGGATAAACAAGCCTGCGTCACTTGTTGCGGAATTTTCAATGCTCCCACAAGCAATAGAAGCAGCTCTGAACGGCGTACAGCTCCGCCCCATAATCTATCATTCAAGACCATAAAAAAGCCCTCGTATAATCTATACGAGGGCTTAGTCATCAGTATTCTTCCTTTGACATATTGTAATCGATCATGTCGACATACAACGTCTGCTTTTCAAATATTTTTTCATCAATACCATTATTTATGCAGTACAATTCAGTATATGAGTACTTCCTGCCGTTCTTTACAAGGTAAAGATCATCTTCAGAAAACAGCGTTATCGGGTCAAAACAGTTCTTCTGATACGGCAGCTTTATGAGTTTGATCTGCCGCTCGTCATCTTCAAGCTGTTGGTGGATATAATTTATTCTAATGACATCTACCGCCTTATTGGAAATATCCATAAACAGATTTAAGCCTAATACCGATGTAACGATAATTAGCGTACAGGTCTTTGTTAAAGCCGTTTCAAGACACTTGATATCATTCACTACAGGCACACAAAGCTCGAATGCAAACAAACACCAGAATATATATGAAGCAAAGAAACATCTGCCTGTAATCGCATTTACAACTAAAAACGGTGCAGTGGCAAGGATCGTACTCAATAAATAAACTATTGCTCTTACACGATCACCGTTCTCCAACAGATTATACAACATATAGATAACAGCTGTAATGTATGCAAAAGTGAGGGCAGTTTCTACTGCTCTGCTGCGATAAGCGTTTGAAAGAACAGCTATTTCCTCACCATTTGAAACTACAACGCTGAATACAGCATAAAAAACTATGATAACAACAGATACTATCCCATACTTTGGCTTTTTCTCTGAATTACCGTACTTATTAACAAAAAGGTACAGAATACAGCACGCAATAATAATGTGAATGATAAAATATGGACGTGAGAAATTCGGTATTATTTCTCGATAAACCTTCATATAAATATCGGACGGTGAAGTGACAAAGCTTCTGAATGCGAAACTATCGCCCTCATCAGCAATATGCTTATAATTGCTGTCCGCCATCATGATTATCGCTCCGACAGCAGTTCCTGCAAGGTAAGCAACGTTTGATAAATATACTTTTTTCTGAGTAACATAAGCAAATACAATGATAAATACGCCAAACAACAGATTATAAGCCGTAATGTTCTCAATACAAAGCGCACCGAGAAATCCGACGATCAAGAGTAAAACAGGCATTATCTTACTCGATTTCAGAGGCTTTTTTTCAAAAATCGGGCAACAATAGCGGATATAAATTAATAAAAAAACAAGTGATATCACGTAATTAGTAAATCCCGATATCCAGTTGAATATATGCACGTAAAAAAAACGAGGCGAAAACATAAAAAACGTTCCAATAAACAATGCAGCTATCCACTTTTGCTTTAATCTGCTCTTGAAAAGCTCAGCTATAAGAAATAAAAATGCCCCCATGAATGCAGTGTAGACAATAAGACAAAGCACAGAAGAATTGCAGATAAAGTATGTCAGGATATTTGTGAAATACCGACCATTCGGATTACAGCTGTTAAACATCTGTGAAAGCGAATCTATATTATCCCACATAAGATCATCGCAGGTCTTGATAAGACATGAACAGTGTACTATGATAAACACAGCAAAAATAATATATATTATGATTTGTTCCCGAGAAAATGCCTTTTTCATAAACTCGTCATCACCCTTCAAAAATTATTATCTCATTAGTTAATTTTATCACAAAACGAGGAATAAGTCAAATAGAAGAAAATAAAAAAGGACTACAAGAAGTAGTCCTTTAGAAGTGTCGGCACTGATTTAGTTTCCCGGGCCGTCACCAGCCAAGTATCGTCAACGCGAATGAGCTTAACTTCCGTGTTCGGAATGGGAACGGGTGTGACCTCATTGCCATAAGCACCGACTAAATATTTTTGAAAACTTTTGAAGGAATAAAGCGTAATGCGAGGCAAGAACAAAGAAGTTCAGAAGTAAAAAGGAAAAGCCCT
>JAEEGJ010004506.1_pt1 | contig 46902 bp, 44 predicted proteins | sample 8958761 | NCBI WGS metagenome assembly JAEEGJ01 (sample SAMN16246546, study PRJNA631951) | gut metagenome | biome: gut microbiome; feature: rumen; material: RS-attached | host: Bos | place: Iran: Karaj | collected 2018-10
TCGCGATCGCCGGCGGCAAGAGAGACGGAGATCTGCAATACTGTGCACCTTGCGGTGTCTGTCGGCAGGTGATGAGAGAATTCTGCAAGCCTTCTTTCAAGATATACCTGGCCAGGAGTGCCGATGATTACAAGGAATTCACTTTGGCTGAGCTCTTACCTGAGAGCTTCGGACCGGATAATTTGGAATAGGAATTAGTTTGGAATTAAGGATAGGGAGAAGATTAAATGAGAATTGTGACAGTTGTGGACGCAGTGTTCGGAGGCGCGCGGAAAAAGCTTCCGAGAACAGATTCTTAAGGGTAAGGAATAACCCTTGGAGAATATGAAATAAGGGAAGAGAAAATTGCATTTGTTGCCGGGCGGGATTGCTGTCCTGGCAACAAGCATTTTAAGTAGAAAGAGGAGGGTGACATGAAAATCAGGAATATCTATTTTGGCAAACGCATACCATTCTTCTGCATCGCGGTGACACTGCTTTGTATAGTGATCACCCTGATCTCGCAGTTGATCCCTTCCACATATGATGCTTTCAGGTTCATGTATCCTGTGCAGTATCCGTGGCAGGTAATTACCTATATATTCCTGCAGGGCATTCCGCAGGACCTGATGCCTGAAGGTCTTCCGTATTCATCAATGGAGCTTACGATCGGACATCTTGGATATAATCTTCTACTCATACTTCCTTTCGGCATTCTGGTAGAAAAGATCGTAGGCACGAAGAAGATGCTCATTCTGTTTGCAATGACCTGGGCAGCGGACTTTATAGCTATCATGATAATGGGGGTAATATACACGAAGCAAGGTGTCCAATTTGGCTCGTCCGGCGCATCAGGAATGGCCTTTGCATTCATGCCTGTCGGCCTCTATGCGCTGTTTCTTTTGGGAAGCAGGTTCGGTTACGGAAAGCTTTTTAAACAGGTATCGTTCTATGTGCTTTTGAGTATCGCAATCCCGACGATCATCATTTCTGTGTCACCTAATGTTGCGGGCGTTACGGGTATTCCGTCAATGATAATCCATCTACTGGGTCTTATAATCGGAACTGCTTTCGCGATCGTATTCAGGAAAACGTTACAGGAATTTTTCGACAAAGAAAAAGCAGCAAGAGAGGTTGTTTCTATCAGCAGTTCCGAAACTGTGTAAACATGCGAAAAACGTCCGCGCAGCGGGGCGTCAATGGTGTTAGAATCTGAAATATAGAGAAGAAGAGGGAACAGGTTAATGTGACTGCTTATTACGAGATATTATTCGGCTTGTCAGTGCTTCTGACATTGATATATATTGCGATATGGCACAAGCATTTTGATGTGCACATCTCGCTTATTTTCGCGTTCATTCCCATAGCAAATCTCGGCTATGCGATGCTCGCGCACTCAAGAGATCTCGATGCTGCCCTGACGGCCGTTAAGATCACTTACATCGGCGGATGCTTCCTGACCCTGTTCATTACGCAGAGTATCTTAAGCCTTTGCCACATCAACATCAGAAGATGGCAGAGTGCTCTCATGACTCTGGTCTGCATGGGAATCTATTCATTCGCACTGACAGTCGGCAACGCGCCGTATTTCTATAAGTCGGTCAGATTTGAGATCGACAGGGGCATGGGCAAGCTCGTTAAGACATATGGTTTTGCGCATACATTAACTTATGTCGTTATCACGGTCTTCGTCGTGATCAGCGCCGTTGCGATGATATACAGCCTCATTAAGAAGAAGGATGTCTCCAACAAGACGATCCTGCTTCTGGCATTCCCGATGACGGTATCTTTTATCAGCTATTTTGCAGGAAAGCTCCTGCCCAGAGGCCTTGATGCGATGCCGCTGTCTTATGTTTTCGCGCAGGTCATATACCTCATAATCGTTCACAGACTGTGCCTTTATGACATCACCGATCTTGGCGTCGATTCGCTCGTAAAGAAGGGTGACACGGGATTCATCTCCTTCGACTTTGACGACAAATATCTGGGTTCAAATGAATCCGCGAGAAAGGTTTTCCCGGTCTTCAATGACATCAATGTCGATACTTATCCGGGCAGGCATGAGGTCATCAAGAAGACGATCTTCAAGTGGCTCGAAGAGTTCAAGAGAGATGAGACAAAGGACCATTTCTATTATGAGGCCGGCGATAAGATCTACCTCGTCACGATCCGTTACCTGTACGACGGCAAGCACAGAAGGGGCTATCAGTTCTTCATTACCGACGATACCGATTCTCGAAAGTACGTTAAGCTCCTTGCGAACTATAATGAGAACCTCTCCAATGAGGTCGCGAAAAAGACCGAGAGCATCGTCCAGATGCACGAGAGGCTTATCCTCGGCATGGCGACCATGGTTGAAAGCCGTGACAATTCCACAGGCGGACACATCAGACGTACGAGCGATGTCATCAGGATCCTGATAGACGAGATCAGGAGTGAAGCATCTTCAGATAAGAAAAACATTCTTGTCCTCTTCGGCAGAGATGGTCTGACAGACGAGTTCTGCAGGAATGTCATCCAGGCTGCGCCGATGCACGATCTGGGCAAGATCGCCGTCGATGATGCAGTCTTAAGAAAGCCCGGAAAGTTCACGCCAGAAGAATTCGCTGAGATGAAGAAGCACGCATCAGAAGGCGCTCGCATCGTCGATTCCATTCTCGAAGGCACTGAGAATGAAGCATTCCACAAGGTTGCGGTAAATGTCGCGCACTACCATCACGAGCGCTGGGACGGCTCGGGTTATCCTGAAGGACTTAAGGGTGAAGAGATCCCGATCGAGGCGCGAATCATGGCAATCGCGGATGTCTATGATGCACTTGTAAGCAAGCGTGTATATAAGGACAAGTTCTCTTTCGATGATGCTGACAAGATCATGATGGAGAGCTTCGGTAAGCACTTCGACAAGAGGCTCGAGAAGTACTACGTTGCCGCAAAGCCCAAGTTCGAAGTCTACTACAAGCACATGGGTGAGTAATAGGAATATGAAGAAGAAAACGTTTTTGATCTGCCAGATATTGCTTCTTATCTGGTTCTTTCTGGACATGACAGGTGTATATTTTAAGGACAGTTATCTGGTCACGAGATCATATATAGATGATGGTCTATTTTTCCTGATATACCTGTCGACGGTGGTTCTTTTCCTGATAAAGGATAAGATAGGTAAGTGGGCAGTGCTGGCATGGTCGGTAATATGGTTCATCGCTCAATTCATGAGCCACGAGCTGGTCACGATAACAGGCAACGGATATGAGAATAAGACACACTATTTCGAAGGCGCCGTAAAGTGGCTCGAGATAGACGGTGTATATGTTCCCGACGTGTATCACACGGTGCTGCACATACTGATACTGGCGGTGACCGTAACGGGCTTAGTATATGTGTTTGGCCGGAAGAAGCCGGAGGAGGCAAAGACATGAAGAAGTGGTATGACGAAGAATATGAATTTACAGTAGAAGTAACAGGTTTTCTGCACGGCGACAAGACCGAGAATTACTGCAGGAACGGCGAAGAAATCGGCGATAAGTACACATGCACTTACGGATGCCCTGTTAATCAGGACGGCTGCGGCATTTGCTCAAAGACCATGATGATGCTCTATCCTCTGATGGAAGCAGTAAGAAGCGGCGGAGACTTAGAGAACGTCGGCGGTGATTCCAAATACACCAAGACCGTTGTCTGCCCCGACGGCTGCGTTATCTTTAAGCTCACGGCAAAGCCTCTTGGAAATGAGAACTTCTACAAAGGCGGTTTCTGGAGTTATCCCGACGAGACTGTCTGAGCCGTATATGCAGAACCGTTAAAGCGCTGTCTGCGGATCAGCATATCTGCCGTAAAGCCGCGCTATAAAAGCGTTACACGCCCTTCTGCGGGTACGATTTTTATTGAAAAGCCACCCTGTATCCTGTAAAATATACCTTAGGAATAAGTTTAGGGGTTGTTCCGTTTTAAAGCGGAACTCATAGGAATAGGGAGGATAATTATATGCCACATGTATCAGGTGGTGGTGGCGGCCGCTCCGGCCGTCTTGTTTATGGACCTTGGGCAAGACCGGGTGTCGGCGGGAAATTTTATGCAGGATCCAGAATACACTTAAATGATCCCAATGACGGTACTGACCGTTATCTTGGTTCTGCTTCGCTTGTAAAAACAAATAAGAATTTCGCAAGATCGATCGTGATCACGACGATCATTGCCCTCTTCGTGAATTTCTTCCTTGGTGTGGGATTAAAGCTTTCCACAACCAAGCTGGAATCTTCAGAATTTATGGAGTCTGTGATCAGTGACGATGTAGGCGTGATCGCTGACAAGACAGAGCTTGACGGACTTCTTAGCGAATACCGTGAACTTACGGGAATCATACCCGTGGTCTATACCGTATATGAGGAAGACTGGAAGGCTACAGGAGCAAACTCGCTGTCTCAGTATGCATTGTATAAATATATGGCACTGACTTCCGATGAGCGTCATTTTGTCATTGTCTATTCAGTACCTAAGGACAATACTTCCAAAGCAAATAAGATTGCAGCAGTCCAGGGTAATGAAACGGACGATATCATTACGACAGCTATGTACTGGAAATTCTTAGGAACAGTCAAGCTCGGAACCCTCAAAGGTGATGATCCGGGAAAGGCTCTTTGCAGTGCATTCAGCTTTGCGGTAAAGGATGCTAATGTTAAGCTCAATCCTACATTGGGCAACAAGCTCCTGACATTGTTTGACAACATTCCGCTTATGATCAGCCTGCTAGCTTTCTTAGTGATCTATATCGTTTTGATCACAAGATACGTTAAGGAGAGAAAGGCCGGATTTGAGACGCTTCGCAACGATCCGAGATTGCAATAAATCATACAGTGTATGGAGCTCATTAAGACATTATTCGATACCGTTAAGGTCTATAAACTAAAGTCGCGCACCGATAACCGGGGCCTGATGACATATGTTTACGAAGACGGGATCGAAGGGTTCGAAGCAAAGGAAACGCGCATTTACGACATGCCCGTGAAAGGTACTTTCTTCGGCATTCATTACCGCGAAGAGAACGCTCCGATGCAAAAGTTTGTAACGGTCGTCAAGGGCAGTGGTATGGATTATGTCATCGACCTTCGAAAAGATTCTCCGACTTATCTTAAGTGGGAGTCAATCGAATTAAGCGCAGACAATGCGCTTGCAGTTCTTATTCCTGAGGGTATCGGACATGCGTTCTTATCACTCGAAGATAACACGATTCAGGCTTTTACGATCGATAAGACCGGCAAAGACGGCCACTCGAAGCAGCTGAATTATAAGGAAGAAAAGATAGGTTTAAAGCTCCCCGTCGATGTTACGGAGATATCAGACTACGATGCGGGAGCGCCTTTTCTATGACCGGTAAGATCCCTCCGGAAAAAGCAGGATTTTTACTTGAAATGCCGACGGAAAGAACGCCGGAGGATCTTGATCTGAAACGTCAGTGGAATATGTATTTCCTGATTTTCGGAGGCGTGACGGTCCTTGCTGTCTTCATGCTAATAAACAACATTATGGATGGAAACTGCCCGTTATGGCATGCACTGCTAAGCCTTGGCGGCACGATCTTCCTTGACATGCTGGTGTTCGGCAAATACTACAGAGCAAGGATACTTGCACCCGCAAGGTTTAAGGCTGCCCTTAAGAAATATGGCATGAACGAACTGACGGCCCAGATAAACGATCCAACCACGCAGGGATTTTTCATTCTGTCGAAAGTATACGAGAACATCCTTGTGATCACTCCGGATTATCTCATTGCCGCAAATGAATTTATCTATAATCTTAAAGACGTGCGTGCCATATCGATCTCGAAATTATATGTCGAAGAAAGCAAGATCAGGAAACAGAAAAGCGAGCACGTCCGCATGCTGCTCCGCTGTGGTTACACAATGAGGATAAAAATGACAGACGGTTCATGGAGAAAAGAACTTGTCGCTCTTAAATCCAATGATCTGAAGCTGTTCGTCAAAGCTCTTAACCAAAGGACCGTGGAAGCGGATATAAGATGCCGCGATCTTGAAGAATGATCTTCGCCGGCAGGGCCGGAATAATCTCAGACTTTGCGGATGATTATCTCTGCGGTAAAGCCGCCGCCTTCACGGTTCCTGACTTCAAGGCCGCCGCCCATCTTCTCCATGAAGCGTGATGCAAGATAAAGGCCTAAGCCACTGCCGTCCTTGGCGGATCCTGCTGCGGCAGAACCTCTGTAGAACTTGGATGTGATAAGCGATAATTCGTCTTCCGGAACGCCCGGACCTCTGTCGGAGAGGATAACCCTGATGTTGTCCTTTTCGAGCTTGTAGTCGACCTCAAGAGGCGTGCCTGCATACTTGAATGAATTGCCCGCGATGTTGTCGATGACCTGCTCAAGTCTTAATTTGTCGGCCATGATAAGGCATTCGGGGATCTTGTTTACCTGCTCGACCGTGCCGTAAAAACGGAGGTCCTTGAGCATGCCGTCAATTATGAGCGAGCTTTCTTCCCTTGGCGTTACTTTGAGTTCGTCGAGATCATCCAAAGTCGCGCGGAACATGTTGTCGACGAGGTGCTCGACGGAAGCCGCTTTGGACTTGATAACAGCTACTTTCTCCTTAACATCAGGATCGTCGTATTTGATCTCCATAACTTCGCATGTTGCCTTGATCGTTGCGACAGGCGTCTTGATGTCGTGGGAGAGCTCTGCGACGAGTTCCTGTTTGCTCCTGTTGGCTGCTGCCTCGCGCTCATTGGACAGCTTCAATTCTTCGCGCATGCGGTCGAAGGATTCGGTGAAAGCGCCGAAATAATTGTGCTTATTCATCTTGAGCGGCACATCGAGATTGCCCTTCGATACGCTCGCTGCAAAATCGGCCAGCTTGTTGAAAGGCCTGATATAGAAGTACCAGATGACGATGAGGAGGATAATGCCGGCTATGTAGATGACCGCAAGCATCGTGATGAGCTGGCTCTGCGAAGTCCTGAGCAGAGCTTCGTGCTCTTCTGCTCTGGCACTAAATGCGATCTTGCCCTTGATCACGCCGTCTTCCATGTAATCGAAAACAGACATGTCTTCCTTAATGTAGTAGCCGTTTACTGATTCATAATTATCATCTGAAAGAAGGACTATATCGCATGAGTATTCCTTCTCGAGTGCATCAGTGTCAGCGCCTGAAGAGAGCTTGCCGGAGATCTCATCGCACTTTGTGTTGAGGTCTAACATGTCGATCTTGTAGGCGGTCTTCTTGCCGATGCTGTTCCACAGATACAGACCGCATCCGAGGATAAGCACGGTGTAGATGATGGCGATTATCCGGATCTTCATCAGTTAGTCTCCAGAATGTATCCCGTGCCCCAGATGGTCTTGATGAACCTGGGCTCGTTGGGGTCTTCCTCGATCTTTTCTCTAAGGCGCCTGATATGAACATTCAGTGTGCTGTCCGAGTAGAATGAGTCTCCCCAGACTTCATCGAAAAGTTTTTCCTTCGTGACTATCGTGTTCCTGTGCTCGTAAAGGCAGGATAAAAGCGCGAATTCCTTGGATTTCAGATTCACAACGCGGCCTTCGACCGTGCAGCTCATGGTGGCCGGATCGACCGTGAATCTGTCTTCCGGAGCTTTCCTTGTGCTGCTTAACTGCTTTACGGCCTCAAGCCTTTTGAGCTGGACCTTAACCTTGGCCAGGAGAACACTTAATGTATAAGGCTTCTTTATATAATCATCACCACCGATATTAAGCGCCACGAGGACGTCATCGTCACTCTGGCGGGCGGAGATAAAGAGAATGGGCGTGTCGTACTTTTCACGAAGTGTCTTGCAGAGGGCAAAGCCGCTCTCGTTGCCTAAATTGATATCAAGAAGGAAGATGTCTGCCGTGTTGTTTTCGAGAAATGACAGGCATTCGTCGGAGGTCGATACGATCGCGCATGTCACTCCGAACATCTCAAAATATTCCTGCGTCATGCGGGAAAGATCTTGTTCGTCGTCGATTATTAAACAGTTATAATTCATATTTCGAAGTATAGCACAAGATGAGGGCAGGGAACGGGGGAGCCATCTCATGTAAGAAACAGTTAAGAATTGAGCAAGGCTTGCGTAAAGTATTCCTTCTGCAGGAGTCGTACAATCGGCAGTGTAAGAATTCTGACAAAAACAATTTGGAAAGGGAAAAACAAAATGACAACAACAGTACTTAAAGCTACAGACCTCTGCAAGACATTCTCCAATGAGAGCGTTCAGCAGCACGTTTTAAAGAATCTTAACCTTGAGATCAGAAAAGGCGACTTCACGGTGATCATGGGAGACTCCGGCGCAGGCAAGAGCACACTCCTTTATTCGCTCTCCGGAATGGACCGTCCGAGCCTCGGCGCAGTCCTCTTTGGAAACGAGGACATCTCAAACTACAGCAACGACAAGCTCGCTCTCTTCAGAAGAAAGCACTGCGGATTCGTTTTCCAGCAGAACTACCTTAACGATACCATGAGCGTTCTGGACAACATCATCGTTTCAGGACTTCTTAAGAGCCGTGACAGAAAGGCGATCGCTTCCCGCGCTAAGGAACTCTTAAAGCAGGTCGGACTTGACGAGAATTGCTATAACAAGTTCCCGAACCAGTTATCAGGCGGCGAGAAGCAGAGAGTCGCACTCGTAAGGTCGGTTATCAACGAGCCGGAGATCCTTTTTGCAGATGAGCCTACCGGCGCTCTTAATTCACAGAACACGGCGGCAGTACTGGATATCCTTACCGAAATGAACAGAAAAGGACAGAGCATCGTAATGGTTACACACACAGTAGCAGCGGCCGAGAGGGGCAACCGCATCCTCTACTTAAGAGACGGTGTCATCTGCGACGAGATCACGCTCTCACCTTACGAAGGCCAGAACCAGGAACGCCATAAGCAGCTCCGCGCATTCCTCGCAGATATGGGGTGGTAAACATGAATTCATTATTCTTCATTGCAAAAAACAATATAAAAAAGCATAAAGGCGAGGTAGCGATCCTTTTCACGCTGATCTTCATCTCGGCACTGCTCCTTTTCGTATGCCTCTCACTCATGATGTCCGCAACAAACACGATCAATGAGTGTGACGGGAAATATCATGTGGCTGACCTTATGGCCTTTGGTCCCGGCATCACACTTGAGGAAATGGAAGATGATGTAAAAGATATTGAAGAAATCGAAAGAGCCGAGTTCCTGCCCATGCTTGCCACGTCTTCAGATTATTACTACAGAGACATGGCTGAAGCTGATTCCATGTCGTATCAGTTCTATTTTTTTGACACATCACATCCGACATATCTCAATGCTTTCCCTGAAGAGTTTAAGGACTTAAAGGATGACGAGCTCGTTCTGCCCTATTACATGTCTTACACGGTCAATGAAGGAGACAGCTTTAATGTAAAGGTAGCGGATAAGACTTATGCTTTTAAAGTCAGGGGATTTGTCGAGAATCTTTATTTCGCGACATCAATGAATATAACCGGTTATTATGCTCTCGTAAACCACAATGTTTTCGATGAGCTGGCAGCAAAGCTTGATCCTACGAACACCTTCGCAGTTGCGTTGTTCAAGACCAAAGAAGGCACGGATCTGCACGAATTTGATCTGAAGGTTCAGAAGGCTTTCCCGGGTGAAGTCCTGATCGATACCGTTGACCGCGACACGATGAACGTTGCAACAACAGGCATGACTAACATTGCTGCTTCGATCGTACTTGTCTTCACGATAATGCTTGTCGTAATGGCAGTCATCATCATGCACTTCTCGATCAAGAATTTCATCGAGCTCAATGTACAGAATATCGGATTGCTTCAGGCCACCGGCTACACGGCAAAGGAACTTCGTTTTGCATGCGTCATGGAACAGATGATCATTGGTCTGATCGCGACCTTTATGGCAGTTGCTGCAGGCATTTTCTTAAGCAGACCGTTAAGCAGCCTTTCAGGCATGTTGATGGGTCTTTCCGGTTTCTCCGGAATCTGCATTCCCGCGCTCATTTCGACTCTTATCGGGATCCCTGTCATGGTCTTTATCGGCTCAATGATCGCTACGACATCTTATAAGAAACTCACTGTTCTGGAAGCTTTGAGAAGCGGCATTACATCGCACAACTTTAAGAAGAATCACTTTCCTCTTGAAACAAGCCGTCTTCCTCTGAATCTCGCAATGGCCGGAAAGAATATCTTCGGATCACACAAGAAGAGCATATTCATTACCATCATCGTTGCATGCCTTGCATTCTCAACATGCCTCGGATTCACACTTTTCCAGAACTGGGCCCTCGATCAGTCAGCACTCTTAAAGCTCGTCGGTTTTGAAGCTTCAGACATTCAGGCATATGCGCCGGGCAACATAAAGTTCATGGAAGATATGCGTAACCACCCTGAAGTCGAAAAGGTAAACGGCTGGACAACTTTAGCATCAATGGAAGTTACTTATCTCAATAATTCAACTTCACTCGGAATCGATGTTTACAGTGATGTTAACATCCTCGAAAACGAATACATCATCGAAGGACATCTGCCCCAAAATGAAAAAGAGATCGTGCTTACGGTAGTCGAAGCTGACATCCTCGGTGTATCACTGGGAGATAAGGTCAATGTTAAGTCCATGGTAGATGACGGCACGGTAGCCTATACAGTCAGCGGCATCGACCAGAAGATCAACAACATGGGTAAAAAAGCGGTCATGACCGAAGAAGGTGCAAAGCGCCTGAATCCTGACTATGAATTCCAGGATGTGATGATCTTCCTTAAGGATTCATCCAAGTGCAGGGAACTGAAAAAGCAGTGGGAAAAGGAATATCCTGACTTCCAGTTCACGCTCGTTGATGACCTCATCGGATCAACGATCGAGATGATGAAGTCAGCAATGGAAGCAATCTGCGTTATCTTCATCATTGCAACATGCTTCGTTGTGATCCTTACACAGCTCCTTCTCACCAGAGCGCAGGTCATCCGCGAGAGAACAGACCTCGGTGTATCGAAGGCCCTCGGCTACACATCAGGCGAACTCATGAGAAGAACGCTTATGACTAATATGCCGACCATCGTACTCGGCATCGTTCTGGGAATCATAATGCACTACCTGTTCAGTAATCAGATGATCCTTCTGGGCCTTGCATCATTCGGCATCAGACAGAACAGCTTTTCCACATCTCCTGTCTGGATGCTGGTAACTGCAGCGATCATCCTTGTCTGCGCCATCGTTACAGCATTCTTCAGCGGCACGGGAATCACAAAGCTCGAGCCTGTGAAGATACTCAAAGAGGAATAAGGAATTACTATCCGAACGGCCGCTCCATCGTGGGGCGGCCTTTTTTGATGCTTGAATTGGTATATACCACGATATACTAAAGGTGGAATGATGTAATAAACTTCACTGCCGGTTAGCCATGGCAAACTACACAAAGGAATTGTCAGGAATCAGCCATAAATGGGCATATATTTTCGAGCACGCCCCCTAATAATCTGTTATAATGTCGCCGGTCAAAATGATGTGAGGTGATATGAGATGTCCCTGCCCAAAGATCCGTTCATGCTTTTGAGCTATGTAAATACGCAGCTGAGAGACAATTATCCGAGCTTATCTGAGCTCTGCGCAGCACTTGGCGAGGATGAGGAAGCGGTAAAGGGCGCGCTCGAAAATGCGGGCTTCTCATACGACGAAGACCTCAACCGTTTTACGGCCGGACATTGATGTAAGTTAACTTAAAATACAAAGGAGAATACTATGAAGAGAAGACCTGTAGTACTTATGGTTCTTGACGGTTTCGGACTTTCCGACACCAAGGAATACAATGCCATCGCAATGGCAAAGACTCCCGTAATCGACAAACTTATGGCTGAGTGCCCTTATGTTAAGGGATTTGCATCCGGCCTCGCAGTCGGACTTCCTGACGGCCAGATGGGCAACTCCGAAGTTGGCCACATGAATATCGGCTCCGGAAGAATCATCTATCAGGATCTGACACTTATTACTAAATATATCGAGGACGGCGTTTTCTTTAAGAACGAGGACCTCCTCCGCGCGATCAACAACTGCAAAGAGAAGAATTCCGACCTCCACGTCTGGGGCCTTCTTTCCGACGGCGGCGTTCACTCACACAACACACACCTCTATGCGATCCTCGAGCTCTGCAAGAGAGAGGGATTCGACAGAGTATATGTTCATCCTTTCTTCGACGGCCGTGACACACCTCCGGCATCCGGTAAGGATTACCTCCAGGCATTGGTAGACAAGATGGCTGAGATCGGCGTTGGCAAGGTAGCTTCCATGTCCGGCCGTTACTATGCAATGGACAGAGACAACAACTGGGACAGAATCCAGACAGCTTACGACTCACTCGTATTGGGTGAGGGTGTTAAGGATACAGACTGCATCGCAGCTATGCAGAAGTCTTACGATAACGGCGTAACAGACGAGTTCGTTCTTCCTACAGTTATCGTAGACGCAGAGGGCAAGCCCGTTTCAGTCGTTAAGCCTAACGACTCCGTAATCTTCTTCAACTTCCGTCCTGACCGTGCAAGAGAGATCACAAAGGCTTTCTGCTACTCCGACGAAGATATCGCAGCACAGCCCGGTGACGCTTCCGACACAAAGTGCATCAAGTACTTAAAGAGAGCTAACGGCTTCATGCCTCTTACATATGTATGCTTCAAGGATTATGACGAGCTCATTCCCAACAAGTTCGTTGCTTTCAAGAAGGAAGAGATCAAGAACACTCTTGGTGAATACCTTGCAGCAAACGGCTTAAAGCAGCTCAGAATCGCTGAGACAGAGAAGTATGCACACGTTACATTCTTCTTCAACGGCGGTATCGAAGAGCCCAACAAGGATGAGGACCGTACACTCGTACCTTCTCCTGCAGTTGCAACATATGACCTTAAGCCTGAGATGAGCGCTCCCGAAGTTTCCGAGAAGCTCGACGCAGCAATCTGCTCTGACAAGTACGATGTAGTCATCATCAACTTCGCTAACCCTGACATGGTCGGCCACACAGGCGTTCTTGAAGCAGCTATCGCAGCAGTAGAGAGAGTTGACGCTTGCGTAGGCGGCGCTGTAGAAGCAGTAAAGAAGATGAACGGCGTTCTCTTTATCTGCGCTGACCACGGCAACGCTGAGCAGATGATGAACCTCGAGACAATGCAGCCTCACACTGCACACACAACAAATCCCGTTCCGTTCATCCTCTACAACTACGATCCTTCTTACACTCTCCGCGAGGGCGGCCGCCTCTGCGACATCGCCCCCACTTTGCTGGAGATCATGGGACTTCCTCAGCCTGCAGAAATGACAGGCGAGTCACTTCTTATCAAGAAGTAATAGTTAACTTTAAGTTTGAAAACTGCAGGGCTGCCTCTTCAGATAGGGGCGGCCCTGATTTTTAAGTCCGGTGGGAGCCCCTGCCCCTGTAAGCCTGGCGTATAATTTTCTTTCAAAAAATCGCCGAAAATTACACAAAAAACCGATTTTGTGTAATTTTCGAGGATTTTTAAGCCAAAATTTACACACTGCTTTAGGTCCCGACTGCCGCTGTATAATTATTGATAAAAAAATGGGGTCATAATTATACAAAAAGCCGTTTTTGTATAATTATTGGGCATTTTTAAGGGTAATAATTATACACTTCAGTTTTTTGCTCCTGCGTCTGAACCAAGCTGTATCTGAAACGCATAAAAAACACAGGTTTCAGATACACATAAAAAAGCGGCCGGGCAATTCGACACCGGCCGCCATGCAAGGTTCATTTATTATGTGCGGCAGAAGTAAGCGCCGCCCGCCCAGCTTACGCCGCCTTCTGATATAACATCTGCACCTTATTTGCGCCCAGAAGCTTCTGCGCGTCTGGATCTGTTACGGGTGCTTCGACGCTGACGTTGCCGAAGTTGTCGATCGTGCCGGGCATCGTTGCGGAAGAGGATACGAAAGTGATCTTGTTGCCGCTGACAGTGTAGGTGCCGGTGCTCTCGAGGCCTGAAGTCTCAATGCTCGCAATGCCTGAAGAGACCTGCTCAAGGATCTTCTGCTTCATGTCGGCGTAATCCTTGTAGCCGGCGATCTTTGCCATGGCGTCAAGGCCGACTGAGGAAGTGGTGCCGAGAGTGTTTGTGATGATCTTGTCGATGTTCTTCTCGGCGAAGCTCTTGATGTCGGCAACGAAGGCGTCGCGGTCGATCTTGACTTCGTATTTGCCGTTCTTGAGGACCAGGGTGGATCTTATATTGATCTTGCCCTCGCAGCCGGAAGGGACGCCGACCTTATATTCACTTGAGATGTATTTGATGAACTGGTCGGTGATATCTTTCGTCGCCTTGTATGTGCCGTCGACGGAGTTCAGGGTGATCTTGAACTTCTTGTAGGAAAGAAGGCCGCCGAACTCAACGGTATCAAGGTTTGTGACGAACCAGTCAGGGCCTGATCTCTCGAGCCTGCAGGTGTATTCGAAGTTGATGATGTCGCAGTCTTTTACGGCTTTGGTGATCTCGGGTATGGAGGAGAAATTCTTGCCTGCCAGAACCTCGAAATTAGGCCTTTTCAGAATGATGTGCACGCTGCCGCTGGTGCCTTCGATGAGAACGGTGGATTCGTCGATCTCGACGCGCATACCTTCTCTTACTGCGGCGCGGAAAGCTTTGTCTTCATTGGTCGGCTTTCCGTCGACATCGAAATAATCCTTTACGGCCTGAATTGTCTCGGGAGTGGCATTGGGACCTGCCAGGTAAATGGCTACGCCGGAGTCGTCGTTAACGACAGCTTCGGCAAGCTTTTTGGCTGTCTCGATGAGAGTGCCGCGGCCTATGACGGGCATGTTGCCGAAGAAGGAGAAGAGGTCTTTGAATTCCTCGTCGTCGAGATTGGTAACGTACCAATCCTTATCTTCTTTCTTGAAATCGACGGTAACATCGATGTCTTTTTTGGAAGCGCTGTCCACTGCGGAAGTCAGGGCATTTATGTCCTTGTAGTCGGCTTTTTTGAGCGCATCAAGATCGGCGACGGAGAAGGTCATGCCGATCTTGGCCTTATCCTTTTCGACTTTTACGGATTTCTCGTCGACCGTATATTCGATCGTGCTTATCATGTGCTCGTAAAAAGAAGCTTCCTCTTCCGTATAGTTCTTAAGATCCAGGAGGTGCTTGAAGGACTTTTTGTAGTCGCGGTCGATGTCACTGGTCTTCTTCAAGATGTCGGAGGCATCGCAGGTCTTAATGACTTCGCCGAATTCTGCTGCGGCCGTTCTGACTGCTTTTTTGCTGAACAGCGAGCATGAACTGAAGAGCGGGAGCGTCATTGCCGCCACAAGAACGATTGCTATTTTACTTTTAATATTTTTATTCATTACCACTTATTCCTTATTCAGTAATATCTTTACAATACCGACCGCAAATTGCTCCGTCAAGGCAAAACTGCTGTAATTTGAGGGCTTGCAAGGTGCCCGTAAGGCCCCTGAATCATTGAAATTTACCCTGACATCGCGTAAACTCTAAATCAGGAATTTGTGCGAAAAACACTATTCCGAGTGGAAGATATTGGGGGCTGAATATATGGAAAAAAAGAGATTAATTACAAGAAGTGACTTTGACGGACTCGTTTGTGCGATGCTTCTTAAGGAACTCGACATGATCGGTGAGATCAAGTTCGTTCACCCGAAGGATGTCCAGGACGGAAAGGTCGACATCAACGAGAACGACATCACGACGAATCTTCCTTTTGATCCCAGAGTAGGTCTTGCTTTCGACCATCACGAGAGTGAGCTTGTCAGGAATAACATGGAAGCTTACGGCCACAAGTTCATCTGCTTAAGAGAGAAGTCTGCTGCAAGAGTAGTTTATAACTATTACGGCGGTGCTGACAGATTCAAGACCGTTAATGAAGAGATAATGAGCGCGGTGGATAAGGGCGATACCGCTGATTTTACTATCGATGAGATCCTTGAACCCAAGGGCTGGGTGCTCATGAACTTTATCATGGACGCAAGAACCGGTCTGGGCCGTTTCCACGATTTCAGGATCTCCAACTACCAGCTCATGATGGAGCTCATCGATTACTGCGCACATCACACCATTGATGAAGTGCTTGCTCATCCCGATGTAAAAGAGCGTACGGAAATGTATTTCGAGCAGCAGGAACTGTTCAAGAAGCAGCTTTCCGAGATTGTTAAGATCGACGGCAAGGTCGCTGTTATCGATTTAAGACCGCTCGAAACGATCTACACCGGCAACAGATTCATGGTCTATGCCATGTATCCTGAGGCAGAGGTAAGCGTCCATGTTGCATGGGGCTTCCAGAAGCAGAATACCGCGGTCATGATCGGCAAGTCGATCATCAACAAGGCTGGCAAGACCGATATCGGCCAGCTCTGTCTCTCCTATGGCGGCGGCGGACATGCCAATGCAGGAACATGCCAGCTTGATAACGACATCGTTGACAAGGAGCTTCCGAACATCATCGCGGTGCTCAACGGCGAGAAGTAATTTTCGGGGCCTGTGCAAAAATATCAGGCGCGCAAGGTATTTGTGTAAAAGAGTATTAGATATAAAATGTGGTTGTCGGGAAGAGCCCGGCAGCCACTTTTTTATTTGAGGGTAATGTGAAGGAGGGGCACGTTATGTTCAAGCGTGCAGTGACTTTAGTTGTAACAGCCGCAATGGCTTTGGTTTTATCAGGCTGCAATACGAACAGCACGGAAGCTACTGCCTCCGTATACACGAGGGCGACAGAGAGCACGATAGCTCTGACGGAAGACGGCAAGAAGGCTGTCGGCAAATACATGGACTTGCTGAAGTCAAATAAGGCGGCCATCCAGGGAGTCGAGAAGACTTTTGATACAGCGACATGCGGACTTTACGATATTAATTCAGACGGCATTCCGGAATTCTACTTTTTCGCTGCCGCTGATCCGTCCGCGTATTCTGCGACTTTTTACGTATATTCATACGATAAGGTAAAGGACGGTGTCGTTAAGCAGATAGAGATCCCGAACATCATGTACCTGTCCGGCGGCGGATGTGAATATGCAGTCTTCACTTCGCCTGTGGCTCTTTTGGTCTCACGTTCGAGCGGCACTTCGGACACTGTTACGGAGACTATCGTTTACGATATGTACTTCATTAAGAACGGCAGCTACAAGCTGACGCAGAGCCACGATGCCGGCACCGAGATGATGGTAAGCAAGTATTATGTGAACGGCACGGCGGCAGATCAGGTAACTTACGATGAGAGGGTGACTGTCCATATCGACCAGTGCAGCATGGTGCTCGCGCACAACATTCAGGTTAAGTCTGAAGAGGATGCTTCGCCCTTGCTGTCAAAGCCCATGGCAAAGGTAATGAATTATGAGAGCATGCTCTCGTATCTCATCAAAATTTCATAAATCCCTAATAAGGAGAGTTGTTTATGTTAAGGAAAACAGTTGCGGCATTTCTTGCTGCATCAATGATGGTGGGCGTTGCAGGCTGTGACGCTTTCGGTGTCCGTAAAGAGATGGGCAATGTCGACGGCGTGATCAAGGATTACGGCAAGGCGCTCAGCAATCTGGACGAGGACAAGATCCTGAAGATGACCGTCTGGGAAGAAACAGACAAAGAGTACGCAGATTTCAAGGACTGCTTCACCTTCGACGCCAATGCTGAATACATCTGGAATGTATATGCAACCACGGCCGGAACGATCACGCTGGATTATAAAGGTGCCAGTATCAAAGTAAAAGGCGACAAGGCTTCTGTTGATGTTACCTACGTTATCGTCGACTGGAAGACTCTTTATAATGAGCAGTATTCCAGCGCTGACGATCTTGTCAAAGCGATCACGGACAGTATGAATGTTATTACCACTGAGGGCTCTCTTGAATTCGAAAAGGACGGCAATGACTGGAAGATATCCAAGATCACGAAACTTGATGAATTACTGGAATTCGGAAAGAAGAGTCCTAACCTCACGAACAAGGAAATGCCCACAAAACCTGCTGATGATACTGATCCTACGGACGAGCCGGCATTCCCTACAGGGACCCAGTTTGCCGACAGCTACCAGAAAGCGATCGCAGCTTACCTCAAGGTCCTTGATGACAACATGGCTGCAATAACAGCCGTACAGGAAACTTTCAGAATTGATCCTGTCGGCATCTATGATATCGACGGCAATGGCATTCCGGAGCTTTACTTCCTCGCTTGTAAAGACAGCAGCCAGGTCATGAACAGCAGCCTTTTCATCTATTCCTACAATGAGAATGCAGGTGAGGCCCTGAAGCAGATCGAGGTTCCTGACATTATTTACATGGCAGGTTCCGGCGGACTTTTCCAGATGTATGCGACATCTAACAGGCTCATCATCACACATGCCGGCGGCGAAGATTCTGACTTTAAGTACTGGACTGAGATCTACAATTTCCAGTGGGATCTTATTGCTTCCTACAGACGTAACTATCTGTACGATTACAACGCTCCCGAAGATCAGGCAACGACCGTAAAGTATTACGAAGAGGAAGCTGAGATTACTGAGGAACAGTACAACAAGGTCTTCAAGGAAGACGCGAATAATGCGGTTATAGTTCTTGCCAGGAATTACACACCGTCACCTTCCGATGTGGAGTATCCGCTTGTAAGCAAACCGTCTTTTGCAATGCTCTCTTATGAGAGTGCTTATACATATATAGAATCGCTCCGGAGCTGAGCCACTTTACGATAGTACCTTCCACCTGATAAAATAGGTATATATCTGTGAAGCCGGAGGGCACTTATCATGGACGCATTATTATTTGCTAAGGCAGCTAGAGAAGAGAAGGATGCTATGCTTGAGTCATATCTCAGCAGCACCGATTCGATGGCGGGTGAGCAGATTGCTAAGCTTAAAGAGGCAGGTGCCAGCGACGAACTCTTAAGAGAGGTTTTCGATTCAGTCCTGACTGACTGTTTCTATAATATTCTCCTTGGAATCGACGGCCAGATGCCGATCGGCTCTCTTGGTGAGAGGAGTTACAGACTGCTCGCTCCTGACAGCACGGTAATTGCCAATGCTTCCGGAACTTTGGCCGAAGCCGCATATGAGGCTTTCTACGGTGAAGGTGAAGGCGAAGCAGAAGGCTGACAGTTAAAACAAGTCAAATGATGAAAAAGGTTGTCTCATTGTGAGGCAACCTTTATTCTTTAGTGCGGTTTTGGGTTAGTGCAGCTTTGGTTCAGTGCAGTTTTTGGGCTGTTTAACTTTTTGTCACCGTTTTCCGGTTTTCGTAGTACAAAAAGTTGAAATGAGCCCTGATTTCAACTTTTTGTCACTGATTCTCCGATTTCTGTGATACAAAAAGTGAAACTGCCTGATGTCGACGTTTTGCAGATGACAACGGTTACTTAGGTGCCCAGAAGATCCAGACGAACAGGTAACCTGTGATTACTGCGGTGAGCGTGAAAGGAACGCCAATCTTCATGAAGTCGCCGAAGCTGACCTCGTGGCCTTCCTTGCGGAGCATGCCTACGCCGGCTATGTTGGCGGATGCGCCGATAGGTGTGAGGTTGCCGCCCAATGTGGCACCGACAAGAAGTCCGAAGTATAGGAAGTGCGGCTCAACATTCATTGCTGAAGCGACGCCTGCAAGGAGCGGGAGCATCGTTGCGACGTAAGGAATGTTGTCGACGAATGCCGAGATGATAACTGAACCCCAGACGATGATGGAGAAGAGGAGGAATCTGTTGGAGCCGCCGAAGCCTGCGATGAAGCCTGCGAGGTCATCGATTATGCCTGCTTCCCTGATGGACGCGATGACTACGAAAAGTCCTGTGAGAAGGAGCATCGTGTCATAGTCCATGGCCTTTAATGAGTGGACCATGCCCTTGGTGGACTTCTGCTTGAAGAGCTCCCAGATGATAGTAAGGATTCCGCATACCATGCAGATGAATCCGTTTGTGCATTCGTGTGTATTCGGAATGAATGAAGCGATGATGAGAAGGACTACGTGGCCCAGCATCGTGATAGTCGGGACATAGTCTGTAACGGGCGTATGCTCAGTACTGTCTACGGGTTCCCTGTTCTTTCTGAAGAGGATCATCATGATCGGGATCGTAAAGAGGGCGCCGAGTTCAACTGCGAAGAACATGCCGGGCTTGCCGTTCATTACGAAAAAGTCGTTGAAGTTCATGTGGTCTGCTGCAGCGAGCATGATCGAAGTCGTGTCGCCTACAAGGGTTGCTGCGCCCTGGAGGTTTGATGAGACGGCGATCGAAATGATCATCGGAACGGGATTGATCTTGAGCTTTTTACAGATCGCAAGGCCTACGGGAGCTACCATGAGGACTGTTGCAACGTTGTCTATGAACGCTGAGATGATGCCTGAGAAAAGCGACATGATGATCGTTACCCACATGACGTTTTTCGAGATGCGGAGAAGCGCTTCGGCGATCTTGTTCGGCATCTTGGATTCGATGAAGTAATCGACGATGACCATTGTTCCGAAGATCATCATGAGTACGTTCCAGTCGATCGAAGGAAGGATCTTATTTACCGGAAGCACCTGGGCTATGACCATGATCGTGGCTGCGCACAAAGCGACGATGGCGCGGCGCTTTGGCAGGACGATCATAAGAATGTACATGACAAGAAAGATTGCGATTGCGATGATTTTCTGCATTAAATGCTCCTGACTAGCGGGTTATTTTTTGATTTGCTGCTGAAGACGAATTTCTGTTGGATGGAATAACTGATAAGGAACAGGAACGTATCAACGATCGCCTTGACCAGTGTCTCCCAGCAGCCGGGGAAGAGCATGACGATGCCGGTAACGATGCCGGCACTAAGGCACATCTGAATGATCGCGAGAAGTGCGTATTTGGTGAGGGATGTGCTTTTCGAAGCCTTGCTCTTAAATACAAACTTGTAATTGATGAGATAGTTATAAACGGCCGAGATAACTCTCGCGCCAACGGTTGCGATCGTTACATAGACCGCAGCGAATGAGTCTTTGAGAAGCAGCACCAGAAGATGGAAGAGCAGGATGTCGATGACGAACGATGACAGGGAAGCGAAAACAAATTTGAAGAACTTCCTGCCCAGGATCCTGTAAATCCTTATCGAGTCCTTGAAGGGATCAAAGTGAGTCTGGTGGTTCTCTTTTGAATCGTAGACCGTCTTGATCGGAACCTCGGTGAGGTTATATCTGCCCGCGCACTCCAGGAGCATCTGCATCTCATATTCGAAGCGCTCGCCCTTGCAGTCGATGAGCTCTGTCATGAACTTGAAGGGGATGCCGCGAAGACCTGACTGTGTGTCATTGACCCTCATGCCGGCGACATATGAGAAGACCGCAATGGTTATCGTGTTGCCGTACCAGGATTTCCAGGGGATATCCTTTTTGTTGAACTGGCGGACGCCTAAGATAAGGTTGTCCGGATTAGCCCTGAGGGTGTTGATTATGTTAGTGATGCACTCGGGGGTGTGCTGGCCGTCCGAATCGGCGGTGACACAGCCTAATGCATCAGGTAGATTGTCTTTGATATAGGCGAAAGCGGTCTTGAGCGCACGGCCCTTGCCGCGGTTAGGACGGTAAGAGATCAGCTTTCCGCCGCGCTTTGTGATGAGTTCTTCAGCCTTATTGAAGATGGGATCGTAGTCTTCGGAGGAGCCGTCGTTAACAATGATGACGGGTCCCATGCCCTTTGCCTCAAAATCCTCAAGCAAAGTAATAAGCCTGTCGTCAGGCTCATAGGAAGGGATTACTATCGGGACAAGTGCCGTCTTGTTAATCTCATCATCTCTCATGGTATTTATATTAACATAAAGATTCAGGCTGACTTAGGTTTGTATAAGACCTTCAGGAGAACTGGCGCGAGAATGGAGCTTACGAGTATCATGAGGATTACCGCCGTAAAGTAGTCGGAGGTAATAAGTCCGGCGCTGAGACCCTTCTGTGCCGTGATGAGCGCGACCTCGCCTCTCGTCATCATGCCGATGCCGATCTTGAGGGAGTCGTTCCAGTTAAATCTGCAGAGCTTTGCGGATGTGCCGCAGCCGATGATCTTTGACATGAGTGCTACGAAAACGAAAGCAACTGAGAAGAAGAGGAATGTTGGATTGAAGTTCTCGAAAGAGACCTTAAGTCCGATCCCTGCGAAGAAGATAGGCGCGAAGACCATGTAGGAGCTGACGTCGACCTTACGCTCAACATACTTAACATCATGGAGGTTGCAGAGGACAACGCCTGCGACATAAGCGCCCGTGATATCTGCGATTCCGAAATATCTCTCGGCGACATAGGCCATGAACAGGCAGTAGCAGAGGGCTGCAATCGGAATTCTTCTTGTGTGTTCATATCTGGCGTCGAGCCATTTGAAGACCCTGTAGACAACGAAGCCGGAGATAATTGCTATTGCGAAGAACAAAATGGCCTTCAGCATAGTGGTTAATACAGAAGTGCCTGTTCCCTTTGCACTTAAGACGAATGTGAGGACGATGATTACGATGACATCGTCGATGATGGCGGCGCTGACGACAGTCGTTCCGACCGTGCTGCTGAGCTTACCGAGCTCTTTAAGGGCAGCAACCGTGATGCTGACGGATGTCGCTGCCATGATCGTGCCGATGAAAAGGCCCTTGATGAACTGCTCGGAACCGACGGTGCCGAAGCCGTAGAAACTCATGAAAAGGACAGCGCCCAGGATGAGCGGAACGAAGACGCCGGCACAGGCAATGACCGTAGCCTTAAGGCCTGTTGCCTTAAGCTTCTTCATGTCTGTGGTAAGACCTGCTTCGAACATGAGCATGATGACGCCGATCTCGGCCATCTTGTTTATGAAGTCAGACTGGTTGACGATACCGATAATGGCAGGACCGAGAATGAGTCCTGCAATGATCTCTCCGACTACCTCAGGGGCATGGAGTTTACGGGCTAAGATACCGAAAGCCTTTGCGGCAAACAGGATCAGAGCAACATCTATAATAAAACGAAGACTTTCCACTTCAGCATCTCCAAATCAAAATAAAAAGGGCACTATGGCCCTGCCGATTTCCACCGCTACTAGTTATAACACGCAAAAAAATTAGCGATAGGCTGCATATTACACAAACTTATTCTTTTAATAAGGTGATTAAGGTGTAAAAATGATATTATAGGGTGTTGAATTATGACCTGGGCTATCAGGTCACGGTGGAGGCTTTAGGATGAAACAGCTTGAATATCCTTTCGATTCGGACTATATCTTGCGCAAGAAGAAGGCTATCAGAAGAGAGCTTCTGGCAAGGGAAGGAGTCCAGTACATCGAGAAAAAGATCGCTATCCTCGGTGGTTCGACTACCAGCGACATCAAGCAGATCCTCGAATTATTCCTTTTAAACTACGGCATAAAGCCTGAATTCTTTGAATCTGAGTACAATAAATATTATGAGGATGCCGTTTTTGGCAATCCCGAGCTTGACGAATTTGAACCGGACCTGGTTTTCGTGCACACAACGACAAGAAATATCGCAAAGTTCCCTCAGGTAACCGATTCGCCCGAGCAGATCGACGCCCTGATCGAGGAGACCATGGGCAGGTTCGAGCAGATCTGGCAGGCACTGGCTGAGCGCTTCAAGTGCACGGTCATCCAGAATAATTTCGAGCAGCCTTACTTCAGACTCCTTGGCAACAGCGATTTTACGAATATCCACGGCAGACTCAACTTCATCAACAGACTCAACGACAGGTTCTGCGCCTATGCCCAGAGCCACCAGAATTTCTTTATCAACGACATCAATTATGTCTCTGCTGTCTACGGCATCAAGAAGTGGGCAGATCCGGGCGACTGGTACAGATATAAGTACGCTCTCTCCGTTTCCGCGATCCCTGAGTTCGCGTTCAATCTGTCGCACATCATCAAGGCGGTTTACGGCAGGAACAAGAAGGCGTTCGCACTCGACATGGACAACACCCTCTGGGGCGGCATCGTAGGCGACGACGGTCCGGAGAATATCAGGATCGGCCACGAGGACGCCGAATCCGAGCTCTTTACCGAGTTCCAGCAGTACATCAAGGCACATAAGGATCTGGGAATCCTTCTTACCGTTGCATCCAAGAACGATGAGGAGAACGCCTTAGCAGGCCTTGCAAGACCCGATTCGACCCTGAAGCAGGATGATTTCCTCATCATTAAGGCCAATTGGGACAACAAGGACATCAATATCGCGAACACAGCAAAAGAGATAAATATCGGCGCCGACAGCTTCGTCTTCGTTGACGATAATCCCGTCGAGAGAGCTCTGGTCGAGAACCAGATCCCCGGCATCTCCGTTCCAGAGGTCGGTGCGCCCGAGACTTATATCGACGTACTTGATTCCAACGGATTCTTCGAAGTCACGGGCATTTCCGAAGAGGATATCAAGCGCGGCGGCATGTATAAGGCTAATATGGAGCGTGCCAAGGCTTCAGCACAGTTCACCAACTACGATGAATATCTGAGATCGCTCGAGATGACCGCTGAGATCAAGCCTTTCGCGCCTGTCTATATGGCACGTATCGCTGAGCTTACAAATAAGAGCAACCAGTTCAACCTCACGACAAAGCGCTGCAGCCAGGCAGATATCGAGAGGATCGCATCTGATCCCAAGTACATCACGCTCTACGGAAGATTAGAGGACAAGTTCGGCGACAACGGCGTCGTAGCTGTTGCCTTCGGACACGAGGAAAACTTCGGAAAAGACAAGTTCTTCCACATCGACCTGTGGCTCATGAGCTGCAGAGTCTTAAAGCGCGGTATGGAATTTGCAATGATGGACGAGCTCATAAGCGAGGCAAAATCCAGACAAATTACCAAAATTAAAGGCTATTATTTGCCGACCGCAAAGAATAAAATGGTCAAGGATTTTTACGGGCTCCAGGGCTTCGAAAAGATAAGAGAGATGGAAGACGGCACTTCCGAGTGGCTGCTCGACCTCGACAAACCGCATAAGAGCGGCAATGTTGCGATCAAGGTCAACTGATCCTTGGCGCATCCGGCAATCCGCACTTTTAAGGAGATAAGGAAATGACAAGAGAAGAGATTTACGGCAAGCTTAACGAAGTGTTCCAGGATGTTTTCGATGACGAGGACATCACAGTTAATGACTCCACCGTCGCAGCAGACGTTGACGGCTGGGATTCATTAGAGCACATCAACCTCATTGTTGCTGTTGAAAGATGCTTCGGCATCAAGTTTACGATGGGCGAGACGACAGGCCTTAAGAATGTCGGTGAGATGGTCGACAGGATCATCGCTCACTTAGGCTAAGGGATCCTGCATGTCGCTGGTATCGTCGTTATTCCTGTTTTTTGTTGCGGCAGTCGTACTGCTGTACTATATCCTGCCCAAGAGCTTCCGCTTCTGGGTAATTCTCGCAGCGAGCCTCGCTTTTTCGGCATTCCTAGGCTTTTATACGCTCCTGTTCGTGCTGATATCGGCAGTCCTGTGCTATATAGGCGGTCTGCTGTCCGGTCCTTCAAAGAGCAATGCTCTCCGTAATGCCGCTGCGATCATCACGGTTGTTATCAATATCGCGCTTCTTTGCGCGGTCAAGTACTATAACGTGATCGGCCTTGCCGCAGAGAGATTAAACCTCATGTTCGGTGCCGTTAACGGCGCAAACAGCTTCTTCCTTTACGCAGTCCCTGTCGGAATGTCCTTCTACGTTCTCCAGACAACAGGCTACATCTTAGACTGCAGATGGGAGAAGATCGCACCTGAGAAGAACTTCTTCAAGGTCTTATTGTTCTCCACATACTTCCCGCAGCTCATGTCGGGACCTATGAACACCTATGCTTCACTTTCCGCAGAGTTCGAAAAGGCTAAGGAGGTCAAGTTCGACTTCTCACGCATCTCCGACGGCGCAGTAAGAGTCGCATGGGGCTTTTTTAAGAAACTCGTTATCGCAGAGCGCGCCGCAATAGTTGTAAACAAGATCTATGCCGACCACCTGACGTATACCGGCTGGTTTATCCCGCTCGGAGTATTCTTCTTCGCGATCCAGCTCTATACGGACTTCTCCGGATGCATGGACGTCGTTATCGGCGTATCCCATATGCTTGGCATTGAACTTCCTGAGAACTTCAACTGCCCGTTCTTCTCAAAGAACGTCAAGGAATACTGGAGAAGATGGCACATCACGCTGGGCGCATGGCTCCGCGACTACCTCATGTATCCTGTCTTGAAGAGCACTCCGCTCATCAAGATCGGCGACTGGTCAAAGGCAAAGTTCGGCAAGAAGAACGGCAAGAAGGTTCCTACTTATATCGCGCTTCTCATCCTCTGGTTCGCTGTAGGTTACTGGCACGGCGGTCTCTGGAATTACGTTATCGGCTCAGGCATCCTGCACTTTATCTATATCGTGCTCGGCATGATCTTCGAGCCTCTGTTCAAGAAAATCAGACCCAAGATTGGCGCTGACAAGCTTTATTTCAGGATCTTCCAGTCCGTCCGCACATTTATCCTTATGCTCACGGGCTTCGTATTCTTCAGATCCGCTACTGTCGGCGATGCCATCGATATGTATGCGGCTATCTTCAGAAAGAGCGAGACTGCATTTAACTGGACCAACTTCACTGCTACAGGCATGGACCTTGCAAACCTCATTGTTCTCATCGCTGCCGTGCTTCTTGTCTGCGCAGTTGACGCTTACAAATACAGACCGGGCGAGGATGAAGAGCCTCGTTCAGCCATCGCGTTCTTAAGGAGCAAGGGCATCGTTTTATTGTGGGCAGCATTCATGGTGCTCGTTGTAGTTACGTTAATTTTCGGAATGTACGGCTTAGGCTATGATTCCGGTTCATTCATATACGCAAGAATCTAAGGGGGAAAATAACTGATGAATATTGTTTGTCTTGATATGGAAGGCGTTCTTGTGCCTGAGATCTGGATCGAATTTTCAAAGAAGACCGGCATCCCGGAGCTTACACGCACGACCAGAGACGAGCCTGATTACGATAAGCTCATGAACTGGAGACTCGGCATCTTAAGAGAGCACGGCTTAGGCCTCAAGGAGATCCAGGATGTTATCGCCCAGATCGACCCGCTTCCGGGCGCAAAGGAATTCCTGGATGAGCTCCGTAAGGATATGCAGGTCATCATCATCAGCGATACATTCACACAGTTCGCTATGCCTCTTATGGCAAAGCTCGGCTATCCAGCGCTCTTCTGCAACTCCCTGATCGTCGGCGAAGACGGCATGATCGAGGACTTCAAGATGAGGATTGAGAATTCCAAGCTGTCCACAGTGCGTGCTCTGCAGTCCATCGGATTCGACACGATCGCTTCCGGCGACTCTTATAATGACCTCGCCATGATCAAGGCATCCAAGGCTGGATTCCTTTTCAAGAGCACCGAGAAGATCATCGCTGACAACCCGGACATTCCGGCATTTGAGGAGTTCTCTGAACTGCTCGCTGCTATCAAGGCTGTACCGGATTCTAACTGATACCGTATAAAACGCTTTTTGTAGGCCGCTCCGTTTGGGGCGGCTTTTTGTTGCTTGGACTTTTGGCTTTTCATATGACCGCTATCGCATTTGCTCGAAAAAAAGCCAAAAAGGATAGAAAATGGCATTTTTCTATCTTTTTTTGCAAAAAAAGAGGCGTTTGCGATAGTGGGAGGATCCGCTGGGGAGGTAAAGAGGAAAAGCCCGCCGCTGACTTTAATCCTTATACGCTTTCGGCAGGTTCCAGCCGTAGTGGGCGGCGCAGTATCTGATCGTGCAGACGAAGAAGAAGCCCACGAGCATTGCGACTTCGGCAGATCCAAAGAAGATGTATACCATATAGACTGCAGCGGCGCCGATGATGGAGGCGCATGCGTAGATGTGCTTTACGAAGATATAAGGCATCTCGAGTGAGAGAACGTCTCTTAAGACGCCGCCGCCGACACCCGTTACGACGCCGAGGAAGATAACGAGGAAGGCGTTGTTCGCGTGAGAGCCCAAAAGTCCTGTGTGGACGCCGTCAGCAGTGAAGGCTGCAAGACCGACCGTGTCGAACCAGAAGAAGATCTTGTCGTAGATCGCGCGGGTCTTCCCGGAGACGTTTTTATTGTTCTTGTGCTGCCACCAGACGAAAATGAAGGTGATATTTGCCGCGATCGCTGCGATGATTACGAAAAAAGGATTCCTGAATGCTGCAGGAGGGGTCGAGCCCATGACGAGGTCTCTTATGATGCCGCCGCCCGTGGCTGTTAAGAGCGCCAGGATATTGACGCCGAAGATGTCCATTTTCTTCCTGATTCCGGCCATGGCACCGGACACCGCGAAAGCCACAGTGCCGATGATGTCTGTTATCAAGATGAAGAGTTCGGTATCCATAGCAGACATTATATATGTTTTCAGGAGGAATAACAGTTACTTATTTGACAGTTATCCTTACTCTAAATAAAATAAAACAATCTATTTGAGAATGGAGATATTTAGGAAAATGGCAGCAGTTACAGATTGCGAGCATCTTGTACAGTACTATGAGACAGACCAGATGGGAGTTACCCATCATTCGAACTACGTAAGGTGGTATGAAGAGGCGAGAACGAAGCTTTTCGAGGACATCGGATTAGGCTATAAGGGAATGGAAGAGATGGGCATCATAAGCCCGGTCGTAGGACTTACGGCAAAGTATAAGACTATGGCGAAGTATTGTGATACGGTCGTTATAAGGGCTGAGATCACGAGATATACCGGAGTAAGATTCGATATCAAATATACGATCTTTGATAAGGAGACAGAGCAGGTAAGGTGCACGGGAACTTCTGAGCATTGCTTCATCAACCGTGAAGGCAAGGTCATCTCAATGCAGAGAACGAACCCTGAAGCACACGCAAAGCTTGACGCATTAGTCAACGGAAAGGAAGGCTGATATGGCAGACATCATCATCGTAGGCGCAGGCCCCGCAGGACTCTCGGCAGCTATTTACGCCAGACGTGCAGGAATGGATACTGTCATTTATGAGGGCGAGATGTACGGCGGTCAGATCGTCAACACGCCCGAGATCGAGAACTATCCGGCGATCGCCAAGATCTCCGGCTTCGATTTTGCCAACGACCTTTATAACCAGGCAATTAACCTCGGCGCAGTACTCGAGTTTGACCGTGTTGCAGCCGTCGAAAAGACCGCTGACGGCTTCGAAGTCACACTTGATTCCGGCAAGAAGAACACCGCCAAGGCAGTCATCCTTGCAGTAGGCGCATCCAACCGCCACTTAGGTATCGCAAGGGAAGATGATCTCTTAGGCAAGGGCATCTCCTACTGCGCTACATGCGACGGTGCGTTCTATAAGGGCAAGACTGTAGCGGTAAACGGCGGCGGAAATACCGCAGTTGAAGATGCTATCTATCTTGCAGGTATTGTCGACAAGGTATATCTTATACACCGCAGAAATGAATTCAGGGCTGATGACGTTCTCGTCAAGGCGGCAAAAGAGCTTCCTAACCTTGAGATCGTAACGCCTTATGTTATTGAGAGCCTTTTAGGCGAGCCCAAGCTCTCCGCTGTTGAGATTACGAACAGGGAAGACGGCAGCAAGAAGACGATCGATGTTGACGGACTTTTTGTTGCTATCGGCCAGGAGCCCAAGACAGCTGACTTCAAGGATCTTGTAACTTTGCAGGGCGGATACATTGAAGCAGGCGAGAACTGCAAGACCAATGTCGAAGGCATCTTCGCAGCAGGCGATGCGAGAGTAAAGAAGGTAAGACAGCTTACGACAGCATGCGCTGACGGGGCGGTTGCGGCTCTGGCTGCGATCGACTACATCAAGCTCGGCGTCTGATAAAACGGATAACAATTAGTTGGAGGAATATATGTACAGAAATGTATTTGATGTGCTTGAAGAGAGAGGTTACTTCTCACAGGCTACACACAGAGACGAGATCTATGAGCTTTTGAGCAAGCCCGGTGTATCTTTCTACATCGGATTTGACCCGACGGCTGACTCTCTTCACGTAGGCCACTTCGTTCAGATGATGGTTATGAGCCACATGCAGAAGGCAGGCCACAGACCGATCGCTCTCATGGGCGGCGGTACAGCCATGATCGGCGACCCTACAGGCCGTACCGACATGCGTCAGATGATGACAGTCGAGACTATCGACCACAACGTTGAGTGCTTCAAGAAGCAGATGGGCAAGGTTGTTGATTTTTCTGAGGGCAAGGCTCTTATCGTAAACAACGCAGACTGGCTCAGGAACCTCAATTACATCGAGTTCTTAAGAGAAGTAGGAACACACTTCTCCGTTAACAAGATGCTCACGGCTGAGTGCTACAAGCAAAGACTTGAGAAGGGTCTTTCCTTTCTTGAATTCAACTATATGCTCATGCAGGGCTACGACTTCTATTACCTCCATGAGAAGTACGGCTGCAACCTTGAGTTCGGCGGTGACGACCAGTGGTCCAACATCCTCGCAGGCATGGAGCTCGTACGCCGTAAGAAGGGCGATTCCGTATACGGTCTCACATTCACTCTCCTTACAAACAGCGAGGGCAAGAAGATGGGTAAGACAGCTAAGGGGGCTGTATGGCTCGATGCTGAGAAGACACCTGTTTTCGATTTCTATCAGTACTGGAGAAACGTTGACGACGCTGACGTTATCAAGTGCATGAAGCTTTTGACATTCCTCGAGATGGACGAGATCAACGAGTACGCAAAGCTTAAGGACTCCGCTATCAACGAAGCAAAGAAGAGACTCGCTTACGAAGTTACAAAGATCGTTCACGGCGAAGAGGCTGCAGATATCGCAAAGAAGACCGCTGAGGATCTTTTCGAGAATGCGGGAAGATCTGAAGACATGAAGACCACTGAGATCACAGCTGATGAGCTCTCCGGCGGATTCCAGATCGCTGACGCTCTCGTTAAGGCAGGTCTCATGAAGTCCAAGGGCGAAGCAAGAAGAATGATCCAGCAGAAGGGCGTATATCTCAATGACGCAGTTGTTGAGGATCAGTTCTATGAACTCAAGGAATCTGACTTCGATGCAAACGGCGAGGCTATCGTCCGTAAGGGCAAGAAAAACTACCACAGATTCAAGATCGGCTGAAAGGCGCTGATAAATTGATTTTCCAAATCCCCGGCGCATACTGATGCCGGGGATTATTTATTGCTTTTTTAATCGGACTTTTTGCCCGCAATTCATTGAATTGCCTCACTTCTGGGGGTAAAATAAGTTTAACTTTTATTTCAGGAATGTTAGGAGGGACATAACTTATGAAGAAAATGCGTGCTTTTATTGCTTCATTCCTTGCAGCTGCTACACTTTTCACATTTACAGGATGCTCAAGCTTTAAGGTAATCGATGACGAGGATGTATTCTTCGATGCATTGGATGAAGCTGTAGGCATTGATGAGGACGAGACACTTCACGCCAAGAACACAAAGGTCAACGGCGATAAGGCTGAGTTCGTGATCCAGGCAAAGGACGGAGATAACTACTATTATTACGTCAGATTCAAGAAGGATGAAGACGCAATGGATTACTTCGACGAGTTCTATCAGGATTTCGATGAGCTCTTTGCAGAGAAGGAATTCGAGGGTTCCCATGCAATGTCAGTTAACAAGACCCGCGGAGCTATTACATTTAACGGCGAGGTTGAGAGCAGTGACAATATCGGAAACAAGCATTTCGGCTACGACAATGAGATCTATGGCGGACTCTATGTAAACAAGAACGTTTATATTGAGGTATATTCCATTAACGGCAGCAAGCGTGACAAGGAAAAGATCGATTCATTCCTTAAGACACTTGGCTTCCCTAAGCCCTGATCCATAAGGAACTTTAGCGAAAATACCACGAAGAGACCGGACAATTCCGGTCTCTTTTTTGTTTTGGGAACCATTAATAGTACACATGCCGGAAATGATATTTACAAACATATGTTCGGGGTGATAGAATGACGTCACTTTAATACGGACAGGAGGAATCCGGCATGACAGATAATGGCTTAAGATACACATATGATGGTACTTTCGAGGGTTATCTCTGCGCAGTCCTCGCCGCTTTAAGGTCGGGCAGGGTGCCGGCTTCGATAGAAGACCGCAGGATCTCGGACAGACCTGATATTGCCGTCAATGTCGCGACGAATCTTAAGGATGCGCAGTATCTTTATTCCACGATATCGGTCAGGAGCAGCGCCGAAGTCCAGCAGATGGTATCGGACTATTTCTTAACTGATGCAGGGAATATGGAGATCAATCTCTATAAGATGATCTTCTGCGCGCTTAAGTATGGAGCGAAGATCGCCGAAGATTATTCGAGCGTACTCATGAGCGGCATTCAGATGGCGATAAGGGACCTTTACAGGGAGGCCCAGTCGATACTGCCGGAACTGGATCTTTATATTGGGGAGGAGGCTTCGTGCGCTGTTATCAACCCCAGGAATTCTGTGCTTCCGATAATAAGGAATTCTGTTCTCAAACGCCGCGATATTGAGGACTTTATTATCTACGATAAGAGGCATCGTCTGCTCTTGGAGCGCAGTTCCGGACAGAACATGCTGCTCGATATATCTGATTTCCCCGTGCCCGATTTTAAGGATCCGCCGGAAGCATATTCCTATCTGTGGCCTTTTGTCAGGGACAAGCGCTTCGATGTGAGGATCATACCCGGGCAGAAAAAAAGCGGCTCTGCGATAGAGCCGCTCTGGTTAAAAGCTTCTTAAGGGCTTAAGATCACTTATTCTCTTCAGAAGATGATCTGATAGCCTTTCTCATGATCTTGCCGTTGAATGTCTTAGGAAGTTCATCTACGAATTCAACTACTCTGGGGTACTTATAAGGAGCTGTCTTTTCCTTAACGTAGTTCTGGATCTCTTTCTTGAGTTCCTCTGTTCTCTCTGTGCCCTTAACGAGTGTGATAGTAGCCTTAACGACGATTCCTCTTACGCCCTGAGGGTCAGGTACGCCTGTAACTGCGCACTCAAGAACATAAGGAAGTTCCATGATGACATTCTCGATCTCGAAGGGTCCGATACGGTAGCCGGAAGACTTGATGACGTCATCTGTACGTCCGACGTACCAGATGTAGCCGTCCTCGTCTGCCCATGCAGTATCACCTGTGTGATACCAGCCGTCGTGCCATGCCTCGTTTGTAAGTTCAGGTGCGAGGTAGTACTGAAGGAAGAGTCCCTTCGGATGATAGTTCTGAGTATTGATGCAGATCTCGCCTGTCTCACCGGGCTTGCATACGTTGCCGTCGGGATCAAGGATCTTGACGTCGTAGAGCGGATTGGGCTTACCCATTGAACCGATACGGAGCTTAGCGCCTACGAGGTTTGCGATAGCAAGAGTTGTCTCTGTCTGGCCGAATCCTTCCATGAGACGGATACCGGTAGCTGCCATGAAGCGGTTGAATACCTCAGGGTTCAGAGCTTCGCCTGCAGTAACAGCATACTTGAGGGAAGACAGATCGTACTTGGAGAGGTCTTCCTTGATGAAGAATCTGAACATTGTCGGAGGTGCGCAGAATGTAGTGATGTTGTATTTAGCAAACATAGGGAGGATCTCTTCAGCCTTGAAGCGGTCGAAGTCAAATGTGAAGACAGGTGCTTCGCAGAGCCACTGACCGTAGAGCTTGCCCCAGAGTGCCTTACCCCAGCCTGTATCGGAGATGGAGAAGTGGAGTCCGTTAGGATCGACATTCTGCCAGTACTTAGCTGTCGGGATGTGACCGATAGCATACATATATGAGTGGAGAGCCATCTTAGGATAGCCTGTTGTGCCTGATGTGAAGAACATTACCATCGGATCGTATCCGCATGCGTAATCAGCAGGACGCTCGAAGACGTCAGAGAAGTTCTTGAACTCCTCGTTGAAGTCGTGCCAGCCGGGTCTTGAGCCGTTGCAGAGGATCATGGTCTCAACGCCGCACTTCTTTGCAGCCTTCTCAGCCTCATCGGCAGCATCGTCATCTGATGTTACGAAAATAGCCTTAACGCCTGCTGCGTTGAAGCGGTATTCGTAGTCATGGTCACGGAGAAGGTGGGTAGCAGGGATCGCTACAGCACCGAGCTTCTCGAGACCCATCATCGCATACCAGAACTGGTAGTGACGCTTAAGAACGAGAACGACCTTGTCGCCCTTGCCGATGCCCAGTGACTTGAAGTAGTTTGCAGTCATGTTGGAATATTTCTTCATGTCACCGAATGTGATGCGCTTCTCTGTTACGCAGTCCTTTGCGACCCAGAGCATAGCGAGCTTATCGGGATCCTTGTCAGCGATAGCGTCTACACAGTCGAATGCGAAGTTGAACTTCTTGCATGCCGGAACGTTAACGTCAACGTCGACCATTGTTCCGTTCTCGTCGAGAACGCCGTTCAGATATTTAGCATAAATAGGATCTTTGAGGTTAGCGGCATCAACGTTTGTAACGTTGTCTGTACGCATCTCTTCTGAATTGTAAGGTGTGGTGTAGTTCTCACCCTTGCCCCATGCTTCAGGGTTAAGGATGATCGCATAGAAGACGCAGTCCTCACCGCCCAAAGCGAACTCACCGTGGGGCTGTGTGGAGTCGAAATAGATGCAGTCGCCTTCGTGGAGTACTTCGGAGGAATCACCGATGATGACCTTAAGAGTACCCTTAACGACGATGTTCATTTCCTGATAGTTATGTGAAACGAGGTGATACGGAGGATTCAAAGCCTCTTCAGAATAAGGAACTACAACGCGGAAGGGCTCGCAGAGCTTATTCTTGAATCTGGATGCAAGACGCTGGTACTTATAGCCTGTACGTCTTGTGATAGGGCTGCCCTGGCCGTTTCTTGTTACAGCATACTCTGTGAGGGAAGGGGATGAACCTTCCATGAGGTCGGAGATCTCAACGCCTGCGAGGTTTGCGAATTTATATATGAAAGTAAAGTTGAAGTCCTGGGAGCCTTCTTCGAACTTAAGATATTCCTCGGTGGTAATATCAAGCTTGGAGGCAACTTCCTCAGGTGTCAGACCCATGTCGAGTCTCAGTCCATGAACTCTGTCGGCAACTTCTGCGAGTCTTAGCTCAACGTTGTTGTTTGCTGTTGACATAACTTTTTCTCCTTTTCTGTCAATCTGTCTTGTCTGTTCCCTGCCGGGGCAAAAAAAAAGCCCCAACATCCTACTTGGACATTGAGACGAATATAAATCCGCGGTACCACTCAATTTGCAAACACGTCTGTTTGCCACTTACGAAGTCTAACAACTCCTTTGCATTAACGCAGCATCACGGGCACTGTCTACTAGGGATTAACCTTTTCGGAATGCCGGCTCGGAAGGGATAGCTTGTTGCAAATATCGTCATGTGCCTCTCAGCAAATAGCACTTCTCTGTATTGACCGAATCTCTGCAGCTTTCTTCGTCACAGCCTTTAGCAGTTATTCAATTGTATGCATTTCATAGCCGAAATGTGACATAAGAATATATCTGCGTTACAGAATTGTCAATAATCGTTTTCAGTTTTTTTTGCAACGCGGTTTGTGAAAGTGTAAAATATACGCATAATAATTTATTATCCGAATTATGCACATTGTTATTCGGGAATAGATTTTGAACACAGTAGACAACCTTGAACAGACAGGAAGCAATTTGCCAAGGAGAGTTGATATGGCGGTTAAGTATCTTGTATCAGGCGGCGAAGGCGCGTTAGGAAAGACTGTTATCAGTATGCTTCTCCAGCGTGGAGAAAAAGTGAGAATCCTCATGAGCGAGCTCTCTGATACCAGGATCTACCGTAACAATCCGAATATCGAGATATGCTACGGTATTTCCACTGACAAGGATTCCATGATCGAGTTTTTCGATCTTGAAGATCCCAGATCTGCAGTTCTTTTCCATACAGATGAATATGTATCTCTTTCAGATGCTACGAATCTCACTATGAGAAGAGTTAATGTTATCGGCGCTGAGAATATCGTTGATATGTGCCTTAAGCGCAAGGTCGGCAAGCTCGTATATCTGAGTTCCGCTTATGCTCTTAATCCTGAGGTCAAGGGCGAAGATCTCACTATTCATTTCGACCGCAACAAGGTTGAAGGTGAGTATGCGAAGTCCAAGGCAGAGGCCGCTGCATATGTTATGGAGAAGGTCTCCCTCAACAGACTTAATGCCGTAATGGTTCTTCCTACGTTCATCATCGGTCCCGGCTACTCCCAGGACTACGAGATCAACAAGGTTTTAAACAGCTATCTCAATAACGGTACCATCCCTCCGAAGCAGGGCGGCCGTGCATTCGTAGACGTAAGAGACGTTGCAAATGCGATGCTCGCTTTGGCTGACAAGGGCGAACCCGGCGCAGGCTACATCGTATCAGGCGACTATAAGACATCCGGCGAATTCTTCCAGGATGTTAATGAGATCCAGGGCAACGATGCTCCTGTTAAGACAGCATCCAAGCTTGTCATGAGCAAGTCACTTGCAAAGCTCGTTGACTTCTACTACAAGATCACACATAAGGAGAATCCGAAGGAAGCTTATACTCTCTTCAGCGATAATCCGGATGCAAGATTCGAAGATAACAGCAAGGGCATCCTTCCTGAACTTACCATCAGCTTCAAGGATTCCCTCAAGGATACTATCGAAGGCGCACAGCACGGCGGAGTACAGGCTGCTTCCGCTGCCGTTCAGTCATCTACAGAGCGCAAGACATCTGCAGATGCCATGGAGGCAAGACTTAAGCAGCAGCAGAATGTAGCTTCGAAGGCTCACGCACCTAATCCCGCAACAGCCGAGGCAGCCATGAGGCCTGCACACCAGAGGTTTGCGGCAGCTGCTGCAGCTGCAAGAGCAGCAAAGGCTGAGGAAGAAGAGAAGAAGGCTGATGAGAATAAATCCATCATGCCCCAGTCCACTCTGAAGGATCCTGACGAGAAGATTACCGACAGTGATGAGCCTAAGCTGAACAGTGAGACCACTTTCAGATTCGGAGGCACTCCCACTAAGTTCACAAGCGCTGCAATGCCCGAAGCTGAGAAGCCGAAGTCCATAATCCCTCAGACAAATAAGCCTGAGGCACCCAAGGCTGAAGCTCCCAAGGCAGCTGAGCCCGCTAAGTCGATCATTCCGCCTGCAGCTCCAAAAGCAGAGCCTGCTAAATCAATAATCCCGCCCACAGCTCCCAAGGCTGAGGCACCTAAGGCTGAAGCTCCTAAAGCTGAAGCACCGAAGCCCGCAGCTCCTGCAACAGCAGGATTCCCGAGGCCCGGATTTGCAAGAACACAGCCTGCTCCTTCAGCAGCACCTGCTGCAAAGGATGAGCCTGTTAAGCCTATCAATTCAGCATTTAAGGCACCGGAGCCCAAGGAAAAACCTGCACCTTCCAATGCAGGGTTCCCGAGAGCCGGATTTACAAGACCGCAGCCTGCTCCTTCAGCAGCTCCTGCTGCAAAGGATGAGCCTGTTAAGCCTATCAATTCAGCATTCAAGGCACCGGAGCCCAAGGCAAAGCCCGCTCCTTCCAATGCAGGATTCCCGAGGCCTTCTGCAACTCCTTCATCTGGATTTGCAAGACCTAACGCAGCACCTTCTGCTGCGGCTGGTTTCCAGAGACCTACTGCTGCACCTACTGCTGCTCCTTCTGCAGCACCCAAGCAGGCTCCGTCCAATCCAATCAATTCTGCATTTACTTCCGGCAACTCCGAGAAGCTCGGCAGTTCCGATTCTGCAGGGTTCCTGAGACCTTCTTCCAACTCTGCTGTTACATTCCCGAGTCCTTCAGCTACACCTGCGGCAGCTACAAGAACCGAACCTATCAGCAGTGCATTTAAGTCAGTTGGAGCACCTGCTAACAGCAATTCGAATGCGTTTAAGTCCAACCAGCCGGCACCCGCTCCCAAGGCAGAGCCTGAGAAGCCTTCTTTCTCTGCTTCAGTAAGCGAGCCTACTGTTGACGACCTTTTCAACGATCTCGAAAAAGAGATCGAGAGCTACGGTTCTTCTGACGGTCCTGTTGTTCCGCCCGGAATCTTTGCTCCTCCGCCGAAGCCGGGTCAGTGATAAAGCGCATGGCTCCATTTAAGGCTGATAAAAGAATAATCCTAGCAAGCGCGTCTCCCAGGAGGCGCGAATTGCTGTCTTTGGTTACGGATAAGTTTGAAGTCCTGACAGCTGATGTCGATGAAAGAGCAGCTGAGATCCAGATGGAGGAAGAAGGCGTGCCCGCGCTCAAGGTAAGTGAGCACCTGGCTGAGATAAAAGCGAAGGCTGTATACGACACCTTGTCCGATGAGGAGAAAGAGAACTCGATCGTCATAGGTGCGGACACATCGGTCATTCTGGATAACATTATCTTCGGAAAGCCCAAAGACAGGGAAGAGGCGGTAAATATGCTCTCACTGCTCTCCGGACATACGCATGTGGTCGCGACCGGAGTCGCTGTTTTCGAGGGCTCAAACAAGAAGACTTTTACTGAAGAGACCAGGGTCGAATTCTATGAACTGGACGACTATCAGAAGAAACTCATATCGGATTATATAGATACAGGATCGCCCTTCGATAAAGCGGGCGGATACGGCATTCAGGACATGGGTGCGCTCCTGGTAAAGGGGATCGACGGAGACTACGCAAACGTCGTCGGATTCCCAGTCTCAAGACTGGCAAGAGAACTATCAAACATGGTAAAATAATCGTTGGAATATGTATAGGTTCCAAAGGAGGAATACTATGTTTGGGATAGGATTAGGCAGTTTAGTAAGAATAGGCTTCAGAGTAAGCGATCACATTCTAAAGCAGCAGGAGATCGAGCGTTCAAGGACAGCATCCGAGAGGGCGCGTCTTCAGGCTGAAGCTTCCAGAGAAAAAGCTATCGAAGAGAATGCAAGACACAGAAGAACGCAGTTGGAAGACGAGATTGCGCGTGCGAGCGTTGCTGTCGAATGCCCTAACTGCGGCGCTACGGGCAACCGCATCAGAAAAGGATCCACTGGTTTTTGCCAGTTCTGCGGAACAGCGATCCAGATCAGTTCCAGCGGCATAGCCTACATTGCAGATCCCATCGAGAAGGTAAAGGCTCTGGCAGCTGAAGAAATCAAGCAAAAGAGCGGGGATTCAGGTAATGACAAAAACCAGTAAGAGCGGAAGAACCAGCGGTATCGGCAACGTTTTAGGACTTATAGGTATTTATTTACTTATCTATTTTGTGTGCTCGGCAATGTTCATCGGATTGTTCCACACGGGGCTTTTGAAGAACATGGAAGTCCTTATGTACCGCGGCATAGCATTCATCGTTATCACAGGCGTTGTCGCAGCGGTCGTAATGGGCATAATCCGCAAGTTCTGGGGCTTTATCACAGTGCGCGACATCATAATGATGTTCGTTATATTCTGCTGCGTAAACACGGTTTTGTTCGTGCTCGTTCCGGTTACCGTTGAGCGTTCCGTTTCCGTATTCATGCTGAGCTATATGGAAGAGAACTCCGATCAGACATTCACGCAGGAATCTGTCGGCGAGATTTTTACTTCCAAGTATGTTAACGATTACGGTGCATTCGAGAAGCGTTTCAACGAGCAGGTCGAGACAGGCACGATCGTTCAGAATCCTGACGGCTCTTACTCGATCACCGAGAGCGGCAAGTTCATCGTAAAGGCGTTCAGGACAGTAGCCGAGTGGTTCGATACCGACAGGCGTCTGGTCTATCCGAACGAGAACTAGTCTTGATTTAAATCTGTTACGAAAAGGCATCCTCTGTGGGGTGCCTTTTTTATTTAGGACTGGAACTCAACATAAAAGTGCGGTTCTTCAATATACGGATTATATTTGACACAATATAATTGAATCAAATACAAAACCGGAAGGAGAACGCAATATGTCCATATATGATTTTACAGTTCCTACACCCAAGGGAGAGGAGATCTCCCTTAAGGATTACGAAGGCAAGGTAATACTCATCGTTAATACCGCAACAGGCTGCGGCTTCACACCTCACTACAAGCCCATCGAACAGATGTATGAGGATCTCCACGATAAGGGATTCGAAGTTATCGACGTACCCTGCAACCAGTTTGCTGACCAGACACCCGGCACAGACGAAGAAATCCACGAGTTCTGCCAGCTCAAGTACAAGACACAGTTCCCTCAGATGAAGAAGTCTGATGTCAACGGCGAGAACGCACTTCCTCTTTTCAAATATCTTCAGGAGCAGAAGGGCTTCGAAGGATTTGGCAAGGGCCCCACAGCACTTGTAATGAGCAAGATGCTCGCTAAGAGCGATAAGGACTACGCAAGCAAGCCCGACATCAAGTGGAACTTCACAAAGTTCATCGTAGACAGAAGCGGAAATGTCGTTGCAAGATTTGAGCCTACAGCTGACATGAAGGACGTCAGAAAGTGCGTTGAGAGTCTTATCTGAGAAGGTGTTGCCGCAATGAAGATCGATGAATCGATGAAACTTGATTCGCAGCTTTGTTTTCCCCTCTATGCAGCGTCCAGAAAAGTGGTAAACTTATACACACCGCTGCTTAAACCGTTAGGCATCACGTACACGCAATACATAATGTTTCTGGTGCTTTGGGAGCAGGACGGCATAACGGTGGGCGAGCTCTGCAAAAGACTTTTGCTCGATACCGGAACCGTTACTCCGATGCTTAAGAATACGGAGAAGCAGGGACTCATTAAGAGGACCAGAAGTGAAGAAGACGAGAGAGTGGTAGTAATTACCCTTACTGAAGAGGGCAAGGCTTTATACAGACAAGCGAAGGAACTGCCCGGGAAGATAGGCTCATGCGTTAAGCTCGACAAGGGCGAAGCGATGGCACTATATAAGATTTTATATAAGCTTCTTGAAGAATAAGTAACCCGACCAAGATACGACATTCTATAAGTTGCCTATTTAAAATCGAAAACCTGAAAAGCCGGAATGAATTTTCCGGCTTTTTGATGTTTTACAGACCCCGGAAATTACCCGTCCGAATCTCTGTGACGCTGCGTATGACGGCCTTAGAGTGCTTTTTAGTGCACTAAAGACAAATCGGATATTTCCGGAACGATTCCTGTTTGGTAATTTGGTATATACGATTTTTATGGACAGGAAATATCCTGATTTTTTAAAATTTAAGTGGAGTAAGGGTAAGCGTCAAAGTAAGGGAATAAGGGCTTTGACTAAAACCCAAAATGCACGTATTGGCGATAAGGGAGTAGATTTTGGAAAAAGGAAAAGGAGATGAATGGTCATCTCCTTTTTCGTATTTATTGGGCAACTGTTTTTCTTTTCCTCATCAGCGTGAATGTCTGATAGATGATAAGTGCGTAAACCGCAATGCTGACGATAAGGCCGAGCGTGTGATTCAATGAGTATTGATTCTCGTATCTAACAAGGATAGAGTACGTGCTGAATCCTGAGAGAAGTATCCCCAGGCTTGAAGCAAGCGTGATAAGAACGGGCCAGATCTTATGCTTACTATTTTTAATAAAATAGAAAAAAGCCGAGATGGCACCGGTGATGCCTGGCAACAGCAGGAAAACAAAGAATACAACTATTTTCAAAGCATCTGCAGTTCTAAGGCCGGCACCAAAAAACTGAGGAACAAGCCTTATTATGTTTTCGGAGTTAGCAAGACACATGGATGCGAAAAAAGCTCCAATGACAGCCCCCATTCTTTTTGGAGACAGAGAGCCTTTTATCGCGTTGACGAGGCCGTAAGCAAAAGCGAAGAGCTTCAGTATAAATGCGATTGCAACGAGAATGTTTTCTGTAACGCTTTTAAACTCGACGGTTCTTGTCAGGACAGCATTTATCAGCGGTAATGTAAGAGCCAGAAGTGTCACGGCGTAAAGCACAATCATGATATTGTTAGCGGTTTTGTTTTCAACTACAGGGTTTCTTTCTACTACTTTTTCCATTTCTTTTCCGGATAAAAGGTCGTCAAGGCTCACTTCAAGAATCTGAGCAATCCTTGTTGTGGTAAGAAGGTCAGGATATCTGTCGCCGCACTCCCATCTGGAAACAGACTGTCTTGTTACATATAACTGTTCTGCCAGAGACTGCTGCGTCATTCCTTTTGCTTCTCTTGCTCTTCTTAACTGTTCACCAAATTCGACCATGTCAAATCCGTTCCTTTCGTGAAATCACCTGCAGATGTGAGTTTAGTATCGTCTTCGGCATCGAAAACATCAAGCACCACCCTGAATGATTCGTGTCACCAATACGGTGCCCTGCGTAAAAACGCGTCAACTGCGCGAAGTTTGCCACAAAAAAGCTGCCCCGGGATCCGGAACAGCTTTTGCAATTTATTCTGAAAACAATCCTTTAGATCCTGCCGAATCCGACTGCCTTTCTTACGAGCTCGTACTTTTCTTTTGCGATCTCGTTTGTATAATCGCGGCCGGCGTCAAGGATGTCGTTGATGATGCCGCTGGAGATTACTTCGTTGTACTTGTCCTGGAAAGGAACGACCTTCTCGACGACTGCGTCAGCAACGGCCTTTTTGAGGTCACCGTATCCGCCGCCTTCGAACTTGGCAACTGCGTCTTCGATAGCGCAGCCTGTGAATACAGAATAGATGGTAAGAAGGTTCGATACGCCGGGCTTCTCGTCCTCGTCGAACTTGATGATGCCGTCAGAGTCAGTAACTGCGCTCATGATCTTCTTTCTGATAGTCTTCTCAGGATCAGAGAGGAAGACAGATGCCTTCGGGTTATCTGTGGACTTGCTCATCTTCTGGGTAGGTGTCTGAAGGTCACGGATCTTGGCGCCGATCGTAGGGATCAAAGGCTCAGGGATCTTAAAGAGTTCGCCGTAACGGTTGTTGAATCTGATCGCAAGGTTTCTTGCGAGCTCAACGTGCTGCTTCTGGTCGATTCCTGTAGGAACATACTTGGGATCGTACAGAAGGATATCAGCAGCCATAAGGTCAGGATATGTAACGAGGCCTTCGGTGAAAGCTTCGTGAAGAGCTGACTTAGCCTTGAACTGGTGCATTCTTGTTAAGTCACCGTGAGGTGTGTGGCATTCGAAGATCCAGGACAGATTAGCGTGATAGAGATTCTCCGACTGAATGTAGATGTGCATGTTGGGAAGGTTCGGATCGACGCCGCAAGCGATATACATTGCGATGGCGTTGATGATGTTCCTGTGAAGTGCCTCAGGATCCTGGGGAACCGTAATAGCATGCATATCAGGGACGAAGAGCAATGTCTCATAGTCTTTCTGGTAGTTTACGACCTGCGAGATGCCGCCCGCATAATTTCCGATCGTAAGTGAGCCGCTGGGCTGAAGGCCCGTAAGTAATCTGTCCATAAGTATCCTCCGTTGTCTTTTAAGACGACTAATATTAACACTTTATAATATAATTATCAAAAACCTACCGGAGCAGTTCACTTGTTATATATTCTTACAGCTCTTAAATGCGAAGCATCAGCACTTGCCGGCCTGCCCGGCGAGGTCGTCGTTACGGGCGTTGGCGGATGCACGATAAGCACGGTCTCGAAAATCGGATTAACGCCCAATGACCATGTTCTCAATGTCGGGATTTGCGCCGGCAAAGATAAGGGAAAAGGGTATCTCATAAACCAGGTAATATCTGAAGTCACCGGAAGACGCTTTTATCCGGATATTCTTTTTGATTCAGGCGCTGATGAGATGAGCATTACGACATCTTCGGAGGTCGTGACTTCAGTGGAAGACGGCATGCTGTACGACATGGAATCTTCGCTCATCTGCGACGCTGTTCTTAAAGTGATCCCTCCGTCTAATCTCGCGATATATAAAGTCGTATCAGACAGCGGCGACAATTTCCCTTCCAAGAATGAGATAACACAGCTCATAAGAGAGCATCTTGATGAGATAAAAAAGATCGCTGAGCTCCTTACCGCAAAAGGCGGTTTAAAAGAATATGAGTTTCTGCCGGACGGTATTTTCGAAGAGATGCGCCTGACACAGTACATGAGAAATGAACTCAAAGACCTTGAGCATTACTGCGCTGCGGCAGGAAGAGAAGAGGAACTGCTGGCGCTGATAGATAAAATGCGCAAGGAAGAACGGCTCCCTGCAAAGGACAAGAAGGCCGGAAGGGAGGTGCTCGATGAGATTTGCTCATATCTACGTTGAGGAAAGAGCTTTTGGGTACCCGCTGACGGAGAAGATCCTTTCTAAGATCCCTGATGCGCACGTCATTAAGATAAAGCACTACAAGGATGTTTTCGACAGGAAGAGGCAGGATGCGCCTCTCCAGAAGGACAACCAGGCGCTGATAATCGCTGTAAGGGACGGCAGCAGGATATTTAAGGGCGCGCCGGTCTGCCAGTCGTTCGGCAATAAGAATTTCTATTACGCGAGTTCCATGATGAACTGTCCCTTTGACTGCGAATACTGCTATCTCAAGGGCATGTATCCGTCGTCCAATATGGTCGTTTTTGTTAATCTCGAAGACTACAGAAATGACGTCGAAGAGAAGCTTAAAGACGGGCCGATGTATGTCTGCGCTTCATACGACACTGATCTTCTTGCGATGAATTCACTTACGGGACACGCTGATTTCTGGAAAGATATGGCGCTCACACACGATAACCTGCTCGTCGAACTCAGGACTAAAGCCGCCGTTCAGGTGACCGGCAATATACCGAACGTTATCTATGCGTTTACTGTATCGCCTGAAGAAGTCGTTGAGCGCTTTGAAAGATACACCGCACCTGTCAGCGCGCGTATCAGTGCGGCGGCAAAAGCGATAGATGCGGGCGCGAAGGTAAGGCTTTGTTTCGACCCGATAATCAAGATACCTGATTGGAAAAAAGCATATGAGAAGCTCATCGGCGAATGCGCTGCTTCAATAGATCTTGGCAGGCTCACCGATGTCAGCGTCGGCACATTCAGGATCTCGTCTGATTACCTGAACAGGATGCGCAGGGCATATCCCGATTCAGAGACCGCATGGTATCCTTATGTCATAAAGGACGGTGTGGCCCAGTACGAGCCTGACACAGATAAAGAGATGCAGGAGTTTGTTTGCGGCCTGCTCGAAAAGCATATCGGAAGGGAGAAGATCTTCACATGGAATTAAAGACTGCGATCGTTACCGGAGCGTCATCCGGAATAGGATTTGCGATATCAAAGATGCTCTCTTCGGAGGGATATAAAGTCTACGGCATCGGAAGGATCTTCCCTGAGGACGCGGACTTTTTCGAGAAGAGGATCTCATTGGATATAAGAGATACGGATATTCTTTTAAAGAAAGTGTCTGAAATAAAGAAGGTCGACCTTCTGGTCAATGCGGCAGGCTCGGCATACTACGGCCTTGCTGAATTCAACACGCCTGACCAGATCAAGGAGATGTGCAGGACGGATCTGGAAGCACCGATGATCTTAACTTCCGCTCTCATCCCGAAGCTCAAAGATACGAAGGGCATGGTGATCAATATCGCATCGGTCACTTCAACGAGGATAAATACGCACGGCGCTGTATACGGCGCTCTCAAGGCTGGTCTTCGAAGCTACAGCAGGAGCCTTTACGAGGAGGTCAGGAAGACTGGCATAAGAGTCGTCACAGTCTGTCCGGATCTTACTCTTGGGACCAAGCTCTACAGGAATGCCGACTTCACGCCTTCCGAAGAGGAGGGCTGCTATCTGCTTCCTGAAGATACGGCTGAATGTGTAAAGTCCATTATCAACATGCGCGAGGGTGCGGCCGTGACAGAGGTCGAAGTCAGACCCCAGTTCAACAGGATCGAGAAAAAGAAGAAAGACTGAGGCTGTCTGGTAAGCTGCGCGGACGCCGTTTTATCCTTTTTGCCCCTCGAAAAAGGGGTAAAAGGTTAATTTGGCATGTGCGGATGCGGCCAAGGGGCCAAATGTCATTCTGCGGACTTTTTTCGCGGAGGAAATATTACATTTTGCGCTTAAAAAAGTTCGAAAATTTCTAAAAAAGTCTTGAAACCCTATTGTTTGACTTGTTTTTCCAGTTTTATTACAGTTAGATTACAGGCACAATATATTGGGTTTTGAGGTTGACACAACCACAACATATAGGTAATCTTTAAGAGCGTCCTGGAGAGATACGGGGCGCATTCGCACCTATTTTCAATTTAGAAGCGAGGTATTGGGGCATGATCTTAGGCGGACTTCAGAAGTTGACTCTTTTGGACTTCCCCGGGTGTGTGGCTTGTACGGTCTTCACCGTTGGCTGCAACCTGAGATGCCCCTTCTGCCACAACCCGGCATTGGTATTCAATCCCCCGGAAGACATGAGGATCAGCGAAGATGAGTTTTTCGCTTTCCTTAAGAAAAGACAGGGGATCCTTGACGGAGTTGCTATCACAGGCGGCGAACCGCTTCTGCATTCTGACATTGGTGAGTTTATCGCAAAGATCAAGTCGATGGGTTACAAGGTAAAACTTGATACCAACGGCACGTTCCCGGACAGACTGGAGAAGATCCTCTCTGAGGGCAACGTGGATTATGTGGCGATGGACGTTAAGAACACCTTTGATAAGTATGCGGAGACAGTCGGGATCAAGAACTTCGATGTCGGGCTCATCAAGCGGAGCATCAAAGTGATCAGGGACAGCGGAGTTGCACATGAGTTCAGGACTACTGTGGTATCGCCTTTGCATGTGGCCGGCGATTTCGTGAAGATCGCGGAGCAGGTGGAAGGAACTGAGAATTACTTCCTCCAGAACTTCGTGGATTCGGGAGATCTCTTAAACGGTGAAGGATTGAGCGAGCTGCCGCGCGAAGAATTGGAAAAGGCATTGGAAGGTGCAAAGAAAATAATACCGCAGGCAAAAATACGCGGAGAGAGCTAAGGAGAGGAACATGTTTCAGATCATCAAAAGAGACGGCAAAGTCGTAGAGTTTGACTTAAGCAAGATTTCGGGAGCCATCGAGAAGGCTTTCATTGCACAGAAGAGAGAGTATAACAATCAGATCATTGATATGCTCGCGTTAAACGCAGTTTCAGACGCAGAGAAGAAGGCAGCAGACGGTAAGGTTGACGTCGAATCCATTCAGGACAGCGTAGAAGCTACGCTCCAGAGAATGGGCTATGAGGACGTTGCTAAGGCATATATCCTCTATCGTAACCAGCGC
>JAEEGJ010004507.1_pt1 | contig 46897 bp, 45 predicted proteins | sample 8958761 | NCBI WGS metagenome assembly JAEEGJ01 (sample SAMN16246546, study PRJNA631951) | gut metagenome | biome: gut microbiome; feature: rumen; material: RS-attached | host: Bos | place: Iran: Karaj | collected 2018-10
GGAACAAAGAAATGCAATGATACAAAGAAAGCGGAGCGCTTCTTTAAGGAGCGGGGCATCAAGTACCAGTTTATCGACATGAAGGAAAAAGGCATGAGCAAAGGGGAGTTCACATCAGTTGCTCAGGCTAATGGTGGCATTGATGCCATGTTGGATCCAAACTGCAAGGATCAGGATACTCTTGCCCTGATTCGGTATATCGCAGAAGAGGATAAGCTTGAAAAGGTCCTTGAGAATCCGCAGGTGATCAAGACGCCGGTTGTGAGAAACGGAAAGTTCTCTACACTTGGCTATCAGCCGGACGTTTGGAAGAAATGGGAATAGGGGTAAGCACATGAAACATTATATTATTGCAAAATTTAAACCTGAATATGATTGGAAGGGCGCCATTAACGATATAAAGGCGCTTTTTGATAAAACACTTGAGCTTGAAGGTGTATCTGAGGTTTTGATTAAAGAGTCAAACTCAGATAGGTCAAATCGTGCGCACCTTATGATAGAGATGCACTTAACAAAAGAAGGCCTTAACAACTTCGATGCTTCTTTGGTGCACAGCACATGGAAGCAACAGTACGGAGAAATGATAGAAGCTAAGACTATTTTTGATTGCGAATAAAGAGGGGGTAAACTTATGCATTTAATAGGCGTGAAGGAAGAGAATGGCTGGCTTATATCCAGATGGGAGCTTACATATAGAGTGGGCTGGGACACTATAGCTAAGGGCGTTTCTTCTGTATTTGAATATTATGAGCAGACAGAAGTGCTTGTAAACGGAAATCCTGTGAAGGTTAGCTCAAAGGACGATATCCTTAAAATCCCTGAAGACCGCACCATGTGCATAAGAGGATTATCCACGATTATAAAGGTGCCGATTATGATTACTTTCTACAATCAGCTTGCTGCTGTAGATGTGAGCGTGGCACCGGCAAATGAAGAGTTTAAGAAGGCAGATTATGAGGCCTTTAATCATTCTTTGTGCCAGTATATGGATAGCATAGAGCTTGCGATGTATAGGTAGGAGCGAGCTATGTTTTACGATGTGGAAGATTTAAAGGATGCTGAGATTTTTTTAAAGCTAACCAAGACCTGTGAAGCGCAGCCTGAAAAGCGCTGGCTTCCTGCATACTATTTTGATATATGCCTTTTAGATGGAACGCCTATTGGCAAGTGTGATTTAAGAGTAGGGCATAATGATAAGACTTATATAGGTGGAAACATTGGCTATTCGATTGATGAAGAATACAGAGGCCATCATTATGCAGGTAAAGCATGCAAGCTTCTGTTTATGCAAGCTAAGAAGCATAAACTTGATTATCTTATAATCACATGTGATCCGTCCAATACGGCTTCTTCTAAAACATGTGAATATGCCGACGGCAAATTCATCGAAACTACGGATATCCCTGAAGATAACGAAATGTATGCTGAAGGGAAGAGGCAGGTTATGATTTACAGGTTTGATATTATTTGAGTAGATATACACAGTTAAGCATATAGTGTGTATATCTACTTTTTTGCCCTCGTAAATAATATTGAACAAAAATGCGGATTCCGCAAAAATGTCGATTAGGTTATTGAATTAGCTTGTGGAGTGATATATAATTTTATTGAACAAAAATGCGGATTCCGCAATTTTGTTCAATAAATATCGAGGTAATAATCTTATGGAAATACGTAGAGATATATATTTGGATAAGTTGATTTCTAAAAGACATAATGGACTAATTAAGGTCGTAACAGGAATGCGAAGATGTGGCAAATCATATCTTTTATTCAACCTGTTCAAGGAATATCTGATAAACGAAAATGTTTCCCAAGACCATATCGTAGAAATTGCATTTGATTCTTTTGAGAACAAAAAATACCGTGATCCGGAAGTGTTATTTCCATATCTTATGGAAACAATAGCAGATGACGAAATGTATTATGTACTATTGGATGAGGTTCAGCTGCTTGAAGACTTTGAATCTGTTCTTAACAGCCTTGGTAGAAAGAAAAACGTAGATGTATATGTGACAGGAAGTAATGCGAAATTCTTGTCAAAGGATATCATTACAGAATTTCGAGGCCGTGGAGACGAAGTTCATATGTATCCATTGACATTTGCTGAGTTCATGAGTGTTTATAATGGCGATAGACAACAAGGGTGGCGCGATTACGTATTGTTTGGAGGAATACCTCTTGTGCTTGGCTTTGAAACAGCAGATCAGAAATCTGACTTCCTGAAATCGCTTTTTGAAGAAACATATATATCAGACATTACCGGAAGAAATAATATTCGAAACAAGGCTGAGTTGGAAGAGCTGCTTAACATATTATCATCAGCAATTGGTTCACTAACAAATCCAAGCAAGCTTTCAGCTACATTTAAAAGCGCTAAGAATAAAACAATAAGTAAGGATACTATAATCAAGTATATAGATTATCTTAAGGATTCATTCCTTATAGACAGTGCGATTCGTTATGATATAAAGGGTAAAAAATATATAAACACGCCATCAAAGTATTACTTTACCGACCTTGGACTTAGGAATGCCCGTCTTAATTTTAGGCAAGTGGAAGAAACTCACGCAATGGAAAATATCATATTTAATGAGTTGAAGGTTCGTGGCTACAATGTGGATGTTGGCGTTGTTATGATGAACGAAGTCGATAAGAATGGCAAGAAAATCCGTAAACAGCTGGAAGTGGATTTTGTTTGCAATAAAGGTTCAAAGCGGTTTTACATACAGTCAGCATTTGCCCTTCCGGATAAAGAAAAGGCGGACCAAGAGCAACGTTCACTAATAAACATAGGAGATGGCTTTAAAAAGATAATTATTACGAAGGATGCAGTAGCACCGCTTTATAATGAGGAAGGAATACTAATAATGAGCGTATATGATTTCCTTCTTAACTCAAATAGTATGGATATTTAATTTAAGTAGCAGAGGAACAGGTATTAAACAGGACTCATCCACCCTAACTTTTTATAAATAAGGACTAGGAATTATAATTAATATTATGAATCTGAAGACGTTTACTGGGATTACGACTATTTTGATGAAGCGTTGGAGGTAAAAAATGCCTAGCACATCTAACACTCAATTCCTCGCCATCCTTGGCGACATTACAAAAGATCATAACGTTCAGGCAATTGTTAATGCGGCAAACACTAGCCTTCTTGGCGGGGGCGGAGTGGATGGTGCTATTCATAGGGCAGCAGGGCCGGAATTGTTGGCAGAGTGTCGCATGCTTAACGGATGTAAGACGGGGCAAGCGAAGATTACTAAGGCTTACAACCTTCCTTGCGAGTATGTGATTCATACACCCGGGCCTGTTTGGAACGGGGGAAGGTTACATGAAGCAGAGCTTTTAGCTTCTTGTTACAAATCATGCCTTGAGACTGCCCTTCAAAAGGAAATTAGAAGCATAGCATTTCCTTCTATTTCAACGGGCGTATATAGTTATCCCCTTGAAGAGGCATCGGAGATAGCGGTTAGGACGGTTAAGGAGTTTGTTAAAGAGCATCCGGGTTCTTTTGACGTGATTAAATGGGTGCTTTTTGACGAGAGGACGCTTCAGGCTTATGAAGATAAATTGGTAAAGATTAATGCATAGATTCAGAGAAATAACGGATAAAGACAATGTAACAATCGCTAAAATCATTCGGGATAACCTTAAGGCCGTAGGGCTTGATATCCCGGGCACCGCATACTTTGACGAGGGCCTTGATAGGTTCAGTGAATTGTATAAGGGAAAGAGGCAAGGCTACTATGTGGTGGAAGATGAGCGTGGGAACGTGATTGGAGGAATCGGGTTTTCTGAGTTTGAGCCTTTTAAGGATGGAAAGACTGCAGAGCTTCAAAAGTTATATCTAACTGACTCTGCAAAGGGCGAAGGCCTTGGGTATAAGATGGTTTCTTTTATCGAAGAAAAGATGAAGGAGGCAGGCTTTAAAGCCTCTTACCTTGAGACTCACGATAGCTTAGGGGCCGCGATTCACATTTATATTAAGTCAGGGTACACAGAAATTGAGCGCCCTAAGGAAGTGGGGCATGGCTCCATGAACAGGTTCTTTTTGAAGGAATTGTAGGGAAGGGATATCTTATAAGCTTTTACTTGACAAGTGTCAAGTAAAAGCTTATTTTTTAATTAGAAAAATACTTGACGCATGTTAAGCAATAATGGGAGGGCGGCAACGGTTGGTTACATTTGAAATACATGATAAAGCCTTGGATGGCAGACTTCTTGGATATCTTTTTTATTACAAAAGAAGCAAACGTTTCTTTTCGGAGCTTCTTAGCGATACAGATGAGTGGACATGTCCTTTCATCTTTTCGGGGCATGTAAAAAGGGGCAATTACAGCATTGATTCTATCTGGAGCGGAAAATTTGTTGATCAGAGGATTATTCCGCACGAAAGGCAGAATATCGGGACGATTCTTAGAGAGAACGGCTTAAAAGAGTATGATGAGTTTAAGCTTTTACAATTAAGTGAGGGAAGGTGCGCACAGGATGAGATATACCTTGTGAGGGTGCCTGAAAAAGATATAGTTAAGGAAATCGCGGATCGATTTAATAAAAAGGTATTGGATGTTATGGCACTTAAGGACAACAAGGTGCTTGTTTTCTTTAAGGATGATAAGAGCGTGATTCTTGATATCGGTAAGCTTTGCAAAGAAGACAGGCTTTACGGAAATATCCTAAGGCGTGAAGAGATATTCAGAAATGTCCGCGTGTCCCCCGGCGGAAATGGAATTGAGTGGGGGGAAGAGCGGTTTATCTCGGCAGATGCGATTAGAAAAGAAGGAAAAACTTTAGGCATATCCTATGATGATGTTATTGGATATATCAAAGATCGTATTCTTGACAGCGCTCAAACCGCAGAAATGCTTAATTGCTCAAGACAATATATAAAGCAACTTACAGACCAAGAAAGGTTAACGCCCGTAAGAGAAGGGGCAAACTCAAACACTTACTTAAAGGCGGAAGTCGAGAGAGAAGGTTAATATCTTAGATTAATTGTAAAGGCCTCGATGCTGTTGCATCGGGGCCTTTCTTGTTTTAGGGTCTAGCAGTTATCTGCACCGAGTGTATTTAAGGGAAGCGGGAACCAGCTTCTTGTGAAGCCGGGGAGAAGTTTCTTCTCGGGTACCGAAAGGGAGAAGAAGACTCCTGTTGCCGCTCTGTGTGATAACTTGTATTCACAGTCTCCGTTAAATGGTTCAACTGTGGGAATACCGTTTTTAACGGTTATTAAAAGCTTTTCGGTTCCGGCTTTTCCCTCAATTTCTACTGTAAGTTCGCCATCTGAAAGATTTGCGTAGGTGGCTTTTAAATTAAGAGTAGCGCGTATTACCTTTTCAAAGTTAAGTACGTAAAAATGCTCTGTATTTGAAAGGGTCACGCCTTCAGCGATGTCTGATAATAATTCAAAAAACGCAACGTTAAATTCAGGAACGTCTAAATTGATTTCATCCTGACCGATTTCTTCGAAAGCTGCGCGAAGCACTTTTGAAGCGTTTTTAGAATCTATCGCATCAATCTCCATAACGTTTGCCGCGCCTTCATCGCCACCGTAAATAAAGTATCCTGCGAAGTTGTTTCTTTCATCATTAATTGAATAAACATTTGCGCACCAGCTTGTGACAATGTCAAAGTAGGATGCGTTATCTCTCAAAGGATAGTAGTCTCTGCTTTGAGATAAAGCCTTGATTGCATCAAGTTCTTTTGTATCGTCTTTGCTAAGTTTCTTTGCTTTATATCCTGTATCATCGTTAACTGAGCCGTAAACGTGAGTCAAATTGTGCTTATAAAGGTTAAATGCGCCGCACACGCCGGCAGGCTCGAATCCAAAGTAAGAGTAGCGCTGTCTGCGGCCACCGAGCGCTGCAAAGTCCACACCGTTTTCTTTCATCGCATCTAATGCCATATTCATGCATTCCTTCATGTAGCCTTTGCCTCTGTGCATGGGATGCACGGCCACGTTACCGATGCCGATGCCTTTTAAAACGGTTTCTTTTACGCTTATTGAAAATGGATAAGCGCCGACGGAAGCACGGAGCCTTCCATCCTCGGTTGCAATAAAGTTATACTTTTCGGGATGATATTCAGGCTTATAAAGCTTAGGCAATAACTTATAAAAGCTTGTGTCGTCGCCGTTCATTCCGAATACATAGTTTAAAAAGTCTACAAGTGTCTCGTTATCGACCTTGCCTTCCCCAATTCCTTTATATATTTCCATAAGTCCTCCTAAAATTTCATACAAGTCAGATTATAGCAACGTAACAAAGGGAATACAAGGCGCGAAGGGATTTACTTTTTTCCGGGGAAATAGGATAATTACTGTACAAACATTTGATTGGAGGTAACGCGATGATAAAAATCTACGGAATGCCAACATGCCCTTATTGTGACTATGTTCATGAGCAGATCAAAGGGCGCGAAGATGAGTTTGAGTATATAAATATCGGTGAGAATATCAGGAACATGGGGGCCTTCACAAGGCTTAGAGACAAAAATCCTGTATTTGATAAGTGCAAAGAAATCGGTGATGTGGGAATCCCCGCATTTGTTTTTGAAGACGGAAGAGTGTCCATAGACCCCGCCGATGCAGGGCTTAAAGAGTACGGCGTTGCGGACGCTTGCTCCATTGAAGATCATAAAAGCGGAAGGAAAGGGTGCTAAAAATAAGGCATAGCAGTCGGAATTAAACGACTTGCTATGCCTTTTATATTATGCTCTGTCAGCAGTCAGCTGATTGATTCTTTCTTCAAGTTCTTCCTTAGTCATTCTGTCTTTGATTTCCTGTTTGATGTTTTCTCTAAGCGCATCTTCCTTTTTATCAAAGTTTTCTAAAAGCCTGTTCCATTCCTTTATGGTGAGCTCTTGAGCTCCGATTCTAAACTTAGTTTCTGTTTCGTTGTTAAGAATCTTATGAATCAGTTCTTCTTTGTATGCGCCAAGCTGTGCAATGGCTGATTTTTCTTCCTCAATCTCATTTACCTTGCTTGTGCAGTGGTTGTATTCATGAATGGCGCTAAGTATTGCATTTAAATCTTCAGGCGAAAACATGCCGGCAATTTTCTGCACATCGCCAAGCTTGTCTACATTAATGTTAAAAGAGCCACCGCTTGGAAGGTTAACACGAAGAACCTTCTTTGGATCGGACACATCCCCTAAATTAATGGCGTTATGCTTATAATCACATTCAAGCACCACTCCGTTATACTCAATAAATCCGTCCTTTGCTAAAAAGCTGTACGGGCATTTCTTTTGCTCTCCGCCACGGAATGCCAAATTGAATTCTTCCTCGCTCATTTTTTCCGGAGCGTTTTCTTTTCTAGCAGCACGAATAGAAGGGTCGCTGTAAGGGCCGTAGTATCCGTTCGCATTTGTAATTGCACTTGTAGTCATCTCTGTTTCTCCTTTTTCATTTATATAAAAAGGGTACAAAAATCTCACTCATCCATGAGTTTTTGTACCTAAACAGATATCCTTATCCATATTGTATATCGGCAGTTTCTTTGTAGAATTTATAGGTATTTTGGAAAGACTTTCATTGACAAAACATATAACAAGATATAACATGAAATCAAAGATATAACAAGATATAACAAAATTTTAAACATATAACAAGATATAACAAAAATCGAAACATATAACAAGATATAACAGGAGGCGTGAAATGCAAAGTAAATTCTTATCAAAAGATAACCCTTTTACCCTTCAATTCAGCTTTATTCCTCCCCAATATATAACCAGAAAAGCACTGACAGAAGAAATAGTAAATGATTTAGACAGACAGGTGCCTGCTTTCAGATGTCATTTTTTAACAGGTGTAAGGGGAAGCGGAAAATCGGTTTTAATGGCCGAAATATCTAAGACAATGGAAAAGAAAAAGGACTGGATTGTTGTGGATATTCCGGACCCTACAGACAATATAATTGAAGCCCTCGCAAGGGGACTTTGTCGAAAGCCCGAGCTTAGGCTTCTTTTTACGGAGGCAAAGCTTGATGTCAGCATATTGGGAATCAATCTTTCTGTTGAAAAGGCTGAATATGTGGCTTCAAACGGCTTTGATGCCATCGATATGATGCTTAAGGTTTTAAAGAAAATGAATAAGAAGGTACTTGTCACTATCGACGAGGTTACATATAACAGTGAAATCGGTAGCTTCTCCCATTCGCTTTCTTCCTACGCAAGAGCAGGATACGAGATATACGTCATCATGACAGGGCTTAAAGAAAACATTAAGGCGATAAAGAACGATAAATCTCTTACGTTTTTATACAGGGCTAAAGAGCATGAGCTTGAGCCTCTTAACATTACTTCCATAATCGGAACCTACAGCAAGGTGTTTGAAATAAGCAGAGAAAGTGCTGAAGAGCTGGCTTGGCTTACAAAGGGATACTCATTCGCATTCCAGGTAATCGGATACATATACTGGGATGCTTTGTCGCAAAAAAAGAAAGCTAAAATAGATGACCTTCTTCCCGAGGTCGATCAGTACCTTGCAGAGTTTTCGTACGACAAAATCTGGGCGGAGCTTGCTCCCATGGAAAAGAAGGTAGTTATTGAACTTGCAAGTACAGAAAGCGGTAAAGTTTCTGAGGTACGTGAAAAGCTAAAGATGGACTCCGGAAAGTTTGGCGTATACAGAGAAAGGCTTATAGATAAGGGAATCGTTGACGGAAGAGAGTATGGCATTTTAAAGCTTAAGCTTCCTAGATTCGGAGAATATGCAAGAATTCAGGGTTTGATGCAATAATCATTATAAGTAAGAAACAATCAAGGAGGTATGAATGGGGAAGAAGATTCTGGTAATTCCGGACAGTTTCAAGGGAAGCATGACTTCGGAAGAAGTGGCCGATATTATTACGCTGTCCGCAAGAAATGCCGGATTTAATGTAACGACCGTCCCAATCGCCGACGGTGGCGAGGGAAGCATAGATTGTATCTTAAGAATCCTAGGGGGCAAGAAGGAAAGCCTTAAGGTTTTGGGGCCTTCGGGAAAGAGGATTACGGCTTTTTATGGCATCACTGCTAACGGGAAGGCCGTAATTGAAATTGCCGAAAGCACGGGAATCACCAAACAATCAAGCCTTCATCCAATGAGCGCAAACACTTATGGCTTTGGGGAGCTTATTAAAGACGCGCTAAACAAAGGCTGCAGGGATTTCCTTCTTTGCCTTGGGGGAAGTGCTTCCACGGACATGGGCCTTGGAATGGCTGCAGCCCTTGGAGCGAGGTTTATAGATAAATCGGGCGAAAGCTTTGTACCGACAGGCGAAAGCATGGGAGAAATCGAAAAAATCGACATATCGGGCATGGATAAAAGGGTACGTGAGAGTAGCTTTCTTATAATGAGCGATGTGGAGAGCCCTCTTTTTGGAGAAAAAGGTGCGGCATATGTATTTTCTCCTCAAAAGGGAGCATCGCCTAGTGAAGTAAAGGTTTTAGATGATAATTTGCGCCATGCTTCAAAGCTTGTTAAAGAGGCTACGGGCTGTGATTTTGAAAGCGTAAAGGGTGCAGGCGCCGCCGGTGGAAGCGGATACGGATGTGTGGCATTTTTAAATGCAAAGATTTCAAGCGGAATCGATGCGATGCTTGATTTATGCGGGTTTGAAGAAGCGCTTAAGGATTGCGAGCTTATTGTTACGGGAGAAGGAAAGTTAGACGAGCAAAGCTTAATGGGGAAAGTCTTAAGCGGGATAAAGAGAAGAGCGGGGGCAAAGAAACTGGTTTCTTTTTGCGGAATAAGCACTTTACCTAAAGATTTAGAGAGAGAGTCAAACCTTACCGTAATTGAAATCGGTAAAAATGTTTCGATTGAAGAGTCGATTAAAAACGGCAAAAAACTATTAAAAAAGGCTTCAGAAGAGTTCTTTAATGAGCTAAAAGAAAGGGGTTAACATGAGTAGACAAAGAAAAAACAGGGTAAGCCTGGCACTTGCCATATGTCTGATTATCGCCGTATTATCAATGGTTTTTGCAAATCTTATTCAGACAGATTTTGGAAAGATTGATGTTGTGACGGCGGCCTTCAGAGTGGGGGATGGTAGCGACGCCTACGACATCACCTACAAAATGTACATTCCAAGCGATGCGGATGAGTCAAATCCGAGGCCCGCGCTTTTGTGCCTCCACGGATATCAAAATGACAAAGAAACCTCCGCGGCATACGCCATGGAAGCCGCAAGGCGAGGAATTGTGGCGGTTTGTATCGATGAATTCGGCCACGGCTCAAATGAGCGCTCCATGAAATACAGAGGCTTCACCACCTATAAGGTGCAGGGGGTAAGCGCTGACGGCAAAGAAACCACCGTTAAAACAAAGTTAAGCGGTCCCGACAGGTTTCTTTTGATGATGAACTTTTCAACCCTTTCTTTCTTTGAAGGGGAGGCATTTTCTGTTAACGAAGGCGTGAATGTAAGCCTCGATGCCGATAAAGACGGCGTGGTTGACAGCTCCATGGGAGGAATTGCTGCATTTAACTGGCTTAAGACCATTCCTTTTGTGGACCCTGAAAACATCGCAATTACCGGTCATTCCATGGGCACTTGGGCATCTTGGAGTGTGGCGGCTGCATGCCAAGATCATAAGGCGGTTATTCTTCAATGCGGAGAAGTCTTTGGAGATAACATGTTTGACGAAGAAAATGTTGAGTTTCATAACGTCCTTATGCTTCAGGCAAGATACGATGAATTTAACTATTTTAGAGATTATAGACAAGAGACCGTAAGCGACTCAATGCTTGATAGCGGTATAAGAGAGCAGTTCTTTACGGCTAATGGTAGGACAGACGGCGGAGCTCCTTTTAAGTGGAACACCACATACGGCGACTTTAATGACGGAACAGCCAGAAGAGTGGAGCTACTTGAAACCAATCACCGTCTTACCACTCACAACAGCCACGGCGTTGCGGCTGCAATGGATTGGATAGTTTCTGCACTTGGGGTAAGCACTTCGGTTTCTTCCTACGATCAAGTATTTATCATTAAAGAAGTGCTTGTGATGATAGCCATGATTGCAGTGATGGTGGCGTTATGTCCATTCGTGCTTTTGGTTGGAAACAACAAGTTCTTTGAGACTGTTTTCCTTGACAGAAACGAGTACGACCCGCCTGTTTATATGGCAAGAAAGACATGGTGGAAGAATGCTTGGATTGCAGTGCTTATTAGCGCAATCACCTATCCTTTCATGACTCAGTTAGGTCACGGCTTACTGCCGGTTCCCGAAAATGTATTCAGAATGACCATCGGTAACGGCTTTATGACTTGGTATTTAACCCTTGCAATCATTTCTGTGATTATGATTTGTGTTTCAAGAGCGAGAAACAAAAAGAAGGGCATCAAGAATATCGACTATTATGACATGGGCCTTTCAAGATTTAAGAAAGCAGACAGGCTTGACTGGGCGCTTTTGATTAAGAGTTTCTTGATTGCTGTTATTGCGGTTGGATGTATGTATTTGCTTGTATGGCTTTTCCAGATTCTCTTTAAGCTTGACCTTCGCTTTATTTGGCCATTCTTTAAGACTTTCTCATTGGAAAGGTTTATACAGTTCTTGGTTTACCTCATACCGTTTTCTTTCTTCTTTATTGTTAACGTGGGCTTTAAGCTTTTTGGCTACATGCGTCAAAAGCAGGCTCCCGGTGTGGGTAACTTCATTAAATGCTGGTTTGGAAACGTATTTGTGCTTCTTGGAGGCTTACTCCTTGTGACGCTTCTTGAGTACATTCCCTTCTTTATGGGCATGGGCCCCGGCGCAGATTTGTGCTTTGGCACCACCTTCGGAGGCCCCTTCATGTCAGCGCTTATACTTTTGATACCTCAGTTCGTTTTCTTTACCTTCCTTTCAACCTGGTTTGAAAGAAAGACGGGAAACGTCTACGTGGGAGCTTTCATTTCTTCAATGCTTGCGGTTTGGATTGTAACCGGCGGCTCGGCAATGTTCTAAGTTAGCTTTGCTATTGCTTGTCCCAATACGAAATAATTTTAAAATTGGGAGTAATTTACACGATAAGCAGGGGCAATTTTAGGGGTCAGTGGGCCTATAGCCAAAAAGTGTCCGAATTGGGAGCAATTTTGGCTTAAAATGGCCATATTTGTTGGCTCTTTGTCCCTATATGAAAAAAATCGTAAATTGGGAGTAGTTTTGGGCAAAAACTACTCCCAATTTTGCTTAAATTATCTATAGGGAGTAACGGTTGACATAACACAGGGGTATTTGGCACAATTTACTCCCAATTTGAGGGTAAATTTGCTATAGGGAGTAGAGGTTAACATAACACAAAGCAGAAAGCGAGCAATCCAGGCTCAAATACAGAAAAATGCTCCCAAAACGGAAGATTTTCCGTATTGGGAGCATTGTGTTTAAATCATTGAATTGCCGAGGCATTCAAGGCCCAAATTGGAGCCATCAAACCTCTTACTGAAGTTCCCAAGGTCCCCATTCGCCTTGAGTCTCGGGGTTGTCGCCCTGTGTCCACCATTTTGCTTTGTAGACATTACCGTTGTAAACCACAAAGTCACCGCCTACATAAACTGCGCTTGCTTCCCATGCAGGATAGTCGCCGGGAGTAGGATCGGGACCGGGATCGGGACCGGGGTCAGGACCGGGATCGGGGCCGGGATCGGGATTAGGATCATCAGATACTGCACCTACAAGCTTCCAAGGTCCCCATTCACCTTGGTTTTCAGGATTTGTGCCTTGGTTCCACCAAGATGCCTTATAAACATTTCCGTTATAAGAAACCATGTCGCCACCCACATAAACTGCTGAAGCATCCCATGCAGGGTAGTCGCCGGGGATAGGACCAGGACCGGGATCAGGACCAGGACCGGGATCAGGACCGGGACCGGGATCAGGGCCGGGGCCGGGATCGGGACCGGGTTCAATTCCGTCAAGCTCATCCATAAGCTTAGACATTGCTTTGCCCCACTTATAACCGTTTGTTGCATCCCAGTTAATAGACCATGTCATTACACCGCGAAGTGTAGGATATGCCTTGGGAGGTGTGAAGTTATCAACCTTTTGCTTATTTACAAGTGAGTAAACTGCATCTTTAATTACATCGTTTGATACATATCCTGAGCTTGCAGCCTGCTGTACGCTTGGAACACCAAATGCAAGCTGATCCGGGCGAAGACCTGATTCAATCAAAAGTGTTGTGATGGAAGCAAGGAATTCTCCCTTTCCGGGATCTACAAGCTGATCTTTGTATCCATACATGTTTCCTGAGTTATAGAACTGAGGATGGCAAACCGTCAAAATATCCTTAATTTCAAGAGCAAGTCTTAAATAGCTTGTGGTGATGTCACCTGCTGCAAGGTTTCTTGCCTGCAAATAGAATGTTTCGGGAGCCATTGTGATGATAAAGTCGTCTCCGAAATGATCATGAACAGTTCTTAGAGCGGAAGCGATGTAATCAACGCCGTCAACCGCACGTCCTTCAAAGTCAATGTCCACGCCTTCAAATCCATATTCATCGATGATATCGATAAGGCCTTCTGCGAAGCGATTTGCAGCCTCTGTGCTGTTAATTTCAATTGTGCCGTTTGCACCGCCTACAGAAATAACTACGTGCTGACCTCTTTCTTTAACATCTTTGATATCCTGGATAAAATCATCTTTATCATAATCAAGCTCTCTTGTTAAATCAGAGCTCAAACTAAAGGTAACTTCTCCGGGAGTGTTTGTGTTTCCTGTGAAAGCTACGCAGATTAAGTCGTAGTAGGAAGGCACGTCGCTAAGCTTTAAGTTTGTTGAACCGTTTGTAAAGTTGTGCCAATATCCTGTAACCAAATGTGCGGGAAGTTTGCCGTTTGAAGAGTAGTTGTGGCCGGGATCGGGATCGTCACCGGGGCCCGGATCAGGACCGGGGCCGGGTTCGGGATCGTCGCCACCGCCTATAGTGCCGACACCTTCTCCGTAAACCGTCTGTTCACCGAATTCATCAAGGGATGTAAGGATTCTTTGTGTCATTGTGATGCCTTCGATGTCAGATTTTGAAGCGCTTCCCGATACATTAAGTGTAAATGTGTGGGATGCGCCGGGCTTTATTGACTTTCCTGCATAAACTGAAGAAAGATCAACTACGGTCACGCCGTCTTTAGAAGAAACGCTTCCGCATTCAGAGCCTGCTGTTAACTTAGCGCCGCTCTTTGTTTTAATGTAGAGCTTAGGGAATGTTACGGTCTTTTTAAACAATTCCGCATCCTTTAATGCAGGATTTGATTCCGTAGTGGTTTCTTTGTTCTTAAGTGTAAATGTGTAAGAAGAACCTGTAGTGCTGACCGTTACTTCAGCCTTGGGAGCGCCCACAATTATTTCCTGTGCGGGGATGGGTGAGCTTCCAAATAAGGACTGCTTCATGGCTCTTGTCAAAACCTGGTCTGCATCCTGAGATGCCATCCAGCAGATAAGGCCACCAAGTCCGTTATCGCGCACGTATTTGCCTTTTGCAGCAACGGAACGGGCGTTATCGTATGTAAAGAAATAGCCTGTCTTATCGCTGTAAAGGTAAGGAGCTTCGGCAACTTCGTCGTAGTATTCCTTAACGCCGTATTGCTGTTTTAAGTAGTCAATGTCGGAGAAAGCCCAAGAACCTGTCATAAGGCCGTCTGCGCCGGGAACGCTCTTTTCTTTTGCTGATGCATAAAGTCCCGGAGCCTTTGAATCTCTTCCGTCATTCTTAACTTCGCCCCAGCCTCTTGTGTAGGCTGCAACGCCGATAACAAGCTTTGAATAGTCAATCTTGCTTCCGTATTTATTCTTTAAGAACTTAACACAGTTATCAGCAGACATTACGCCGTCAGGCTGTGTGGAAGAATTGTATTTAGGATTTGTGTAAAGAGCTGTGTGATGAGCGGTAAAAGAAGCCCATGCGCCGTTCATGTCATATGTCATAAGATTGACAAAATCAAGGATTTTAAGGACTTTGTCGTATTCAATCTGAGACATCATAGTGGGCGAAGCTGACAAAGCTGCGGAAAGCTCGTAGTACTTGCCATTCTTTTCACCGAGAGTGTCAAGCTCGTTTCTTATTTCCTGCATAAGCTTTGTAAAGTTCTTGCCATCGTCCGGTGTGCCGGGGCAACCTTCGTCTTTGTCCACACCGTTTTCACCGGGATTTGACGGGCGCACATCGGTGGGGTGCTCCCAGTCGATGTCAACAAAGTCAAAGCCTAAGTAATCAACAAACTTTGCAATGTTTTTGGCAAAGTTTTTACGCTTGGTGGAAGATGCCGCAATTGCGGGGAAATCACCGGAGCGTGTCCATCCACCTACAGAAATACCGATTTTTAAGTTCGGGTTCTTTGCACGAAGAATACTCATGGCGCCAAGAACGCCTGCGTAAGGTTCGCCGTAGGTGATGCCTGATTGCTCGGGCAAAATAACGAGGAAATCTGCGTGCTCGTCGCAAAGTTCCAGGTCGCCGTTTGCGTCTACATCAAGAAACGCAAAGTTTAAGTGAGTAAGCTGACTTGCATCAATCATACTCGGCTTAAATTCCTTCTGGCCTTTGTAAATAGACCATTCTCCGTAATACATTACACTTCTGTACTGTGGCGTACTTGAAGCAGCCTCAGCCTTAAGTGTAGTAGCGGGAGAGAAGACACTGCCAAAGATTGTGGTGAAGGCAAGTGCCAGCGCGATTAAGAAACTAAACCGCCTTTTTTTCATAATCCAACCCTCCTATACATAATATAAGAAAACGCGATGGCTCGAAATCGGGCCAACAAGTTACATTAAAAGTATAGGATATGAAAAATTTACATTGAATGTAGATAGTTGTGATATTTTGCATATTCTTGTTGAATTAACTGACAAATATTTAATAACACGTGAGATGTTTGAAAATTAGACTCTGAGAAGTTTTGTTGCGTGTCACGGAAAGAATGAGGTAAAATTTAATCAGGAATCTCTGAGATACAGACGCTACAAAATAAGCCGAATAAATATTGAAAACCGAACATCTGTTTGATATAATGTTCATAGGAAATACAGCTGTGTAGAAGCCTTAAGTGGGCAATTTACATGTGTATTGACACCCTATTCAATAGGGTATAAAATACGAATGAGAGAATGGTATATGACTAGAACATTTATTCAAACGTTGCAGTTTTCGCGAAGGTGGGATGAATTGGGGCTAACCGACGACGATTTGAAATTGCTTGAGAGCGATATACTGCAAGATCCTGAGAAATACCCGATAATTCGTGGAACAGGTGGGTTGAGAAAGGCTCGAATTCCTTTGGATAATAATAAAGGTAAGAGCGCCGGCGCAAGGGTATGTTACGTTGATTTTGTATTTGCAGAGACGGTGTATTTGATTACTGTTTATGGTAAGAAGGAAAAGGACAATTTGTCTTCGCAAGAGAGAAACGAAATCAAAAAGTATATTCTGGAACTTAAGAAGGTATTAGGAGGTGATTCGATTGAGCAAAAATAATAGCGTTTATGAAAGCATCGTAGCCGGCCTGAATGAAGCTATTGAAGATGCAAAGAGCGATAAGCCTATTTTAAAAAGAACAACTGTTACTATAGAGCCGGTAAAAGTTTATGATGCCAATGATGTAAAGAAAATAAGAAAAGAAACCGGATTGTCTCAAAAACTATTTGCAGGTTATATGGGCGTATCCGATAAAACGGTCGAGGCATGGGAAGCAGGGACAAATCATCCCTCCGGCGCCGCCAGTAGAATTTTAAGAATGATGGAAATGGATAAGGAATTGGTTTTTAAATTTCCTTTTGTAAAGAATGCAACTACAAAGTAAAAAAGTGTCACCGATGGTGACACTTTCTAATATGATCATTTGCAGTTTTAATTTAGTCATTTTGGGATAAAATGACCAAATTGAATTAAATACTTATTCATACCAAAAATCATATGACGTATTTAAAACATCATTCATTATGCCGATGAATTCTGTCACGCGCTCATCATTTGAATCAAGCTTCTTTACGTTTTCAATTGCCTGATTGATGGCTTCTTCTTTTGATAAATCGCCTAAGAAACTGCTGTTATTAAGGGCCATTGCGTATTCTGCAACGGATGATGCAAGGATGAAGTTATCATCCGGTTTGTTTGTGTAATCGTTTGCGCCGATAGGAAACTCAAGATAATCTGAGGTTTCTTTGTCAGGATCTTTGTAAGCGATTGAAAGAGTGCACCATTCATCCTTTGAAAGGCCTTTGTCTGAAATGGTAGTTTCCTGGTATTTAAGGTCAGAATCTGAGTTGCTTTCTGCAAGCTTTAATTCGTAAAGAACTGTTACCTGGTGGCCTGCGCCTACTTCGCCGCCGTCTTTTGTGTCGTCTTTAAAGTCTTCCGCTGCAAGGGCTCTGTTTTCGTATCCAATCAATCTGTAGTCTGAAACCATTGCGGGGTTAAACTCTACCTGAAGCTTTGTGTCTTTTGCTACGGTGTAGATGGTTGAAGAAAACTCATCCACAAGCACTCTTTTTGCTTCTTCGATGCAGTCGATGTAAGAGTAGTTGCCGTTTCCCTTGTCTGCTAAGGTTTCGCCGGTTACGTCATTGTAGTTTCCTGTGCCAAAGCCAAGAACCGATAAAAATACACCTGTTTCTTTTTTCTCTGAAATAAGGTCTTCAAGCTCGTTTCCGCGGTGCTTTCCGATGTTAAAATCGCCGTCTGTTGCGATGATTACTCGGTTGTTGCCGCCTTCAATAAAGTGCTTCTTTGCAACTTCGTAAGCAAGTTCGATTCCGCCTTCACCGTTTGTGCCGCCACCTGCCATGAGAGAGTCAAAGGCTTTGTTGATTTTCCTTCTGCTGTCGCAGGTAACGCCGTCAAGCACAAGCTTTGTGCCGTTTGCGTAAGTTACAATGGAAACGCGGTCGTTCTTTGAAAGAGTTTCAACCAAAAGCTTCATTGAGTCTTTTAAAAGGGGAAGCTTGTCATCATCTTCCATGGAGCCTGACACGTCTACAAGGAAAACGATGTTTGAGTCAGGTTTCTTTTCTTCATTTAAATCTTTAGTGTTTACGCCAAGCATTAAAAGCTTGCTTTCTTTGTTCCAAGGGCAGTCGGAGATGGTGGAAGTCACGCCGAATCTGTCGTCACCCTTAGGGTCTTCGTAATCGTATTTAAAGTAGTTTATAAATTCTTCAGCGCGAATTGCGATGTTTGAAAAATCATCAAGGCCGTATCCTAATCTTACAAACCTTCTCATGTTTGTGTAGGATGCGGTGTCAACGTCAGCTCCAAAGGTTGAAAGAGGAGATAAGCTTACGCTTTTAAATCCGCTTTCTTTAATTACGTCGTAGGTTTCTTCTTCTTTAATGAAGGCTAGGTCGCCATCGGCGCATGGCTCTGTTAAATAGTATCCGTTATTTGCAGATTCGCAGAAGTAATCTTCGGTTGCGCCCGTTTCCGTCATTGCGGGCTCGTAATAGTTAATTGATTTTGATGCGCTTCCGCATGCTACTGTGGACAAAGAAACCGTAATGGCTGTAAGTACTGTAAATAATCTTTTTTTCATAATAAAAACCTCCCGTTTATCTTAGGTAATTTGATTTTTCATATCCGGATAATCTAGATACGAAGTTGCCCCTAAGAATTTATGGGAGGTTTTAAAAAATTTTTTTATTTTAAATAAAGCACGTAATCAGAAGGTTCTTTAGGCTCTATTATGTAGAAGGTGGCAACGCCTTCACTATAAGTGTAGAGGGCGATGCATTCTTCACTTGTTTCTTCGTTAATGAAGCTTATCATGTAATGAGCTTCGCCTTCAGGAAGAATTTCATTTGCTTTTGCTATGTCGGCATCAAGCATGGTTTCTTTTTTGATTTCCGATACATTCTCAAAGCCGATGAGTGAAAGAGCGGTGATGATAGCGTTCTTTTCATCAGGGCTTAATTCATCGGTTGTCGCAGTGTCACTATCTTTATCACCTGTTGAAGGTTCCGCGCTTGCCGTTGCCTCTTCGATAGGGGTGAGATTTAAGTCTTTACTTGCATCGGAGTTATTTTCTATAGGAGCTTCGGTAGCTTCTTCTGCATATGAGTTTTCGGTGGTGGCTGATTCCGTTGCTTCCATTGCAACTTCCGATTGGGCCGATTTAGACATGTTTCCAAAGTTTCTAAGCACCCCGCCACGAATTGCAATTACTGCAATAAGTAAGCATGCAACCGCTGCAAGAATCTTTGCAATTGTGCCTTTATTTTTATTAAAGTAAGTTATATTGTCTTTCTTTTCTATAGAAGCACCTGTAATAGTAGTAGCGTTAGCTTCAGTTGTAGATGCTTCTTTGCTCGCGTCTTTCTTTGCTTCGATTTCATCGATACCGGCTTCAATTCTTCCCCAAAGGTCCGGCACTTCAGCTGATATTTGGTCTTTATATTCAGTTTCAAGATTCTTCATAATAGCCGTACCTCCTTAGTTTTTTTATTGCTTCCCGGTATCGCCAGGTGATTGTCCCCATAGGAACTTTAAGTATTTCCGAAATTTCCGCAAATGTCATTTCGGACAGCACCTTCATATTAATGACTTGCTGTTCTTTGTCGCTTAGCGTACTGATTGCTTCTTTTATGGAAATATTTTCAATGACTTCAGACTCTGTATCGGCATCGCTTACAGGCTCAAGAACCACATCCTCTTCATCTTCCTTAGTGAAGCTATCAAGTATTTCTTTCTTGTATTTTCTAACATGGTCGATGGCCATGTTTCTTGCAATCGTCGCAAGATACCCTTTATGCCCGCTTCCTTCTTTATACTTATCGGCTTGCTGCCAAAGCTTTATAAAAAACTCGCTGGTTATGTCTTCAGCAGTTTCTTTGTGCCCCACAACACCGTACACGATGCGATAGATGTAGCTTAAATACACATCGTAAATGTCTCGGAGCCCCTTTTTGTCACCGTTAAGTATAGCTTTAATGCAGGCGTTAAATTCCGCCTCGGTCACTTCATTCTCCTTTATGTGACTGCTATAGATACGTAGCAGTTACTCTAAATTTATGGTTACAAAAATGATTTTAACATAAATGTTTGTGTGAATATATTTTTTTGTGCACATATTAAATGCGTGAAATGCAGGTAAAATCAATGTTCGTAGGCAATTAAAGATAAATGATTAAAAGAAATTATAAAAAAATTATCGAAAAACGATAAAAAGTTGTTGACAAACGTTTTGATGTGTATTATAAATTAATTATCGACAAACGATAAATACTTAATGTTTCCTACTGCAGAGGAAACAGTTATCGAGTCAAAAGAAAACAAAAACAATAATTTAAAAGAAGAGGAAAATAAAAATGAACAACAACAAAATCGCAAACATCAAAAAGTCAGCAGACACAACAGCAAAGGTAGTAAATGTATTCGCCATCTTAATGAGAGTGGTAGCAATAATAACATTCGTAGCAGCAATCATTATCTTTTGTTATTCAAAGCAGATTGACGGATACATTTCAGCAACAGACGGACACTGGGAAGTTTCAACAGGCACCACCACTCAGATAATTTCCAGACAGGGCGCATCATTTATTGAAACTTTTAACTTCATGAACTTTAGTACATGGGCAGCTTGCAATGCTTTGTATGCTTCAGTTTTTGCAGTAGCACTTTCAATTGCATTGTCATTTCTTCGTAAAACATTCATCGCAGTTAAAGAAAGCGAAACACCTTTTAACGAAGACGTTTTAAAGAAGATGAGAACTACAGGTATCATCGTATCCATCCTTGTAATTCTTAGCAGTGTCGGAATCGGTGTATGTGTTGCATTAAGTTTCTGGTGCTTATACTCAATCTTTAGCTACGGTATCGAGCTTCAGAAAAATGAAGACGAGACATTATAAGGAGGGCGCCATGGGTAAAATAATCTTAAGACTTGACCGCATGATGGCGGATCGTAAAATCAGTTTAAACGAGCTCTCAGAAAAGGTAGGCGTTACAAACGTAAATCTTTCAAAGATGAAAACAGGCAAGATTAGTGCCATTCGTTTTTCAACTCTTGAAGCAATCTGTGATGCTCTAAACTGTCAGCCGGGAGACATACTTGAGTATGATCCAAACGCTGCATCAACTGAAGAATAGACAATAGTCTGTGTTATGGGCGCTGCGAACTTAAAGTTTGCAGCGTTCTTTTTCTTTATACATTTTTTATTGACAATTAATTGAACCAATGGTTTAATTAATTCATTGATTTTACTATGAGGAGGGATTTATGAAAATCAAAATCTTATTTATAACGGTTTCCATCGTTATTGTACTTGTTGGCATATTGCTTTTTCTTGGCAGGAAAATTGACGTAAAAACCAACAAGAAAGTTTCAAATCTTTCAGAGGAATTGCAGGAAGTTTTTTACTTGGGATCTTTAGCGCCAAACTCTCACAACATACAATCCTGGGAGATTACGGTTTATCCTGAAAAAGAATATGTGGTGATAGCGGCAGACCCTGAAAAAAAGCTTGATGTTATCGATCCGAAAGGAAGGGAAGTATTTATCTCCCTTGGATGTTACGCCAAAACCTTAATGAAGAGCTTTGAAGCCTACGGATACAAAACAGAATATTCTTTTGATGAAGAGAACAAAGAAATTACTGTCAAATATCATAAAAGCAGTGAGGAAGCTAACTTAGGCTTAGCTGAGCTTATAAAGAAGCGCCACACGGATAAACGTGGGTTTGAAAATCAAGCGCTTTCTTCTACGTATTTAAGCAGCGAATGTGAGAGCTTAGATCCGGATTTTTACTTTGAAAACGGTTCTCCGGAATTTGAAGCCATTAAAAAATCTACGCTGGATGCTTATATTGTCCAGGCAAACGATAAAGAGGCCGCTGAAGAATTATCAAACTGGCTTAGATTATCAAATGCGGAAACCAAGAAAACAAAGGATGGTTTGCCGGCTGAGCAGCTTGGAATCTTAGGCATCAAGAAAAGCTTATATTACCTTACAACAAATCATGAAAGCGCCAAAGGTGAAACATTCTCAAAGCAGGGAATCGATACTGCCAGAAAACAGCTTGAAGGTTGCTCGGGCTTTTGCATTATTTCTTCCGAAAATACAGAGAAACAGCTTGTGGAATGCGGCATGCAAACTGTAGAATTATGGTTAGAGTTAACAGATGCAGGCATTTCCGTTCAGCCTATGAGCTATGCAATTGAAGAGGAAGAGTATAAGGCAAATCTTCAATCGGTACTTAATATTGATAACATACAAATGATTCTTAGAATCGGTTACACGTCTGAATACGGATGCAATGCAGGAATAAGGAGGGATTTAGCCGATTATATTTCGGTGAAATAATCATGGCCAGACGCATAAAGGAAGACCCCACCATCCACAGAAAGAGAATATCCGAAGCCGCAGAAAAACTATTTGTAAGCCAAGGCATTGAAAAAACAACTGTTTCTCAAATCGCCGAATCGGCCGGTTACAGCAAGGCGACTATTTATGTTTATTTTGAAAACAAGGAAGACATCATATCTTACCTTGTGCTTCACAGCATGGAGCTTATTAAAAAAGAAATCATAGGTAGCACAAGTGACTCTCTTTCTAATGAAGATAACTTTGTAAATATATGTAACAGCGTTTTAAAATATCAGAAGAAATATCCTATGTATTTTGAGTTTTTGCAGGATACCATAAATGTTGATTTCTCCGAAAGCAAATACTACCAATCCGAAGCCGATGCTTATAAAACAGGCGAAGAAATAAACGCATATTTAATCAAATTGTTTAAGCTAAAAGACGATGCCTTTGTTAAAATCTTTACCCTTTGGGCATCAATATGCGGTGTCATCCAAATGACCGACAAAAAGACCGAATACATAAAGAAGCAATCAGGCTTAACCGAAGAAGCCTTTATACAAAAGGAATTTAAGCAGCTATATAATTTAATCAAAATGTAAAAGAACCTTCATTCGTCTCTGTTAGGCGGATGAAGGTTCTTTTTATGAATTCAATGATTTAATAAACTCGATTAATCTTGCAGTTTAAAATATCTCCAATTCTAGTGCTTCGCCAATCATTTTGCTTCGTGGAAAAATTTCAGCATAATCCTGGATGCGAGCAATATCCAAGTCGTGAATTATGTTTCGATAATTTCCGATTATTTCCTTGTAATAGTCAAAGGGTAATTGGTTTTTAAAACGAAGCAGTTCTATTAGCATTCTTTCTTTATCGTATATTTTTATTGTTGCGTCCCTTCGCTTCATGTCGGTAACTCCGATATTTAACAAATCAGAGGGGACATAGTGTTGGCACACGCGTTTATCACTGATGTAGATAGCATGCTTATCGGTTGCAATATGGAATTCATCAGGTATGACATCAGTAAGACCATGATAATAAAATGCGCTATCCATAGTCATAATTCCCTTTGGATACTTAAATGCTATAACGGCCAAAGTGGAAACATCAGGAACATCGGAATATACACCTTTTTCGATTTGATAAACATTGCCGTTGGCTATTTGTTTTTTTATCTGATAGTCTGATTGCCATTTTTGGATGCAATCCGAATAAGAAAGTAACATATTAAACTCCTTAAAGTAATTATAGGCTAGAAATGAAAAATGGCCTATATTTGCTTTAATTATATAAAATATGTTAAATGCCGTCAACGTATGGAAATTTAAGCTTTTTATCGCCCAATTTTCTCAACCACCCACATTCGGGAGATGGAACTGTAGTAAAGCTTAAAGCGACGCTCTGTGCCATACATTGTGGAGGCACATTCGAAAGTGGCTCCGATTTTGCTTTTTGCCTGGTCAGAAGAAATTATTCTGTCGATATTGACTGTAACCTTTGAACCGTCAATATCTGTAAAGCGAAAACGCATAGGAGTAACCTTCCCATCTACATCGGTATATGAAATTATCTGAATCGGTATATTTGTAACTACATACGAATCCATACCTGATTGTCACTCCTTTCAAAATACAAACAAGTGTTCGTATAATATATATAGCACACCCCTAAATGAATTGCAATATCGAACAGAAACAAATGTTCTGTTCGAGGAGAAACAGGTATATTTTTAGGTAATTCATATTAGGTAAAATGAAATTAGGGGCGCATTTTCGCATCATCGCATGCGGGCACTGCGAATTTTCCTGTAATTGGGCTAATATGAAAAGCAGCGCAAAATGGGAGTAATTTAAGCAAAAAGCACTGCGATTTTTTTGGTAATTGGGCTAATATGAAAAGTAGCACAAATTGGGAGTAGTTTTGGCCAAAAACTACTCCCAATTTTTTATGGATTGGCTATTGGCCCATTTTCATTAAAAATTGTCCTTTTTAGAGTGTAAAATGCGTCCATTTTTTAATAGATTTCATATTGGCCCACCGAAGCTTCGCAACATAGCCTAATTGCTCCCTATAGCCATAAAAAACGCGAATTGGCCCACACATTCCCTCCCATTCTCCGAATTTGTGCTATACTAAAACAAAAAGGGGAGATAAATATGGGAATTATAGCAGCATTTATGGTACCGCACCCGCCGCTTATTGTTCCGAATGTGGGAAAAGGCGGGGAGGAACAAATTAAAGAGACCACAAAATCTTATGAGGCGGTGGCAAAGAAGATCGCAGAGCTTAAGCCTGAGACTATTGTTATCACAAGCCCTCATTCTGTCATGTACGCAGATTACTTTCACATATCGCCGGGCACTCACGCAGAGGGCGATTTCGCAAATTTCAACGCGCCTGAAGTTAAGTTTAATGAAACCTACGATAAAGAATTCACATCATACCTTTCAAAACTAGCGGATGAAAGACTCTTTCCTGCGGGCATTTTGGGAGAAAGGGACCCTAACCTTGACCACGGAACCATGGTGCCCCTTTACTTTATAGAAAAGTACATAACCGACTTTAAATTAGTAAGAATCGGTCTTTCGGGCCAGCCACTTACAGATCATTATCGCTTAGGAAAAATGATTCAGGAGACCGCGGACGCGCTTAATAAAAGAGTGGTGCTTGTTGCAAGCGGCGACCTTTCGCACAAATTACAGGATTACGGCCCCTACGGCTTTTCAAAGGAAGGTCCCGAATATGATGATAGAATCATGAAGGATGCTGAAAGCGGAAACTTCGAAGCCTTCTTTGATTACACGGAAGACTTTTGCGAAAAGGCCGCTGAGTGCGGCCACAGGTCCTTTGTGATTATGGCAGGCGCCCTTGATTCAAAGAAACTAGACATAAAGAAGTACTCTCATCAAGACGTTACGGGAGTAGGCTACGGAATCTGCAGTTTTATCGTAGCGGGAGAGGATGAAAACAGAAAATTCCTCGATTCTTACTTAGATAAAAGAAAAAAGAAACTGACCGACCAAAGAAATAAAGAAGACGCTTTTGTACGCTTAGCCCGTGCTTCACTAGAGCATTTTATAAAGGAAAAGCACACATACGGCGTAAACGAAGCCTTTAGAGCCGCAAACATAAGTAAAGAAGATGAAGAAAAACTTTTGTCAGATAAGGCAGGGGCTTTTGTTTCCATTCATAAAAGCGACAGGTTAAGAGGCTGCATCGGAACATTCCTTCCAACACAGTATTGCTTAGCGGAAGAAATCATTGCAAACGCCGTAAGCGCCTCCACAAGGGATCCACGCTTTGATCCAATCACTGAAGAAGAACTTGAGTGGCTTGAAATTTCAGTAGATGTCCTTGGCACACCTGAAGACATCGAAAGCGAAGCAGAGCTTGACCCTAAAAAATATGGAGTAATTGTTAGAAACGGCGCGCGAAGAGGCCTACTTTTACCGGACCTTCCGGGAGTTGACACGGTTGAAGACCAGATTTCAATCGCAAAGCAAAAGGCCGACATCGGAAAGCATGAAGAAGTTTCCCTTCAGCGCTTCACCGTCACCCGCCATATATAAAGGAGAAGTAATGATTTGTAACACCTGTTTCAGACATTGCGACATAAAAGAAGGCGCCCTTGGATTCTGCGGGGCAAGAACCTGTAAGGACGGCAAAGTAACCGCCGCAAATTACGGAAAAATCACTTCCTTAGCATTAGATCCAATCGAAAAGAAACCGTTAAGACGCTTTTACCCGGGAAGCAAAATCCTGTCTGTGGGAAGCTACGGCTGCAACCTTAGGTGTCCCTTTTGCCAGAATAATGAGATTTCCTGGTCCGATAGAGTTTTGCGTTATTCAAAGGAAGCCGACTACATTTCACCTGAGCACTTAAGAGACATTGCGATTTCTTGTAAGGATGATGGAAATATAGGCGTAGCCTTTACCTACAATGAACCCCTTATCGGTTGGGAGTACGTTAAAGATGCAGCTATTCTTATTAAAGAAGCGGGCCTTAAAAACGTGATGGTGACAAACGGCACTGCCACTTTGGAAGTATTAAATGAACTTAAGCCCTATATCGATGCCATGAACATTGATTTAAAAGGCTTTACTAAGCATTATTACAATGAATTCCTAGGCGGCGACTTTGAAATGACCAAAGCCTTTATTAAGGAAGCCGTCAAGTTTTGCCACGTGGAGCTAACCACTCTAATTATTCCAAAAGAAAACGACTCGGAAGAAGAGATGCGCGAATTATCTAAGTGGGTTTCTGACCTAAATCCCGACATCCCCCTTCACATTTCACGCTTCTTCCCCCAATTTCACTTACAAGACAGAGGCCCTACAGACGTGGGCCACGTCTATAGACTTGCTGAACTTGCAAGAGAAAACCTCAAATACGTCTACACCGGCAACTGCTAAAAATGTTATTTTTTACAGAGAATAATCTTGCGAAAACTGTGTGGGATGGTTCTGCACTGTTACAAAACACTATAAAAGCGCTCCTAACGAAGGGAAGATCCGTCCCGATTCCCTTAGGCTCGAAGGCGTTCCTGAGAGTCTTAGGAAAACGTGGACTAGCTTTCCTTCGTGTTGCTTTGTTTTGAAACAGTGCAGAACCATCCCACACACCCTTTCACCCCAAAAATTAAATTTCTGTAAAAAATAACATTTTTTCCACTTGACAAGTTAGCAAATGGTAACTAGAATAATGGCGTCAGGTTAGCGAGGACTAACCAGGGAAGAAAGGAAGTCAAATGATGCCATTAACATTTGCAGAGCTAGGAGAAAGAAACATCGTTAAGAGGGTCGGCGGAAACGATGAAATAAAGAAGCACTTGGCTGATTTAGGATTCGTGGTCGGAAGCGAAGTTTCTGTGGTTTCTTCGATTAACGGAAATGTAATCGTGAATGTGAAGGAATCAAGAGTTGCCATAAGCGAGGAAATGGCTCGCAGAATTATGGTCTAGGTTCTTTTCTTAGCAAGGAGGATTAAATGAGAACACTTAAAGAAGTGAAAATCGGAGAGACCGTGAAGGTTTCAAAGATCAACGGTGAAGGCCCTATCAAGCGTAGAATCATGGATATGGGCGTCACAAAGGGGATTGAAATTTATGTACGTAAAGTTGCCCCTCTTGGAGATCCGGTAGAAGTTACGATTAGAGGATATGAATTATCCCTTCGTAAAGAAGACGCCGAGATGATAGTGGTTGAGTAGGAGGAGCAGACATGAGTTTAAGAATCGCCCTTGCGGGCAACCCTAACTGTGGTAAAACCACACTTTTTAATGCACTTACAGGTTCCAACCAGTTTGTAGGTAACTGGCCCGGAGTTACTGTTGAAAAGAAGGAAGGTAAGTTAAAAAAGCACGATGATGTAGTTATCACCGACCTTCCCGGTATTTATTCACTTTCACCCTACACACTTGAAGAAGTAGTTGCAAGAAACTACCTTCTTGATGAAAAGCCCGATGCAATCTTAAACATTGTTGACGGTACTAATATTGAAAGAAACCTTTATCTCACAACACAGCTTACAGAGCTCGGAATTCCCGTTGTTGTAGCTGTTAACATGATGGACGTAGTTAAAAAGTCCGGAGATAAAATTGATTTTGAAGAAATTTCCAAGAGACTTGGTTGCAAGGTAATGCAGATTTCTGCTTTAAAGGCAGACGGTATTATGGAAGCTGCAGAAGAAGCCATTAAGGCAGCAAAGAACGGAAGCAGCGTTCCAATGCATTCATTTAACGGTGCAGTTGAACATGCAATCGCTCACATCGAAGAAGCTTGCCTTCACGATATGGATGAAAAGAGCCAGCGTTGGTACGCAATCAAGATTTTTGAAAGAGATGATAAAGTAATCGAAAGATTAAAGCTTGATCAAAAGACCTTGGACCACATCGAAAAAGATATTAAAGATGCGGAAAAAGAACTTGATGACGATGCTGAATCAATCATCACAAACGAGCGTTACATTTACATCGGAGAAGTTGTTAAAGCGTGCGTAAAGAAAAAAGGCGCCGGCAGATTAACTCTTTCAGATAAAATCGATAAAGTAGTTACAAACAGATTCTTGGCCCTTCCTATTTTTGCAGTGGTTATGTTTGTTGTTTACTATCTTGCAATGACCACCTTAGGTACAGCGGCTACAGACTTTACCAATGATAACATCTTTGGTGACGGTTTCCACTTGTTTGGAATCGGTTCAAGCCAATACGAAGAAGATATGCTTGAATATGCCAAAGAAAACGTATGGACAGATGAATTTGTAAGCAAAGTTGAAGCTGCCAATGAGGCAGGCGTTATCGGTGCCGAAGATATTTTAGGTGCCATCGAAGAAGAAGACTTCGGCGGATTTGACGAAGCTTACGGAACATATGCTGATTCACTTGCAGAAGAAGGATATGACGTATCCGAAATCTATGATGCTGCACTCGGAGATGAGGCAGAAGGCGTACCGGATACCGCTGAATACGGTGTTTGGGTGCCCGGTATTCCCGTTATCGTTGAAAACGGACTTGATGCAATCGGTTGTGCCGAATGGCTTAAGGGACTTATCGTAGACGGTATTGTAGGCGGTGTCGGAGCCGTACTTGGATTTGTACCTCAGATGCTTGTACTTTTCTTCTTACTTGCAGCTTTGGAAGCATGCGGTTACATGGCAAGAGTTGCCTTCGTTATGGACCGTATCTTTAGAAAGTTTGGTTTGTCAGGTAAGTCATTCATCCCTATGCTTATCGGCTCAGGATGTGGCGTCCCCGGTGTTATGGCTTCACGTACCATCGAAAACGAACGTGACAGACGTATGACCATCATGACAACAACATTTATCCCCTGCGGAGCAAAGCTTCCTATCATTGCTTTGATCGCAGCGGCACTTTTTGACAATGCTACATGGCTTGCACCGGTTTCTTATTTCATCGGTGTTGCAGCCGTTGTTATTTCAGGTATCTGCTTAAAGAAGACAAAGATGTTTGCAGGAAATCCCGCTCCCTTCGTTATGGAGCTTCCCGCATACCACTGGCCCGGATTTAAGAACGTACTTAGAAGCATGTGGGAAAGAGGCTGGTCATTCATTAAGAAGGCCGGAACAATCATCCTTCTTTCTTCAATCTTCATTTGGGCTACATCACACTTTGGCTCTACAGATGCAGGATTCGGATTCGATGTTGACATGGAACTTGAATCAAGTATATTAGGATATATCGGAAACGCTATCAAGTGGATCTTCGCTCCTTTAGGATTTGCTTCAATCAAGGCAACAATCGCTACAATCATGGGCCTTGTTGCAAAAGAAGAAGTTGTTGGAGTATTTGGTGTACTTGACTTTGAAGGACTTACAAAGCTTTCAGCTTTCAGTTTCCTTGTATTCAACCTTCTTTGCGCTCCTTGCTTTGCAGCAATCGGTGCAATCAAGAGAGAAATGAACTCTGCAAAGTGGACATGGTTCGCAATCGGATATCAGTGTGGTTTGGCTTACGCCGTATCACTTGTTATCTACCAGATCGGTTCACTCTTTACAGGTTCGGGAAATGTATTGGGAATAATCGTATCGGTTGCTTTGATAGGCTTCCTTGGATACATGCTCTTTAAGCCTTACAAAGAAGCAACTTCGCTTAAGTATTAGAGGATTTAATATATGTTAGAATTTTTAAGAGCAAATTTATCAACCATCATAGTGGCAGCAATTGTGGTATTGATAGCAGCCCTTGCAGTCAGAAAAATGATAAAAGATAAGAAAGCGGGCAAGACATGCTCAAGTTGCGGCGGTTCTTGCGCGGGTTGCTCGGGCTGTGCGCCAAAACAAAATTAAAATCAAACGCCATTGATTTATAAATTAAGAGGGAAGCTACATCTTTTGGGTGTAGCTTCCTTTTTCTTGTGCTATAATGTCGCTATGAGCTTAAAGGTAAAGGGGATAACAAAAAAGGCGGTTACAATTCTTTTAGGGGCATCGATGCTCCTTCTTTGTGCATGCAAAAATCCTCATGAAGAGGCTATCGCCGCAGAAATCTCACAAAACTACAACGTACCAAAAGAAAAACAGCTTATAGTCTACACTTCTCATAAGGAAGAGGTGTATTTACCCATAATCATGGAGTTTGAAAACCAGACAGGCATTTATGTTGAAATCCACGCAGGAGGCACCACGGAGCTTTTTAAAGACGTGCGTGAAGCGTCCAAAGAAAGCGCCTGCGACATAATGTTCGGAGGGGGCATTGAGTCATTTGAAGCAGCAAAAGATTTGTTCATCCCATACGATACTGTAGATAAAGATAAATTAGATCAACGATACGTGCAGGAAAGAGGCTTTTATACACCATTTACAGAGCTTCCCATTGTGTTTATTTATAACAATAAGCTTGTAAGAAAGGCAGACGCCCCCACATCTTGGAGTGACCTTTTGGATGAAAAATGGAAGGGCCAGATTGCATTTGCAAATCCCCATAGTTCAGGTACCAGCTACACAATTCTTTCTTCCTTTTCTCAAATCGAGGGAGAGGATAAGCTTGATGACTTTATAAATAACCTTGATAATCACGTGCTTTCAACATCCGGAGAGATTATCCCTTCCGTATCAAACGGCACTTTCCTTGTGGGCATTACATTAGAAGAAACCGCAAAGAAAAACATCCTTGCAGGGGATGACATCACCATGGTTTATCCCAAAGAGGGAACGGTTTCTTTGCCCGATGGCGTAGCAATGGTAAAGAACGCGCCCCACAGCTATAACGCCGGAAAATTCATAGATTTTGTAACGGGCTTTGACACTCAAAAGTACGCCATGAGCCGTTTTTGCAGGCGCCCCGTAAGAAAAGACATAGCCTTAACCGTGGGCTTTGAAAAGATAGAAGAAATTGATTACGACATAGAGAAAGCTGCCAAGGAAGAAGAAAACATTTTCCTTTTGTGGGACAGCCTTATAAAGGAGGAAGAATGAAGAAACTTCTCATTAAACACTCCTTTAAAAAGAAACTGTTCTTTATTGTCCTTGCAATCACTCTTTCTTTGGTAATCTGCGGAGGAATCCTTACGATTCAGGGCTTCCAGGTGCGAATTAAGGCAGACCATGAAAGAGACGACGTGGTGCAGGAAGAGGTTATAAATCAAAGGGTAGAAGAGATTTTAAATAACACTGAGAGCGTTATAGATTCAATTGCAGAAAACGCGACTCTGTCAGGCGCAATAGGCCCTAAATCAAAGAGTGCGTTGGATGTTTATGCGGCTCTTTACGAGGCTTCTGCTCCCATAAGAGACTTCGCTACTGTGGACATTTATTTTGGAGGTGTAAGCCACTTTAGCACAGGAAGAGGAGATGCTTCAAGAGTGCTTCCCGTTGACTATGCTGTGCTTGGAAAAGCAGATAAAGCGGACAGTAAAACCGTATACGACGTTGACCCAAGCGATGTCACAATGAGTGGCGCCACCCTTATGATTGCAAGAAAAATCTCTGATTACGGCCTTGGCTCATATGTGGTTGTAAGGATCAGCGAGGATTCTTTAAAGAAAGAACTAACAGGTGCATTTAATGCCCGTGACGGATTTATGTTAACCAATGAGTTCTTTAGGCCCATATGTTTAGCCGGTACTGCGGAAGACGGAGTGACCCTATCTAAGCTTAGAAAGAACTTCTTTAAAAGAGATATATACAATAAAGACATAAGAGAAAACATATACATAAAAAAGATGGGAGACACTGGGCTTATAAGCGTCTACACCACGCCTCCCGCCTTTGAAGAATCAGCGGTTAAGGCAGGATATCAAATCATAATCTTTCAGGCTTTCATAGGCGTTTTACTGTGCTTACTTGTGGCATCAAGAATGAGCACCTCGATTTCTCGCCCCATAAGCATTCTGACAATGGCCATGAAGCAGTTTAGAAAGGGCGATTTTGACACTAAGATTGAGTTAAACCGTGAAGATGAATTCGGGCAGTTAGCCTCAGGCTTTAACAAAATGACGGCTCAGCTAAAAGAAACCATTCAGGATAGAGTAGAAGCTGAAAGAAAGGTTAATGAATCTAGAATCGAGCTTATGCAGGCTCAATTAAACCCTCACTTTTTATATAACACCCTAGATACCATTAAATGGGTGGCAAAGGCCAATCAGGTGCCGGAAGTGGCAACCCTTTCTTCATCTTTAGCTACAATTCTTAGAACCGCAATATCAGAAAGCCAGTTTTGCATGCTTGAAAATGAGTTAGACCTTGTAAAAAACTATTGCGACATTCAAAAGATAAGGTTTGACGATTGCTTTGACTTAGAAATCGATGTTGAAAAAGACATTTTAAAGGCCTACGTTCCAAAGCTTATTTTGCAGCCACTTGTTGAAAACTCAATCATCCACGGACTTGAGGGAAGAAGCGATGGAAAGATTACGGTAAGCGCCTTAAAGATAATAAAAGAGGGCGAACCGGATGCTTTGGAAATTGTGGTTAAAGATAACGGAAAAGGCATTAGCGATGAAATGATAGCCCTTATTGAATCTGACGATCCAAGCGCTTTGGAAGGGCATTTGGGGCTTAAAAACGTAAATACTATAATAAGACTCTTTTACGGTAAAAACTATGGCATCAAAGCCAGGCGTCTAGATGACGGCACAAAGATTACGGTTTTGATTCCATTTTCTTTAAAAGAGCCAAAGGGGGTAATGTCATGACGAAAGTCTTGATAGTAGACGACGAAAAATACGTAAGAATGGGCATAAAAGAAGAAACCGACTGGTCTTTAATAGACTGTGAAGTGGTGGGAGAGGCTTCAAACGGAGAAGAAGGCTTAAAAATTGCCCTTGAAAAAAGACCGGATCTTGTAATATCCGATATAAGAATGCCAAAGATGGACGGAATCGCCTTTGCGGAAAAGCTTAGAGAGAACCTTCCAAACACAAAGATCATTTTCTTAACTGCCTACGATGAATTTGAATATGCAAGAAAGGCAATAAGGCTTGGAATTTCAGATTACATTTTAAAGCCCTTTAAAGACGGTGAGCTTGAAGCCTCCGTACAAAGGCTTTTGCATCTGTATCCTGATGCACCAACGCCGGTTAACGAGCTTGAAGATAAGCTTATTCCTTTAAAGGATAAAAAGAGCATTTCAAATCGCTACGTGCAAGCGGCCATTACCTATATAGAGGAGCACTTTAACGATCCTGATTTTTCTATAGCTAAGCTTGCGGATTCCATGGGTGTAAGCGAAGGGCACATAAGCCGTTTGTTTAAATCAGAGCTTGATGTTGGTATAAACAACTATTTGACAAGATACAGGATAAGAAAGGCTATGGACTATTTAAAAGACGTGCAGGTTAAGGTATATGAAGTGACGGAAATGTGCGGATATCAGGACATTGCTTACTTTTCAAACACCTTTAAAAAGCTTGTTGGGAAGTCACCTTCCGACTATCAGACAAACGGTCTTGAGTAAAAGATGTATATTTTTTACAAAAAATGTCAGTTTTGTCCTCTGCAAAAATAAAATATGCACAAGTAAAATGTACTTATCAGGTAACAAATGCACCGATAAGTACATTTTCTTTATGGGGAGAAGTGTTCTTTAGTGCATATTGCGTAAAGGAGGATAGCAAATATATGAAAAAGAAAGTTTTAGCAGCCCTCTTAGCGTGCACAATGGTGTTCACAGCCTGCGGCTCACAGCCTGCAGCAAGCAACACACCCGCACCTAAGGCAGAAACTGAAACACAGACAACAGAGCAGACAACAGAAGCTGCTCCCGCAGAAGTTGAAGAAGAGCTTACCGGCATTGATTTAATCATCAAAGAAGCCGAAGGTATGACTCTTGAAGAACTTGCTAAGAAAGCAATCGAAGAATCTAACGGTAAGACATTCTACGGTGTTGGTAACTCTAGCCGTGGTAAGTCAGCACTTCCTAAATTCATTGAATATCTTCAGTCTATCGATTCAAGCTACAACATGGAGTTTGAATGGCAGCAGCCTAAGAACAACAAAATCTTTGAACAGTTAACATCCGACTCTTTCAAGAGTGAAGGTACATTCGCAATGACCCTTATCCAGGATGGTAACCAGATTCAGTCTAAGATGGTTGACACAGGAATCTTAAAGACCTTCGTTCCCAAGGAATGGGCAGAAGCAAACGGCACAACACCCGATGCTTTCGAAGGATTCCTTCCTCTTCAGACACTTAACAAAGTATTCATGTTCAACTGCACAGGCGACGCTAAGTTTACAAACTGCTGGGACTTCATCTATGAAGGTTCACATCCTTTGTTCATGGGCGTTGACTCTGAAATCGTTGGTAAGAACTTCCTTATGATGCTTACAGCTGACAAGTATGCTGACTGGCTTAAGGCAGCTTACGATAAGCTTGATGACACAAAGAAAGCTTACTTCGAGCCCACAATTCAGGAAATGCAGTCTGATGCAAGCGAACTTGGCCTTGGTGCTAACGGCGCTTACGCACTTGCATTCATTAAGCTTTGGGTTAACAACTACAACGAACAGACAGACGATGGTCCTATCTGTAACACATTGGTTGATGCATCCGCTAAGGATCAGTCAGGACTTTTGGTTTATTCAAAACTTCGTTCTGTAGAAGAATCAGCTAACGTATCTGTTAACAACATTAAGGTTGCAGCATACGAAGATGGTTACACAGGTATCGGCGGATACGGTTACTGCCACTACTTATTTGTAACAAAGAACTCACCCCTTCCTTGGACAGCATGCGCATTCATCGCATACATGACCTGCACAGCTGACGGTTTCGAAGCTTGGGGTAAAGACATGGGCGGTTACTCAGCTAACCCCGATGTTGCTAAGGCAATCGAAGAAAAGTTCCATCACTCACAGGGTGGCGGAGACGAATTCCCTGCTAAGAACGACAGAGGTTATGACTGGTGGACAGGCGAAGGCCAGGGCGAACTCGTACTTGAAGATCCTTTGTACTGCTCAGAAGTTTCTTTCTCAGTAGGAAGCTGGATCGACGTTCTCGATCACTATAAGCCCGAATAAATAACAGGCTACATTTACAAAGGGATGCTGCTTCCCATAAGCCGCATCCCTTCTTTTAAAGAAGGAGTACCCCTATGCAGGAGACGACAAGACCTGACAAAGGTGCAATCTTTAGAAATAAAGTAAAGACTTGGTTTTCACAGCCTCAGAACATAATTTTACTTCTCTTTGGCATTGTGCTTACCTTCAGTACAGTGGCACCTATTGTCGCAATAGTTAAAGACACATTTCAAATTCACCCCGGTACCATAGATCAGCACTTAACAAAGCGCACATCAGGGTACACACTTGTAAACTACACAGACCTTTTTACAAGTAAGCTTGCAAAGACAAATCTTTGGACGCCCCTTGTAAATACAGTTTTTCTTTCCGTTTTAACTTGTATAATATCCATTCTTTTCGGTGGGCTTTTTGCTTTCCTTGTAACAAGAACGGATATGAAATTTAAAAAGTATTTAAGTTCAATTTTCATTTTCCCTTACATCATGCCTCAATGGACATTGGCAGTTGTATGGCAGCACATGTTTTATTCAAACAAGGTTACGGGAACTTCGGACGGCCTTTTGGCTTCTTTGTTCCATGTATACTTCCCCACATGGTGGTGCCAGGGATTGTTCCCAAGTGCGATGGTTTTGGGCCTCCACTATGCGCCCTTTGCTTATATTCTTATAGGAGGAATATTTAAGAATATGGACGCAAATTTGGAGGAAGCGGCCACAATCTTAGATACTCCCAAGGCAAAGATCATGTTTAAGGTAACACTTCCCATGATCAAACCCGCCATCCTTTCCACCATCCTTTTGGTATTCGGAAGCGCAATGGGAAGCTACCCCGTGCCTCACTACTTAAACCTTACGACTCTTTCAACAAAGTACATTTCTATGAACTCTAAGTACACAGGCGAAGCAAGTATCCTTGCCATCATCATGATGATCTTTGGTGTCATCATCCTCGGCATGAACCAGCTAAGCTTAAAGAGCCGTAAAAACTACACAACAGTAACAGGTAAATCAGGACAGCTTACGAAACTTAGAATCGGTAAGATTGGTAAGTATCTGGTGGCAATCATCTTTATACTTATCACTTTCTTTACAAGTATTTGGCCGATACTTCTTTTCGCACTTGAAACCTTCTTACCTAACCCCGGTGACTACAGTTTCTTGTATTCCGGAAACCTTGCACACCTTACCACAAAGTGGTGGGCAACAAGCGAAAACATCACCGAAAACGGTATGTACGGTCAATCAGGTATCCTTCACAACAACACCATCTGGCATGCCTTCGGAGGCACACTTTTCTTGGCTGTTGTTTGTGCCCTCATCGCAGGTACCATCGGTACTTTGATTGGATACGCAGTTGCAAAGAAGAGAAGAAACAAGTGGGCAAACTACGTAAACAACGTAGCATTCCTTCCTTACCTTATGCCTTCAATCGCTGTAGGCGCTGCGTTCTTTATACTGTTTTCGAATGAAAGAATCAACCTTTTCAATACTTACACACTCTTAATCATTGCAGGTGTGGTTAAGTACATTCCTTTCGCATCAAGAAGCTCACTTAACTCAATGCTTCAGATAAGCGGAGAACTTGAAGAGGCTGCGATAATACAGGATACTTCCTGGATTAAGAGAATGACAAAGATCATTATCCCCATCCAGAAGTCATCAATCATAAGCGGATATTTACTTCCCTTTATGACATGCTTAAGAGAATTGTCATTGTTCCTTCTTTTGTGTACTCAAGGATTTATTTTATCAACAACCCTTGATTACTTTGACGAAATGGGACTCTACGCATTCTCAAGTGCCATCAACTTGATTTTGATAGTCACGATTTTAGTGTTTAACACACTCGTTAACAAATTAACCGGGGCAAGCCTCGACGACGGCATAGGAGGTAAGTAAAATGCCTGAAATTAAACTTGAAAATATCACCAAGCGTTGGGGAAAATTCTTTGGCGTTGATAACGTTAGCTTAGATATTCCCAACAATTCATTTATAACTTTACTTGGCCCTTCAGGTTGCGGTAAAACCACGATCCTTCGTATGATCGCAGGACTTGAGACCCCTACCGAAGGCCGCATCACAATCGGAGATAAGGTTGTGTTTGATTCAAACGCAGGCATTAACGTGCCCGCCAACAAGCGTAAAGTAGGATTTCTTTTCCAAAACTACGCTCTTTGGCCCAACATGACTGTTTATGAAAACATTTCTTTTGGCTTAAAGAACATTAACGAAGAGCTTCCCATTTTGGACGTTGAAGCTAAGCGTGCTTCCGATATGATAAGAGCCCTTACAAACGGAAGTAAGGTAAAAGAAATCGTTGAGGAGTGCCGCGATAAAAACGGAAAGCTTGATGAAAAGAAGGCTTACGTTAAGCTTATCGATAACTTCACTCTTTCAATCTTTACAGCAAAAGATTTGTTTAGCTTAAAGGTTCATGAGCAAAAGGATCCTAATGCTTACGCAAAAGAAAAGGCAAAAGCTTATGAAGAAAAGCTTGCTTCCATTAAGGCTAAATACGCTCAGGAAGGTAAAGAATTAAACGAAAAGTTTGAAGTTTGCAAAGACGGAAAAGCTGAAGTAGTAAAGAGAAAGCTTACTAAAGAAGAGATCGATTCTAAGGTAAGAGCTTGCTCAAGAATCGTAAAGATCGGTATGTTTATGGATCGTTACCCTGCAGAGCTTTCAGGCGGTCAGCAGCAAAGAGTTGCCATTGCAAGAACCCTTGCTCCCGAACCCCAGGTTCTTTTCATGGACGAGCCTTTATCAAACCTTGATGCAAAGCTTAGACTTGAAATGAGATACGAGCTTCAGAGACTTCATGTTGAAACAGGAAGCACCTTTGTATACGTAACTCACGATCAGATGGAAGCTATGACTTTGGCTACCAGAATCTGTCTTGTAAATAACGGCGTGCTTCAGCAATACGCAGCTCCTTTGGAAGTTTACAATCGCCCCGCAAACCTCTTTGTTGCAGACTTTGTGGGCAACCCTTCCATGAACTTTGTGGATGCTAAGGGTAAGGCCGAGGCAGACGGTTCGGTTTCTTTGGACATACTTGACGGTATCAAAGCAAAGTTTGTACCGGGAAGTGCTTTAAATATGGCTGAATGGAAAAAGCAGCGTGACGACGATGCTTTGGCAAAAATCGAAGAAGAGAAGAAGCGCTTAGCTAAGAAGGGCGCTGTTGAAAAGTCCAATAAGGACGAAGTTTTTAAATACCACGTTCAGAAGGTTGAAGAGGAAGATGACAGCCTTGCAGACGACCCCGTTATCACAGAAGATGATTACGTTTTGGGCATCCGTCCCGAAGCTATCGACATCGAAGCTTCTGGCAGAACCGAGGCCACAATCTATGGTGCCATGCCCACAGGTATGGAGTCTACTCTTAAACTTAAGGTTGGCGATTTCCTTCTTACAGGTGTTGTATTTGGTAACAGAATCTACACCATCGGACAGAAAGAAAACATCAACATTAACGGTAACGACATTCTTCTCTTTGATAGAAAGTCAGGCCGCTTAATCACAGCCGGCAAGCTTGAGATCTAAGCCTGTCATTTATCACTTAAATTGAATACCCGTTAAAATCCGCCCCGCTTGCGTCCTCCGACTTAGGTCAACCTGCACGCGGGGCGATTTTTTGCGGTTGGCGTGGCTTTGAGCATATAAAAGCGTGGATTAGCCGATTTTTATATGTGAAATTCGGGGCTTTTTTGGCATTTTTTAGGTTGTGAGCATATAAATTGTTCTTGCGAGAGCATTTTATATGCTTATTTTTAAGATTATCACCATGGGTGCGCATATAAATTTAAGCTAGTCGCCGTGGTTTATATGTGTTTTACCATTGCACATGGGCAGAAATGGCATATAAAATCGATAGAATGATGGCTTTTTATATGAAAATGGTAATGAGCCTGCGAGAGCAGGCTCATCTTGAATTTAGAGAGCAGAAACTTCGCGCAGCGAAGTATTTTTTTGAATGAAAAACATCAAAAATAAAATTCCGAGGCGGAATATGAGAAAAAAACTCATATTTTAATTGCAAATCAATAAAATTGGGTTATAATGTAGACGTAACGGAGGTGACGATTATGTTATGCCAGTTTTCTGTAAAGAATTATAAGAGTATAAGAGAAGAAGTTACACTTGATATGCAGGCTGCTGCAATATCAGAGCATGAAGATAGAATAATTGCGGACAAAGATGGAGAGAAGTTTCTGCCTTTGTCTGTATTGTATGGCCCAAATGGAGCAGGTAAATCTAATGTTTTGGAAGCCTTGGCGAATTTGGTGCTGTTTGTTGCAATACCGATAATAGCCCTCAGACCTAGTGCAAACATTCTGTTTCCCAAGAACCGAGTTGTATTTGAACCATTTGCTTTTTCTGATGCAAAGAATGCGCCTACTGAGTTTGAAATCTTTTATAGAACAAGTGCGGCTGAGTATAGATATGAATTGAGCGTTTTGCGCGACGAAGTGCTATACGAGAGATTAGACCGCATAAAGTTTGATACCAAAAGAAGAGCCATGCTCTTTGAACGTGACGGCGAGAATATAGAGATGGGTGCTGATTTAAGTAAACTCAAGGTTAGCAAAGAACTGTCTAAAACGATCTCATTACTATCGTATTTGGGAATAACATTCAAAGAGAATGAAGTGGTTAACGATTCCGTAACATATTTTGAGAAAGGGTTTTGTTTGCTCAATTACGGCAATCCAATGAGTGAAATGAACATGGATATCCTTGGAGTAGATAGATATAAAGAATTAGTGCTTGAGTTACTCAGTGAGATGGACATGGACATTGTTGACTATAGAGTAGAGGAAAAAGATAATCACACTCTGGACATCTATACAAAGCATTGTGTTGGTGGAGAATATACTGAGCTAAAACTGGAAGATGAGTCAAGCGGAACACAGAAACTTTTCTCGATGTTTCCTTTATTAGTTATAGGCCTTCTTAGAGGCAACACTTTTGTAATCGATGAACTCGATGCAAAACTTCATCCATTGCTTTTAAAGCACATCATAATGATGTTCAATGATTTGAGCATAAATAAGAACAAGGCTCAGCTTTTATTCACGTCCCATGACCTTTCTACTATGAACAGCGAAGTTTTCAGAAGGGATGAAATATGGTTTGTCGCTAAAGGTAATGAGCAGAATTCCCAGTTATATTCGCTTGTGGATTTTAAGGATGAAGAAGGCAAATCAGTTAGAAAAGATGCCAAATTTGACAAGCAATACCTCGAGGGTAAATATGGAGCAGATCCATATCTTAAGAGAATCATAGATTGGAGTGCTCAGAATGCCTAAAAAAGTGGGAACGGAGGAATGGAGAAAGAAACGCCACCAAGAATTCTTGGAAATGCGGCGTTTCAAGTATTATATATTTTGCGAAGGCCAGCAAACTGAGCCACTGTACTTCGAGAGCTTTAAGAAACTCATAGAAAAGAATGCCATCTATAAGAACATGGTTCTGATAGAAATAGAGCCTTGCCAGGCAGAGACCTTGCGTGTAATTGAGAAGGCAGAAGAGTATGTAAAAAGAAACCGCATTACAGAAGGCCAAGTTTGGTGTGTGTACGATAAAGATAGCTTCCCAGCAGAGCATTTTAATGGTGTTGTCGAAAGGGCTGAAAACTTAAATAAGAAGAATTCAAAGCTTCAGTATCACGCAGCATGGAGCAATGAATGTATTGAATTATGGTTTATACTTCACTTCGCATTTTACGATTCGGATAACCATAGGTCAGAGTATATAGAGTTTTTAAACAAGCAGTTTAAAGCAATGGGCCTTGGGAAGTATGCAAAGAACATGGAGAATATCTTTGACATCTTACTTGAAAAAGGTGAACCAAAGAAGGCTATCAAATACGCGAAGAAACTATTAAGCGCCGGCAAAGGGAAAACTCCGACTGAGATAGCGCCCGGCACTAAGGTTGATGAACTTGTAGAAGAGCTTGCAAAGTACTTACCGGAAGAGACAAAAGGAAAGTTTATTTAGTAACCTTCCCGCGAAAGCGGGGAGGTTTTTATTATAGCCTTGACAGAAAATAGAATCCGATATAATATAAACATGTTTATATAAACGTATTTATATTAATTAGAGGGTGGAGATATGATAGTAATAGTAAACACAACATCGGATGAAGCAATCACCGATACAATCAAACAGCAGCTTGCTGTTTGTAAAGTGGAGGCTGAAATTATTGAGGCTTCTAACTTAAACATCGGCCACTGCATTGGCTGTAACTACTGCTGGCTTAAGACGCCGGGAGAGTGTGCAGTTAAAGACGATTACGAAGAGATTTTAAAGAAAATCGTTCATGCGGATCAGCTTTGGGTGATTTCAGACACGGCCCTTGGATTTATAAATCACAAGGGAAAGAACATTTTTGACAGGGTGATTCCAATTATCACCATGAACCTTTGCTTTAAGAAAAAAGAAATGCGCCACGTTAAGCGCTATAAGAAAAATGCAAACGTAGGCCTTATTTTTAAGGGCGAAGCGGATGGCGACTTTTTAAACAGGTGGATGGAGAGAGTGGCCCTAAACCTTGGAAGCAAGAGCCTTGGCGCATTTAAGGAAGAAAAAGTAAAGGAGGCTGTATCATGCATGTGTTAATAATTAATGCTAGCCCGAGAGTTAAGAAATTTAGCAATACAGATAAGATTTTAGATAAGTTTACTGAAGGATTAAAAGAAGAAGGTGTAACCTTTTCTCAATACGCATTATCCGATAGAGGAAACTGGGACGAAATTAGAAACGCCTATTATGAAAATGACAATATTCTTATTGCCATGCCTTTGTTTGTAGAGTGTGTACCGGGAATTTTGATGGAGTTTCTTGAAACTCTTACGCCTAAGAACGATGGCACTAAGGTTTCTTTTATCTTACAGGGCGGCTTTTATGAAGGCGCACAGTTAAGATGCGGAGAAACTTACTTAGAAATGTTAGCTAAAAACCTTGGCTTAGAATACGCAGGTACCCTTGTAAAGGGTGGAAACTTTGGTATAAGATTGGCAGAGGGCGAAGCAAGAGATAAGCAAGTTGAGCCCTTTAAGGAAATGGGCGTAGAGTTTGCAAGAGAGGGCAGTTTCTTTAGCCCTAAATGCAAAGCTTTTGCAGGGCCGGAACTGTTTCCTTTGCCTGTCAGAATCATGGTGGGAATGGCCTTTAAATTTGCAATGCCTTCTTACTTTACGAAGGCTTCAAAAGCCTTTGGCGCCAAGAAACCTTTAAACTACAGACCATATAAATAGGGGTAAAAATGGGAAGAAAAACACGTATCACCAAAGAAATGATATTGGAAGCCGCATACGAGCTTTTGGATAAAGAGGGCATGGGAGCGGTGCAAATAAAGGCAATCGCAGCGAAGCTAAATTGCTCCACACAGCCTGTATCCTGGCAGTTTGGAAGCATGATTGAACTAAAGAAAGAGTTGTTTCTTTATTCTCAATACAAGCTTTATGCGCCATTTGCGGAAAAGACAAAGGGGAAGGCTTCGCTGGAAGCATTCTTTATTTCGGGGCTTTGCTATATTTCGAATGCCTGCGACCATCCGAATGTCTTTAGATTCGTGTGCGTGGACGATCCCGTAAACACAATCGGCGAAGCGATGCACGAGGGAAGTATCTTTGAATCTCAATTCGACGCAGACTCAGCAAGGGCCTTGGCGGAAGAATACAAGATTTCCCCGGAGGTAATAGGATGCGCCGTAAGGGACGTGGTAATCTACACCCACGGCCTGTCTGTTATGATGATGTTTGATAGCTACAAGCTTCCCAAGAAACAGGCCTGCGAAATGGTGTATAACACCGGCGTTACCATCCTTAAAACCGTAGGGGTGGAGACTAAGAAAGATTATAAGTACTTAATTAAGGAATACGAGTAGACCCTCGTATTCTTTTTTATTGGGCGGTAAAACGATTGACTTTATTTTAACTGTAGCGTAGTATGATTCTTCGGAAAGTTAGATTAATTTGGAGTAATAATCAATATGTTTAAAAGCAAATTGCCCTCAAACAATTCATCGAGAGGGATAGTGGAAAATGCTCTTATGGCGGCTTTTTCACTTTTTGTAAATGGATTTGGCATCTACCTTACTATCAAGGCAAACCTTGGCGTGTCCCCCTGGGACGTTTTAAACATTGGCCTTTCAAACAGCCTTCACGTGCTTTATGGAACGGCTTCAATCGGTGTATCGCTTTTGATACTTCTTATCGATATTTGGATGAAAGAACCTATCGGTCTTGCCATGTTTATCGATGCTATAGTTGTTGGAAAGAGCGTAGACTTATTTAACTATTTAGACTTAATTAAGCCTTCTGATAACTACGTTACAGGCCTTCTGTACATGATAGTAGGCCTATTTATAATCGGATATACTCAGTACTTTTACATGAAAGCGGCTCTTGGCTGTGGCCCCAGAGACACATTGTTGGTGGGAGTAAAGAAACGCTTAAAGAAAATTCCCATCGGTGTGATTGCAATCCTGATTGAGGGAACTGCAACACTCATCGGTTACCTTCTTGGCGGCCCTGTAGGTGTGGGTACAGTAATTTGTGTACTCCTTCAAGGTCCCATTATGCAGCTTGCTTTCAAATCGTTTCATTTTGACGCAACCGGCATTAAGCATGAAAACATTATTGAATCAGCGTCTGTTTTTGCTGGAAGCCTTAAGCGTCACGGAATAATAAAACAATCTTAGGGAGGTTTCGAAGATGATTCGAAATGGGATGGCAAAGAAAAGAAACCTGATTATTGCAAGCATTTTGGCGTTATCTTTTGTGGCGGCAGGATGCGGAGCGAAAGCACCGGCAGCCGAAACGGTTTCTTCGCAGGAAACAAAGACTTCGGTTGAAAAGACAGCTACGGAAGAAGAAAAAGAAGCAAAGCCTGCTACTAAGGTAGACTGGAAGAAATGTACAGAGGAAGAAGCAAAAGCGCTTGTACCCAATGCTTTGGTGTTACCTGAGGGATTTGAGCTGGTTTCTTGGTACACATTGGAAGACGGCTCACAAGAAGGGGGACTTGCAGACGTTCCCATGGCCCGTATGGAAGTGCAGAAAGACGGCTGGCTCTACGACGCAAGAGCGCAGGTTACAGGGGATGAATACTTAAACCTTGTTGGCGCCGATAAGCCTGAATGGATTCAAGAAAACGACGATAGATTGGTGGCTTGGGGCGATGAAGAAGCAGAGGCTAAGAGCTATGTTGCCGATATGGGCGATGGCTTTTCACTTAGCTTAATCACATGGCATGACAAAGAAAGCGGAACTTCTTATTCGTTACACTCACTTGCAAAAATAGATGGAGGCGTTAGCCTTGGACCGGTTGCGGAACAGTTTAGCCCTCGTTACGCAGTTTTGACAGGAAAAGCGCCGGCAGAAAGCGAAACTTCCGATAATACAACGGATGAAACCGCTTCAGCCCAGGGAAACACAGATAATTCGGACCTTTTCTATGTTGACGATATCAACACTTTGATTTCAACTTTGGTGCAGGAAATGGGACTTGAGGAAGTTGAGGCAGACGATATAGAGAAAGGCAAGTTCATTGGCGGTGGCTTTATCGGAAAGTACGGCTACAAATCCGACAGCAACGGCCATTACCAAAACTACTACACATTCTACGATTTAGGCGATTGCATGGCCACGAACGTTACGTTCATGGGATGGGACGGAATCAATTATTACGACTACGGCACATACACATTCGACACCGTAAAGCAGAGCCTTATTGACCAGGCAGAATAACACACAGCCCGATTCATTAAATGAGTCGGGCTTTTTTATTGCAAAAAGAAACCTGATTGTAACATTTTAAGCTTCATTTAATGCTATAATTAATAGTGAGTTTTGCGAAAGAAAAGGAGCAGCCACATGGGAACACCTAAATCAGACAGAGACAAAGTGATTGTAAGAACAAGCGTTATAGGAATACTGGCAAATATCTTGCTTGCATCATTTAAAGCAGTCATAGCCTTGGCGGCAAATTCAATCGCCGTGTTACTTGACGCGGTAAACAACTTATCCGATGCGCTTTCTTCAATCATCACGATTGTTGGCACAAAGCTTGCTTCAAAGCTTCCCGACAAAAAGCATCCCTTGGGATACGGGCGAATCGAATACCTAAGCGCCATGATTGTGTCAGGTATCGTGCTTTATGCAGGTATCACATCATGTGTTGAATCAATAAAGAAAATCATTCATCCCGAAGAAGCGGATTACAGTACGGTTTCTTTGATCATAATCGCAGTTGCGGTGCTTGTGAAAATCGTGCTTGGACAATACGTAAAAGGGCAGGGAAAGAAAGTAAATTCAGGCTCTTTGATTGCATCAGGAGCAGATGCTTTGTTTGACGCCATTCTTTCTGCATCAGTTCTTGCATCAGCCATCATCTTTATCACAACAGGCCTTTCTTTGGAAGCCTATGTGGGCGTGGTGATTTCAGGATTTATCGTAAAAGCCGGCGTTGAAATGATGATTGATACTCTTAACGAAATCCTCGGAGTTCGCGCCGACAAAGATCTTACGAATAAGATTAAGAAAATCCTTTCAAGCGATGAACACGTGCGGGGCGCTTATGATTTGGTAATGTACAATTACGGCCCCGACAGAAACTACGCATCCGTTCACATCGAACTTCCCGACGACATGAGCGTGAGAGAGGTGGACAAGCTCACTAGAAAGCTTGAAGCTGATGTGTACAGGGAGACAGGAGTGGTTGTTGCTGCGGTTGGTCTTTATTCTTATAACACTAAGAACGACGAAGCTTTGGAAATCCAAAACGCTGTGCGTAAGATTGTTCTTGCACATGATTGGGCAATTCAGTTGCATGGTTTCTATGTAGATTTGGAAACCAAAGAAATGACCTTTGATGTGGTAATCAGCTTTGAAGTGAGAGCAAAAGAAGCTTTATCGATTCTAAACGACGAGCTTCACGCAGCATATCCCGAATACAACATCGTGGTGGCACCGGATATCGATGTGTCGACGACGGATTGAGGAAATGAATATGAGAATTGAATGATCGGTATGATTATTGACGGCCTTGCCTTGTGGCAAGGCTTTTTTTGCCTGCTTCGGGCTGGTTTTCGCTGCTTTTGGAGATGAATTGTGTTATGTAAACTACAGGTACTCCGTATTTCAAATCCGTCGGAGATTCGGAGTAGTTTCAGGGGTAAACGACTGAGTTATGTAAACAAGTTGTCCGTATACGAAATATCTTACGAATGCGGAGTAGATTTTGTCAATTTCTACTCCGTATTTGGAACTTTTTTTATATACGGACAACCTAATAAGAATTGTCTTGTTTTAGAGCATTTTTTACTCCGAATTTTAAAGTTATTACGTATAAGGAGTAGAGGTTTATGGGCAAAAGCGATTACATGTATTTTCTTGTAGCTTTTATTGAGCACATCACTTGTTCATGATAGAATACATAAGGATGCGTGCTATTTTTAGCATCATATATTTGAAATATCATAGAAGAGGCGATTATGAATCAACAAACAATAGATAGAATTCGCAAGTTCACCCAAGACAGAGACTGGGATCAATTCCATTCTCCGTCGAACTTGGCAAAGTCGATTTCCATCGAGGCAAACGAACTTTTGGAGTGCTTCCAATGGAGCGACACGGATTACA
>JAEEGJ010004508.1_pt1 | contig 46890 bp, 35 predicted proteins | sample 8958761 | NCBI WGS metagenome assembly JAEEGJ01 (sample SAMN16246546, study PRJNA631951) | gut metagenome | biome: gut microbiome; feature: rumen; material: RS-attached | host: Bos | place: Iran: Karaj | collected 2018-10
TGGAAATACAGGATCGGGAGAGTAAATTCTACTGGTAACCGTGGTGCATAGTAATAACCATTTGATGGGCGTTTGTACATAATGGCTCACAGGTAATTTTTATCTATCCTGCTGTGCTTATAAAATATGGGCGGGAAGTTAAGTTTATGATTGCTTAAATAAAGAGTCTGGCGAGACTTTAAATTTCATAAATTATATCATATGATTAATAAACTGACTCCACACCTGTCTGGGCGATAGAGTGAAATATGGAAAAGATCGCTTTGACACAGAGCTTTAAGAAGCTGAGAGACTCAGGCTGCGTCTATGTCGATAAGACTGAACAGATATTCAGGCTCCTCATGACCAGGAGGACATTCATATCAAGGCCTCACTGGTTCGGCAAGTCGCTCCTTCTTGACACGATCGCAACGCTCCTTGAGTCAGGAGTTGATCCATACTTCAGGGATACATGGATTCACGATCGCTGGACTGAGCCGAAATATCCTGTACTGAGGCTCGATTTTTCTGACTTTACCGGCGGATACGAAGGATTCTGCAGAAAGTTTACGGCGGTACTGGAGTCTTTTGCCCAAAGACTCGGCATCAGCGGAGAATTCACTCCGGATGACAGACCCTGTGTTGCCCTGTTTGAGCTCCTTCATGTCCTGAATGATCATGACTTCATGATTGTCATCCTGATCGATGAGTATGATGCTCCGCTTAGGGCAAATCTCAATAACCCGGAGCTTTTCGAAAAGTTCAGGGCCGAGCTCTACAATCTGTCATGCGTTCTGAAAGGAGATCCCTGCATCCAGTACCTCTGCATTGCCGGGGTAACGAGGTTCAGGGATCCCACGCCAACTTTCAGTGGCACAGACGTGCACGATGAGAGCTATGACTCGTCAGCCGCCGGAATTGCCGGATTCACCAGGGAAGAGCTCGTGAAATACTTCCGGGGGTCAATTGATCGCGCGGTATCTTCCAGCAAAGGAATACCTGAAGCAGGGGTGACAGATGAGCAGCGGGAGGAGCTTCTTGACAGTCTTTCAGAGGAGTGCGGCGGATACTGCTTTGATGAGACGGGCAGGGTGAAGGTGTACTCACCGTTCTCTGTAATCAGGTTTTTCAGGAGCATTGCCGGTGAACTGAGTGATTCGGGATCCTTCCGTAATGAACGTACAGGGCGGGATCCTGTGCTTGCGGATTGCCTTAAGTCACATGGTGTCAGGCTGTCTGATATTCTCACGGACGGGGAAAGAACCGTATGCGGAGAGCCGGACTTCCGGTTTCCTGAGTCCATTCTTTCCATGAATCCGAAAGTGCTTCTGTGCCAGTACGGATATCTGACGCTTGATTCCGGTATCAGAGGTTTCAAGGTAAGGCTTAAGGTTCCTGACAGGCAATCCTTACGGGCACTTTCAGAGCTGCTGCCTGCTTAAAACTGATGCAATGCCGGATCAGACATGATCCTGAGCTCTCTTCTTCAGATGCAGAAACGAAAAACGGCGCCCTGAGGCGCCGTATCTCTGTCCGCCGGACTTCAGGATCAGATAATCTCTACCTGAGCCTCGCCGTCCTTTGCCGCCTTGATGTCGCCGAGGAGGAATGCCTGCTCGCCTGCCGCGTTGAGGACACTGATGGCCTTCTCTGCCTGATCCTTCGGCAGGGCGACGATCATGCCGACTCCGCAGTTGAAGGTGCGGTACATCTCGTGGGTGTCGATGTTGCCGTTCTCCTGCAGCCAGTGGAATACCTCAGGCCACTCCCAGCTCTTCTCATTGATGGAAGCCTTGGTGTTCTTCGGGAGAACGCGGGGAATGTTGTCCCAGAACCCGCCGCCGGTGATGTGGGCAAGGCTGTGGACCTCGCACTCCTCGATGAGCTTGAGGACGGGCTTTACATAGATTCTGGTAGGAGCGAGGAGGGACTCGCCGAGAGTGCGTCCGTCCTTCATCTTCTGGCTGGTGTCAGCCTTCGTAACCTCAAGGACCTTCCTGATGAGGGAGAATCCGTTTGAGTGAGGGCCGGAGGACTTGATTCCGACCAGCGCGTCGCCGACCTGAACCTTGGATCCGTCGATGATGTCCTTTTTCTCGACCACGCCGACAGCGAAGCCTGCCATGTCATAGTCGCCGGTCTGGTACATGCCAGGCATCTCAGCGGTCTCGCCGCCGATGAGCGCGCAGCCTGCCATCTCGCAGCCGCGGCCGATGCCTGCGATTACCTCGCTGGCGTTGGGGACATTGAGGTGCCCGGTAGCGTAGTAGTCAAGGAAGAAGAGGGGCTCTGCTCCCTGGACAATCAGGTCGTTGACGCACATGGCAACGAGGTCGATGCCGACGGTGTCGTGCTTGTTAAGGGTGATGGCGAGACGGAGCTTGGTGCCTACGCCGTCAGTTCCTGAGACAAGGATAGGCTCCTTGTACTTAGCGGGGATGCTGCAGAGAGCGCCGAATCCGCCGAGTCCGCCAATTACCTCAGGGCGGTTGGTCTTTGCGACAACGCCCTTGATGTTTTCAACAAGTGCCTCGCCGGCGTCGATATCAACACCGGAATCTTTATAGCTGAGTTTAGCCACAGTAACCTCAAAAATGATGACCAGTTCCGGCTGCTATTTTACAGGACTTGGCATATTCGTGCCGCATTCCCGCTCCAATGCGCATGTATGCCTGAACCGGCCTTTTCCTCTGAAAAGGCGCCGCGGGCGCCTTCTCCTCTGAATTCAATGGGGAGCCCCGGCTCCCCGGAAAACTTTTACTTCAGGTTCTTGCAGACGATGTCCTGGCTGAAGGCCTTCTCGCAGTAATGGCACTTCATCATGACCTCGCCCTTGGACTCATAGACCGTGAAGCAGGTGTCGACGGTGTTCTCCCTGTTGGTGATGCAGTTCGCGTTGGGGCAGGCGAAGACGCCCGTGACGCGCTCGGGGAGCGAGGGCCTCAGCTTCTCGACGACCTTGTAGTCCTTGATGATGTTGATGGTGGAGCCCGGGGCGAGGAACGCAAGCTGGTTGACCTGCTTCTGATCAAGGAAGTAGTCGCCGATCTTGATGATGTCCTTGGTGCCGCTCCTGTTCGATGAGAGGTTGAGCCCCACGGTGATGGGGATCTGCTCGGTCGCGGCCTGCCTCAGGATCTTGAAGTGCCTCAGGATCTGGAGGGCCCTTCCTGCCGGGATGTGATCGATTACCGAGCCGTTCCTGATGGCCTCAACCTTGAGCGTCCCGTAATCCTTCTTCTCATTCTCTGACATTCAGACCTCCTCGTTCATGACCAGGGCAAGCAGGGCCTCGCGGGCGTAGACGCCGTTGGCGGCCTGCTGGAAATAGTATGCGTACGGCGTATCGTCGACATCCATGGTGATCTCGTCGATGCGCGGGAGCGGGTGAAGTACCTTGAGGTTCTTCTTCGCGTCGCGGAGAGTTGCCGCACGGAGGATGAACTTCGAGGCGATGCTGTGGTACTCGCTCTCATCGAAGCGCTCGCGCTGCACCCTGGTCATATAGAGGATGTCGAGCTCGGGGAGGATTTCCTCGATGCTGTCATGGAACTCGCAGACAATCCCCTTCTCCTTGAGCTCGTCAACCAGGTAGTCGGGCATGGCAAGCTGCTTCGGGGCGACGAAGTGGAGCTTCGCGCCGAAGTGGCAGAGGGCCTGGGCGAGGGAGTGGACGGTGCGGCCGTACTTCAGGTCGCCGACGAAGGCGATGCTGAGGTTGTCCAGGCGTCCCTGGGTCTCGAAGATGGTGAATAGATCAAGCAGCGTCTGGGAGGGGTGCTGGTTGGAGCCGTCTCCCGCGTTGATGACCGGAACCTTTGACACCTCGGCGGCGAGCCTTGCGGCGCCTTCCTGGGGATGGCGCATGACAAGGGCGTCGGCGTAGGAGGTGATGATCCTGATGGTGTCGGCGAAGGTCTCGCCCTTCTTGCTCATCGAGGTGTTCGATGCGTCGGAGAAGCCGATTACCTGCCCGCCGAGGCGGTGGATCGAGGTCTCGAACGAGAGCCTGGTGCGGGTGGAGGCCTCGAAGAAGCAGCTTGCGATTACGCGGTCCTTAAGGAGCGTGTGATCCGGGTGTTCCTTGAGGCGCTTTGCCGTGTCGAGCACTAGCTCGATTTCAGGACGGGTAAGTTCAGATATGGATATTATGTCCCTGCCGTAAAGAGGGTTGGCCATGTGAGAGTTCTCCAGGGATTTCTTAGTTTTACTACCTTTTTACTGAAAACTGCAGTCATCTTTGTAAAATGTCGGCAGTCCGGCATGCTACGCGGAATTAAACAATTTTCAACAGCTTTCAGACCAGTACACGGTACTGATCAAAAAATCTCTTGCGCATCAGATTGCCTGCAGAAAACAAGTGCTTATACTATGAACACCGGTATATCCGCATGCTGGCGTTAAAAATCCGGATGTTTTCGCATGAAACAGCGCCGGATCTATTCTTGGTTTTAATTGCTTTCAGCTCGTCCTCGAACGACTTCTTAACAGAAATGTGAACTGTAAGCTGCTTAAGAAAAATACATTCTTTGCTGTCTGCAGTACAAAAACTGTTAAAACTGAAAGGCCGTCTGATTATCTGAACCGCAATTATATAATATATAATTTTTGTGAGTAGTGTCAAAAAATTTCCGCAGGAATCAATGATCAAGGCGGTGAAATTACATAACAAAAACAGTGCAGAATGATGGAAGGACCGAGGGGGAAAACAATTCTGAAATGGCAGGGGAAGTAAGATTCGAACTCACAACCTTCGGTTTTGGAGACCGCCGCTCTACCGTTAAGAGCTATTCCCCTGTAGCGCGTTCTATTTTACACGATTTTTAATGAATTTAAAGCCCTTTTGAAGATTTTTTCATGATTTTTTCATTTTCACTGCTCTTCCCGCCTTCAGGGCAGGGAGTCATGGCGCTCGTCAGCCTTTTCCGAGCTCCCGCCTGAGCGCCGCCTTCTGCTCCCTGGTGAGGAATATCCCGTCTGTCGCCTCAAGGTACTCACGGCTGTAGGAGCCGTCTGCGCTCCGTACAGTGAAGGTTCTTCTCGCGCACGTGGCTCCGGATCCAGTCCTCCGGAGGGTGATTATCCGGAGGTACTCCTCCTTTCCCTCTCGCGGAATCAGGGAAATCTCCTCCGCTGGCGCAAGTACTCCCCCTGCCGCCCGGAGAAATGACGGTGCTCGGAGCGGCGGGAGGCAGATCGCGAATATCCCGTCCTCCCTGAGGAGCCTCACCGCCGCGTCCCTCAGATCCCTGTCCGTGAGAGTCGCGTCCTGCCGTGCGGTCCGCCGCTCCTCGCTCCGGAGCTCCTGGCTGTTCCCCGTAAAATAGGGAGGGTTCACGATTACGGCGTCAAATTCTTCGTCCCTGAGCTCCCTGATGTCGCCGTGCACCGCCGTGAGCCTTTCTGAATAGGGCGACGCAGCGAAATTTCCCAGGGCGTCGAGGTACGCCCCTTCCTCAATCTCGACTCCGGTGACGAGAGCTTCAGGGTACTTCTCCGCAGAGAGGAGGGCGAGGAGCCCTGTTCCGGTCCCGATGTCGAGGATCCTCCGGGGCTTCCCGAGGTCCGCGAGGCAGGAGAGCAGCACGCTGTCTGTCGAGACCTTCATGCCGGCACGCTCCTGGTTTACCGTGAAATGCCTGAAGCGGAAAAAGCTTTTTCCCAAAACAGTGCCTCCGGGATTATAATTTTGTGAATTTCACCTGAGGATTTTTGCCATGCGCCAGTCCGGCCCCGCGAGGATTGTCTGCTCGCTTGCCTTTGCGGCAGCGCTTTTCCTTATCATCTCCGCAGTTTCGAGATACCTGATGCTGCAGGCGTTCGCCCCTGACGATCTCGCAAAGCTCACCGGCGCCGAGAAGTACGATGTCTTCCGTACCGGCACGCTCTATGATATCAGAGCGTTCACGCTCACCTTCGCGCCGTTCCTCCTCGTGATGATCCTGGGCTCAGCGTTCCGGAGCCCCCGCACGGTCGGCATCGCCTTCAGGACGGGCGGCGTCTTCACGGCCTTTGTCCTTATAGTATTCTCCGTAATCAACTTCTATTTCTACCGCACCTACAACAGCTATATCGACGTCTTCATCTTCAGCGCCTTCGACGAGGACGCAGAGGCGGTAATGAAGACTGTTGTCCATGACTACCCTCTGGGGAGGGCTCTCACTGCGGCAGCCCTCGGGCTTCTCCTCCTTGTATACATCTTCAGGAAGGCGGACGCGCTGTTCTCCGGAGCGCGGCTTCCCTGGAACACCAGGGCGGCATGGGGAAAGGTCCTGGCGGGAGTCCTGGTGCTGATTGTCATAGCGGTGTACGTCATCGGAACCCGCGGCTCGGTTGGGCGCTTTCCTTTAAGGCGCAATGACGCCGCGGCAAGCCGCTTCCGGGCTGTGAACATGTCGCTCCCCAACTCGCTGATGGCCTTCTACTGGGCGGTGAGCGACCGGAGGAACACCAAGCGGCTCCCCGAGGCGGAAAATGACGAGCTCAGGAAGCTCGCCAGGAATGTCGGCATTGAGGCGGACATCAGCGATCCCGCCGGCGCCTTCAGGCAGAAGGTCCCTGGTGAGGCTAGGAGCCTCAAGGACTCCCCGAACGTTGTGTTTGCCGTAATGGAGAGCATGAGCACCCACATGCTCCGCTTTGACGATCCGGCCTCCTTTGACCTCATGGGGAGCCTCCGCGGCATTCTCGGGGATGGGTACCATTTCCGGAACTTCCTCTCCGAGGGCGACGGCACCATGGACACGCTCGCCCGCCTTCTCATCCGCGGCACCAGGCTTGACGTGAGCGTCACGGACGCCAAGCGGGCGCCGTTCCTCTTCAACGCGGTGAAGCCCTTTAAGGAAAAGGGCTATAAGCTGGTCTTCATCACCTCGGGATCCGCCGCCTGGCGCAACATCGGCGAGTTCCTCACTTTCCTCGGCTTTGACGAGATCGATGATGAGCACAGCATCGAGAACAAGTACCCCGAGGCCAAGGCCGGCGCCTGGGGCGTCCCTGACGGCTTCATGTTCCGCTTCGCCTCTGACCGCCTTGAGAAGGCGAGGAAGAGCGGGGAGAAGGTCTTCATCCTGATGCTCTCCACCACGAACCACGGGCCCTATCTGGTGCCGAAGAGCTACCATGGAGCCGACTTTGAGATCCCGGAGAAGGCCCTCAGGCGCTTCCCGCTCCCTGACATCAGGCAGATGTTCCGGACTTTCCGCTACGCGAACGACATGCTCGGAACCTTCATCTCAGACGAGCTGAAGGGCAGCGGCAGGGATGACACGGTGATCGCCTTCACCGGAGACCACAATGTAAGAGGGCTCAACTACACCAGGACCTCCGAGGCCCTGCTCGGGCACTCCGTGCCGTTCTGGATCTATGTCCCGGAGAAGTTCAGGAAGGGCGCGGCCTATGACGGGAAGAAGTTCGCCTCGCAGATGGGGATATTCCCGACGCTCTACGGACGGGCGCTCCCCGGCTCTGACTTTGTCTATCCGGGCTGCGACATACTCTCCGATGGCTGCGAGCCCTCCTTTGCCTTCAACGCCATGATCAGCGGGATAAACGGCAAGGCCTGCCTTATTGATGAGCCCGCCTTCTCCTGGAGCGGCATGCGCCTCCTGAGACCAGATGATCTGGAGCTCGATCCCTCGGCCCCGGTCGGAAAGGATGACAGGGACTGCCGGAAGGCGAGGTCCTTCGAGGAGCTCCTCGACTGGTACTACCGCTATGCGGTGGTGAACCTCCGGGAGAAAAAGTCCGGGAAGTGATTTTCCACTCCGGTGAAATGTCCCTGCTGAAATGAAAAAGGGCCCCCGCATTCCAATGCGGAGGCCCTTCCTTTAATGCCTGACTCTCTGGATCAGATTTCCCTTACATAGCGGCGGCAGACAATCTCCCGAGTTTAGCTCGTATCCTCTTAAAAAGCCGTGCTAATCCATGTATATCAATGGATTGTACGTTTATTCCCTAAAAATTAGGTGGTAAACTCTACTTGGGCAGCTTCAGCCTGCTCACAAAGTCTCCCACCAGAGCATCATTGGTGGCGAACCTTCTCCCAAAACAGCGCTCAAAGATGCCTTTCGCACAAATGGCCGGCACAGGTTTAACGCCAAGCGCTTTTTCAATGGCGGTAAGGTCAGGTTTAAGCTCGCCGCCGTTAACCTTTTCTGCAGTCTTTTCATTTCCTATAGCCTCCAGGGTGTCTTTCGCCCAGCTGTAGTCCGAGTCAGTTACAAACACCAGGCCGCCCGGTGTGGCTGAGACAGAGCAGTTCGCGTCCTTCATAGCAGCGCATATGCGGTCAGGGGACAGCTTTTCGCCGATTCCGGCAAGCTTCCTCTCAACCAGCCTGATAATGATTAGTGCCAGCACACAGCACAGGACATGGCCTCTGATATGTTCTGCAGTGCGCACGAACATGGGCCTGAGGCACAGGTTGGACTTCATGATGCGGAAGCATTCCTCTATCCTCTCAAGGCGGTGATACACTCCTGCTATGTCTTCCTTTTTTATCGAGTCCGGAGAGCTGGGAGGACAGAGCCATACAACAGCTGAGTAACCGCACAGTTTCTTCCTCTTTTCATATGCCGCTTCGTTTATGCTTTCAGCATTCGGTGTTTTGCTGTCGGTGACAACCAGAGCCTGCCATGAGCGGGAGGCCTTTCTGATTTGGCCTTTTGCCTTGACTGCCTTTTCTGCGGTCTCGCGGTCTTGTGCCAGAACGGCAAGGTCTCTCGCCTCTCGAGTCTTATTCCAGAAAACGAGCAGATTGCACGTAATGCTTTCGCCCCCGGTTCCTTTTTTCTCAAACCCGGGGATGAACTTGCTTTTGCCTCCGCCATCCATCATCTCCCAGCCGTCATCAGAGAAGATTTGCTCAGTAACATCCTTGCCGATGTTTGTCAGCTTCTGCGCGATAATGAAGCCAAGCCCCTTGGCCTGCAGCATCTTCAGGTTCGGCACCGAACCGAGCCCTCTGTCTGCCACCACAGTGACATTGCGAACTCCGTACTTGCGCTGAAGCTTGCATATTGAGTTCTCCATGTGGCTGATTTCCGCAGCGTTCCCGGAGAACATCTCAAAGTCCAGCGGCATCCCCTTATCATCAATCACCAGTGCCACAGACACGATAGGCAGATCCATCCGGTGCTCCTTCGACGGTCCCCGCATTCTCAGAAAGCTTTCACGTGCAAACTCGCCAAGCAGCTCCTCAGGCAAAGACTCATCCGGATATGAACCGTCTTCATTTTTCTGAGACGCATCGAGCAGACCTTTATCCTCGTATTTTGCTATAAGCTCAGACCACAGCTCGTCCAGATCGTTGCGAGCCATTCCCTTTTCTTCGTCCGTAAGCGCAGTTTCAAAATAAGCGTTCGTAACATCGTAAAACAGCATGGAGTTGCCGCTCGGGAGGCTCCCGGTTTTCTCAGCAAACAGTCTAAGGATCTCATCCTTGTGATTACCCATGAACCCCAGAGTTGTGTAGAAATCGTCAAGGCTGCATGCCGAGACTCCTGTCCCCAGGTACATTCTTGAGTGGACAAGAGAGCCTCTCACTGATCGCGGATCAATGGCCTTTGACAGTGCCATGAATGCGACTGTGTCTGCCATGTCACAGCGGGTAATTCCGTCTTTGTCTGCCAGCTTTCTTATGAGATAGTCAGGTCCGATCTCCTCATTCCACAGCTTTCTCAGAATGATCATCGCATAGCTCATCCTTGGCCTTGGTATCTCAGTCTGGCCGGCTTCGGCATCAGCATTCTTCAGCGCTGTAGCCAGCGCCGCACCTTCGGCCAGTGCTTTCTCTTTTTCGTCAGCATTGCTGAACTTCCTGCGAAGGGCCGCAATCTCCTCGGCCGTATAGTCCTCAGTCTTTCCCAGTTTTTTGACTATTTTGGACGACGTCCTTCCATCAGGGGTCCTGAATGACTGCTTAACGTAAATCCGGTTTTTGACGATGACGAGATTCATAAGAGACAAATTCCCCATACCCGCGTGTATAGGGGTAGTTTACCACAAATACTACCTATTTTATAACGTATAAGGGCAAAAAAGACGGAGTCACAAGGACTCCGTATCAATTCAGGAATGGGCTAAAGCTAAACTCGGGTTTAATGCCTGACTCTCTGGATCAGATTTCCCTTACATAGCGGCGGCAGACAATCTCCTTTGATCCTGCCGGAACCTCGACGGTAACCTTGCTCTCGCCGATGGTCTTGAAGCCCTCGTCAAAGAAGTGGCTGCCCTCGATTACCGCGGAGCTTACCGCGTAGGACTTCTTGCCGTTGTTCTTAAGAAGCTCCTCGAACTTAGCGGTGAGGCTGTGCGCGATGCCCAGCTCCCTGTACTCATCCGGGACGAGAAGGGTAACGAGCTCGTAGTCGGCATCGGCCGAGGCCTCCGCGGGGTAGAGCGCGCGGAGGATGTCAGTGTAGGCCTTGTAGGCGCGGTGGAAGTCGTTCGTGGCGAGGCGCTTCTTGAGGCGCCTTGCGTAGTTGGTGAACACCTCCGGGGTGCGCAGGGAGAGCGTGCCTTTGTCTGAGGCGAGGAGGTAGCCCACCGGCTCGTTCTCGAGCTCAGCGGTGAAGGCAAGCGTCGACTCGCCGAGGCTCCTTGCGGCCTCTGCGGCAGCGAGGAGGGCGGCGGAGGATACGCGGTGGGTAAACTCGCCGAAATTCCAGAAGCCGAACACGTCGGCCCTCAGCCACTGGAAGTCCCTGTTCTTGAAGGGCCTGATCTTAAAGCTATTGCTCGTTGAGATGTTGATCTGCTTCTCTGAGTCCATTCTCTCTCTCCTGTACGGCAGCCTCTGCCGCGTTTCTGAAACTGTCAAGGGTCTTCTTAGGCGCGAGCCCCGGCGAGACGCTCTCCTCTCCCGCCTTTCCCGCTGCGGCGCCATCAGCAGGCGCCGGCTTTCCGCAGGAGGCAAGCGCCAGTGCGGCTATTGCCGCGGCTCCTCCAAGGAGCAGTGTCCTGATTATCAATTCCCGCCTCCCAGCTGGCTCTGATCCTGATGGAGCGCCACGGCGTCCCGGTACATCTCCAGGTAGTGCCCGGCGGAGTCTCTCCACTCGTACCTGGTCCTCATCGCGTTGCACTGCAGGCGGTAGTACTCCTCCGGCTCCTGCAGGTAGAAAAGGAGCGCCCTTCTCATGCTCGAGAGGAGCGAGATGGGCTCGGGCTCGGCGAAGCTGAAGCCGGTCGCGTTCTCATGGTCGCGGTCGTAGTCGATGACGGTGTCCTTGAGGCCGCCTACCGCCCTCACGATGGGGAGCGTGCCGTAGGCGAGCGAGTACATCTGGTTGAGGCCGCAGGGCTCGAAGAGCGATGGCATGAGGAAGAACTGCGATCCTGCCTCGATCATGTGCGCCAGGCGGTTGTCGTAGGCGCTGGTATAGTGGAAGCGGTCAGGGTGCGCGGCCGCGATCTGCTGCAGCCTCTCCTCAAGCCTCGGATCGCCTGAGCCCTGGATGATGAGCTCGACGCGGTGGTAGAGGAACTTCTCCACAATGGGGAGCAGGAGGTTGATGCCCTTCTGCTCGGTGAGGCGGCAGACCATGCCGAAGACCGGGAGGTCGCACACCGGGAGCTCGCAGAGCTTCTGCAGCTCATGCTTGCAGATCGCCTTTGACTCAAGCGAGGAGCTCGTGAAGTTCACCGGGATGAGCTGGTCGCTCTCCGGATTCCAGTCGGTGTAGTCGCAGCCGTTCACGATGCCGCGGAAGCTCTCCGCGCGGTACTGGTAGATCCTGCACATGCCGTGGCCGCCCAGCGTCGTCATGAGCTCCTGAGCGTAGCTGGGGCTCACGGTGTTCACCTGGTCCGCGTAGAGGACGCCGCACTTGAGGAAGTTGACGTTGTTCCCGCCCTGGCTGATGTCAGCCTGGTAGTTGTAGGCGATCTCCGGGATGAGCCAGAGCTGTCCGCGGTCGTACACTCCCTGGAACGAGCCGTTGTGGATGGTGAGGACCGATCCGGTGCGCGAGAAGAGCTCGGTATGCGCGTAGCGGGTGCGGAGGATCATCGGGGCGAGGGCGGTGTGCCAGTCGTTCGCGTGGACGATGTCCGGGCGGAACTCGAAATGGGTGCAGAGATCGAGCGCCGCGGCCGCGAGGAAGGCGAACCTCTCGCCGTTGTCCGGGTAGGCGGCGCCGTGATCGTCATAGAGGCAGGGCCTCTCGAAATACCGGTCGCACTTGAGGAGACAGACGAGGAAGCCCGCGAGCTCGAGCTCATAGACCTGGTAGGTGATGCCTGCCGCATTGGGCGCGGTCGGGAGGACGAACGTCCCGATTATCCTGGGCTGCAGTGCCGGGTTGATGCTCGAGTAGTAGGGCATCACGACGCGCGTGGTGTGCCCCTCGCGCGCGAGCTCCTTGGGGAGCGCCTTCGCGACGTCCGCGAGTCCGCCGGTCTTCGCTATGCCGGAGAGCTCTGAGGTCAGAAACAGGATATTCATCAGAAGCCCACCCTTGATCCCTTGGGAATAACGATTATCCCGTTCCTTGACGTGCTGTAGCGGTCGCGGTCCTTCTCCGGATCCTCACCGAGGATGGTGCCCGGGGCGATCTCGACGTCCTTGTCGATGATGCAGCGGCTCAGGCGGCAGCCCTCGCCGATCTTGGTCTCGCCGAGGAGCACTGAGTCATTGATCGTGCAGCCGGCGCTGATGCGGCACTCGAAGCCGAGCACGCTCCTCGAGATGAGCGACTCGGTGACCTCGGATCCCGCCGAGATGAGCGAGTGGCTGATGGTTATCCCCTTCTTCGGCGTGTCGTTGAACTTGACAGGCGGCAGGGGAGGGTAATTGGTGTGGAGCGGCCACATCGGGTTGTAGAGGCTGAAGGGCGGGGTGTCGGAGAGAATGTCCATGTGGGACTGCCAGTAGGTGTCGAGATCCCCGACGTCCCTCCAGTAGTTGTCGCCGGTCTCGCCCGGGATGCGGTTCGTCAGGAAGTCATAGACGTAGACCCTGTCGCGCGGGAAGAGATCCGGGATGATGTCCTTGCCGAAGTCGTGGCTCGAGTAGGGGTTCTCCGCGTCGGCGGCGATCTCCTGATAGAGCGTCTCAGCGTTGAAGATGTAGTTGCCCATCGAGACGAGGCAGTGCCCGGGGTCTCCCGGGATGGTCTTCGGGTTCTGCGGCTTCTCCTCGAAGCCGACCATCATGCCGTCCTGGTCAACCTCGATGACGCCGAAGCGGTGCGCGGCCTCCTTGGGGACCCTTATCGCCGAGACGGTGAGCACTCCGCCCTTCGACTTGTGGAAGTCCAGCATCTGCGTCACGTCCATCTTGTAGATGTGGTCGGAGCCGAACACGCAGATGCAGGCGGGCTGCACCTCCTGGATGAAGGAGATGTTCTGGTAGACCGAGTCAGCCGTGCCGTCGTACCAGCGCTTGCCCATCCTCATCTGCGCCGGGATGGGCTCGATGAAGCACCCGGGGATGCCGCTCACGTTCCAGCCCTTTTTGAGGTGCATGTAGAGGGACTGCGACTTGAACTGGGTCAGGACGTAGATCTTGATGATGTTCGAGTTGACCAGGTTGTTCAGCACGAAGTCGATGAGGCGGTAGCTCCCGCCGTATGGAACAGCCGGCTTGCTTCTGGAAATTGTGAGCGGAAGGAGACGGGATCCCTCACCGCCCGCCAGAACGACTGCAAGTACTCCTGACATTCTAATCCCCCTGTTGCCCGTAAACAGTCACTTGGGATTGTAACAGCATAGAATTGGCCAAACTCTATCAAATGTCACTTTTTTGCCAAAGAGCAGGCGCGCCGCGGGCAGTGCGGCACGGCACACTGTCCCCCGCTCCCTGTAAAAAGCGCCGCAAAAGTATATAATCACTGCCGGTTTTGCTGAGATCCGGAGAAAGCAGCTATGAATATGATACACGGTTCAATTGTCGCTCTCATTACACCTTTCAGGGACGGCGCCGTTGATGAGGAGGCGCTGAGGCGCATCGTTAAGTGGCAGGTGGAGAACGGCACTGACTGCATCTGCCCCACCGGCACCACCGGCGAGTGCCCGACCCTCACCAAGGAGGAGCACTGCAGGGTGATGCAGATCACCGTCGAGACCGTAAAGGAGTGCGGCGGGAAGGCAACGGTGCTTGCCGGAGCCGGCTCCAACAACCCGGTCGAGTCCGTCTACTACACCAACATGGCTGAGAAGTACGGCGCCGACGCGGTCCTCCACAACGCGGGCTACTACAACAGGCCGAACCAGGCCGGGCTCTATGAGCACTTCAAGTACGTCCACGACCACACGAACCTTCCCATCATCGTCTACAACGTCCCCGGACGCACCGTGGTTGACATCAAGTCAGACACCCTCGCCCGCCTCGCCGAGCTCCCCCGCGTCATCGGAGTGAAGGACGCCACGGGCGATCTTGAGCGCCCCTGGGTCGAGCACAACATGATCCGACGCGGCGATTTCGCCTGGCTCTCCGGAAATGACTCCACCGCCGTCTCCTTCAACGTCGCAGGCGGCTGCGGCTGCGTTTCAGTAACCGCGAACTGCGCTCCCGCGCTCCTCTCCAAGATGCAGAAGCTCATGGCCGAGGGGAAGTGGGAGGAGGCGAGGGACATCCAGTACACCCTCATGCCGCTCCACAAGCTGATGTTCAAGGAGCCGAGCCCCGCCGGCGCCAAGTACGCGGCGAGCCTCCTCGGGCTCTGCACTCCGGAGTGCAGGCTCCCGATCCTTCCGCTCTCTGAGGAGACGAAGAAGGAGATCAGGTCCGAGATGGAGAAGCTTCACCTTATCTGATCCCATGAGGGGCTTTACCGTGCCCCGCCAGCGGATGTCCGCTGACGGGGCATTTTCGATTCAGGAGATGGAATGACAGAGAACCAGACTGAGCTTGAGGAGAGCATGGCTCCGGCCGTTTCCCCGGAGGATGGCACTGTTCCGGCAGGCGCCGCGGATGAGGCGCATGACGCGGAGTACGCGAGGGAGCACTGGAAAATAAGGAGCTTCGTCCGCCGCGAGGGCAGGATTACGCCCTCGCAGGAGAAGGCGCTCACGGAGCTTTTCCCGGTATACGGCATAGAGTACTCGAAGGAGCGCGTCCTGGACTTCAAAGAGCTCTTCGGGAACAGCAATGATGTTGTGCTTGAAATCGGCTTCGGCATGGGCTCCTCCATCCTCGAGATGGCGGAGAAGTCGCCGGATGTGAACTTCCTCGGCATCGAGGTCCACCGACCGGGCGTCGGAGTTTGCCTCCGCGAGATGAAGAAGCGCGGCATCGAGAACCTCCGCGTGATGAGCGATGACGCGGTCGACATCATGACGGACATGATCCCGGACGGCTCCCTCTCCAGAATCCAGCTCTTCTTCCCCGATCCCTGGCAGAAGAAGAAGCACCACAAGAGGAGAATCGTCCAGCCCTCCTTCATCGCGCTTGCCGCGAATAAGCTGAAGTCGGGCGGCATCCTCCACCTCGCGACCGACTGGGAGAGCTACGCCGAGGAGATGCTCGAGGTGATAGGCCAGTCTCAGGATTTTCAGAACCTCGCCTCTGACGGGCGCTTCATCGAGCCCCGCCCGGACCGCCCGGTAACGAAGTTCGAGCAGCGCGGCATCAGGCTGGGGCACGTCATACACGATCTGATGTACAGGCGCGCCTGATGGCCATACCTGAAAGGCTCCTGGGCCTCCGCGGCTTCATCTTCGACATGGACGGAACGCTCACCGACTCCATGCCCTTCCACATCAGGGCCTGGCAGCAGGTCCTCGAAAGGCGCGGCATCAGCGAGGGGAAGGAGTATTTCCTCGCGCACGGCGGCGTGCCGAGCTTCGTCATGGGCGGAAAGCTCCGCGAGAGGTTCGGCCTTACGGAGAGCGCTGAGGCGCTTGCCCGGGAGAAGACGGAGAACTACAGAAGGCTCATACCAGGGATAAGGGCCTTTCCCTGGGTAGTGCCGTTCCTTACTGAGGCCCGGGAGAGGGGCATAAGGCTCGCGGTCGGCACCGGTACGCTCCGGGAGAACGCGAGGGACGTCCTCAGGGCCGCCGGCATTTCCGGGTTCTTTGATACGGTTGTTACGTCAGCTGATGTGACAAGGTACAAGCCGGAGCCTGACACCTTCCTCTTATGCGCCGAGAGGCTCGGCCTCAGGCCCTCAGAGTGCGCGGTGTTCGAGGACTCTCCCCTCGGCTTCGAGGCCGCAAAGAGGGGAGGGTTCAGTCTGGTTAAGGTGATGGGCGGTCAGCTCTGCGCCTGATCGCGCCTCGGCTTCTGGCCGTCCTTCTTCTTGGGTTCGGAGATGGCGATGGTCGAGACCTTCGCCTTGTAGATAAGCTGCTGGTTGCCGCGGTAGTCGGTAAGGAGCAGGCAGTACTGATCGAAGCTGCTGATTACCCCCTCAAGCTTGATGCCGCTGATGAGAAAAACCGCTACCGGCTGCTTGGTCTCAACCAGCCATTCAAGCGCCTTGTCCTGCCCCTTCCCGAGTGAAAAGGCCTGCTCAAGTGATTTGTAGCCCGTGCTGCCTTCAGTCATTTTGTCTCCCCCCGTAACTTTGTTATTAAAATTAATGCCTGGTCAGAGTCCTGCAAAGTCAGACGTCCGCTTTCAAAGCGTCACGGCGTTCGAGCAGATAGGCGACCGCCGCGTATCCTGTAACATTAATAAAGGAATGGAACTTGCTGTGCGTCCCGTATTTTATAATTTTGGGAAGCATGAATAAATTGCTTCCTGCGATAATCTGTGCGTTGACGAGCGGCGCGGACTCCGCGTACCTGTCCGGTATGGTCGGATCCTCCGCCAGGATCTTGCTGAGCGTGGTGGAGTCGGCGCCCCTTGTCTCATAGATGCTCATGTTGGAGCTCAGCTCCGAGACGCAGACCACCGCTCTCCTCTCCTTAAGGCAGGCCGAGATGAACTCTGCCGTGCCGCTCCTTGTCCCCTTCTTGATAAGCGCCGCGCTTACCGGCGTCTCCGGGAAGAGCTCCCTTATAATCGGAAAGAGGACATTGCGGTCAAAGCCCCGGGAGAGCTTGCCCGAGGATGCTGTATGGGAAAATACCCCTTCTGCCTCAAGCGCCTCCGCGAGCCCTGAGTCATGCGTGAGGGCAGGGCAGCCCTCAAGATCTGTCAGATAGTCAGACTCGCTGCTCAGGTAGATGCCGTCGCTTGGCATGGTCCTTGTTATCGACGGATCCGAAACTGCTGCTACGGCGACAATGCCCCTCGCGCTTTTTGTAATGAGGCTCAGCGTTCTTGCCGCGAGCTCGGCGCCCTCGCGCCCTATCCTCTTGGGCAGCAGCACCATGCCGGCGTCGGTGAGGAACCTCTGCTGCGTCATGCCGCTCACGATCTCGTGGATGTCGTCCATCCGGGCTATCTCGCCCGGCGCTGCTCCGGCTGATCCGGTGCTGTTCTCATCTGCTGCCATGTTTTTTCTTCTTATTATCTGTTAATGTATCCCGCGGCCCGGACGCCCTGTGCCCTGAGCCCTGCCTGAGGCCATGATGGCCGCAGGCTCGCTCCGGTATTGTAGCCCAAAGAAAAGAAGTTTGTTGCAAACTGGCCCCGCAGACGTGACATTAGGCGGTATAAGACTGATATTGCGGTGAAAAAACTCGGAAATTGCGGAGGCCTGAGCATCAGGGGCGCGCCCGGGAGCGCAGAATGGAGGAGCGCTGAACGGGCTGAGAGCCCTGAGTACGGCTGCGGGGCACCCGGCATAAGGCGGGGCCGGCCGGATCATCTGAAGGATGTAACAGGGGGGAGCTTTCCTCTCCCTGGACCTGTCCTGAGCAATTCGTCACGAAAAAACTGGCTTTTGTGAAGTATTATTTCATGTGGCTGTCATCTGATGAATGGCGCAGGGATCGGCTCAGCGGCGCGCGCGTCAGGGCCGTTCCCCAACAGTGAGTCACGGAGGTGAAAGATGGAAAGCAAGTTGATTAAGGCCTTTGTTCTGAGCCTTGCCGTGTGGTCCTTTGCCTCGGCAGCGGACTCAGGGCAGCTTCTGAACAGCGAGGATTCAGGAGACTGGTCATCCGCGGTATTCCATATCAACAACTCCGACAACGTAAGGCTCAGCAGCACTTCGGTTACCAGCCAGCATGCGGCACTGAACATCGACTTTTATGATGGCTACTATGTGGCTGAGATAATGGAGATGAAGACCGGCGATGACATAGGCAACGTCATTTCCTCTGAAAGGGTTGAGGTTGAATGCCAGGTCAGGATCGACAGGAACCCGGTCTTCACTCCGACATGCACCTTCAATGACGACAACACCACTTGGTTCGTTACCCTGGGGAAGGGGCTCGGAGACAGGTTCATCGAGGAAATGGAATCCGGAAGCACGCTGAGGATCAAGCTCCTGGACGGCAAGGACGCCATCTATGACCGCTACAGCCTGAGGGGATTCAGCGGGGCATACAGAAGGGGCATGTCGCTTATGAGCGGGATCGGGAAAGGGAACGACAGCGACTACTTCAGCGACGGCACAAGGCTGTGAGCCTGGAGAGTTCCAAGCCTGCTCAGGATCAGGGCGCTGCGGCTCCTGCTCTTCTCTGACCAGCGCTCCCTGCTCTCTGGCGTGTCTGCCTGCACTTCCTCCCTTGCGTCAAACCAGCGGAGAAATGACTCCGGTGTCTGCTCAGATAGCCATCTGCCGGCCTCCTGTTCCGGCTCAGAGCTTTCACTCTGAAGGCTGCTGCTGAGTTCCTTAAGGCGCTCCTCTATGAAGCATCTGCAGCAGAGCGACGCAAATACTACAAGCAGCCTGCCCCTCTGAACATCAGAGCTGAAGGAACGCGCATCCCTGCCTTGAGGTTCGAGCCCTGAGGCAAAAGACTCCGCCCAGGCGCAGCGCCTTCTGTAAAGTGAGAGCGCCCCGCCTTCCGTGAGCCTCGTGTTTGAGACAAGCGTGATGAGCCCCGGGATAAACGGTTCCATTGTGCTTCTGGCCTCATAGCGCAGATCCGGATCGCCGTCAGAGTCACTGCGGCGGCTGAAGCTGATCCCTGACAGGTTGCCGTCCCACCAGTCTCCCATGCGGGTTTTCGTTACGGCAAGGTCCTCGAGGTACATCTCCTCTGATTTCTGCTCGAGAGCTGCCCTGTCCCCGGCTGATAACACGAATACCGAGAGGCGCCTCGCGTGCGCTTTCCCTTTGCCTTCCAGACTGGTGCCTTCTGTCAGATCCTGAATGACTGGGATCCTGAGTCCCCTGTCACAGCCTTCATGCCATACCAGCGGATCCGGCGTGACTGCCTTGAACCGGCTCTCTGCCTCGAAATGGCAGCCGTCAACCCAGCCTCGCTCATCAGGCGCTGCGGCAAGAAAGCGCATGCGGTGGCTGCAGAGGTACTCAATTCCGCGCTCAGTGTCTCCGGCGCTCTCCGAAACGGTCGTGAACACACGGAGCCCGAGGTAAGAGAGGCTTTGAAGAGCCCATTCCACCGCGGGCTCATCGATGATGTTGGAGACCCTCAGCGCAAATGCCGCTGGCTGATTTGACTCGGTGCCGCAGAGCACGACGAGCCTTAAGGGCTGAAACGGGACCTGCCGGCTCCGGTACCCCGTGCAGGCGGGAGGGATTTTGAGGTCAAAGGCGCAGACGCTCTCGTCAGTGAGCCGTTCTGCCCTTGCCCTGAAGAGTTTTGAGGTGATTTCCCGGAACTTCGCGCGCTTCCCGAGGTCTGAGAGCGTCTGCACGCACTCCTCAGGGCCGAGCGGCCCGCGGCTGGGGAGCGTGTGCGTCATGAGGAAGCTGCTGACCGAATCAAGCGGCGCTCCGCCGGAGAGGAGCGTATAGCGCGCGAGCGAGGTGACTTTAAGGGCCAGATCCCCGTCGCTGCCGCAGGCTTTCTCAATGTCAGCGTCAATGCCGGAGCATTTACCGGCCCACTCCAGGATCCTCTCCGCGGCGCTCTGCCTTTGCTGTGCGCAGGTCTCAGACTCGTCTGTCACTGTCATCGGGATCTCCGTCATTGATTCAGCACTTAAGCTATCCTTTGGGGCCTGCATGGGACTTCTCAGGGGCAGGGCAGGCTTTTTGTAAAATCAGCCTATGGCTCTCTCACCTCTGCCATCATGCCAAAATCACCCAAGCCGGTAATTCTTCTCGAGGTCCCTCAGCTCGTTGAGCCTTATCGCGACAAGAACATGGAGCATGAAGAGCTCTGAGGTTTTGCTCATGGCGTCCTGGAGCTTCTCCTCCTTGAACCTGCCCTCAAAGCCATCGAGCTTATTGGAGGGGATCCTCAGGAGATCATGCATGCTGATTCTGGGCTTCGCCTCTGCGCTGAGCTTTTTCATCTCCGGGGTCTCAAATTTTTCGTGATACTGCTCCCAGAGCGTGCGGAGCGACATGAACGCGACATTATCCACCCAGTTCTTTCTCGCGCAGAGCTTTGGAATGCCGAGGGTCCTGGCAGCTTCCAGCCTCCTGTGAAATTCTTCCTTTTCCCTGGCCCTGGTATCCGTAGGCTGTACTGCGGTCTGGACCTGGGGCGCGGCAGGTGCGTTGTTCTCATCCGGCATGGCTTCTCTCCTTTTTATGGAATATCTTACCCCAATGCGCGGTATTTGGTCATCATCTGCCGCATCTGCTGAAAAAAGTCTCAGCCTGCGGGATCATGTGGCCTGGCAGAGCCTGATGGAAGCAGCTTTCAGTTTCATTCTTCGGAGGAGCATGCCATGCTGCCGCTCCGGAAAAGATGCATCGGACTGCATCACTCAGAAAATCTTTGAGCTGTTCCATGAATATGACTGAGGCGTCTTATTAAAACCGCAAAATGCGGCTACAATCGCTCAATAGGATTTGGGATGCGGCAGGGGGAGGATTTCATGATGCTGAAAAAAATCAATGTGGCAGTGCTTTTTGCTCTTGGCGTGCTTCTGTCTGCTCCGGGGTCAGCCGCAGACCGCTCCGCGCCTTCTGAGGAGCTGCCCGGCGATGCTCCGGAGAGCGATGTCTCGGTGAAGTTCCATGCCCTTGACTACTCACAGAGCGTCATGAACCTCTCGCAGGGATCCTCGGAGAAAAGGCTCAATGACATGAGGGGCGAGCTCATCTCCCTTGATGTCGAGGAGGACACACTGAAGCACCGTCTCCGCCAGGCGCTCCGCGACAACCCTGAGGCGGCAAAGGCCGTGGAGAAGGCAGATTTGGAGGCAAAGAGCAGGCCGAGCGTGAACATCTCCCTAGATGACGCGCTTGACCGCAAGATCCAGGTCCTGCAGAACCTGATTGTCAGCATACAGAAGGATGTTGATGATGAGCGGGTGAAGTTCGAGAAATACTACCGCGATCTCCCGAATGGGGCGTCGGTAAGGGACAAGCAGGCCAAGATCGTGCAGCTCGAGAGGCTCGCGCTGGCGCTTTCCAATGTCCTTCTTGAGTACGCGGGCCCCGAGGACGCTGCGTTCATGGAGACCAGGATGGGCCGCCTCTTCAGCGAGGTGAGGAAGCGCAACATGTTTGACACGGCAAGGATTCAGCTGCTGGCGGATCTCGGCGCGATGGACGGCAACAGCCTCGAGGCCGGGATCGTGAGGGAGCTCTCGGAGCAGAAGAAGCGCATAGCCACCTATAAGAGGAAGCTGCAGCTTATCGAGGACTTAAAGCACTCCGGATCTCAGAAATAGCAGCTGCCAGGCACCGCGCCTGTCCGGATGGGCTTTACCCGGGCAGGCTTTTCTCATTCGGGTCTCAGGAGATGGACCTGTTCACGCGCATAAAGCAATTTATACAGAGAATGCAGACGTGCTGAAAGCTGGGCAATTACGGGATGATGTGGATGTGTTGGAGAAGTGCGCCGTGGTGCCGGCTAACGGATTCGAACTGATGACCAACTGATTACAAATCAGCTGCTCTACCAACTGAGCTAAGCCGGCTCAGAAATGGTGCCCGGAACCGGAATCGAACCAGTGACACGGTGATTTTCAATCACCTGCTCTACCGACTGAGCTATCTGGGCAACGGGGCACATTGTACGCATGGCGGCATTTGATGTCAAGAAGAAATTGCTCCTGGGCAGGCGCGGGCGCTGACTGTACGGAGACCGGATGAACCGGTGAGTGCCTGCTGCGTGCCTGCCTTCAGCAGCTCCTGCTCGCTTGCCAAAATGATATTTTATGTGATGGCAGGGATTTGGTAAGATTTGCCATGTGATGCTGCCGGCGCGTTCAGTCAGGGCAGCATTTTCTGTGGCAGTTTTCATCTGTTCTGTTTGAGCAGTGTTTTTCCGGAAAAAGGAAGTTTGAGTCATGAAGCTTCATGAGGCATTGAGGAATATCTTCAGGAAATCCGGCTTGGAAGTTCTGGAGGACGGACGTTTTCAGGGATTTCTTGCTGACTACCGTGCGTACGATGAATTTCCTGCCATGAGGCAGGTCATGAGGTCCCTGGCTGACGGCGGGTACGGAAAGGAGCTCGGCAGCAGGATAAGGAACGGCAATGACGCCGACGTCAGGCTCTATGGGGACTACCTTAAAAAGGCTCTTTCAGCCGCCTTGAATTTCAAAACAGAGTTTGCCTCATACGCAGTGGACAGCATCTTCTTTGCCATGGGGTTCACAGGCTCAGTGCAGGAGCCCCGTGATCATGGCTTTGATGCCAGTGCGGAGAGTGCAGCCTGGGACATGGGGAGTTACGGCTGCTCCCAGTCCGGCTTATCATCCGGCGGGAGAACTGATGGCAGCGCTCCAGAGAAACAGAGATGCGGGAGCCGCGATCCGGCAGGGATCCTGAGGGAGGCGGAAGAGGGCAACGCTGACGCTCAGATCAAGGCAGGAGACCTGTACTGCTTTGGATACTGCAGCCCCAGGGACTTTGACGAGGCCGCGAAGTGGTACCGGAAGGCTGCCGTGCAGGGCGACGTGTCAGGAGAGATGAGGCTTGCCTCTCTGTACGAGTCGGGCTTCGGCGCCGAGAGGGATCTCACACTGGCCGCCAAATGGTACCGGAAGGCCGCGGAGCAGGGGGACTCGGGCGCGGAGTATAAGCTCGCTCAGATGTATGAGAGCGGAACAGGAGTCAGTGAGGCTCCTGCGGAGGCCGCGAAGTGGTACCGGAAGGCCGCGGAGCAGGGCAGTGCCGCCGCGCAGCGCGCGCTTGGTAGCATGTACTGCTCAGGGGCAGGAGTCCCGGAGGACTGGGCGGAGGCTATGAAGTGGCTCCGCCTCGCGTCTATCAACGGGGATCCGGCCGCTTCGGACCTCCTTGACTGCCTCGTCATGCACTATAAGACCAATGCGCGTGTCAGGTGGGTTATCTCCTGATGGAAGGCGTACCCTGCGTCAGGGCGGCTCCGGGAGTCTCTGCGCGTCATCCTCGCGGGCAGTGGATGCCCATGCCACACCAAAAGGCAGTACGGGCATTCCGCCCCTCCGCCTGATTTTTGCAAGTTTTCCGCTTGTGCTCTATACTAGTTCCGTAAAATTTTCGAGAGCGTTCTATGATCTGGTCAGAACTTGTAGAAAGAGGCAACATCACCATACCTGATGTGATCCGTGTGGTGCATGACAATCTGCCGCGCCGGAGAATTGTTCGGGAGATTCATGCCGGTTTCCGCATGATGCTGCACCGCCGCAGCTTCAGGAAGCTCTGCGATCTGTTCTCAAGGCCTGAATTCCAGTACATCGGCGACATAGAGCCCGCCATCTTCTACAAGCCCTTCAGGCCGTATTTCTGCAAGGGACTCCCTATAAGGAAGAGAATCGACCAGATTTATTTCCACTATGAGACCCTTGGTAAGCTCTACGGAAACTACATCAGGCGCCTCTACTCCTCAAGCGGCATCCCCGTCCTGACTCTCCAGAGGCGCAGCGAGGAGGAGCCGGAGTACCATGTCATCCTGCACGCGAGCTCAACCTTCAGGCGCGAGGCGGAGCTTGCCTTCTCCGTGGTTGACAGCATCGACATGCGGATGTACTCCGCGGCCTTCAGCTTCATAAAGGACGGAGACGGCATGTCTCTCGCCATCACCTCAATCCAGGGCTCTGACCCATCCGCGAAGGATCCGCAGGGAGCGCTCAAGATCATAACCCGCCAGGCGTTCGGCCTTATCCCGATGCACCTGGTTACGGATCTCGTCTTCATGTTCGCGAAGGCCTGCGGCGCGAGGCGTGTGATTGCCGTAAAGTCCTCGCACCATGTATTCCAGGACATCCACTACCGGAAGCTGAGCCGCAAGGTCTACTGCGACTATGACTCCATCTGGGCCGTCTTCGGCGCGAAGGATACGGACATTGAGGGATTCTCGGAGATCTCGGAGGAGCCCCGTAAGGACATCGCCTCAATTCCCTCGAAGAAGCGCTCCCTCTACCGCAAGCGCTATGCCCTGCTTGATGAGCTCAGCGCGTCAGTGCAGAAGCTCTTTGGCGTGAAGGCCGGGGATGCAGCCTGACGAGCAGCTCTTCGACCTGCCTGCCGTGCCGGAGGGCAGCCTCTATGTCTCCGTGGCAGTCCCGGCTGCCGTTCCGGGACTTTTCACCTATTCTGTTCCAAAAGACTCCAACATAGCGCCCGGTTGCCGTGTCTTGGTGAGTTTCAATGGCCGCGTCTGCATAGGCGTCTGCGTCAGGGTAATGGACGAGAGGCCTGACGACGGCTTTGAGGGCGCCATACTGCCGGTTAAAGAACAGCTTGATGACAAGCCGGTGATGAATGACGATGTCATCTCGCTCTGCCTCTTCATGGCCGGCTACTACCACGGCTGCGAGGGTGAGATTTTTGAGACGGCGCTCCCCGTCGCCCTGAGATCCGGCGAGCCTGTGCGAAAGAAGGCTGAGCCCGCCTTCCGCCTGGTCAAAGGCGCCGATATCACGCGGATTAAAAATGAAAAGCAGAAGGCCGCAGTGTCTTTCCTCTTTGATGGTGCGGTGATTTCAAGAAGGCAGCTCACCGCGGCAGGGATTGAAAGCACTGCGCTCAATGCCCTGGTTACAAAAGGCATCGCGGAGAAGCTTGATCTCCGGAGCCTTCAGCCTGACTGGCGGACCATCCCCGATCCGGTGAATGAGCAGGACCGGAAAGAACTCAATGATGAGCAGCGGGCGGCAGTCAGCGCCATATCAGAATCGGATGGCTTCGGCGTGTTCCTCCTCGAGGGCGTTACCGGCTCCGGCAAGACCGAGGTTTACCTGCAGCTCATCGAGGATGTCGTGAAGTCAGGCGGGCAGGCCCTTGTGATGGTCCCGGAGATCAGCCTCACGCCGCAGACGGTCGCGAGGTTCCTTAGGCGCTTCCGCGTCCCTGTCGCGGTAACCCACTCGGGACTCAACGCGCCCGACCGGCTTGACGCCTATCTCTCGATGTCGGACGGGAGCGCCGCTGTCATCGTCGGGACGCGCTCGGCCCTGTTCACGCCATTTAAGGATCTGAGGCTCATAATTGTCGATGAGGAGCATGACGAGTCGTACAAGCAGGATGACGGCTGCCGCTACAACGGGCGCGATCTCGCCGTGTTCCGCGGGACTCTCGCGAAGTGCCCGGTAGTCCTGGGGAGCGCCACTCCATCGTTCGAGAGCCTCGCGAACGCCATGTCCGGGCGCTACCGGCTACTCCGCCTCACAAGGCGCGCGGGCGAGGCGGCGGAGGGACATGTCACCCGGAAAATCATCGATGTCCGCGGCACGAGGCTTGCCGCGGGGCTCTCGCCGGCTCTTATAAACATGGCAAGGCGTGAGCTAGATGAGGGGCATCAGGTGCTCTTCTTCCTGAACCGCAGGGGCTTTGCCCCGGTGATGGTCTGCGCCGACTGCGGGCATGTGTTCGGCTGCCCGAACTGCGACTCGCACCTCACCTACCACCGGGAGCAGAACCGCCTCGTCTGCCACCACTGCGAGGCGTTCTTCCGGCCGCCCGAGAGGTGCCCGGCGTGCGGCTCATCTAACCTCACGGTCCTGGGCGTCGGCACCGAGCAGCTTCAGGCGGCCGCGGAGAAGCTCTTCCCGGGCTATCCTGTCATAAGGATTGACCATGACACCACGAAGCGCCGCGGGAGCCTCGAGGAGGCGGTGGACGGCATCAGGGCAGGGAAATACCGGGTGATCATCGGCACGCAGATTGTGGCGAAGGGCCATGATTTCCCGAACGTTACGCTTGCCGCCATACTCAATATCGACAGCGCTCTCTTCTCGGAGGATTTTAGGGCGGAGGAGGAGCTCGCGGCCCTCTACACCCAGGTTGCGGGCAGGACCGGGCGGAGCGCGCTTCCCTGCACGGTAGCCGTGCAGTCCTTCTATCCTGACCACGCGGTGCTGCAGACTATCGTCTCGAAGGGCTATGACGCCTTTGCCGCGGAGGCTCTCCCCCAGAGGCAGGGCATGTCGCTGCCGCCGTACTCCAGGCAGGCTCTTCTGCGCTTTGAGTCACAGAATTCCGATGACGTGATGGCATTTGCGGAAAATGCGTTCAGAATCGTTGAGGAGAGCCTGGAGGAGGGCGTGACTGCGGAGCATCCGGTTCCCGCGCGCATGGAAAAGCTCGCGGGAAGGTACCGGGCGCTCATAATGCTCACCTCGCCCGCGAGAAAGCCACTGCACCGAACGCTCTCCGCTATCGGGCCGCTCATCAGGAAGCTCCCGGGCTGCGGCATCGTGAAGTGGTCGGTAGACGTTGATCCGAGAAGCGTCCTTGACTGAGAGCCAGGGATTCGCCTGCCTTCAGGCAATAAGAGGAGGAAAGACAGCATGATTAAGAATATTGTCATCCTGACAGGAGCCGGCATCTCGGCAGAGTCCGGCATTCCGGTATTCCGCTCCGAGACGGGGCTCTGGGAGAACCACCGCATTGAGGACGTCTGCGTTCCGTCGGCCCTGGAGCGCGATCCGGCGACCGTGGAGAACTTCTACAACACCATGAGGCGGAACCTCCACAATGTTGAGCCCAATCCTGCCCATTATGCCGTCGCGAAACTGCAGAAGGAGTGGATGAAGGGGAGCGTTACTCTGGTAACGCAGAACATTGACAACCTCCATGAGAGGGCAGGCTCGGAGAGCCTTTACCACATGCACGGAGCTCTCCGTGAGATTTACTGCCCGCGCTGCGGCACGGTGTTCCCCTGTGACCGCGACGTGGCTCCGCGCGAGGACTGCCCGCACTGCGGGGCGAAGGGCACCATCAGGCCGCACATCGTGTTCTTCGAGGAGATCCCCTACCATATGGAGGAGATAGAGGAGGCGCTCTGGAGCGCGGATCTCTTCCTCGCGGTCGGCACTTCGGGCGTCGTCTATCCCGCGGCGGGATTCGCGAGGATTGCGGCGTCGAGGGGAGCCATGAACATCGAGTTCAACCTCACGCCGAGCGAGCAGGCAGGGTATTTCAGGAAGTCGGTCTACGGGAAGGCCGGGACAACGCTCCCGAAGTTCGTCGACTCGCTCCTTAAGGATGGCGACAGCTTCATTGAGTCGCTTCCGGCGAAGTCCTGAGAGGCCTGTGGGGCACCGGCCGTCCATTAAAGAGCGCACAGCGCCTATCCGGGTCTTTTACTGGGGGTCAAATTTTTTAGCAGAAAACGCTTGACTCATTTTCAGGAATATAGCATAATGACTCCCGTCAAAAGGCCCAGATAGCTCAGTCGGTAGAGCAGGTGATTGAAAATCACCGTGTCACTGGTTCGATTCCGGTTCCGGGCACCATTCAGACATTCTCCAGAATTTCTTAAATTTCTCCCTCAGTTCCTTCCGCATCACACAGCTCTTTTTGTGTCTTTGTCTTTTTCTCCCGGTTTTCTGCCCTGCATTTCAGTTTTTCCCGCATTCGGGTATTATCCTGTCGCTTTCGGAATCAAACAGCCGAAGCACTGAAAAAGCACAGGCAAACTGACTATAAAAGGAGAAGCAAATTGATTAAATCCGCGGGACTCGCGGCAGCCATGCTGCTCATATCATTCCCGGCGCTCTCAGCTGACGGCGTCTACACTATGGACGAGCTCAAAAAGACCTACATTCCGGAGCTCCTCACCGCAGAGAGCGGCATCAAGGGAGCAGAGGCGCTCTCTGACGGAGTGCTGAAGGTTACGGTCGGGCAGGCGGACTTCGACAAATCCCTCTCCCGCGACGACACGGCGCTCTTCCTTTCATCCGCCCTCTGCCGGGCCTATGATGCCGCGGGAGACCTTAAGAAGTTCCATGAGATTACCTACGTCTATGAGGGAAAGAAGGGCGCTATCCCGGTCTCCATAAAGCCCGAGACCTGCGCTGAGACCGTGAGGAAGGCCTCGGCCGCCTCCGTGGGGAAGGACGGCGTCTACACCGATCCCTATCTCAAAGGCTTCTATATTCCCGGAATAAGGAAGGGGCTCCTCGCCTCGGTCTCCGGGAAGGGCAACATCAGCCTCAAGGAGGTGAAGTTCGGCGGGCACGGGAAGGTGGTCCTCCTTTATGACGCCTCGAACGCTGAGAATCTTGACTCCATGAAGAAGAACAGCACGAAGGCCGCCTCCATGCTCTGCCGCTTCTCGTCGCAGAAGGGCGAGCTCGCCTCGGGGAAGATTACGGACATCATCTACCGCTACGAGAAGAGCAAAAATGAGTCCTTCGACATCGTGCTGAACCGCGGCAACTGCAAATAGAGCGAAAATCGCAGCTTTTCCCATTTCCTGGGGCGGGAGCCCTTCCTGCCCCTGTCAACGGCTCCGGCACGTTTTTTTTCAAAATGCCGCCCAGCTAACTAAAATCCGGCCGCTCTTGCATTTATAATCCGTGGTGATTGTGTGCAGGGATTTTCCCGACTTTTTTATTGAACAGCATAGGACGGCCTGTTCCCCGCGAACCGGCCGGAATCCGTCAGATGAATAAACTGTTGACTCTGGTTCTCGCCGCCTCCGCTGCGGCATCCTTTTCCGTTTCCGCACCGGCATTCGCGGCGGGCGGCTTCATTGACTCGGCACTTTTCTCCGGAATGTCCGGAGGCTCGGTCTTCCCCGCGAACGCAGGCAGCGGCCTCTCAGTCAGCTCGGCGAGGCTCAATGACGACGGATCGACCAGCATTGTCTACTCAAAAGGCGGGAAGATGTACGCCGAGATCACCGGCTTCTACGTTGACGGGGCTGCTCCCAATGTCTCATCGGCGGATCCCTCGTTCACCGGGAAGGACGGCGGCTCGGAGTCTGTAATGAAGAGCGGCACTCCCTCGCACGAGCTCTCTGTGATGTTCAGGAAGTCGGGCTTCTGCCACGATCTGGGCGACAGCCCCGCGGAGCTCACCCTGGTGCAGAAGGACGGAGACGCGCTCACCTGCTCCATAGGCGGAGAGGACTACGTGATGGCCTTCCGCGACATCAGGGACAGCAAGAAGACTGAGCTCGGCGCCACCGCCATACTCCTGAAGCTTGAGCCTGAGGCGAACGGCGACGAGTTCTTCTACAGGCTGGACCAGGTCAGCAACGTCTCGTCAGTGTGGTTCACCAGGACCTTCACTCCGGAGTTCAGCGCTCTCGCCAAGGACGCGCGCGAGGAGCTCACCAGGCATGCAGCCCTCGATGCGGCAGGCGGGCTCTATCTCCTTGCCTCCGCTGACAGCAAGAGGATCCTGAACCTCCTCCGGAACGGCAGCGCCTGGGACGGCGCCAAGCGGGACGGCAAGGTCGTGAGAAAGGCCTATCTCAGCCTGGTTCCGGACAAGAGCGAGGCAGGGCAGGACAAGTTCTCGGTTGACGGCTCGGCGCTTGCCTATACCATCGAGGGCGACATCGGCGGGGAGAACCTCACCGACACCGAGCTCGCCGGCAGGATCGCCAAGGATCCGATCTGCCGCGGCACGGTAACGGACCGCGCCTTCACGCCGCATTTCGGAAGGATTGTGAGCTGCTCGGTTCCGTTCCCCGGCGAGAATGCCTACCACTACTACATCATCACGCTTGACCAGGAGGCGCGCCGCTTTGCGGTTGTCCGCTCCACAGGCGACATGAACCCTAACGAGGTCCGCGGCATCATCAGGGACCTCACCCCGAGGCCGGCAGCCCCGCAGGTCAATAAGCCCGGCGCCGCAAAGAAGACCGCAGGCGATGACGGATCGCTCACCGGCATCATCGGCGGAGTGGTCCTTCTCCTTATTCTCCTGGGGCTCATCCCGGGCGGACTTGTGGTCCTCAACCAGATGCGCGCCAAGAAGGGGCTCGACAAGGTCTCCCTCTCTGACCTCAAGCGCCTCGCGGGCGGCGGGCACGGCCACACCAAGCTTACCTTCAATGATCTCATGAACAAGAACGTGAGCGACAGTGTCAGCAGCAATGATGATGAGCCTCAGGCCGATGAGGGCATCAAGCTTAATGCCGGGGCCGCGTCCGGAAAGAAGAAGCCTGACGCTCCGGAGGCCGGCAGCCTCCCGGCTCCTGATGAAGCTGAGGAAAAAGACACTCCCGCAGCTCAGGCTCCCGGGGCAAAGGAATCTCCCCAGGCAAAGCTCAGCGGCTCTGGCGAGGCTGACATAAAGAAGGCCGCAGCCGGCAAGGCTGATGCAGGCACAGCTCCCAAGGCTGCCGCTGATGGCGCTGTCTCTGCCGAGGCTGAGGCCGCGCAGCTGGAAAAAATAAAGAAGGCCGCCACGGACGCGCAGTCCGCAAAGGCCGAGGAGAAGCCTGCGGAGCAGAAGAAGGGCGCCGCGGGCCTCAGGTACAATGAGGAAGAGGACTACAAGAAGAAGCTCATCGCCGAGAACGAGGAGTACGAGAAGAAGCAGGCCGAGAAGAGAAAGGCACGTGAGGCCGAGCAGGGCGGCAAGAAGGAAGACGCCTATACACTCAAGTTCAACGCCGGCTCCAACTATAAGGACAAGCTTATAGCAGAGGAGGAGAAGGCCGCGAAGGAGAAGGCCGCTAAGAAGGCGAAGGAGGCTGCCGAGGCCGGTCCTGCTGAGAAGAAGCCTGACGCCTATACCATGAAGTTCACCCCAGGCGCAGGCTACAAGGACAAGCTCATCGCCGAGGAGGAGAAGTCAGCTAAGGGCAAGGCCGCTCCGGCAGCTCCGAAGAGCGCTCCGAAGATCCCGGGCATCCATATGCCTGGTGAAGGCGCCAAGGCAGGCGCTGAGAGCCCGAAGCCCTCATCAAAGATGAGCTGGGACTCAGCTGCTCCCAGCGCTCCGAAGAGCGACCCGAAGATCCCCGGCATCCATATGCCTGAAGGCGGCGCGAAGGCAGGAGCCGCAGCAGGCGCGCAGAAGCCCTCATCAAAGATGAGCTGGGATTCCGCAGCTCCGGCAGCTCCGAAGAGCGCGCCCAATATCCCCGGGATCCGCATGCCTGGGCAGGGCAGCACCTCAGCCGGTACCTCGAAGAGCGCCCCGAACATTCCGGGCATCCATATGCCCGGACAGGGCGGGAAGTCCGCATCCGCTGGCGCACCGAAGAGCGCCCCGAACATTCCGGGGATCCGCATGCCCGGACAGGGCAGCACCTCAGCCGGTACCTCAAAGAGCGCTCCCAATATTCCGGGCATCCATATGCCTGGACAGGGCGGGAAGTCCGCATCCGCGGGTGCACCGAAGAGCGCGCCGAACATTCCGGGCATCCGCATGCCTGGACAGGGCAGCACCTCTGTCGGTACCTCAAAGAGTGCCACCAATATTCCCGGCATCCATATGCCTGGACAGGGCGGGAAGTCTGTCGGCACCTCGAAGAGCGCTCCCAATATTCCGGGCATCCATATGCCCGGAGCTCCTGCCGGAAAGCCCGCTGCTCCTCAGGCAGCCCCTGCCGCAAAGCCGCAGGCCGCGAAGGTCTCGTCTGCAATGTCCTGGGACTCCGTGCCCGCGCAGAAGAAGCCTGCCGCTGCTCCTGCCCCGAAGGCTGCTCCCGGCATCGCCGGAACTGACAGTTTTGTCGACATCATGAAGGAGATCTGCACGGTGTTCTCCTGGAACGAGAACGGAGACATCTCTCTCCCCGAGGAGCTTGCCGATGACGCGGATCGCATTGTAGACACCTGCCGAGGCGGCTCCTCGGATGAGACCATTGTCAGCATCTGCCGCTTCATCAGGGTAATGCTCGCCGACTTCGCCGAGGATGACTCGCCGCTGGTGCAGAAGCTCGTGAAGGCCGCAGGCGTTCCGGAGAGCTTTGTCTCCGCAGTGAGCGAGGCCGATGTGGTGAAGGCCACCGCCCTCGGAGGCCCTGTCAGAATGTTCGTCTCGCTCTGCGACGGCAGCGGAACCGATGAGGAGAAGACCAGGCAGAAGACCGAGCTCCTCGGCAGCTTCATCCTCATAGCGCTCTCGCACTTCGCCTCCGATCCGAAGTTCACCTCGCGTGATCCGCTAACTGAGGAGGAGAAGAAGCGCGCCGCCTCCGAGGCTGACACGTTGAGGATGCTCGCGTACCTCGGGAGCTCCCGTGCCGAGACTGCCCTTAAGGCGGCAGGCATTGCCCTCTGAGGCTCTCTTCCCCGGTGATGGTGCCCTCCGGGGCGTCATCCTGGGGAATCCGGAGTGAGCCATGAGGAAGGCTGCTGTACTTGGCGTTCTTCTCTCAGCCGCGATCGCTGTTCCGGCCGCGGCTTTCTATACTGCGCTTTTTACCGAATCGGGCACGAGGCTGGCCCTCCGGACTGTCTCAGTCCTGCTGCCCGGGTTTTCGGCAAAGGGCTCTGGCGGCACGCTTGCGTCAGGATCCCTGACGCTTGAGGGCTTCTACCTGAAGGCAGGCTCCATCACCATAAGGGCCCGTGAGGCAGAGCTCAGGTTCGATCCGTCTCCCGCGGCGCTCCTTGATCATGTCCTGCATGTGGAGAGCCTCAGCGCCGAGGGGCTTACGATCTCCCATGAGATGAAAAGGAGCGGCGCTCCTGCCGCCTCCTACCCTCCCTCAGCCTATGAGCGGCGCGACACAGACGCCCCCGGCTTCTACTGGGATCTGGGGAAAATCACCAGCCTTGAGAGGCTGCTGCTTGATCATGTCAGCTGCCATGACTGCCTGTTCGAGAACCCGATCGTAACGGTATACGCGAAGGATCTTGAAGGTGAGTCCGGGGAGTGGAGCGGGAGCCGGATAAAGGCAGGGAAAATCTCCTCCTCCGGCTCTGCCGTTACGGTCTACCGGAAGCCCCTGCCGAAGGCAGCGCCAGGTGACGGCACTCCTCCTCCGCCTGCATCCGCAGCGCCCGGTGTGTCCGGGAGCGCGGATTCAGCGCTTTCGCTCGAGACCCTCCCCGATGACCGTGAGGAGCTCTTCAACGGCACTCTGAAGGGGCTCTCCAGGCATTTCCGGGACAGCTACATAAGGCTCCACATCGATGTGGGCGAGATCGCGCTTCAGCACACCTGCTTCCGCCTCAGGAGGGCCGTGCGGAGAAACGGAGATTCTCCGGTCAGGGACTGCCTCTCCCCTGTCTATGAGGTGGGCGACCTGTTCCGCACCGGGGAGGGGAGCGTCAGGGTAAGCGGCTTCCTGGACGGGCACACCATAAGCGTGGCGTCCGCAGAGGCGAAGGTCCCGTCGCTCGGGGACGTGAGCGCGTCCGGCACCGTTACGCTCGGGGGCTACATCGATCTTGATCTGAGCGCGGAAGGACTCTTCAGGTATCAGAAGGACGGCTTCTTCCCGGAGACGCTCTCGATGCTTGACGGATCGTCCTTTAAGCTCAGGACAAAAGGCGACATGTCCTCGCTCTCCTTCCACCTCACGGACCTCAAAGGCCCGGATATCTCGGGATCGCTCGGCTTCCGCATGGCGGCCATGTACCCGGGGTGGTACTTTTACGCGTTCGAGAGCTCCGGGATAAAGGGCAGGAACAAAGACGCCATAGGCAAACTCTCAGCCTACGCCTCGGTTGGGGAGAAGGAGTATGAGCTCATAATTCCCTCTGCCGCGGCAAATATCAGCGACACCTCCTCATACCTCCCGAAGGACATCTTCTACGCCCGGAGCCTCGCGCTTGACGCGGAGGGCTTCAGGCTCTGGAAGTCGCACTGGCTCAGGATGAGGCAGAAGTTCAGCATACAGGCAAAAAGCCTTACGGCAGGCGGCACGGCGCTTAAGGATCCGCTCCTACGCTCCATCGGCGCGCCTGTAGACATCAGCGTGCGGCTCACGGACGCCTCGGGGAAGCCCCTCCTTTCAAGCATCTCCACCTCGGGGAACCTCTCGCTCTCCGCAGCGCGGATGGAGGCGGGAGCCGCGGGGCTCAGCGCTGATAAGCTCTCCGCTGTCCTCTCCGGAACAGATCCGCTCCCTGTAAAAAGGCGCCCCGGCGCCCGGCCGCGTCCGAAGACTCCCAGCACGGGAGTGAGGTTTTTCGCCCACGGAGACTATGAGTTCACCGCCTCATCCCTCAGGGCCGGCACCGTGCAGCTCACCGGAATTAAGGTGAGGAACTCCTCGGACGGGAAGAAGCACACGCTGGACGCGTCGGTTAAGGGGAGCCCCTGGGTAACGGACTTCAGCTTCCAGGGGACCGGAGAGCTTGATCTCAGGAACCATAAGTTCACCGTTACGGGCGGCAGGACCGGCGCCTCCTACTCCGCGGGGCGCATAAGCGTCAGCAGCTTCGCCTGGAAGACCGACTTCGCCTCGGCTCCCGTGAGCGAGTGCGGCGGCGAGATCCTGATGGACGAGCTCACGAGGAACGCCTGGAGGCTCAACCGGAACATGGAGTTCACCGGGAGCAGCCGCGGGAATTTCACCTTCAGGTACCAGAAGGGTCAGGGGAGCCTTAAGGTGAGCGCCTCATCAGAGAACCTCGGGATGCTCTTCTCCGGGTTCCCGCTTTTCAGGGACTCGAAGGCGGAGATCGGGACCGAGCTCAGCTTCGCGGGCGGAAAGGCTCCCTCCGCGTCGCTCACCGCGAGGCTCTCCGACCGGAACGGGCTCCTCTTCAGCGCGGATCTCAGAAGCCAGAGGTTCGTGCCGGCGAGCTTCCTCTCCGACCCCTTCAGCGGGCACCTGGTGTTCAGGAACGTCAGGATCCTCGAGGGGATGGGCTGGCTTGACGGGTACCTCTCGGCGAGGGACGCCCGCCTTAAGGGGGATATCAGAGTTACGGGAACCCCGGAGAGCCCGGTGCTCTCCGGCACCATCGCGGCTGAGGGCGTAACACTTACCCCGAAGGAGAACATCGAGCGCATCGAGCGCGGCACGGTGAGCGGCACCTTCGGGAAGGACGGGCACAGCCTCAGCGCGAAGGCGTCATTCAGGATGAAGAGCCCCGGAGGCGGCGGCAATAAGGAGAGCAGCGGACATCTCTCCCTCGAGTGGGGGAAGCTCCTTCCCATGCGGGCGGAGAAGTTCACAAGGTTCGCGGAGCTCGTGAGCGGCAGCCTCTCCGCCGAGGTGAACGACGTCATGGTGAAGTACAAAGAGCCAGGAGTTACCGAGGGAAAGTACGCCTGGGAGGCCTCGGGGGAGCTTGATCCCATCAAGGTCATGGGAACGCTAAGGAACGGGACCTTCGACGTGGGCATCGACGTCCCGGTGAGGAGCGGAAAAATCACGGTTACGACCGCGGAGTTTGCCCAGTCCGGCGAGAAGGCCCCGGAGGGCGGCGCGGGGAAGAGCATAAGGGAGAGCCTCAGGGTAAAGATCCTCGTGCGGCTCCTCCACCCGGTGAGCGCGCAGGTTACGGACTCCATCCTCGCGAGCATGGTCGGTCAGGCCTCGCTCACCGGGAGCCTCAGGCTTCTCTGGACTGAGCGGGGGCTTACCTGCGAGCCCGGGGCGAGCGTCGCGGTGAAGGCCGGCATCGGGCTCTCCCCCGGGGACGTCGTGTGCGAGAAGAAGGAGAAGGGGCAGAATGAGCTGGCCTTTGACGGAAGCATCGTCGGGATCCCGGGGACTTTTGTGGTGGGGCTCGTCTCCTCAATCTACAACGTGATGTTCGGGCAGTGGGTCGACATGGCGACGGCGGCGCGCTGAGCCAGTTCAAAGGTACTGCAGAATTTTTCCCGGCTGTTCCGGAAAGCGGCCAATCGTAATAGAATAGCGGTGATAAAAGCGCGTGCCTGAAACGCCCGAATGCCCGGCGACAGGCATGTATGCCCCAGGAGCGTGCAGTTTTCCGGAAGATGCGCTCATGTCCCGGGGAAAGAGCCCGGGACAGACGGCCGCGCGGCGCATGCGTGAGGCCAAAAGAAGGCGCTCCCGGAGCGGCTTTGGGGCCTTTGGCGCGGAAATGAAAAAAAATTTACGGATTCCTCCCGGATTTTTTAAAATCCGGCAGGAGTTATGAATGCTGTCAGAATTTGGTTTAGATGGTTCAGAAAGCTGTCCTGCAGTTCCAAGCACAGTCTGAATTGAAAAGTCAGTATAGAAGAGGTTTATATGGAAACAGGTGAGAACAGGCCCTCTGTCCAGGCAGTCCCCGAGAGCGGGGGAGACTTCGCAGTGCTTCATCTGCCGGACGGCAGGGAGGCAAGGTTTCCGATAATTCACGGAACGGAGGGACAGCAGGTCATAGACGTGCGGTCACTCGGCAAGTTCGGCTACTACACCTACGATCCGGGCTACACCTCGACCGCCTCGTGCCTCTCCTCCATAGCCTATACCGACGTGTTCAACGGCGAGTTCCTCTACCGCGGCTACCCGGTCGGGAGGCTTGTCGAGAAGTGCAGCTTCATGGAGGTGAGCTACCTCCTCATCACCGGACAGCTCCCGACCTCAGACGAGCTCGAGGACTTCGAGAGCAGGGTGATGAAGCACAGCGCCGACCATGACCAGATGTACAACCTCTTCTCCGCCTACCGCCGCGACTCCGACCCGATGGCCATACTCTGCGGTGTGTGCGCCGCGATGGCCTCCTTCTACAACGCGGGCCCTAACCCGGAGGACCATGAGTCGAGGATGCTGACCGCGATAAGGCTTATCGCGAAGCTCCCCACCATTGCGGCGATGTCCTACAAGTACTACAAGGGGCAGCCCTTCATCGCGCCTGATGACTCGATGACCTACACCGGCAACTTCCTCAGGATGATGTTCGCGGTTCCCTGCGAGGAGTACAAGGTGAACCCCATCATCGAGCACGCCATCGACCGCTTCTTCATCCTCCTCGCGGAGCACGGGCAGAACGCCTCAACCTCCTGCGTGAGGTTCGCCGCAGCGACGGGCTCCAAGCCCTTCGCCTGCTTCGCCGCGGGCGTCGCCGCGCTCTGGGGCCCCTCGCAGGCAGGAGAGTCCGAGCTTGCACTGAAGATGCTCGAGGAGATCGGATCTCCCGCGAAGGTGCCGGAGTACGTGAAGCGCCACAAGGATCCGAATGATCCCTTCCGCCTGCGCGGCGTCGGCGGCCATATCTACCACTGCTACGATCCGAGGGCCGAGATCCTCCGCGAGCTCTGCCTCGAGGTCCTGTACTCGCTCGGCATGAGGCACAGTCCCATTATGGAGACCGCGCTGGAGCTTGACCGCGAGATCCTGAACGACAGCTGGTTCATGAAGCGCGAGGAGTACCCGACGGTGAACCTCTACGCCGGCATCTTCCTCCGCGCCGTCGGCATCCCGTTCCCGATGTTCCCGGTCATGTACGCCATCGCGAGATCCGCCGGCTGGGCGGCCAACTGGATGGAGTTCCTGGAGGACAGCGACAGGAGAATCGACCGCCCGAGGCAGCTTTACACCGGAAGCAGCCAGCGTTCGGTGAAGCCGATTTTCGACAGGTAGCCGCGTATTTTCTTTAAGGGCGCGTGAGCGCGCGTCCCGTTTCTGCTACAATCTCATAAAAGGCACCGCAAGACGGTGCCTCTGTTATATGGAGTTAGCAATGAGAAAATTCAGCGGGTTCCTTGCCCTTGCGGCAGCGGTGCTTTTTTCATTCGCCGCGGCTGCGGCCGAGGAGAACTTCGAGGACGGCTCATACACCAAGGTGAAGGGAACCTATGCCCACAATACCCTCACCGAGTACTTTTCCTTCTTCTGCGGCCACTGCGTAAGGTTCCAGCCGATGATGCACGACCTGGAGAAGGACTTCCCTGAGGTGAAGTTCTCGCGGGTCCATGTTGCGTTCCTGGGGGGCGACCTCGGCACCAAGATGCAGAGCCTCTACGCCTTCGCCGAGCAGAAGGGCATTGAGGACAAATTCACCGACCGGATGTTCGAGGAGGTGAAGAAGGCGCAGGCCGCAGGCGAGCACGGAAAGATTGATCCGCTTGAGGTCTTCGCCGATCTGGGCATCACCAAGGACGAGCTTGACGCCGGCATGGACAACCTCCTTACGAACTCCCGCGTCGTGCAGTTCGACAACATGGTGAAGGATCAGGGGATTGAGGGCACTCCTACCCTGGTCGTCGAGGGCATCTACCGCATCAACACCGATCACGTGAAGAGCTACGACTACCTCAAGGCCCTCATAAAGTATCTGCAGGCCAAGAAGGGCGCCTGATTAAGCCTTTTTCCTTGCTTATTGAGCGGACGATCTCAGTCCGCTCTCATTTTGTGCCTGATAATAGGGCACTGGGGCATGAGCCCCGCACTGCACACGCCGGATCTGTTCCGGCAGAACTTTCGGAGCCGGCGAGGCCGGTTTCCTTCGGGGAAATTCCATGTCTGACGGCAAATTAGAAAACAATGAAAAACTGCTCCGCGCTGCGGAGGAATGCATCATCTCGGCGCTCCGCGCAGGAGGCAGAGGCGAGAAAACCAAGTCGCTCCTTCAGGAGGCGGCAGCCTCTCTCGCGCTTGCCGTGCCGGGAACTGACAAAGACTCTGAGGAGACCCGCGCCCTGATGCGCGCCGCGCTCACCGCGCTTGAGGACTCCGCGCGCGTCATGGAGGCGGGCGATCAGCTCCTCTCCATCGACGGAAAGGTCAAGGTGCGGATTAAGGTTGCTGAGATCCTGAACAGGGACGGCACTGTCCTCGGAACATACCAGGACCGGACCTGCATCATCCTCTTCCCCTCTCCCCGCTTCGTGATGCCGGGAGACGAGTACCTCTGCATCGACTCCGGGACAGGCGAGCTCAAGGGGCTCCCCGTCCGGAGGTTCACCGCAGCCGCTCCCTCCCACCTTGAGGAGGCGAGGATTGTCGCGAGAATCACCACCACATCAGGCGACTTCTACGCGCGCCCCGAGCAGCCCTGCTACGCGGTGAACAGCGCGTTCCTTGTTCCACAGGATTCCGGTGCGGCTGACGGCAGCCTCGTTGTCGTAACCCTGAAGTCCAGGGTTCCCGAGAAGACCGGCAGCGTCTCGTTCTACCCCGGCACTGTCTCCGAGGTCATCGGCGACGCGAACAACACCAGCGCGCAGGTTACGAAGGCCATGATGGTCTACGGTCTCCCGCACGTCTTCCCGGAGGCAGTCGAGGATCAGATCCGCCGCTGGAGCGACGAGGTCCTCGAGAGCGACAAGAAGGGGCGCCGCGACATCCGTGAGATCCCCCTCGTAACCGTCGACGGCGAGGACTCCAGGGACTTCGACGACGCGGTCTGCGCCTCCCGCGAGGCGGACGGCAGCTACCGGCTCTATGTCGCGATTGCGGACGTCTCCCACTATGTGAGGATCGGGACACCGCTTGACCAGGAGGCCTATGAGCGCGGCAACTCGGTCTACTTCCCGGACACCGTCATCCCGATGCTTCCGGAGAAGCTCTCGAACGGGCTCTGCTCCCTCAACCCCAACGTTGACCGCCTCTGCATGTGCTGCGAGATGAAGGTCTCACGGAAGGGCATCATCAAGTCCTACGAGTTTTATCCCGCGGTCATGAGATCGCACGCCCGCCTCACCTACACCAAGGTCTTCGCCATGATTGAGGGCGATCAGGCCCTCCGCGAGGAGTATAAGGACGTCGTGCAGAGCATCGATGATCTCTACGAGCTCTACAAGGCGTTCACCGTGCAGAGAAAGGCGAGGGGCGCCATCTCCTTCGAGGGCGACGAGGTGAAGTTCATCTTCAACGCAGACCGCAAGATCGACGACATCGTGCCTGTCGAGCGCAACGACGCGCACAAGCTCATCGAGGAGTGCATGGTCGCGGCGAATGTCTGCGCGGCGCGCTTCATCGAGGACCGCCACGCGCAGAGCCTCTTCCGCGTCCACGCCGGGCCCTCCGGCGAGAAGCTCCAGCTGTTCCGCAATTTCCTCGCGCCCCTGGGGCTCACCCTCGGCGGAGACGAGAACCCGACTCCCTCGGATTACCAGAAGCTTGCCCAGGAGGCGGAGAAGAGGGCGGACAAGGACATCATCAGCGCGATGATGCTCCGCTCACTCTCGCAGGCCGTATACTCGCCTGACAACATCGGGCACTTCGGCCTTGCCCTGAAGCACTACTCGCACTTCACCTCGCCGATACGCCGCTATCCGGACCTGGTGCTGCACCGCGGCATCAAGTACCTCCTGAGCCATCCGCTCTCAGGGCAGAGGTGGGACGCGATGGGCGGCTACAGCTATCAGCACGAGCAGCTCGCCGGCATCGCCGAGCACTGCTCCGAGACCGAGAGGAGGGCAGACCAGGCCACGGGCGACGTCGCCTACTGGCTCAAGTGCTTCTTCCTTGAGTCGCACATGCAGGACACCTTCGAGGCGACCGTTACCAACGTCGCGAAGTTCGGCGTGTTCTCCTCAATCGACAAGTGGCACATCGACGGCATGACCCACGTGAGCCAGCTCGGCGGAGAGTTCTTCACCTTCGATCCTGACAGGCAGATCCTGGTGGGGAGAGTGAGCCGCTCGGTCTTCCAGCTTGGCGACCATGTAACGGTCAAGGTAACCGAGATCAACCCTGACGAGAAGAAGATCTCCTTCGAGATCATCGAGAACCATACCGACGTTGAGGAGCGCCGCCACCATCCTCTTAAGAAGAAGCCGGGCGACGCGAGGGGGCATGAGCGCTTCCAGGGGAGGCGCCTGGACGCTCCGGCGCCTTTCCATGAGGAGCCGCCGCAGGGCTCAGCTCCCTCTGAGGCCCCGCGCCAGGTTACCCCGGACTCGGTCGGCTCCGACGCGTTTGACGTAGGCGATCTCTCAATCTAGGAACATATGCAGACTACACTGATTTTTGGAATACACCCGGTGCTCGCGGCCCTCAGGAAAGCTCCTGAGAGCGTCCTCGAGGCCTGGGTCCTGGAGGGGCGCGAGGACAGCCGCATGTCGGAGGTCCTCTCGCTTCTCCGCGAGGCCGGGATCAAGCCGCAGAAGGCTCCCCGGAAGACGCTTGACCAGATGACTGACGGGGAGATCCACCAGGGCATCGTGATCAAGGCGCGTGAGCAGCCGGCGAAGAACGAGACCGATCTCGTGAACTTCATCCGCTCCCTTGACCATCCTCCCTTCATCATCATCCTTGATGACGTAACGGATCCGAGGAACCTCGGAGCCGCCTTCCGCGCGGCTGACGCGGCGGGCTGCGACTGCCTCGTGGCTCCCCGCGACAAGTCAGCGGGTCTCACGGGAGTTGTCAGGAAGACCGCCTGCGGCGCCGCCGAGAGCGTGCCGTTCTTCCAGGTCTCGAACCTCGCGCGCGCCCTTGACGCGCTGAAGAAGGAGAACGTCTGGGTGGTCGGAACTTCCGATCACGCCGAGAAGCTCATCTATGAGACCGACCTCACTGGCCCTCTGGCTCTCGTGATGGGCGCGGAGGGAAAGGGCCTCAGGCGCCTCACCATCGACAGCTGCGATCTACTCGTCAAGCTCCCCATGAAGGGCAGGGTCTCGAGCCTCAATGTCTCCGTCGCCGCCGGAATCTGCCTCTTCGAGGCGCTCCGTCAGCGCGACGGCCTCGGGAGGAGCGCTTCATCATCCGCATCATCATCGGCAGCGGCAGCAGCATCAGCTTCTGCTTGATTTCAGCATCCGGCAGGCGTATAATGCGCGCCTGTCGGTCATTTCAACCGTTCCTTGCCTTTACCCAGTGTTGACCGAGCTGCAGAGGCTGTATCCATAAGGGGCATTAAATGCGTCATTATGAAATTGTGTTCATGGTCCATCCGGATCAGAGCGAACAGGTTCCCGGAATGATCGAGCGCTACAAGGGCGTTATCGAGAAGGCCGGCGGTAAGATTGAGCGTCTTGAGGACTGGGGCCGCAGGCAGCTTGCCTATCCCATCGAGAAGCTCCGCAAGGCTCACTACGTTCTGATGAACGTTGAGTCCGAGCAGGCAGCCGTCGACGAGCTCGAGAACAGCTTCCGCTTCAACGATGCTGTCATCCGCAGCCTCATCATCCGCACCAAGTCCGCAATCACCGAGCCTTCTCCCATGGCCAAGGCACGCGATGAGCGCAGGGCTCACTCTGATTCCGCCGAGAATCGCGCTCCTGAGGCCGATTCCGAGCAGGAAACCAACTGATTTGGAGGATAGGACAAATGGCACACTTTTTCCGTCGTCACAAGTTCGCACGCATGTCTTCTGAGGTCAACTCCGAGATCGATTACAAGGATGTTGCCAACCTCAAGAATTACATCACTGAGTCCGGCAAGATCGTTCCGAGCCGCGTAACTGGCACTAGCGCAAAGTGCCAGCGCCAGCTCGCACGTGCCATCAAGCGTGCTCGCTACCTGGCTCTCATCGGCTACACTGATCTCCAGAACAGATAAGCCGCCTGAGGTCTAACTCTTTTAATTTTCGAGGAAAGGTAATGGAAGTTATTCTTCTTGACAAGATCGGCCACCTGGGCGGTCTTGGCGACAAAGTCAAGGTCAAGGGCGGTTTTGCCCGCAACTACCTCATCCCTGAGGGGAAGGCAGTCATGGCCACCAAGGAAAACATCAAGAAGTTCGATGAGCGCCGCGCCGAGTTCGAGGCCAAGGTTGCCCAGGAGCTCGCTGATGCTCAGGCCAGGGGCCAGAAGCTCGCTGAGCTCGCCAGCGTCGAGATTGCCTCCAAGGCCGGCGACGAGGGCAAGCTGTTCGGCTCTGTCGGCACCAGGGACATCGCTGATGCGCTCACCGCAGCAGGCGTTGCTGTTCACAAGAGCGAGATCCGTCTCAGCACCGGCGTATTCCGCGCTGTAGGCGAGTATCCTGTTGTCATCCAGCTTCATCCTGATGTCAAGGTTACCGTTACTGTCAACGTAGTACCTGAGAAGTAATCAGAGCTGTTCTGACAGAAATGAGAAGGCCGGAGGCGAAAGCTTCCGGTCTTTTTTTTTGCCCGGATTCTATGCCGGGAAGTGAATGGTGAATTGCGCGCAGGAAGGAGCGGATGTCTCCCTGGGCCTAAATGGGGGAGAGGAGGCCGGGTCCTGTCCATGGGGGCATGTTACAGAATCCGGCTCTCCTCTCCTTAAGGCGATCTTAATTATCATAGGTGCATAAATCAACACTTAATAATCCCAAAAATGTCATAGCGAGTCGTATTGCTGTTCAATTTTCAGGCAGAGATCACGAAATGGAGTTATGGCCTGTGAAAAACCCGCAAAGGCAGGAGCGTGAGTGAAGGAGAATCGGGCGGGGCAGGGCGGTGGACTTTCAGTCGGAAGTGCTCGGCATGTTCCTGAATGATAATCACAGCTTCATGTGTAGCGGCGCTGCAGAGAGGCTCTTATAGCTGATATATGGCGGGATATGAGGGCAGGGGAGAGGAGACCGTATCCTGCCAGTGTGGGGGCAGAGGCGGAGGCAGCCTCCTCTCGGTTTTTTCTTAATGATAATGGCAGAAATGCAGCCTGGCAAATTTTAGTGAAGCCTCAAATGACATAGCGGGTCATTTTGCGTTATTTTACATATATTTATGAAATTCTTTGTATCTTATGTGTTTGGTTTAGAATTTTATTACACTTATATTTCCCGTAAATGAAATTGAAGATATCGATCAGCAAAAAAATAACGGTTTTGATTAGAGTCCGGCTGTGTTAAACTCAGTTGGAATAAAACAAATTAGGCGCAAGGGATGGCTGTATCTAAATGTTTTTTTTAGATGCAGGCCGAATGAAGGCAGAGTGTGTAAAATGATTAAATATCCTGTCGGCATACAGAGTTTCGAGAAAATCCGCAAAGAGAATTATCTCTATATTGATAAGACCGGTTATATTTATGATCTCGTCAGAAATTATCAGTATGTATTTCTTTCACGTCCCAGGCGTTTTGGCAAGTCACTTCTGACAAGCACATTAGAGTGCTACTTTCGCGGGAAAAAGGACCTTTTCAGCGGATTGGCCATTGGCAGCCTGGAAACAGAATGGAATCAATATCCGGTACTTCATTTCTCACTTGATACCGCAGCACTCGGAACCTGTGAAGATACAGAAGATGAGATTGGGCTGCAGCTCTCGGAAATGGAACATGAATACGGCATGCCTGACGGCGGCCGAAATATAACGGTGCGCTTTCAGAAACTCGTTGTAGGTCTGTTTAATAAAACAGGCAGACAGGTGGTGGTGCTCATTGATGAATATGACGTGCCAGTACTCTCAGTACGTGATGATGAGCGAAGAGAGGATATGCGTGCTTTGATGAAGAGCTTTTATTCTCCAATCAAGAGACTGGATCGGTACTTGAGGTTCGTTTTTATAACTGGCATAACAAAGTTTTCCCAGCTGAGCATCTTTTCGCAGATCAACAACCTGGAAGCAATATCCATGGATCCTTCTTTTGCGACGATTTGCGGAATTACAGAGGCTGAGCTGGAGAAGCACTTCAGTGAAGGAATCTCTGCAATGGCAGAGAAGTTCAACATCACCAGCTCGGATATTTTGGACAGACTGAGAAAAAAGTATGACGGTTACCACTTCGCTCAGGGTTCTTCTGGAGTGTATAACCCGTTCAGTCTTCTTTCATCCATGAAAAAGTGCAGTTTCGCCAACTACTGGTTTGAAACAGGAACCCCGCATTTTTTGATAAGCCAGTTAAAAAAATTCCACACAGATATAACGCAGATTGACGGAAGTCAGGCAGATGCCAGGGAGTTTGACGCACCTACCGATGATATGCACAGCATATTGCCACTGCTTTATCAGAGCGGCTACCTGACCATCAAGGATTATGACAGAAGTTCTTTGATGTATACGCTTGGCTACCCGAATGAAGAGGTTAAATTAGGACTCACAGAGGTTTTGATCCCCTATTATGTCTGGTCTGACATCAATCAAAGCGACCATGCGTGCTGGGCAATAAGCAATGCTCTTATTTGTGATGATATCGACAAGGCATTGAAAGCTGCCCAGAAGTATTTCTCATCAATTCCGTATCAGGAAGGTACCCTGAGAGATGCGCCTTCTACGGAGGGGCACTTTACAGCTATGCTTTATGTTATGTTTTCCTTCCTGAATAAATTTGTTTATTCACAGGTGCGCGTTGCAAAGGGTCGGATGGATATACTTGTGATGACAAGCAAAACTGTCTTTGTAATGGAACTCAAGCTCAATGGCAGTGTCGATGAGGCTTTGAGGCAGATTGATGACAGAAGCTATTCTATTCCATGGCAGTCTGAGGGCAGGCGCGTTGTGAAGGTAGGAATCAATTTCAGTACAAAGGAACGCACAATAGAAAAGTGGAAATCAGCTGAAGCTTGACTGCACTGAATTGAATAATACAACCATTCATTCTTAAAGGCGGCAGATGGTTGCATTAATAAGTGTCATCAAGAGTTCTACGTGAAAACCCGCATGAGGGATAATATCTTTCGCTGACAGCGCACTTGTGGCGGTATTTCCTGCCGCTCAGAATCAGATTTCATGTACGCCGTTGCATATGCGCAGAAACCTTGTCGGCCTCTCGGTATAGCAGTCCTCAATGACACTGACAAGATCCGGATGCCTCTCCTCGAGCAGATCCTGGGAAAAGCGCCGGATTGAACGAGACTTCCATGTGCAGTACATGGTGCCGTCCCTGTCAGCTATCCCGGAGTAATGCCCCATAAAGCAGCCGAGCTTCTCAGCAATAGCCTGCCTGCATTCCTTTGCTTCCTTTTCGGACCTGACGGCCTCGGAGTAGGCAACCAGCAGCTCCCTGATCTCGTCGGTCGGAGCTACGAAGCTGTCGATTAGATCATCAGGCGGGAGATGCTTCAGTGTTTCAAAATCAGGTGCCTCAGTTTCTGACGAAGATGATGCAGAAGTGCCGCTCCCGCCGGTAAGCTCCTCTCTGCACTTATTGCTGCCGGACCACTGGCCAACATAGTAGGCAATCTCGCTCTCGCTCAGGTGGCAGGGCTTTGCGGCCAGATGAACCGCATCGCCTGGCGTCTGCCCGGCCCTGATCAGCTCGATGGCCTTCATGACCGCATCATTAAGGTTACGATCCTCAATTCTGTCCATGCCGTTTAACGTATCGTCCATGGCATCAAGCCTCCCTGCATCTGAAATCTCAAAACATGTCTTTAGGCACTTCGCTGGTATCGCCTTACACTCCTCCTGCATGGATCCTCGAAATGGAATGCTGACAGCAGAGGATTGGCAGGCTGCTTTCCCCCTGCCTAATTATAGAGCCGGGAGAATGCCGTCAGATTCGGATTTTGCTCAAAACGTTAGCCGGCTAAAACTTCTGACTTCTGAGCCAGATGCTCTCTTCAGACTTTCATGCTTATCCTGCATCTCAGATAAGCATGAAAGTAAGGAGCGCGGAGGAGCTGGCGGGGGAGCCTGCCAGGAATGATGGGTAGGGCATGAATGAGTTATGTACGCAAGGACGTTTTAGGAGAAGCAGGGCAGGGCAGGGCGGTGCAGTGCGGAATAGGCAATAGGTACATCACGGTCAGCTCGGAGTGTGGATGGTGGACTGCGGCAGCTCGGCGGAAATATTGGGATGAACCAGGGAAAGCTGCCGGTACAGGCATGTTTTCGGAGATTAAGCGGAAGATAGCTGCGGGAGAATTGCGTAAAGCAAAAAAGGCTATGGAGTACAGATAAAAAATCTGCATGGCATGATTTTGCGGCAGTGCATTGATTTGACGGGGATAAACCGAAAAAAGAAGAAATTTTAATAATGACACTTAATATCATATAAAGAAAACTTACAAAAAAGTTACTGTTCACAGCCGACCTGTGCGATAGCTCCAGGGTTACTGTTCAGCCATTTTAAGACGGCACAGATGCAAGTAAAAATTCATGGCAATGCCTCGTTATGACATATTTGCCGTCATTAAAATTT
>JAEEGJ010004510.1_pt1 | contig 46862 bp, 47 predicted proteins | sample 8958761 | NCBI WGS metagenome assembly JAEEGJ01 (sample SAMN16246546, study PRJNA631951) | gut metagenome | biome: gut microbiome; feature: rumen; material: RS-attached | host: Bos | place: Iran: Karaj | collected 2018-10
TATGTCTAAGCCGGTATCCTATTGAGCGCTAGTGAAGAGAACCGTCACCATTGTCACCTTTTGACACATTTTACTATCTTTGCAGTGTTATGAAAAAAGAACCTTGTTTGCGCTTGGATGAGATCGCCAGTGCCCTCTCCCAAGCCGACGCGGCCAGAATGGCCCCAGAATTGTCCCCAGCGGACAGAGTGATAATGGAACAGGCGTGCGTAACCCTCCGCGAAGCCGAGCGCACCGCCATAGTAAACGTTGAAACCGGTCTGGTAGAGCGCTTCACCCAAAACGCCAACAGCGTAAACCTGCAGGCCAAAAACATCCGCGCCCTAGTGACCAAAATCAACAAAATCCCCAAATCCCTGGACATCACCGAAACCGTGATCAAGGAATGCGTCAAAGTGCTCAAAGCCATCGCCATGTGGTGCACCATGCTCATCCTCCTACTCTACATGTCCAGCTGCGCCTCCATGACCAATGCCCAGCTAAAACGAGTCAACTCCCTAGCCATAGTGTCCGATTCCTCCATAACCGGTCCGGGCAGTGTCCTAAAAATCTTAGATGAAGTAAGGTTAGAACGAGGCCTAATCTACGCCGCCTCCCTACAAGGGGCCGATACCCGCCTCCAAGAACTAAACGGCCTGGCCGATGCCCAATCCCAGCAAACCCGCCTGGCCGATAAATCCGACGTCTGCATCAACATCCTTGAAAGCTACATCCGCGCCCTAAAATCCGTCACCAGCGAGACCCGCTGGAAACAAAACGGAACCGAGCTAAGAGGAATAGGTCGAAACATGGACTCCCTAGCCATAGCCTACAACAAACTAGACTGGGGAACCCTCTACGAGCCCGGAATAGCCAAACAAATAGGAAAAACCACCGGCTACCTGGCCGAACAATACGGCAAACGCCGCCAACGCCACATAGTAAAAGGAATCCTAGAGCACGGTGATACCCTGGTTGACGCCTGCGTAAAATCCCTCGTGGCAGAGCTCAAGTCCGATGACTTCAAAGGACTCATAGCCAACGAGCGAACCGGCCTGGAGAACAACTACAGAGCATATCTGAACGCAGCAGCCTTAAATAACACACCGCCCCAGCCCGCCTTCGACCGAATCTACATAGAAAGCCGCCAAAAGATCGACCAAGCCGAGACCCTCCGCCGCCGCTGCATCACAATGCTCCAATCCTTCAGCCGAGCCCACTCCGCCCTCCTCAAAGAAATGGACAACCGCGCCACCTACAGCGAGTTTTTGGACGAGCTCTACGAACTCAACAAACAGATTACTGCACTTAGACGATATTAATTTTCGTATCTTTGCGTCATTAAAAGAATCTGAGTTATGAGAGAGGTGAAAGCATTTATCGAACGAACTGATGACAGAACCTATAGCGTATATATGGATGCCGATGATATGAGCTATCTGATCACAGGCACAGGCAAGAATGCTGAAGAAGCCATCAATACCTTCAAAACGAACTATGACGACATGAAGCGTTATTATGCCGAGAAGGGTAAGAAATTTGAAGAAGTTGAGTTTGTTTATCAATACGATATGGCTTCATTCCTCTCCTACTACTGCAAAGCATTCAGTTTAGCAGGACTCTCTAGGATAACCGGAGTGAATCAAGGTCAGTTAAGCCATTATGTTACTGGCCACCGCACTCCCTCCGAGAAAACCAAACGAAAAATCCAGAACTCCATTCAATCGTTTGCAAAAGAATTGAGTCTTGTTCATTTTCTATAGGCCATACCACACAACAAAAAACGCTGAGGCTGCAATTGCAACTTCAGCGTTTTTTACCCATTTGGGATTACAGCCACAATGTCATATAATTCATGAGCATCATTTAACTACGTCGCTAAAACAAGTTGCCAAAATATCGTCCAAATTCAAATGATTGATATCAAAAGATTTACCCCCACAATCCGAATCAGCCTTTTTTAATATGACAGCATATTGTTCTGCGTCAACCTCGCTATCCTCACTCTTTACAACAGTGTGTCTTTCGCCATAGATATCAGTATATACCATAGTAAAATAATGCATTTTCTTTACTGATACCGATATTCCCGGATGGTTTTCGCTATATTTTAAAGCCTCCATATAAAAATTAAAGAAAAGCTCATTATTATTACCCGAATAAGCAGAATACTTTATTTTACCATCCAAATTACCAGTTGTAATACCGGCGCCGAAATAATTATTCAACGGGCAGAGTTTGATTAGCGCTTCACCACGGTTATAATCATAATATGTAACCTCTAAAATGGTTTTATAATGCACATCTGTTTGACTTCTAGTCTTAGGCCCCTCATTCGTCACGACATACTCCTGATTATCATACAACTGCTTTTCTTGCGAATAGTTTAGGTCAATGTGAACCGCATAAAGAGGCTGACTACGCTGTAATTCCGCCTTCTCTTGACGATTCATTACTGTAACAGTAACCATACCTACTACAATAGACCCGATAGATGCAATAAACGTTGCCAAGGCCGTCACTTTATCAAAACGTTTGTCATCTTTCTTTCTCGCAACTAACACTATTAGTGCGATAATTCCAGTTGTCAGAGTGGCAATAAGAACGGATAGTAAAAAAGTAAATGAATTCATATTTCAAACATTTTTGATTATCGTTTTAAAGATACGATGTAACTTCTTTCGCAAAGTATTACTTATTCTCCAAACCCGCAACAATTGTTGAAAACTTTACGATGTATCTCCTTAGAACCACCCCACTACTAATCCGTCAACTTGCCACCATCAAAAAACAATACAAACTCAAGTATAAACTAGGACAAATGAGTCACAAAATGAATAGCTGAAGTGTCGAAACAACTTTGCAAAAAAAAGTCGATAATATATTTGCTTATTACAAACCTATTAGACTTATACCTGAGTACGCTTATGTCTATATACAAATCCGGTTCGCTTTTAGTCACGGGGCACAAAAAAAGCGGCGAACACCAGAAATTACTTCTTGCGTTCGCCGCTCTTTGTATATGTATATACAGACCTTCCGCGACGAACTTGCGTTCGCCACGGTGGCCCTTTATTTACCAGTAAGTAACTAACATTCTTGTTCTTAACTTCATGCTTTTAAAATGTTGTATCTGCACAATTGCGGGTGCAAATTTACAAAATTTCCGGCACCTGGCCAAAAATTCCTCTACCTAAAGTATTATCACCGCACTATTCTTGACAATGGAAATATGCCCTGAGCCTCTCCATGGTCACATATCTGGCGCCAGTACCAGTATATATCTTGGTGAATTCCTCCCAATTCTTCACAAGATATCTCTTCAACTGTTGGGCTTCTTTTTTTGTCTGGGTCTGTAATAGAACTACACAATCTGATAGTATTGCCTCCCTGCCATCATAAACAACGAGCTTTTCCACGTTCGGATTACAAACTCTTGGTATAAGAACTCCATTTCCTCTCACAGATTCTTTAAGTCCTCGTTTCGTGTACCTAACATCAACTAATTCACCATTTCTCATGTTGGTTGTATGGATGTATGGCAATCGGTTCTTTCCGGCCTTAACCTTCTTCATCTCATACACACCCAAGCGGCCACGACTAATACCATGCAACTTAATTTCAGACCCCGCAGTTGTCGCTGTCTTCTGCTCTTCTACTTTAGGGCAAGGCTTTCTACCAAGGTAAACCAGCACAATATTTGGCGTGCATTTATGCTTAAAGTTAGCCTTTTGCACCTCCCCCAATACGCAGGCATGATAATTCTCTTGCAAATACTGCCAGCACCTTCTGTCCTTCTGAGAATAAACACAGCCTACCGGTAGAATTGCATAAATCCCGCCTTTGTCTGACAGATATGGCAAAGCACCTACAAGAAAACTCATTGCTGTACTCACATGGTATTCATCCTCACCTATCATCACCTTTTCTATGCGGCTTCCCCTACAAGTAAAAGGCGGATTTAAGACAATCAGGTCAAACGTCGCCCCTTTCAGGAACGGAATCTTTGCTAGAGCCTCTTTATCCCTAAAATCGCATTGTCCCAAATGCCATAAAGGTTGACGAGCTGCAAGGCTGTCAACCACTTCGTCCGAGATGTCAATCCCGAAGCATTCAATGTCTTTATATCTTTGTTCTGCTGCTTTCAGTAGTCCCCCGTCGCCCACACAGAAGTCAGCAGCCGTCTTTGGTTTGCCAACAGCAAATTTCAGCAACCTTGTTGCCAATCCATCGGGGGTATAGAACGCGTCTGGTCCTGGCATCTTAAGAGTTAAATAGTTTTGTTACATCACATATCGACACCCTGCCCACACCATTCGTTCTATGAAGTGTACGCTTGGGGTTATCATAAAGTATCTCCACCTCATTGGGATGCTTGATGGCATAAACAATGGCACCTATGGCATGAGGTTTTGTACCAATTGGAGCAACAACCATCCGGCTTTGATGGTTCTTATGGTATATATTATTCAGTTTGAAATAAATATCCACAATAGAATTGGCTTCTGCATATTCTATTCTATTCCAGCATCGACGGAGCGACAGTACATTCCTATTACCCCAGAGCGAAACATAAGGATAGTTCATTTTGTATCCAGGAACGCCTACAATAGGTCTAATTTTCTTGTCGAGCGGATTTTGATCACTCACAAGATAGGCGAACCGACCGCCTTCAAAACCAAGTAATGAAACAAACACAGGAGGATTGTCTTCATCGTAGGGAATAAGATTCACAAAACAAGGTAGCGGCCTTACTCCCTCCACCATTTCAGACAAGTCTTTGTTTAATCCTTCTTTCTGAAACTCCTTTACAATATAGTCACTGGGTTCCGCATACACAACCCTGGCTTCTATCTTCTCCTCAAGTAAGACCTTTAGGATTGGGGCGGCCACACGGCAGCTCATGCCGGTCACGTCAAGGTAAACACAACTAGGATTCTTTTGTCTGATTATAGTCAATATCATCAAGGCTCTGTGCAGGTTCAGCGTGTCAGTTGGGACACCATCTTCAATCAGCTCTACCATATCATCAGCACCTTCCACTATCCCAATGAACTTAACAGAAGGATTGTTTGCCCTCAACTCATTAGAGCAATAAACACTTCTGTCTTCCATGTCTTGTTCATAGAAGAACAGGGAATTCTCTTGCAGTTTATGGCATTTAATGTCACAAAACTCCGTGTAAAGATAGTCTTTATTGATCATTGCCATGAATCAAACAGTGAAGGTTGTAAGGAAACAATATCCTCTCCATCAATAAATATCTTCTTGCGCCGCAATATGGCATCTACGGTGGGTTCAGGACATTCTATGCAACCGCGAATCTCTTCATCTGTCAGAGATAGCTTTCTTTTCCGCCTGTAACTGAACTGGAAATAAGGCGCAAATATTGGATGCAGCGAATATTGGTAGGTTTTAATCTCTTTTCCCGACATCTTGTTGGTTGACATACGTATCAGCGCCAGATTCATCACAGAAGCATTAATAATTTCCTCTGTTTGAGGCTTCAGTTCTCCATCTATGTCAAACTGAACCAACTCGGGCGCAAGCTTCCCGCGATAAGCGGCAATTTTGGCAAAGAGTGATCCCAGAGCCTGAACAAGTTTTGTTATCTGAACGCCCTTGTTCCAGGTTCCTTCCAGTTCAGCCAAATTCTTCCAACCCACATCCCGCGCCGCATCGGTCTGTTTATCAAATGGAATAGGCTCCGTGATATCTCCATCCTCCTGCAAGAAGTTGTAGTACGCCTTGTACACCAACTCCATCAGATAACGGATGTTTCCGTTAGCCAACTTCACGTATGTATTCCAACCGGCATAATACTTCTGAATGCCACCAGCTCCTCTACCTCGTCTTATTTTGAACAACAAGCCATACTTGTAATTGTTATACCTTTCATCCCACTTTTTCGTTCTTTCATCATAGTCCTTAACAATGGCTTTTATCGGTTTCTTGTGTATGTCTGCCCAGTATGCCAAAAAGAACTTATACAGCGGATGAAGGTCATATTCTTTGCCTTGTTCCCGCTCAAAGGCCACAAATTTCGTATAATAATCGCTAGTAGTCACCTTAAGCAGCTCACTTTCGTCCTCAATGCTTAAACTGGGCAACGCCTCTTCAATGCTGTAATTCCGAGCTTCGTCCTCACCTTCAAACAACTCACTTATTCGGCGGTCGCAAACTTCTTTGGCAAACTTGGCGAATTTGTTTTTCTTGTCTTCACTCGAGAACTCTTTAGAAATATTAATGAGCGAATAATCAGCAGGGTCATTCAGTAATTCATCCTTGTTCAGTGTGTACTTCACTCGCCAGCCCATTTCCCTTACGCCAATCTTGAAGGTATATGTTTCAGGCACATGTTTTAAGAGAGTATTGACTGCTTGTTGTTGGCTATTCAGAAGGTTCTCGTACTCATCAATCAACAAGTAGAACATCTTTCCTTTCAGTTGTCTGAGATTTAATGCCTGTTCCACGAACAATTTGATGGGGTCGCCTAACATGGAGAGCTGCGGAAGAGCCTTGTCTCCAATATTATTAACATCGCTTTGAAACTCATACATGGCGCATTCAAGTTCTTTACATAGAGTCTCAAACGAATCTACCTCCTTATTAATGTGCAGTGAAGTCGCTATCAGCCTACATGCATGTGAAGACAACACTTCATCGTAGTTATCTTTTTCCTGATGCCATTGCAGGTATTTGCTAATCTCCCAACAGAACAACAAGTTGAAGTAGTGGGCAAAAAGCAATGACCAATCAGCATCATCTATTCCTCTACCTTGAAATGCATGAACATGGTTAGTATTCACCCTGTAATACAGGCCTATAAATTCATTCTGGTCAAACTTTTCTAAGTCCTTGTTTAGTATGGCGTATTGACCTTGGTATGACAGGCCTCTCAACACGGAAGTCTTTCCTGTTCCGCGTCCTCCTTGTAGAATGCAAGGCCTATTGTCTTTAAATGTTCCAAAATAGGCAGGAGCGGCAAAAAAATCAAATATTTTGCCTCTCAACCATTCTGCCTTATAGCTGCCAAACAATTCGTCCAGCTTGGCCAGTTTTTCACTCGATTCCATACCTATCCACGCTTTAGATGTTTCACTTTCAAGGGCACCCAGTTTTCTGCCTCTTTAAAGAAGAATCCTGGGCAAGCATCAGGAATGCCGTTCGAAAAACCAAGAGCAAGTCCCTGCCCGTTAAAGCCTCTCACACTGCACACGCTATTGTCATCCGGGATACCGATTGACAAGCTCTTTTCTTTTATGAGAGCCACCCCGTCTTTAATCAATCCCGCATCACCTCCCCAACAGAGGCAATTTGGAAGAAATAGATTCCACTCCGTCCCTAATTCGTATGCGTATTCAAGACCTAACCCGTCACACAATCCTGTAATCTTGTACTTCCCTCTTTCGTTTACAATTAGTGGCACATAAATAATCCTATGGCCTTTTTCCGCAACCAATTGCCTCAATGGTTTCTTAAAGTCCTCAAACAATTGTCTGTTCCAGGCGTTCTCACATTGACTGCCAGACCCCACAAAATCATCCGTCAGAATCACATTCTGTGCTTCAGTCGCATCGTCAAGGAACCTCAATAAATGCCCAAAAGTCATTAACCTTTCTTGTGGCACGCCTAGCACTTCTCGCACTTTGCGGGTGTATATATAGCCACTGTCAGAGGCGTTTGGATCTTCACCGGGAATAAAGCTATACCAACAATTGTTGCTGAAGCTTTCATTGCACCAGGTGCTATCAAATTTCTTAAAGAAATACCCAGCCCGCCCAACTACGGTACTGAACATCTGGTCTATGATATCATCCGGGAAATACACAAAGAAATCCAGTATCTTCTGGGCTATCTTCTGCTCATCCTGACTAAAATTCTCCAACCATCCTTCGTAGTCAAAGTCTGAATTCTTTGGCCACATTCGGATATCTTGGAAGAACTTGAATTTCAGCAACAAGTCTTGTGTCATATCTTCTTCACTTTAATTCCTGCAAGTTTAACCAATTTTTTCGTGATTACCCTCACATACGCATCTGCGGCTTTTTCTCTTTCTTTATCGGCCGCAGGCTTTGTCATACCTTGCAGCACTTCCATCAGCCTGTCTCGCGTCTTCGCCAGCACATCAACTACGTCAATCACAAGTGGAGGCAGAACGGTGTTAATTTTTGCTCCACTTGCATAGAATTTGTTTCTTGACCCTGAACTTACAAGTACGCCTGAAGGCTCAACATCCGGCATGGAAATAAATGGCTCCACAGGCTCCCCGTCAATACTGGGATAGTAGATGGCACATCTGTAGTCCCATGAACCGCAATGGATAAACTCATCCCTGAAACTGCAAATGGTACGTATGCACGCGGGTTCATCATACAAAAGCCCTGACTCTTTCAACTCCTCAAAGCCGTAGTTCTTCTTTGCGTATAGTATGCCGTCAGCCCTGCTTTTTAGTCTTTTGTAGGTAACGAAACCATTGGGGTCATATTTGGCGCACTCATACACCACCTTTGTAAACAGGTCAAAAGCAGATGCCAACGAAACAAACACATTATTGATGCTGGTATGTATACTGTCTGTTCTTGGATTAATTACTCTGTTAGCATTGGTATAGTCCATATCCTTATACAGACAATACGCTGGTATTTCCTTAAATATGTCCTCCAAATATGGTATCAAGGCACATACCCTGTCTTGAAAAGCTGCAAGAATGTTCTGAACGTCAAACCAATGTAGTATTCTGTTTGATAGTGGATCGTTATAGGCCTGCCTCAAACTATCATAATACACCCTGTCACAAGGACTTTCGGGTGAACGGCCCGCGTCTGCCATCCACAATGGGAGGTTGGACTGTAGTCTTTGGTAATCAACATCTTGGAAGAAATAATCCTCTATCACGTCATAGAGGGGCACCGTATACTCCGACAAATTCTCTATCTTGTCGTACATAACACGGAGCATTTCAGCCGCAGAATCTTTAGCCAGTTTTATTTCTTCTTCGGATTTCACTTTAGATTTTCTTTTGAAAAGCCGTTTTAAAATGTTCTTGCACATATTTATGAAACGCACGGTTCTCTTTTGGATACCATCCCCGCTTCAGGCACAAATGCCTAAACGACCATTAGAACCTTCTAATTATTCTCGCCAGGATGCGAAGGAAATTGATGACCCTATATGGAGGCAAGTTTCTCATGCTCCCAAACCCGGGCGACTCATATACTGCTAAAATTGCAGGAAACAATGATCTAATCCCATTCCATTGGGATGTGCTGAGACTCCTAACACCAAGGCCGGGAACTCTTCATATACTTGCAATTTAATACTCTCTGTCCCGCGTGAATCATTAACCAAGTTTTGATTCACTTTGTACACGGCGGCATGTACTGTCCCAACAAGTACATATCCCAATAGCATTGTATTCTCAGGATAGTATCCGCTAAGCAAATGATCTATACCTGTAGAGATATATCTTTTTGCGTAGCGCGTCGAAGAGACATAACTCAAATGATTTGTCTTTTGGAAATCGTTGGCATATAGATTTTTGGCCTCCATGTAATAGCAGACCCTTGATGGAGTCTCCTTTCCTGTGTCGAAACCACCAACTTTGATATCAATTCTTGGCGCATCATCTACCTTGGACGGCATCATCGATAAGTCTGTTGGCAATTGTCTTACTTCCACCTCTGCCGTAATGAGCATTCTGACAGTAACGTCATTTTTATTAATGCTCTCTTTCAAAGCCTCAGAGATAGCATTTTCAGTCCAGTCCTTATCTACGGAACAGGTTGTTCTAACCTCGGAATACGCCATCTCCAGCAGATGAAGGCATACCATCTTGAAGGAAAGGCCAGCATCTGAAATAAAACCGCCACTCAACCCTATATTACCCATTCTGTGCCTCCTTCATCGAAAGTATATCTGAGAAAATGGATGCGCCGTCCTCTAAAGCCTGCATCTCCGTCCAATAACGGCGCTGGTTGGGTTTAATCAAGACTATGCTATCATCATTATACTCTCGCAAGATTCGCTGAATAATAAGACCATCACTCGGTTTGGAGACAAGGGCACGATATAGTTTCCTCATCAGCTCCCGCCCTTCCTGACTATCCATCTGTTTCAAAGCCTTCTCATCCTTTCCAAATCTCACAATCACCATGTTGAGCGGAGTTTGGGCATCTGGCATCAACACCTCTGGCGATACCCGTGTTACTGAATACTGGTAATAGCCATTGATTGACTCACATAAACTTCTAGCGTATGCTGTGAAGTACTGATTGTTAGCCGGTCTCATGGTCTCCGCCTTCTCCTTTAGTGCAAACAACTTCAAGGAATTGTCATACACATCTTCAAGCACCCTTACCTCTAATGTCGTCAGACCAAAAACGGAATAGAAAAGTTTATCAATCCTGCCAACTTCCTCTCCAATTCCACTTTGCAACAATTTCGCCTGTTTTCCACAAATACGCTTATACAGGGTTACCAATGCCCGTTTTTGTTCCGCAGTAATCGTATCAAATGGAGTAGGCAGTTTCAACGCCTCATCCTCCAATAAAAGACGCTCGCGTTCAATTCCCCATGTTGAAGATGTAAGGAAAAGCAATGCATTAGCCATCTTGGAATTCAAATAGCAAGCAAGCACTATCTTGTCTTCATCTTTCATTCCGTTAAAGACAAATGCGCTGGTGGTCGTTATCGCATTCCCGCCAAAAATACCGGCAATCACACCGTCGTTGTCGGGGCACTCCTTCATCACAACATACGGAGCATCAAAGATTCCGGGTTTGTTATTGCGATAGGCTTTCCTTTTACGATTAGGCTGCGTGGCATCCTTTGATATAGAGTACCTTCCAAAATTCAAGCTCAGGATGGCATCCGGAACAAAGTCGGGTCTTTCGCTATCAGCATTGCAACCTCTTCCGAACATCCAACCTTTTTCATTGAAAGTATCCCGCAACGTGTGTACAGTATCCAGTTTCTTTACCACACGATGAGCCATCATATTGCCCCATGCTCCAATCTTCCAAATACGGGCATCATTATCTTCACAAAGCACACGAGGCAAATACTTCACATCACAACTGTCAAGAACAATATCATATAACAAACTGGATTTTACATACGTTCTCGGAGCCCAATAGGTAATGCTCTGCGAAGGCTGTACTGGTCTGATTGCTCTATAGAAAAGCACAGCCACTGGTGTACTGGCAGATGAGAACAAGCTGCCGCCAAAATTGGATGGTGCATTTCTGAAAATCGAAAAATTATAGATTTTCTCAATGTATGCCTCATTCAACAGCCAGCGGCGGAATGTAGCGTATGTGCCATTGCTGTTGGTCAGTATCTTCATATTGACCACCAAGGCAACTTCACCATTCGGGCAAACTGTGGTCACCTTGTGGATGAATGGCAGCGACATCTCCGTAGCGAATCCTTGTCTGCGACAATAATCCTTAATTGATTGCTGATCGTGTCGAGTACCGTATGGAGGGTTGCCAACCACCAAATCCATTTCAGGCAACATCGCCGTCAAATCTGCCGCAATCGAATCTGCACACCACAGATTTCCTTTCACGTCACCTTCCGTATCATCACTGTGTATCAAGCACGGCAACTTATAAGCATCGTCTGCCCAAAGCGTCCTGGGATCCAACTCATTTATTAGTGTCAGATACAGACTGAAAGCCGCAACCGACAATGCCGTGGCATCTATGTCAATTCCGTAGATACTGTTGCAGAGGATAGACTGCAGCGTCTGGAAATCAATAGAATCCGTATGGTGGGCATTCTTCCAATTCCTTATTAATCGCTTATAACTCTCCACCAAGAATATTCCCGAACCGCAGGAAGGATCAAGCACTCTCGAATCCCACTTTGTCGAATCCGCAGGTAACTTCTCCGACAAAATCAGATCAACAAGGTTGGTTGGCGTGTAATACTGTCCTTTAGCGGCCTTTGATGAGCCTAAGAAATGCTCATATATCTCACTAAGCAACTCAATCTTGATGATGTCGAAGCGGAACAGCCGCCAGTCGCCATACATCTTAGGATTATCCGACAAGTCTCCATCCAGGAAGCACTTCCGCACAATCTCCAAATGCTTAGCCGTCACAGCCTCCTTCTCTCCTTTTTGCAGGTGTGTAATATCACCGTTGAAGCGTTTGTTCAACACTTCAAATAGCTTATAAGTGGCATCTTTGTCCTTAAGCAGTTCAAAATAGGTTGTGCAACCGGGAACAATAGCTTCGTAAACTCCTGCCTTAGCTGTCGCGCCCTTGTCCTCAAGGAAGAGAACAAACAGAGACCTGATTAAAAGAGCATGGATGTATTCTTCTTTCAGTCCGTCCTTCAGCAATGCAACTTTCGTCCGGTCAAGGCTGTCAACCAGGTAAGCATCTACGCGCTTTGATATATCAATCTTGACTCTATCTCTTCCTGCTTGCCACAATGCGCCAGTATCTAAGGCCTCTCTGGAGAACAACGATGCAAATACACCAAATTCAGAATCCTCAATAGAGGTCCGCATTATTTGTGCATCCTCGAGTTCTTTATTACGGGCTGTATCATTGGTAACGTATGTGGGCTTCGTGTAGCAATTATATACCCTTACTTCAAAATCAGAGTAGGCAATCAGTAGCAGAACTTTCCTATAGTTCCATGCTTGATGCAACACCTCTGAAATCCTAATAGCATATTCTTGGTCAAATGTCTGGGTCTTGAAAAACAGTGCTGCCGGGTGCCCAGCAATGAAATAGCATTCGTCAACACCCAAACTTTTCAAATCCCTATAGTTTGGGTACAGACGTTCCACTTCAGGTATAGGCAGCAATACGCCCTCATACCCAAGGTGCTTTATTATCTCACTATTTCCATTCATATCTTAAAGTTGGCTTTCAGCCAATTTAAATTATCTCTTCTGCAAAATTAACGTTTCTTGCTGTATTTTATTGCATTCCTTTGGAATAATTATTCTTATTTAAGAAAAAACCCCACAAGAGCGCATCAACTTCTGAAACCTTCTGGTTGTCTCTGGTTCCAATTAATAATAGATCTTGTAATAATCTCCATCATTTCATTGCCAGCTGGCAGGTCACTTTGTGATATTTCATTTCCAGTTGCAATATAGTTTGATTTAGCATGAACAATACTATTTCTTGTTGCATATAGAATCATTGCTATCTGTTTCTGTAATCCTCTAATCTGCTCGTCCGAAACGTCTGCGTCAATTATTGAATCTTTTTGTATATTCAAATTATGCTTTATAGACTTTCTTTGCTTTTCTGGCAACAACCCAAACAATGGTATCACATCCACACAATTTTCAATTACTGCAATAGCAAGCGAATCATCTCTCATATCTGTATCGTACTTTTTTGCTATCACTAAGATTGAATCCAAATATTTGGCATCACGTTCCACAGAAGGGAGTAAGTCCAGTCGTCTATTTAAACGGTCATATGCAACGGATTTAGCAACCAATGGAGACACGTACTCAAGTATTTTGTAATACTGCATGAACTGTATTTCTGGATCACCAACTCCTTTCGCCTGTCTGAACATTCTTAATAGCGGGCTATATGATGGGAGCCGGTCAATACCAATAACGTTGGTTTCCTCCTCTTCCTCCTCGTCTTTTTCCTCATCTTCATTGTAATACTCATCCATGCGATCATATAACTCACTTATATCAGGGCCTTCCCATGGGTAGATTTCTACCCCGAATTTGTCAGTAAGATAAAAACAAATTCTTTCTACAAGTTCATTTATTGTTTTGTCATCTAAATCCCTTGACGGTCTAATCTCTATAGCAGTATAAGGCTCGCATGCACCTAATCCAAAATCTTCTTCATATTTTCCTTCTTTGGCATTCATCAGGCCTACCAAAAAGGGGCTTTTTACAATACTTACATCTATTCCTTCACCCTTAAAGGCAACCGTCTGCAACTTATCATCAAAATTAGCATATCCCATGCGACCTGATGATATAACAGCCTGGATGATATGGTCAGTCCTGACTATCGAATCACCTTCTCTTCTTAATGACTCTATTTCTGTCATGTATGAAATAAAATCTTCAATTGAAATATAATAATGCTCTTGATCATCTGGAAAAGAGAAACAGATGTCATCTATTTCTATCTCATCAGGAAGTTTATCATAATCCTCCTCATACAGGATTTCACTATCTCCTGATAAATCAATAAATTTCTCGGAAAGATAATCTATCCACCCTCGTATTTTTTTTAGGAATTCCTTGTTAAGAGTCATATCACACATTATTATTGAAAAAACTCTCTAATGTACTTTAAGCATACTGGTTCACACGTCTATACTTCTCTCCAAGTGCCATCAGCTTTTGGAAGAGCTCCACACGTTCATGCTTTAACAATCCAGCGTTGAGTTGTTTTTGGGTATGTCGGAGCCAGTTCCATGCGTTTCTTTCTTCGGGGTTATATTTTGAAGGTCTTCGTTTATTGGTCATAATAAACTCCGTCACTTCTTTATATCTCGCCAACCAGCGTTCATCTTGAGTCATATCGGAATCTTGTTCTAATTCCACTTTCTCCCCAAGCCCTCTAATTCTTTTACAAGAATATCTCCATCTGATGTGTGCCAATAATGTTCAAACGAACCTGAATTGTATAGACGATACTTCTTCCTGTAGTTTTCCAACGCAGATCTATATTGGCTCATCGTTAAAACCACGTCGCTATTTGAAGGTAACATCTCCTCATCAAGGATATCCATATACGTTGCTGTAGGCTCGTTGGCAAGGATCTCCTTAATGTCTTTCAATATACGATTTAGGCTCTTCACCTTCCTCTCATTAAGTGCCGCATCTGGATTCTTCTTTGAGAAATCCTTCATTTCAACGTATGCTGACTCTAAAAAGTCATAAAGCATGATGTATTTCATCACATCTGCCATTGAGGGCAACTTTTCCCCCATCAATGATTTCTTTGCCATATTCATTAACCTTCAATATTCCACTTTTCAACCGAATCCATCCAACTTGTATCCAAACCTGTCCCTTTTTCAATAGTTGTATTTGCTTTCTTGAACCTATTCATTGCTGTAATATAATGAGCTAATATCATTAGCACATCACTATTAAACACCTTGGGGCTATCATCGAACTTTTCAAAATCCGGGAATGGCTTATAATCTCCTATCAAATCATTCACGTCATCCAGCAATTTATTCACCAGCCCTATCTTAAATGAATTCACAGAACCGTCAGGATTCTTTTTCGACAGATTGTCAAACTGAGTCCTCATTGTTGCTAATTGACTAAGCAACTTCTCATACTCTTGTACTTTCTCTTTCTTCATAACTTGGTTTCTTATGCCGGACATTTACGTGTGAAATCAATATACTTCATTTTTAACACCTCAATTGGATCACGTTGTTTGCTTTCAAACACATTAACCATTAGTTCCACGTCGCTATCATCCATAATCAAGATACACTTTCTTTGCCCCGACCACAAATCTATTGTGTGTTGAAAGACACTTTTCTTGGGTCGATTCCGCGTCACAATAATACCAAACGAACCAAATATGGGATTTAAATAACGATTCAATTGGTTTATATGTTCTTTACTAACCTCCTCAACATTCTTTAGTTCCACCACTATCTGTCGAGAACCAAAGAATTCGTTAATCTCTTTAAGAAACGGATGCGATATGTTGTTATAGAACACCAAGTCCCTAATCTGTGTTCCCGATTCCGTTCGACTCTGAGCTTGTGCAAAATCTAAATGTGGGTATAATAATGAAGCCATCAGCTGGCAAACTTCCTCCTCATATTTCTTGTCAGCATTTCCTTCTTTTCCAGTTGGGAGTTTTTTTATGGTAGAGAGTCTTCTCTTTGCAGATGTTATAGGTATCTGGCCAAACAACGGGTCATTCTTACAATCTGCTGCCGTTCTCTCCTTCGCTTTCACATACTCTGTGAGAACATTAAAATTCTCTCTATTGTATGTAACCATGTCTATGTCTGAGCGCCTTAGGCTCTCTATTCGCTCTACAAGATAATGGTTTAAATAATCATCGCCGTTAAGCCACATATTCCTTCTTAACCATCGTTTAGGAACCAGCCATAGCGGCTGCTTCGTTTTCGGATTCACAGGCAAATTACAATTATCTCTCTTAAACGTAAAGCTCTTTACATCAAGATACTCGAAACTGCAAGCCTCGGTCGGCATACCGTATCTGGCGCACTCCTGTATGGTGTAGTCAATTAAGAAAGAACCAAGAAGATTTGCTGTTATATCACTAATTCTGTCTTTTGAAATACCATCCACTAAGAGTTGAATGATTTCAGGATGGTCAAGTCCGCATTCTCTTACAGCTGGAATTTTTTCGTAAACATCCAGTATATTACTCGCGAGGCTCTCTCCTATTCTTTTTCCACATCGTGTCTTGGAATTACCTAATCCCACCTCATTACATTCAGATATGCGCTGAAGTATTTCCACGGATCGATCCCGTTGCCCATCCACATACATTTTTCCAAGACCATTGAAGGAGTTCTTAAAAAGTATGTGTAATCCATTATCTTGATAGGCTGGCGATTGCCAGAGCCTAAAAGGGTCTATATAGAGCGGTATATCTTCGTCCAAAAAAGGTATAGCAAAATCCACCTCTGATTGACAGAGATATATACCATAAAAGTCATTTAGTCTTGGCCTAACTATTAAATCGTTTGCCATCATTTTTTCTCTTATATTGAGCGCTATTTTATCCTCTTCTTATTCCCAATAAATCCAACATATCCTTGGTTAGTTTAGACAGAGGTCTATCTTCAAATTCCGCATCCATGAGATGCCTTCCCCACACAAAATCATAAACCTGCCGTGGATGATACCCTGCACCCTGAAAACTTTCCACTAAAGCTTTCCTCGCATGGGCATCATAAGCCATTGATTTGTCAATTAATTCCTTAACGTAATCTGTGTGTTTATTGTACACGCTTTCAAGCCCCAAGACCGTAACATTTTTCTCCTCATCGGCATCACGGCCTTCGAATCTCAGTTTAATCTCTTTATCTGTTAGCTTATATATCCGCGATTTCGACACTTTGTTACCATTCTTATCCACAATCACAAACTTTCTTCTGAATGCCCTTTTATAAGGGTTAACTCCTATCTCATCCTCCAACTTCACATGATTGCATGAATGACAAACCGGTATCAAATTGTAAAATGATAAGCACAACATCGGATACGTAGCCTTCGGATAATAATGATCCAGTTCTGGACGTTCAGCTCTCAAAGCTTCAAAGCTATGGATAAATTGTCGGTTACAATATGGGCAAGTCTTAATATCCAGTTCATTCACTAAATCATGGCCATGTAAAGCGGAAATTGAATCATAATAAGGCACCATCACGTCCTTAATCATTGACATCAGATGTTTTGCCACACCTGTTCGACGCCTCATCGCATTTGTCCAGACTTCCAACTGTGCAGGCGGCAACATGATAACAGCATCAAAATTAGCCATATACCAATTCAATTGCGTCTGCAACGAGTTTTGTAATGCTAAATTGCCCCTAGCGTATACCTGTATTATATTACTCAGCTGATTCAGCAATTTATCGAAATAAGAATCGAAATATTGCCTATTCCCCGCCACTTTCATCCAGGGTCTATCATTCCCTGTCTTGATTGTGAAGAAGTACTCATGAACCCAGGACTTCCACTTCTGGGCTACAAGCTCAACATACCTCTTTCTCTTAATATCAATCATCGTTATGTGCCGGATAATGCATATTATACAGCCTCATCAGCTGTTCCCTAATGTAGGGTTCTCCAACCCTCATAATGTTGGAGTAAAACCATTCCGCTTGTTCCTTGCTTTGCGCGTCTAGCTTATATCCATTTAACTTCTCAAATAACCCATTTATTTTCTCATGGGCAAACTCGCCCATGGGTAGTGAAGGCAAGAAGAAACCATTCTTTAACATACCATGAATATTGGCACCGAACGTATTCTCCTGCATCTGGGTATATGCGGGTTTACCTTCCTTCAAAAACAGCACGTTACACATTGGTATATCTGAAAGGATAAAAGGCGAATGAGTGACAAATGTGATACTGATTCTCTTAATATGAAGGAAAGAGATTGCGTAGAGTTTCTCCAGCAACATGTTCACAACTTTCCGTTGATATTCCGGATGGAAATAAAGCTCAATCTCTTCCAAAATGATACTAACGTTCTCGTAAAGCCTCCCCTCGTCAGTCACAGAATCTATATTACGCAAATGGTATATCAAAGCACCAAAGTTGTTTAATAACTGCTTCTCACCTGAACTCATAAACCTATATGGAATATAGATTTCGGGATTCTCACATGATTGATATAAGATTTCTGCATTATAAATGGGTGGCGGCAAAAAAGACAATGGGAACGGATCTTTCTTGTGATGCTGCTTCAAATCGTCAAATCGCACCAGCAAACTGCCCTCAAAATCCATTCTTAATTTCTCTGGAAGGTTATTGCCATCTAGTTTCTCAAACACATTCACGCCTTCTATAATGCGTTGATCGATATAGTTTAGACATTGGCGAAGTTTCAACGTCACATGCGTCTTGTCTTCCTTTATCTGTTCAACCACATCAGAAATAATAGAGTCTTGAAACACTAATCCGTTATTATTCCATCCGCTGTCTTTGTCGTTCAAAAAATCTCTATACTCTGGGTATGTCCCGCAAATGTCTATAGTCTTGTATATGATATAGTGCTGACACCGTTCAACATCAGACAAATCCGAGTAATCCTTTAGAATGATTTCTATTGGAATGTCCCAGCTCTTTGCAACGTTATAAATAAATTTGAGCCTAGCTAGCTGGCGGACGTTAAGTTTATCATACTTCTTAAATTTCCTCGACAACCTGTCAAAGCCCAAATCCTCATTATTATTTTTCGCTTCCAACAAAGCGTTTAACAACAGTCTTAAATCACTTCTACTTGAATATATACCTCGTTGCTTTTTAATCCATTCAAAGAAATCCTCCAGGAAGTATTGATACGACGCATCTTCAATTCCTGTAATAATATTCAGACTTTCTTCTACAGCCTCAACTTTGTCATTATGCAAATCCTCCTCTATCTTATCATCTTTCTTCTTTACGTTTTCTTTAATAAGACTAATTAGCCCTGTCAAAGACGATTCTGATTTAACATCAATAAAGTACTGGATAATTGTTTGCTGCTGCAACTTTGAATAGCCCAGGTCTGTCAGTTGAAGGACTTCCGCATCTTTGCCTCCAATTCTTCTGAATGAGTTTTTATTCTCCTTTGGACTCGGTTCCTGAATATAGAGCGCCATCAACCGCTGCATGGTAAGTGACGTTTCTTTGTTGATATCAATATTCCCCTCATATCTGTAGGGATGTATCGTCATCGGTGTCCTATATCCATCATTTTTATGAAACAGGTAATGGAGCCAACATTTCCAACACTCCTCCTTAGTCTGAACTTTCTCCGTCCATTCCTCTTTAAAGTCCTTTGTATCGTATGCATATAATGAGTAGTTAGAGACTATTGTGTAGAACAACTCGGTCATCTTGTTCACACTCTGAACTGGGCTCATTAATTTCTTCCATCTTCTCACATTTTGATTGCTCAGGTCTGCATACTTCCATAAACTGGTATATTTGTCATTCTCAGACTCCCTGATACAATACACCACGTCATCCAGCTGATAATAAAGTTCTGCTTTTATATTATCTATCCGTAGAAGATTGTCCTTGTCGGTAAGACGATAATGTTTAGCGCAGTTATTGATAAGGCGCATCACCAACTCAATCAGCGTGCTCTTTCCGTCTCCGTTCATACCAACTACAGCAGAAACATTTATCTGAACTATCGATTTGGAATCTATTTTGAAAAAATCCTCCGGTAGCGGCTTTACATAGTCATCACGTAAACATATACCATCCCCCGTAATCAAATAATCATTACAGAGGTAATACATCTGCTCTTCCTTTAAACATTTCAGAGCAGACTTTCTACAACCGCGTAAAGGTTTAACTGCTATTAGTTTGAACATATCAGATAATTCTCATTTCATACTGGACTATTACTTCTTCCCTCTTTCCGCAAAGTTATCTCAATTCTCCACCCCTACAACACCTGTTGAAAACTTTCCCCATTAAAACCACAACACCTCCAAACGTCCCCAAAAACGCCAAGAGGTGTTATGTATTATAATTCATTCATAAGCGTATCGATGCTCCAGGGTCAGCATCCCATAAGCGCTGCAGAGCAATTCTCCCCGCTCCGTAAAGTACAGCGCTGTCACGCGGCACATTACTCCGCTCCCCACACAGACCAGCCGCCCGCCAGAGGCGGCCGCCTCGTCTGTCTATCCTGCCGCACTATCTTCCTTCGGGCGTCTCTGCGGCACAAACACATACGAGCAAAAAGCCCAAACACCTTTTAGGATTGATTTCAACTTTTCACTCTTCATTATTCACTCTTACCCGTGAAGCTAAATAGTTTCCCCAGCGTACTGCATATTCTTCCCCAGCACCGTACAGAATAACATCTGTATATCCCCAACAAAAGAGTAATGCCGATAATAATAGCAGTTAAGTCTGACCTTATCAGGATAAATAACATTATCATTATACTCCACCGCAATCTCCTGCATCCCCCGAGTATCCCCGGCTGTCTGGCGGGCAGCAACGTACTCTGAAATCATCTCATCCTCCAACCGATTCTTCAAAGTAGCCGGCCCAGTAACCCCCGGCCGAAACTAAAAATCCCAAGTTTCCTATAGTCCGATGCCCGATAACGACCGATGCCCCCAAAGCCAGCAAAATAGTACCAAACAGAACCGTCACCAATGGCACCACCGTCACCACCTCCTAAACCAAAGCACCACTCCACAGTTCTCAAACACCATCCGCCCACAATCCGGATAAGACACCCTAAAAGTAGCAACCAAGCTATCCAACCCACAATACCGGAGCCCACCAATCAGCCCGCCACCATCATACATAGAGTAATCCAGCCTGATGGAATCGCCAAACTCGGTAGTTACGCCGTGACGGCTGAAACCGCGAGTCAAATCCTCAATAAGCACAATGTGACGCGCAAATCCAAACATAGTATTGTCCACCTCCTCACTTGAGCAAGAGTCGCCGTGAAAGTTCACACCATCCTTATAATCAATCCTGTCAAGACGCCAATAATAATCCAGCCTGTCATCCGGGAATGCACGTTCACATGAGCCGATGCACATAACAAGCGCCACAAGCATTAGGGCCGATAAAATCCCAACCATCTTTTTCCTCATAGGACTTTCCAACTTTTAGATATTGTCAGCATCACCCCCCGGTTATTCCCCAACAAATAAGCCCCGTCAGAACCAGAGTCAAAATCCGCCGCCCCAGACAAGCTAACCCGCCATCCGTACTCGCCGCCAAACTTGTAAGAGCACTCCAGCATGACCGATGTCACTCGCTCCACCTCCTTAAGCGGAGCGCCGTAACAGCCCCAATGTCGGGTGGTAGTAGCGAGCGCACGATAATCAAGGCTCTTAGTTATGCCGCCCTCTATACCCAGATGAAACATCTGCACACGATTGCTGCGAAAGCTGTTAGACGTGCTATTATTATAAGCAGGTGATATCAGTACCGGATTGCCGATAGCATTGCCATGATGAGTATAAGATGAGTAAATACCATGATTGTACATACCATCGCGGCCATCAACCTCCTCAATAACTGCCATGCCTTCAGCTGTAGTAGTATGTGACACGCTATGGCAGATAGAGCCACTCTGACCTCTAGTATTCATAAACTCGAACACGGCATTCTTAAAGAACCTAATTTCTCCAGGCGCATTAACCTCAATCCCAAATAATCCATCGAACCAGTTGCGTCTGAATCCATAAAAGAGAAAATCTTTATCTCCTTCAGAGTTGTTCTTATACTCTATTCCCAGCATTGATGAATGATCCTCATAGAAATGCTCATAGTATGCGCCGATATGCCAGTCGTTATGAACATAATCAAAGTTGAGATGCCAACTACCCAAATTGTCGCCATCATCATATCCCTGCTGTTCAATATGATGGAATGGGAACAGTACAGTCCAATATGCTTTTGCATCCGATGGAAATACTCTTTCGCTTCCACCCCTATACAATGTACCGCCAAAAAGGTTGTTCATCTCCAACCCTAAAGACACCTGGAGGGGAAATCGTTCCGTATCACCCAATCTGATAAAAGCCGATTTGCAATGAAACAGAACTCCATCTACATATCCCCCTGCGTTATGGTTCTTACGCCATGCTACATCAGTTAGATAGCCATATCCAATATGCCCCTTAACGGAAAGCCAGCTACCCAATATCGGTATCCGCGCATAATCAGGAATGCCCATACGGATCTCCGGGATAGGTTTGCTATTACCTGACCATGTAAGAGCACCAGTACTCAGATAACGGTTCTTGTCACTCCACCGCTCTTTCATGCCGATGGACATACCAAGCCACTTGTAATCAACATCTGCATACAACTGATGCAGAATAAGATTGTTCTCAAGTCCTGCCCCTAATCCAGCATCCAAGCCATATCCTAGTTTAAATCCGCCAGGTCTTGTCAAACCACCGATAGCAGCAATATGGGCATATCCATTACTCTTCTCTACCGATGGCAATCCCTGTCTGTTAGATGTATGCCAAAACGGAGCGTGCTGACCGCCACCCGTCATGCCTACGGACTCAAGACTGACTATAAGACCATCTGTAGATTGGGCATTGATATTCAAGAGCGCAACAAGCAACACCGATATAAGGACTATGTGTTTTTTCATTGATTTTTTAGGATAATCAACAATACTACCAAACCTTAACAATAGAGATTTGAAAGAATGTCCACGAAGTTGCTAATCACATACTCCACATCCTCATCTATGAGCTTTGTATGCAACGGAAGCGTCACCTCATTCTCAAACAGATGATAAGCATTCGGATAATCCTTGATGTCAAATCCCAGTGCCTTATATGCCGTCATCATAGGCAGTGGCTTGTAATGCACATTGCAGGCAATGCCACGCTCAGCCATCTGCTCAATCACCTTGTTGGCATCCTCACGGGACTTACCCAGCAGACGCACAAGGTACAGATGATGTGAACTGCAATGGTCAGCATCTTTATGATTCAGAACTGCCACAGGCAAATCCTTCAATGCCTCATTATACTTAGCCACAATCTCCTGACGACGTTTCAGCAAGCCCCCATACCGTTCCATCTGTACCAGACCCAATGCAGCCATGATGTCCGTCATATTGCACTTGTACCAAGGACCTATGATGTCATACTCCCAGGCACCCAGCTTCGTTTTAGCCAAAGCATCCTTGTTCTGCCCGTGGAGTGAGAACAACTGGCTCAAACGGTAAAGCATCTCATTCCATGTCTCGCCTTCTTTCTTAGGTACTGTAGGCATATAATCTGCATCCGTAGGAACCTCCTCTTTACCAAACGGAAGATTCCACGTCAGCGCACCACCTTCCGCAGTGGTGAAGTTCTTCACCGCATGAAAACTGAAAGATGAGAAGTCCGCAATCTCACCCGCCATCTTACCTTTACGCGAAGCGCCAAATGAATGCGCACAGTCCGCAGACACCACAATTCTACCAATCTTCGCCTGCAAAGCATTGTTAGGCTTAAACAAGCCTTTCTTTGCCTCTACAATCTCGAACACACGGTCATAGTCTGCCACAATACCTCCCAGATCCACAGGTGCAATCACCTTTGTCTTCTCCGTGATGGCAGCAGCCAACTTGTCGTAGTCCATCTCCACATTGTCCTTCTGGCTATCCACCAGCACCAGCTTGCAACCCACGTGCTGAGTTACCGATGCCGTTGCCGTGTACGTATATGCCGGTACTATCACCTCATCATCCGGCTGAATATCCAGCAGGTGCAGCACCATCTCCAGAGCTGCTGTTGCCGAGTTCAGACATACCGTCTTGTCCGTGTGTACATATTCCGAAATCTGGCTTTCCAACTTCTTTGTACGAGGACCAGTAGTAATCCAACCCGAGAGAATAGCCTCACGCACCTCTTTAGCCTCTGCCTCCGTCATGTCAGGAGGCGAAAAAGGAATATTCCTAAGTTTCATGTTCATAATTCTATAACTCTATGTTTTTATTTTCTAATTCAATAATATAGGTCTCTTCATATTCCAAGTTACGGGATACCTTTTGTCCGCAGTTCTGTGAGTCCCGTTGCTATCTCATCCATAGCAACGCTTCCGCCCCAATAGCGGAATACATATTCAGGCGTTACGCACCCGAAATCCATACTGCAACTCCGGGCTTCGTTCTCAACAAATTCCTTTAGCCTTTCAGAAATAGTCATATCTGAATTTTCTGTGAAATCTATGTGCCCAAATAGTTAGCGTTAAGGTTAACGTTATCGTTGAAGGCGCAAAACGCCTTCTTCCTCATGCGTCACGAACGGCCCCTCCTTGCATTCAAAGAATACACTTCCAGACTCCAAGCATTCCACATTATGCCAAACTCCCTTGGGGATATCCACCCCATAGAGTCCTTCCTCTGGGCAGAGAATAACGCTCTCTATCACTGTACCATCATCATTGTAGGTATTCACTCTTACTCTACCTCGAAGTAGCACAAACGACTCGTCTTTCGTCGGATGACGATGTATCTCAACCTTCGTTCCTGGCTCTACGGCATTGAGGAAGCGATGGCATTTATCATCCAAAGAGCCGTGAAAGTTATAGTTCATCCTTAGCCTCGGTGTTTCTTTAGCCTCAGAAGATATTTTATCTAATAATGTAGTATCAATGATCTTCATCGTTTAGTTATCGTTAACGTCAACGCTCCTTCACGATTACCCAGAATGTCTTGAAGATCAAACCAAGGTCATAGAAGAAGCTATGCTTCTCCACATACTCCAGATATAGTTTAATTTTCTCCTGCATAATGACCTCGATATAGTATTTCTCTGGGTCTTCTGCCTTTTCCATCAATTCATTCTCATTGCGGAACTTGATAGAGGCTGGGTCTGTGATTCCTGGACGAACATCCAGCACGTGAATCTGCTCAGGAGTCCAGTAGTCCACATAGTGACGCACTTCTGGACGAGGTCCAACCAATGACATGTCGCCTAAGAACACATTGATGAGCTGTGGCAGTTCATCCAACTTGAACTTACGAATCCAATACCCTGACTTTGTCACACGTGGGTCTCTTCCACCAATAGTCACAAGACTACCTTTATCAGCCCCTACTCTCATAGAGCGGAACTTAAAGATACGAAAGTCTTTATTGTATCTACCCACACGCACCTGCCTGTAAAACACCGGTCCTTTGCTATCCAGCTTTATCCAGAGAGCAAGTATTAAGAATAACGGACTTAAAACAATGAGCCCCAACCCGCTCGCTATTATGTCAAATAAACGTTTCATAAAACAGCTGTCCTACCTTGCATCAAACAACGTACTTCTTTACAAAGAACATTTTCTTGTAAGCATTTCCAAACACATTCATGATTACCCAGAACGTTGCTGCGACAGGATTCATTTCCTCCGCCACACGGAACAACGGATAATGTGCCCAAATACGTTGCCATAACGGTTTGGGGGTTATTGAATTAGCACGACGACGGTATTTGCCAAGACTTTCAGGCAACAGATAACAGTCTGCTTTTCTAATTACCTTCAGCCACATAGCAGTATCATTATTCTTCTTGATGTCATTAATTTGCATCAGACCTATCTTCTGGGCATCATACATCACGGAGAGACATCCTGGCCAGCAACAAGCAAACATATCGAACTTACTTACATGCTTTTTGCCACTCACCTTAACTCCAAGCTCATTATCTTGCTCATCAATCTCCACATACTCATGATAAGAGAATACATAGTTGTTCTCCTCCATAAACTTGATTTGTCTTTCAAGTTTAGTTGGCTCCCATAGGTCATCACTGTCCAAAAAAGCTATCCAGCGCCCTTTGGCATTTCTCAAAGCAGTATTGCGAGTAACCGCGGCTCCGCTATTCGTTGAATTCTGGTAAAAGCTAATTCTATCATCCTCTTTCTTGAAATCCAATACCGTAACGACCGTTCCATCGTTAGAACAGTCATCCACAATAACCAACTCCCAATCCTTATATGTTTGGGCTTGAACGCTTTTAATACTTTCTGCTATAAACCGCCCACATTTAAATGTTGGCATAATTACTGATACCAAACCGTTTGACATTACTTCTTGTTCATAATTACATTAAGTTTTTTTGACGTCTTAATATCTTCAGAAAAAAGAGAAAAACTTTTATTCTCTTCATTAACCACATTAAGACCGGATATATTTATTTCTTCAATATGATCAAATGACCCTTTGTATTTATTAGCCCCAGTTTGAATCAAATACCACCTTTTTACATCATCATCTAAATAAACCACACAATTAGTGATAGAAATATTGGGAAGGCATTTTTGAGACAATTCCTTTCTTGAATTCATTTTGTCGGGAACACCAGATAAAGTCATCAAATAATTATGATTATTATCTAAATAAAACACGCACTTATCCCATATGAGATCAAATGCAGTATAAGCATTATATGACGACTCCATTAAGAAGGGAACGCATTTATTAAATGTACAGTTTTTAAAAATGACAGTACCATACATTGATGAGAACTGATTATATAAATCTGAAAAAAGACAATCCTTTGCAATAATGTCGCGACCGTAGCAATGAATATCAAATCTATTTATATCACATTTTTGTATTAAAACTTTGTTAAGATTGAAATTACCGAAACCCCCCCATTTCGCATGAGCATCTATACGGCACAAATTTAAGTCATATATATTGTCCAGTTTAAACGCATAACCATATTTGCGTTTTTGAGAATATGTTCCTTCTATAATAACATTATCTATGCTTATCTTTGCAGAATTATAGATTTGAATAGCAGCATCCCCAGATTTTACATTATCATTTGGCGTTTTAATTCTAATATTTGTGATATCAAAATTATATTGCCCATTCATTGAAAAGAGATAAGTCTTATACTTCGATTCATCTCTTCTAATGAATGTAAGATTTTTTAAGGTTTTTTTCTCACTAGTTACATGCCTATATTGGATAAGAGGACTTGATGTTGCATTATTATAAGGCGCAATAGTTGTATTTAATGCTTTACCCTTTTTAAAAACAACAATATCTTTTCTTATTGCGCCATAGTCATATCCACTTCTTTTTGCCACCCATGGATTTTTATCTTCATATAACAACAAAACAACTCCTTTTTTACTTAATTCTTTGCATTGTTGTATTTCAGCTCCCTTTTGGGCAAAATCTAAGAACTGTGGTCCCTTTTCGAACAAAGAATAATCTTGTGAATTATTAATAACTTCTATAACGCAATTTGCGAAATCAACATAGTCTGGCAAAAGGATGCTTTTTGCTTTTTCCGGAACCTCCAATTTTAGTGTATCGATACCTTCATAGCATACGCCTTTGTTCGAAAGGACCGCATCATTATGGCATCTTAATAGAATATTATAGCGTTCCTTACCATCTCTAGCATCCTTGATTCCGTAACTTAACGGATTCAAGCACGGAGTGCAGCCATAAGTTGTACTATTGAATAAAATAAAGATGATAATAAGTACTACTATGTACCTATATGAGAAATTAATCATACCAGGAGTCTCTCTATTCTTTCAAATAGTTCAACATTATAATTAAGTGTTTCCGACTTATCAATCTTTTTAATATTGTATATTCGTGATTTTATCGAATCAAGACTTAAATCATTTATGAAATCAACTACTTCATGTTCATCCATTGCATTAATGCTATAACCGATGCCTAAACGCTCTACCTTCTCCGAAAGAAAGGTATTCTTACTTACAATAATAGGCGTTTCGAAATAAATACTTTCATATATTTTATTCGGTTCTGCATACCTTACATTTTCAAACTTTACATCATATGTGGCAAGGACTAAATCTATAGAAGAATATATTTGCGGTAGGTCTACTGGATTTTTAAAAAAACCATGGAATTCACAATTCTTGTATTTTGATAGTCGATTGAAATTTTCCGGAACAGGGCCTCCATAAATATGAAAAACATATTGGGGAAAGTTAGAGCAGTATTTATCTATAAAATTATATACGGAATCAAATCTTGGTCCGCCAACAAAACCTATTGATAAATGCTTTTTGTCGAAATCCCTCTTCTGAACACCATCAATCTCTATAATGGATGGATTTAATTTATTCTCAACCAAGCAAACATTATTAGGGCAAATACCTTTAAAATGGAAATTAATAAAACCTTGTGACGTTGAAATTGTTAATAAAGACTTTTTAATAATACGTTTATCTACAATCTCAAGAAAATATTTAAGCTTACCTAAATAAGTATGCGTTAAATCACATTCTTCATAGATATATTCAAGTTTTGGATTAATACAGTGAAAGACCATAGCTAAATCCAGACTCGTTAGATAGAAAACAGCCGAAGAATCCTTATATTTTCTACCTATTTTTTTAAATTGCTTAATGTATAGTTTAAGTCTAGACTTATAACTCTCATCTTCCAACAATCCCAATGTTTCTAACTTATATGGAATGTCTATAGTTTTATTGTTTCCTTTACGTTCAAAACCATATACTTCTACCGGTATATTATGATTAGCGAATTCCATTATTCTGTTCCTATAATGAGAATCGCTTAAAGAAACCAAAATAAATACGACTGTTTTCATTGACCCAATTTGTAAAAATATATCAATTAGAAGTTGGAATTACATCTGATATTGAGACGAATCTATCTCCTTGGCTCAAGTGTTTTTTTACAAAACTTTCAAAATATTCAAGAGATCCCGGTGATACGTTTTTGGGATGTGAGATAATAGTTGCATGTCCAATCTGACGATAAGACTCTATAATTTCATCTAAGAACTTATAAGTCTGAAAATCAAATGTTGCAGAAACCCGCATAGGACGGCCAAAAGCTTTTATTATCTTTACAATCAGATCTCTGTATATTCTTTTTTTTTCATCACCCCCATCCCCATAATTCTTTGTAATCCCCTTCATACGCTCTCTTTTAAGTTTCATATACTTAAAGAAATTGTATTGTTTTGTAGATATAGGCACTTCAATAAACCGACCATCTATATCCGGACTCAAGAGATTTGTGAAAAAATAAGGAACTTCAGGCAAACCCCTATAATCATAGTTGTGAGTTTTAGTCTTATAGTGTGCCCCCGTTAGTACTGAAGAATCATGTTTAATTCCATTGGTTATAAAACAATCTTTATAGTTAAAGTCTTGCAAAGAATACCCCCCAGCTCTATAAGCAGATGTTTTATAGCCAACTATTTCATCTAGTATTTGTTTTGAATCACAAAATTTTTTAACAGCTTCATCTTCTGGCATATCGGATAGCTTATAATGATCCCAGTCCATAATCCATTGTTCCCCATTATAAGTACAATAATACCATTGAGGGTGGAGATGAAGTTGAATGTCAATTCCAGCATCTACCATTTTTTTTAAATTATCCTCAACCATGCTATAGTCTATTTTTAGTTGTGGATACGTCCCCATTTTTTCTTTTAAAACATAAAGGTAAGCGGCATCAACAAAAACAGTCATCGTTATATTATTCCTTTTACAAATATCTATGATAATGTTTGAAGGATTAATCAACGAATTCTGCACAGTCCCCACGTAATCGTTTAAAAACAGCTCATAATCTAACGTCACAAGGATATCCATAATTCACGAAACTTTATTGTATACTATTACGCGTCCTCTTTTTTAATATTATTCAAAATCGAAGGCCAGTCTAGACTATCATATTCCCTTTCTCCAAACAACGAACTCCAATCAGTTATACGCCCCACATCATTAGCGTTTTCATAACCTGGAATAACGACAGCACATTTAATTTCAGGATAATTCTTATGAACAATGGCAATTTTATTTTTGAAAGGTAATGAATCAAACTCTTTCAAATTATCGTACGTGCAACCGTCTCTTTCAACTAATACTATAAGCAGATTATTGTAATCAACCCTTTGAGCTCTCTTTATCCACGCCTGTTTACCTTCTTCAAATGTTTTATAATGCATAAAATTAATTTTGCATCCATTCACAACTCCAGCTGGGAAATAACGCCCAGACGCTATTTCCGTAACATCTGCCTGTAAATTATTTCTCAAATCTTTTAGAAGTCTTATAAAATCATCCGGTAAAATAAACAAATTTACAGTTGGAGATAACTGTGGCTGAAGAAAATCATGCGTCACCATACCACCTATACAATTATTTGATATGATGCTAAAATTACTATTTTTCAACCTTTGTCTTTGTTCTCTTAAACGAACATTCCTACTCCACCATCTAAACCTGTCAATAGGATTTTTCGTGTGGGGGGGCGTAAATGATTTAGATTTCATTATTTAAAAGTTTATTTATAATTTCAATCCATCTTTTTTCCCATAAATCATATGAGAACGCTTTTTCTACTATCTCTTTTGCGTTGTTAGCAATTTGTTTTCTTTTATTCTCATCAGTTATTAAATCAACTAACGCCTCATATAATGAAGAAGCCTCCGGTGAGACCATTAATCCATTATACTGATCAATAACAATATTTGTCATACCTCCTACATTAGTGCAGATAGTTGCACAACCTGCCGCCATTGCTTCCAATAAAGACAAAGAAGTTCCTTCCGACCCGATTGTAGGCACAACAGCAATATCCTTATCCTTATGTATTTCAAGGGATTCATCAGAAGTATACTTTATAAAAGAAACATTAGAATAGTTGTCTAATTCCTTGTGTAAAAAGTCTTCGTCTGGCCCTTCTCCTGCAATTGTTACATGAACAGTGTAAAATTTCTCTACTATACTTTTTATTGCTTCAGCAAATATTCTTGTTCCTCTGTACCATTGCAGTCTTCTTGCAAAAATTATATTAATACCATCATGGTTTAATCTTTCATTATTTTGCGTTGTTTTGGAAAAATTAGGAATTACAACACAACATACATCGCGATGTGATACTTGAGTACGATACCAATTTAGGTAATTATAATCTACACATACAGTTACATTTGTATATGAAACATAACGAATCCTTAAATAAGACTTTATAGCCTGAACTAATGAGTATTTGATATTTGATAACTTAGAAGGATTCTTTTGAGTGGGAATATCCCAGCTAACTCCGTGTTGAATTGCAATACTTTTATTATTTGGTGTCGGGAAAGCTAATTCTTCTGTAGCAAATAAGAACAAATCACCAGGCTGTGATAAAGATAGGCTTTTTTTCTTTAGAGCCTTATTCCTATTTGTTACTCTTCTAATTCCACGAACATCGACACCATATATAGTAACTCCCTCAAAACACTCGCAGTAATCTTTATCTGCATATTGTACAATTATGGGCTTGAGATTAGATTTATTTGCTACTGTAAGGATATTATAAATATATGTTTGAATACCACCAATAGAATACCCTCCCTTTTGAGGATCAAAAAATCTCTGACAAAGAATAATTATTTTTCTCATTTCTCGTATATCTTTATTTTAACCAAATCAATAGCCAAATTGAAATAAACTATTCGATATATTCTATTTGTAATGATAGTACCAAACTTAAAGAAATAGCCCTTCAACTTACGCCCAGATTCTATCAATTTCGTAGCTTTTGTGATGCTCTCATTCCCTTTATGCATTAAAGCATTATCAATTGCTTCATCCTTAATATATTTTTTGAGATAATCAATATAATTGGATTCGGAATAATCATCCTCTCCATTCATAATTCTTTTCACATACAACTTCCTTATATATTGTTTCGTAAATTGCTGCTTTACAAGATGCTTAATGGTAATACTGCTTTCCCTTACTCTATACTTTAAAACACAACGGTTAACCATTACCATCTTTGCTCCTAGATGATGCATTCTTAGCCAAAGATCATAATCTTGAGTACACGGAAAATTTCTATACATTCCTGCTTTATTAAAGATTTCCTTAGTCATAATAACAGTTGGGTGATGTATAGTTGATTTTAATGGCAACATCAATGATAATGTATTTTCGTCAAAATACTCGCTAAGTTCTCCATCGTATAATAATCCACCATTTTCATCAATTTTAATATATCTTCCGCAAACAAAATCATAACCTTTATCTAACAAATATGGAATTTGATCCTCAAACCTTGTGGTCTCTGCTATATCATCTGCATCCATCCTTGCTAATATATCAGTTTTCGATTCTTTTGCGGCCTCGTTCATTGACAAGGCTAACCCCATATTGTGGTCATTCTTTATAATTCTAATTCTCGAATCTAGTTTTTCTACCCTTGAAAGAATCCCTTCGTAAACTAGGCTATTGGGATTATCATTAACAATTAATAATTCCCACTCCTTATATGTTTGGTTTATAATAGACCAAACTGACTCCAAAATCTCATTCTCTGTCTCATTATAAACACTCATCAAGACAGATACCGTTGGTTTAAATGTATCCATATAGCTTTTCTTTATGGCTTGCCCGAGAAAAAACTTCAAGAATAATCAAAGGCCACCAGAAAGTCAATCCTACGAGGCCGTTTTGAAACATAATCGGTACATACATACCAACCATCATAAAATAGATTAGTTTACGGTCTTCCTTTTTAGTTCTTTTTATTATTCGTACTAATATGACAATTAGAAGCAATAAACCAACTATACCTTGTTCATACAGGAACTGGAGCATCACATTATGAATGTTATCAACCTTAAGTCCTAATTTTGCCGTAAAAGCAGTTGTACCCCCAAGTCCCATACCAAGTATCGGATGTTTAGTAAATTGCTCATAGTTGCTACTCCACATTTCAAGTCTAAGTACATCTTCGAAAGAGTCTTCTCCAGAGAAACGACTAGAAATTGCAGTGGGCACATAGATTGTAAAAATATAGAACCCTATAAGACCAATTATCAAAATTACTAGGAGAGACTTGAAATTCCTCTTAATAATTGCATCGTATATTACAATAAAGCCAATACATAAAACAATTGTTAGAACAGCTGCTCTTGTTCCTGTTAGCATTGTACCTGTAACATGGATAGCAAATAACACAGAATAAATCAATATATGTTTTTTAACACTCATTAATCGATACAGGATGAAGCAACAAGAAAGAATAATTACTGAATTAACATAATTGGGATTTTTCTCTAAACCTGTTATTCCTATAGAGTATCTATTTTGCCCATGTTCAAATCCGAAGAGCCAGCTGAGAATGATAAGAATCGCACATATAAGACCATATATTATGTAAAAATTTACGAAAGATTTCAATTGTGGAACTCTAAAATCACATGAAGCGAATAAAAGCGTCAATATTATGAAGAATAGATACGTAATCAGCGTTCTTTCTGGCGCTATATAACTAGAAAAAACAGTAGAAATCACAGCTAAACCCCAAATGGCAAAATAAAATACGCACTCCTTGGGGAAACTCTGCAATTTGTAAATATGATATAAAAACAATAAAGAAAAAACTATAGCTACATCGCGAAAAGAGGGCTCGTCAGGAACTGGCGAAAAAACCGCAACCAATGCCAAAAGACACAGTAAAAATACAATATAACGGTTTTTCTTCTTATCCGTTGCGATATAGCCTTCCATTTTATTAATTGTCCTATTATTAATAGTTTGACTGGCCATTAGAAGTCAATGAGATTACGTTCCTAATCTATTAACGATATATATTAATATTGATATCTCTCCACTTTTTCACCATGCAATGCTCTCACAATGCGGTTACAAGCCTGGCCATCTCCATAAGGATTCACAGCTTTAGACATCTTTTCGTAGGCTGCGGCATCATTTAGAAGAGTGCTCACCTCATTGACAATCAAATCGTGATTGGTACCAACAAGGTGTACAGTACCACTCTTTAAGGCTTCAGGACGCTCGGTTGTATCACGCATTACTAGGACAGGTTTGCCAAGGCCAGGAGCCTCTTCCTGAATACCACCTGAGTCAGTGAGTACTACAGTACTCTTTTCCATCAAGTAAACGAACTCCAAGTACTGCAACGGCTCAATGAAGAAGAAGTTCGGGCGAGTCAAGTCCTCACCAAATACTTCGTGAATGGGCTTACGAACATTGGGGTTGAGGTGCATGGGGTAAACGAAATCCACACCAGGGTATTTCTCTGAGAGATCCTTCATGGCGGTTACCATGGAAATGAATCCCTCACCGAAGTTCTCACGACGGTGGCCGGTGATCAAAACCAGCTTCTTTCCATTTGCCAAACGCGATACATCATAACCAGCATCTGCCAGCACCTTGTCCTGCTCCTTTGCCAAAGCCGGATTACTCTTCAGTTTGTCAACCACCATGTGAAGGGCATCGATGACGGTGTTACCGGTTACGAAGATCTGCCCTTGAGCCTTCTCCTCCAGCAGGTTCTTCTCACTGAGAGGTGTGGGCGCAAAGTCATACGTTGCAATACGTCCCGTAATCTGGCGGTTCATCTCCTCCGGCCACGGGCTGTAAATGTTATGCGTGCGAAGTCCAGCTTCCACGTGACCAACGGGGATTTGCTGATAGAATGCAGCAAGAGCAGCAGCCATTGATGTGGTGGTGTCACCATGAACGAGTACAACATCGGGTTTGCACTCCTTGAACACGTCGCGCATACCTGTCAGTACACGTGCTGTCACGTCATAGAGGTCTTGCCCTTGCTTCATAATGTTCAAGTCGTAATCCGGCTTAACATCAAAAATAGTCAGAACCTGATCCAACATTTCTCTGTGCTGACCTGTTACGCAAACAATAGTTTCAAACTCAGTCGGATACTTTTGGAACTCTTTTACTAATGGACACATCTTAATTGCCTCAGGGCGAGTCCCGAACACTAACATTACTTTTTTCATATTGTATCTTATCTTTTATTAATAAATCTTGAGTGTATATTGGGTTCAATCATATCTTTCATATATTGGAAGGCTTCCAATTTAAATACCACAGAGAATAGAAGGTAAGAGCATACTCCCACAATAAGTTGTAAGCACAATGTAATGATAGGAGAAAGACTTAAAAATAAAACAGCGAATGTAATTACACCCATTAATACTGAAGCAAGCAGGATTGGGGCGATGTCAACAATCTGTTCTATTGCTCCATACCCAAGCAATTCTTTATTGGGTTTAGAATTAATGAATAAGCAAATTGCATTATAAGCAACAATACCCCAAGCAATAGCAGGAACACTTATAGGAACTGTTATTACAAGTATTATTAATTCTATTATTTTTTTTATAACCTCAATTTTCAGTGTTTTTCCACTATAACCCAGAGCCTGAATAGCTTGTATATTTGCTACTTGCATTGGCATAAGAAGATAAGCTATACAGAAAATTTGAATATATGGAACAGCTCCTAACCATTTCTCTGTCAAAAGAGCCAGTACCAATGGTTTTGCAACTACAGCTAATCCAATAACCAGAGGGAAGATAATATATGCACTCATTTTTATTGAACGCCTCACCATCGCTTTAACTGTTTGAACATTGTCTTGTTCTCCAGATAAAACAGGGAATAAAACAGCTTGTATTGAGGCATTAATATTCTCAATAATAAGCGCAGGAAATTGCTTACCACGATCAAAAAAACCTAAAGCACTTGCACTGTAAACCTTTCCAATAATTAGACTTCTTACATTTACGAAAATGTTAATTAAAAAGTTTGATGCAAAAATCTTCCACCCAAAATTAAATAGTCCTTTAAACCTTTCAAAAGAAAAAACAAATTGTGGCCTCCATTTTACAGTAAACCACATAATAATAGTTGTCACAATTTGAACAGAAAGATTTTGGGCAACAAGAGCCCACACGCCATAACCCTTCTTTGCCATCCATATCCCTATAACCCCAGATACTATAACTGCCCCTAGACTACTATAAAACAGTTTTTTAAACAACAAATGCCTAGACAAGAATGCCTTTTGTATAGAAGTAATGGCATAAAAAATGAGCGAAATACCTAATACCCTTACTACAGGAACGAGTTCAGGTTTATCATAAAAATTGGCTATAGGACCTGCAAAAGCAAATAGTGTTGCATAGAGGAGCGTAGCTAATAAAATACTTGTATAGAAAATTGTAGAAAAATCAACATTATCAGCATCTTTCTTCTGTACTAATGCCATATTTAGGCCACCGTCAACAATGACATTTGATACATTAACAAACACGAGAACTAAGGCTATTAAACCATAATCTTCTGGTAAAAGAATACGGGCTAATACAATCGTAACTACAAATGTTACCACCTGAACACTACATCGCTCGAGTAGTTTCCACACCAGAGATTTTATTACTGTTGATCTGCTAACGCTCATATTTAAAAACTCTTAATGCGACCTTTCGAATTGAAACCGGCAAAATATTGAATATTTTATTCTTTAGCGTTGGCTGGTAAACCACTGCTTCTGTAGTCCACTTATCCAAGGCGGAATCCTTATCACTTATGAAATCTCCAAAGAACTGATTCCTATCTTTCGAGAACCATGTTTGTCTTTCAAATAACGGATTGTATTTGCCTATTTCAGCCACATCGCATCTTAATACAACCATTCTGTCCATCAACAAAGGTATAATCTCTTCTCCCTTTTTATTATTGGTAACAATTGTTGAATAATTACGCTTGCTCCCCAACAACTCAGGAAAGACCTTTGAAAGTCCCTTGAAATCAGCGATTGTCAAATCTCCTTGCCTATTTTTATTACGGAATTTACAATGTTCGCCGCATGATGGCCGTAAGCAATTCTGTTTCAAGAACAACTGAATATAAGGATCGTTTACAATGTAAACCTTCGATTTAAAAAGGTTGATGGAACTAAGGTAATCCATTTCATATGTGCTTCTTTTAGACCTGAATTCATAACTGCTTATTTTGTCGTCAAATTGCTTTTCCATCTTGTGGATGGCTGACTCAAAAACGTTTGGACTACCGGCACCATGACATATCAAGTCTATTGTTAGCAGATTCTCATAATCTTGGTTTAAGAAAGACTTTAAACCTGCAACCTGGCATGGCACCCCACAATAGATAACCTTGCGCCCCTGCTTTATATAATCTTTAACCTCCCTAAATGTATTTTCGGGATAGCTCGCCACATATTTTGATTTGCAAAGAGATTGAATATTCTGGACACCCTCAACACAAACATGGTGTACCTTAAAATCATCCCATGCCGCTCCAACAACAATTGTTTTCGAGTCACCCCATGCAAGACAAATCTCTGAGAATGCACCACCAGAAGCACTCCTTCTCCATATTTTATCATCTTTTGTCAAGCAAGCAAAAGCTTTTTGCTGGCCATGATTTGCTGTATTATCTGTCTTAGGAAGGGGACAAACTCTTTCACACTTCCCACAATTTATACATGCATCAGAACTCTGAGGATACCAAAAACCCTCTTCGTCATAGTGCATTGTTATGCAATCTACGGGGCAAGCTGCCATACAGGCAGAACACCCCATGCACTCGCTTTTATTCTTTGTAAATGATAGCATATTTTTTATTTGAGAGCATTCTTAAGGAAACTCATAGAATGTTCACGGAGCAAAGCCAAAGACTTCTCAAAGGCCTCATAATCGACCGGATTCAGTTTAACTGTATTCAGTGAATCCACTCTAACTACATTTTTATCTATTCCAAAATACTTCTTAAGTTGCTCAATCCTGGAGTTCTGACAGATCTTATCACTACTGTTAAAGCGCTCAAAAAGAGTGAAAGGCTTGTGATATATCATACTAAAGATAGTACCGTGATATGAATCGGTAAATATGCCTTCTGAACCTTCTATTAAACCTATAAACTCGCAAGGTCCAACTGATCTAAAATCATATAAATGCATCCACGAAGCATCATCGCTATTATCAGACACGCCGTAGATGGCATATCCTTTATTTTTTGCAAAATCCTTCACCAGATCTTTATACTGATGGTCTTTTTTTAAAAAGTAACAGAAAATATACTTCTCCTTCACTTTGCTTAGCTTCTTAATCTTATCCCATTCAGGCTTGGGGAGCATTAATGTTGGATCTAACACTACAGTAGCATCAATACCACACTGTTTTTTTAGAATTTCTTTTCCTTTGTCCTCCCGTACGGAAACATGATTGATTCTTCCTATGTACTTTTTATAATTCTCAACCATATCCTCTGGAATTGAATCTAACCCAATACTTGCTGCATATGATATCTTATTTACCTCATTCGGAACAAAATCCAGCATATAGATAGGATTGTACACATTGGGGGCCCATATCTGATCGCTGCCACATATAATGCTATCATAACCACTCGCTTCCTTTTTTAATGACATCTTGTCTGCGAACAGTTTGGTTTGGGTGAGAAAATCCTTTTCAAATCTTAATGAGGTATAATCAATCCTGTTGTTGATTATTTTGCAAATCGAATATGGAAGATGCAAAAGAACACTAATTAATACTCTCTTATATGTAGGCAATAATTCAATTGCTGCATTTCTGTAATTAATAAACCTAGCATTATAACCTATATTAGAAACTACACGTAATAAAGCAAACGCCTGAAGACGACTTCCAAAATTATTGTAATAATGCCATGTGATAAGTCCAATTCTTTTCATTCTTTATTTTTGTGGATGAAAATAATTAGTCACGCTTAAATATATCTCTTGTGTATACTTTATCAGCGACATCATCCAGGCAAGCATCATAACGGTTGGCAATGATGGCTTTGCTCTGGGCCTTAAACTTAGCGAGGTCGTTGATAACCAGAGAGCCAAAGAAGGACTCTCCATCGGGGATGGTGGGTTCATATATGATTACCTCTGCACCTTTAGCCTTGATGCGCTTCATAATGCCCTGGATGGCACTCTGGCGGAAGTTATCCGAGTTACTCTTCATTGTAAGGCGATAAACGCCAATTACGCACTTTTGTTCACGGTTGGCATCCCATTGGCTGCTGGCTTCATAGTAGCCAGCCTTACGTAACACCTGCTCTGCGATGAAATCTTTACGTGTTGCATTGCTATCCACAATAGCGCGAATCAGATCTTCAGGAACATCTGCATAATTAGCAAGAAGCTGCTTGGTATCCTTAGGCAAGCAGTAGCCACCATAACCAAAACTTGGATTGTTGTAGTGGGTTCCAATACGAGGATCAAGACCTACTCCCTCAATGATAGCCTGGGTATCCAATCCCTTAACCTCCGCATAGGTGTCAAGCTCATTGAAGTAGCTAACACGTAATGCAAGATATGTGTTAGCAAAGAGCTTAACGGCTTCCGCCTCCTTCATACCCATGAAGAGGGTATCTATATTCTCTTTTATAGCCCCTTCTTGCAACAAAGCAGCAAACTCTTTTGCCTTATTTTGCAAATACTCGACATCTGTTACCTGGCGGATTGCCTTGTTCTCCTCTTCAAACTCAGGACGGTCAATAATCTTAGGGCTACCCACAATGATACGTGAAGGATAAAGATTATCATATAGCGCCTTGCTTTCACGTAGGAACTCCGGGGAGAAAAGAAGATTAAACTTCTTAACGCCCTTGGCTGCATACTGAACATAGAGGTTACGAGTATAACCCACAGGTATGGTAGATTTAATCACCATTACAGCATCAGGATTCACCTTAAGCACTAGTTCTATCACCTCCTCCACGTGTCGCGTATCGAAGAAGTTCTTCTGAGGGTCATAGTTAGTAGGTGCTGCAATCACCACAAAGTCTGCATCTTTATAAGCGGCTTCACCATCAAGAGTCGCTGTAAGGTCAAGTTCCTTCTCAGCCAAATACTTTTCAATGTAATCATCCTGGATTGGTGAAATACGGTTATTGATCTTCTCCACCTTTTCAGGGATTACATCCACTGCTACAACGTGGTTGTGCTGTGCCAACAATGTGGCTATGCTCATACCCACGTATCCTGTTCCTGCTACTGCTATGTTCATATTTAAGTTTATTTGTATTCCTTAGAAAGGGCAGGCTTGCTGCCCCCTCGCAGCTCCGACTGCGCGTAAGTCCGGAAGCCGTATTTTTTTATTTGTAGTACTCCTTATACCATTCCGCAAACTTCCGCAGGCCCTCCCTGAGTGTAATCTTTGGAGTAAAACCGAAGTCCCGCTCAAGAGCTGAGGCATCTGCATAAGTAGTGGGGACGTCACCAGGTTGCATAGGAACTAACTCCTTATGTGCCTCAAAGTCATAATCCTTGGGCAGCACGCCAGCACGCACCAATTCTTCTTGTAGGATGTTTACAAAGTCCAGCAGGTTCTCCGGCTGCCCACCGCCAATATTATACACCTTGTAGGGCGGGATGGGCAGGCCGTCTTCGCCGGTCTGCTTGGCCGGAGCCTTGGCCATCACTCTTGTTATTCCCTCAACGATGTCGTCCACATATGTGAAGTCCCGGCGGCAGTTGCCGTAGTTGTAGATCTGGATGGTCTGGCCCTTGAGCAACTTGTTGGTGAAACCAAAATAAGCCATATCCGGACGTCCGGCGGGGCCATAGACCGTGAAGAAGCGCAGACCGGTGCTGGGAATGTTGTAGAGCTTGCTGTAACAATGTGCCATCAACTCGTTGCTCTTCTTGGTGGCGGCATACAGACTTACGGGATTATCTACCCTGTCGTCAGTGCTGAAGGGCACCTTCTTGTTGCCGCCATACACAGAACTTGAAGAAGCATATACCAAGTGCTCCACAGGATTGTGACGACAAGCTTCAAGAATATTGTAGAATCCTATGATGTTACTCTCAATGTAAACATCGGGATTCTCTATACTGTAGCGCACTCCGGCCTGAGCTGCCAGGCTGACAACTAAATTGAACTTGTATTCCTCAAACAGTTTGTTTATCAGTTCACGGTCTGCAATACTGCCCTTTACAGACTTATAGTTTATGCATGCAGGTTTGTTCATATCCAACTCCTTAAGGCGATAATCCTTAAGCGAAGGATCATAGTAATCGTTAACGTTATCTATACCTACTATGGTTCCGCCTATCATCTCCTTAAAGAGTCGGTTCACCAGGTTGCTTCCAATAAAGCCGGCATGACCAGTTACCAGAATTGTTTTATTATCCAGATCTATCTTCTGCATATATAATCTAGAGTATGGCAGTGAAACTACATTATTACTAACAGTGTTTGAGAAATTACAGAAGGTTGTCCTTCTCAATATCCTTGAAGTACTTGTAGGTATCAACCTTGAGTTCACCGCAGGCGGCTTCATCGGCCACGATTATTGCGTGCGGATGCAACTGAAGTGCGCTGATGGTCCACATCTGGCAGACGCCCTCCTCTACTCCGTGCTGAAGGGCGCGGGCCTTGTTGTGGCCGTTTACCATGATCATTACCTGCTTGGCATCCATAACGGTACCTACACCTACGGTAAGGGCGGTCTTGGGAACCTTGTTCACGTCGTTGTCAAAGAAACGGCAGTTGGCTATGATAGTATCGGTTGTAAGGGTCTTCTGGCGGGTGCGGCTCTGAAGGCTTGAACCTGGCTCGTTGAATGCTATGTGACCATCGGGACCGATTCCGCCCATGAAGAGGTCAATGCCACCTGCTGCCAGAATGGCTTTCTCATAGTTCTCACACTCGGCCTTGAGGTCCTTGGCGTTACCGTTAAGGATATGTACGTTATCCTTCTTGATGTCGATGTGGCTAAAGAAATTGTTCCACATGAATGAGTGGTAGCTCTCGGGATGCTCCTCGGGTAGGTTTACATACTCGTCCATGTTGAATGTGATGACGTTCTGGAATGATACCTTACCGGCTTTGTTGAGGGCTATCAGCTCCTTGTACATACCCAGCGGTGAACTACCTGTGGGGCAGCCCAGCTTGAACGGCTTATCGGCTGTTGGATTTGCCTCATTTATACACTTGGCTACATAGTTTGCAGCCCACTTTGACATTCTCTCGTAATCGGGTTCAATTATTAACCTCATACTTTTTGCGTTATTAATTATTTGTATTGTGCTCCAGCAGACCTGCTACCAAAAGTATGAAACGGAGGGGTTTCTACTGGATGTTCTTTTTATTTCTTTCGGCCTGGGGCCTCGCTGCGGCTGGCGATGCTACCGTTTGCTCGCTTATCGGGACCGCTTATCGGGCCTTTATAATTATTTACTCCGTACGTCTGTCTGTATTACAAGATAACTGACAATTTGCCACTTGCAGTGCTCTCTGTGCTACGATTCAATATCACATTGGGCCACACCTCAATCTGTGGATCCGGTTTGCTGAGATAGGCGTAGACTTTAGCCATCAGCTGCCCCGCGGTGCCCATCTATGGCATTGTGCAGTTTATCTGTATCTGTGGGCTCTGGGCTACGTTTGCCTGCGGTGTAGGGGTGCAGGGTGTTGGGCTATCTATATTTCAAAGTGAACGGTTCGTTTGTCACCCATTATCTTTTCAAGTTTTGTCGCTGGAATTTGTGATGATATTATTTAGTATTCGTTTCATTCTTATCATTTTCCTTCTCTACATTAAAGAATGATTCTATCCTCTTAATTGCCTTTGGCACCTCTTCTATTTCAGTTGATCTACTGAGTATTTTCTCCCTTATGGATTCAATATCTCCAAAAAATGTATAATCAAATTTTTCTATTACAGAATCAAGAGGGGAGCCATTAAAGCTGATTTTATCAGGAAAAGTACATGATAGAGCAACTAAAAAACCATACATATAATCATCACACTTTATCTCATTAAATATTGATGGATTTATTGCTTTAGTTTTATTATAAGATAACGCCGCTGCATATAATGCTATATTTCCTAAAAGAGAACTAGATGAAATATTAAATGAATTTACCTGTGCCGTATTCTCAGAGGTATTATGGTTATCATCATAATCTGCCTTTTTAATACTCCATTGATCTATTTTTTTACTAACATCTGTCTGAGCTTCACGTAAACTAGAGACACCTTCACTTATTGGACTTAAAGATTCCATAAAACATTTCTTTAAGTCATCCCTTAATGATTCCAAGCTTGAAACCTTTGAATTAATATTATCTTCAATTTGAGATAATGAAATAATACTATCAGATGCATTCTTTCCTGATTGAAAAGAATAAACTATAGATACGACAGCCAATACAATCGATATAAGTGAGGATGCAAATGAAAAATTTTCTAATGCATTCTCATTAACTCTACCAGGCGCAATTAACAGAAGGAAAATAGCCAACATAGCATATATAATTGCCCAATAAATAATATGAACACGAGCAACCATTTTTCTGTCTCTGAAATCATTCTTTTCCATTATTGTAAAGCTTTAATTATCCATTCAGTTACTTTATCTGGCATACCAGCCCACGCTGCAGGAGCTATTACCTTTCCGACAAAAATATTATCATTACCATCTAAAACTGTCTTAAATTTATCTCTTAATTGAACAGCAGTTTTATTACTAATAACAAGATATGATGATTGTCCTAATCTAGCCCATTTTCCTTCAGATTTTATAAGAGTCTGCAATTCATCATATCTTTGAGTTGGTGGTTTTAATTCATATGTTACTATATACACAGATTCATTCATAATCAATCACTTCAATTATAATCAATAAACTATATTAAATTACAGTCATTTGACAATACGCCGATGGAACATCTCCTGATTGAGGCATCGGCCCTCTTCCAAACTCTGTTGTGCTTTGTGCAGAGAGTTCTTCATTTCCTCGGTAAGTATTATTCTGCCTCTTTCATCTGTTATTATCTCTTCCTCATCAATTGCCTTCACATCGTCCACAATCACGGCATACAACTCCTCAGGTGTCATATCTCGCTTCATTGGTTTTTTATTCTGCGTAATAGTCCACACTATAGTCAAACATCTCCGGGCAATCAGCCAACAAAGGATGGTGCTTATCTTTCTCAGACAGGATTACGTCCGATGCCGGAATCTGCCAGTCAATGGCCAGTGCGGGATCATTCCAGGCAATGGCACCCTCGCTCTCGGGGGCGTACAGGTTGTCGCATTTGTACTGGAAGAGGGCCTCGTCGCTCAGGACCACAAAGCCGTGGGCAAAGCCGCGCGGGATAAAGAACTGACGGTGGTTATCAGCCGTGAGTTCTACTGCAACGTGCTTGCCGAATGTGGGTGAGCCTTTGCGGATATCAACTGCCACATCCAGCACTCGACCTTTGATTACTCTTACCAGCTTGCTCTGGGAGTGCTCTCCCTTTTGGAAATGGAGGCCGCGCAGCACGCCGTAGCGGCTTTTGCTCTCGTTATCCTGGACAAACTGTATAGGTCTAACCTGGGCGTCAAAGTCGCGCTGGGACCAGGTTTCCATAAAATATCCACGCTCATCACCGAACACGCGGGGCTCGATGATTACAACTCCCTCTATATCTGTTTTTATTACGTTTATCATTTATTCTTCAACAAATTATCAATACACTTGCGCAGAGAATCGGTCCAATACGGAACGCTTACTCCGAATGTCTCTTTGATTTTGGTTTTATCAAGCACTGAGAATGACGGGCGCTTGACCGGGCTTGGGAACTCATCGCTATGGCACGGCTGTATGTTGCACTGCGTCTGCCCGCTGTACTCTGCTATCATCTTGGTAAAGTCAAACCAACTGCAAACTCCCTCGTTGCTATAGTGATATATGCCTTCAACCGGCCTCTCAATTATCCTGACTATAGCCTCAGCCAAATCATATGCATAAGTAGGCGTTCCCACCTGATCAAACACCACCTTAAGCTCCGGGCGCGTGGCAGTCAGGTTAAGCATGGTTTTGACAAAGTTCTTACCAAACTCACTATACAGCCAAGCAGTGCGTATTATCACATACCTGCAGCCGGACTCAAGAATATTATGCTCACCATGCAACTTAGTCAACCCATAAACGCCAGTAGGTGTGCCAACCATATCTTCCCGGCAGGGGGTATTGTAAGGCTCCTTGCCAAAAACATAGTCAGTAGAGATATGCACCAGCAGTCCCCCAACCTCTTTCATGGCAATGGCCAGATTCTGCGGGGCCTTTGCGTTGAGCAGCTCAGCCAAATCTGCATCCGTCTCGGCCTTATCAACGTTAGTGTAAGCAGCGCAATTGACAATCACGTCAATCGCCTCATGTTTTACAAGCGCGCGGATGGCTTCAAGGTCGGTTATGTCCAGATGAACAGTCTCCTGCCCCTCTGCATCCACCACATCAGTAAAGACAAAATTATCTTTAGAGCCGCGGGAAACAATCCTCAACTCGTTGCCTAACTGCCCGTTAGCTCCTGTAACAAGTATGTTCATTTGGATTCAATCAACTTAAGCAAATACTGCCCATACTGGTTCTTAAGCATGGGCTGTGCCAGCTCACGCATCTTATCGTCACTTATCCAGCCTCGGCTGTAGGCAATTCCTTCCAGGCAGGCAATCTTAAGACCGGTGCGTTTCTCTATCACCTCCACAAAGGTACTGGCTTCACTGAGTGAGTCATGGGTGCCGGTATCTAGCCATGCGAATCCGCGACTCAGGGTCTGCACTTTAATCTGTCCTGCGGCAAGGAACTCCTGGTTCACGGTTGTTATCTCAAGCTCACCACGGGCACTGGGCTTGATATGTGCAGCCACATCAACCACCTTGTTGGGGTAGAAATACAATCCCACCACGGCGTAGTTGCTCTTAGGTTTAGCCGGTTTCTCCTCAATAGACAAACAATTGCCCTCAGCATCAAACTCAGCCACACCGTAACGCTCCGGATCGCTTACCCAGTAGCCAAACACGGTTGCCTTCCGGTTCTCCTCAGCCTCACGCACAGCATTCTTAAGCATTGCTGTAAACCCGTTGCCATAGAAAATGTTATCGCCCAGAACCAGGCAGGCACAATCATCACCAATAAACTCGCGGCCTATGATGAATGCCTGCGCCAGGCCATCGGGACTGGGCTGCTCGGCATACTCAAAGCGTACTCCGTAGTCACTGCCGTCACCCAGCAGGCGCTTGAATCCCGGCAGGTCGTGCGGGGTGCTGATAATCAGTATTTCACGTATCCCGGCCAGCATCAGGACGCTGATGGGATAATATATCATGGGCTTGTCAAAGATGGGCAACATCTGCTTGCTCACTCCTTTGGTGATGGGGTACAGGCGGGTACCTGAACCGCCCGCTAAAACAATTCCTTTCATGTTAAAACTTGTTGATTTAGAGATAATTGTAGGACTCCCCGGCACGGGTGTGCGGGTGGATTTTCGGTCTTGCAAGGCAATGTCCCGGTTGCCTTTACGGGGCGGTTCCTATCCAAGAGTGCTCCGTAGGCCGGCCTTACCATGCGTAAGCATGGTTTTGGTATATAAACGCAAAAATACGATAATATTATTAAATAATATTACCAATTGCCATGAAAGTAGTTGGGGAACTTATTAACAGGTCTGGACTTTCTCAAGGTATTGCAGGGGTATGTGGCTAATAGCCACTATTGCTACGCCTGGTATTGATACTAATAGTTTGCGGTCTTTCCTTATACGCTTTACTGTGCCTATGGCGCCTTTATAAACACCCTCGGTTACACGAACCTTCTCGCCCAAAGTGTATTTGATATCAGGTTCAAGCACATCAATTGACGGATTCTCGTATTGAACAGAAGTAATCAGGATAAAGTTTTCCATATCCTGGTCACGTATAGGTGCGGGCTCTTTTTTTGTGGCATCAGAGTAGATTATGAAATCACTTAAGTGACTGTGCTTAAACTCTTTGAGCCAGTCAATGGGGCATTTGATAAAGAAGATATTTGACAGACAGTCTGCATAATAGACGCGATGGCCTGCCTCCTGAGCACTCTGCATCA
>JAEEGJ010004511.1_pt1 | contig 46857 bp, 45 predicted proteins | sample 8958761 | NCBI WGS metagenome assembly JAEEGJ01 (sample SAMN16246546, study PRJNA631951) | gut metagenome | biome: gut microbiome; feature: rumen; material: RS-attached | host: Bos | place: Iran: Karaj | collected 2018-10
CAACTACTTTCTGTGCCATGTATTCGCACCTCCATAAATGTGGTAAATGGCGAGGCAAGAATTATTTTACCTCTCCCACTGAATCCATACTGCGGATTCTTTTTGACCTGAATTAGTCCTCCACCTTGATTACCTGACTTACAGGCAATGTAGTGGGGGTTTCACGACCAAACATTGAGACAAGAAGGTCTACAGTGCGGTCGTCGAGATTGATATTCTGAACGACGCCGATAAATCCGTCCATAGCAGTACCTGATATACGAACGCTGTCGCCGACCTTGAAGTTGACGGAAACTGTATCTGTTTCAACTCCGAAGAGCTTCTGCACCTCTTCTTCCGAAAGGGGGGTAGGCTCTGAAGCCGGACCGACGAAGCCCGTGCAGCCTCTGGTATTTCTCACGACGTACCATGAATCGTCATTCATTATCATTTTAACGAGAACGTAACCCGGATAGGTTTTGCGTTCTACTTCCTTTGTTTTGCCGTCTGTGATCTCAGTAGCTTTTTCGGTAGGAACTCTGACCTCTTGGATAAGTTCATGAAGCTTGCGGTTTTCTACGACCTTTTCAATATTCTGAGCTACCTTGTTTTCATAGCCGGAATATGTGTGGATAACATACCACTTAGCTGCTTCTGACATAATAATCCTCCTGATCTCCTGTTAATTAGCCTGCACTGTAGATTGAACGCAGTGCTGCGAGGAAGCCCTGATCTATCAAACCGACGAGTATTGCTGAAGCGACTATAACGCTGACAACAACAGAAGTGTTGTTAATAACGGTCTTCTTTGTCGGCCAGACCACCTTTTTGAATTCGACCTTGAGATCCTTGAACCACTTGACAATCTTGTTGTCCTGTTTTTTCTCGGACTTCTTTTCCGAAGTTGTATTCTTAGCCATAAAAAATACTCCTTCCGATCACTTTGTTTCCTTATGAAGAGTATGCTTTCTGCAGAACTTGCAATGCTTCATCATTTCGATTCTGTCAGGGTCATTCTTCTTGTTTTTCTTGGAAACATAGTTGCGCTGCTTGCACTCTGTACAAGCTAAAGTAACCTTTACTCTCATATCGGCACCTCCTGAATTATTACTTCCTTTGTTACCAAAGGTAGGTTGTTTGCCTCCCTCGCACGGGGACAAAAAAATAAACCCCCAACGAGGTACTGATATTATAACACATATAAATATAAAAGTCAAGCCCTTTTTGCAAGAAAGTTTTTAGTTTGTAGTTTTTAATGGTTAACAGGGGGTGATATTATCCGCCCCGTACCTTACGCAGCACATAAATGAACCCGATTGCTATAATATTGTTATTTCACAGGAGGGCGAGGACGCCCGTCCATGCAAGGTTGCAATGATATTTTCAATTCGTCCGCGTGAGCGGACACCATAATTACACATTGCGAATTATGCATTACGCATTGGCGGGACGCAGTCCGCACAGTGCTATTGACTTTCATTCAGCTAAGGTATATAATAAATATGTATATGCTTTCGGAAGCTGCACAGAATAGCTTCGGAGGTGTATACATTGTCAGATGAACGCAAAGGCGGTGCAGCCGCCGATGATATGCTCGACGAAGCTGAGCTTATCCGTGAGAGCGGACAAGCTGTAACAAGGAACTCAAAGCACCTGATACACTGTCTCTCAGTGATAGGGCAGATAGAGGGGCACTATGTTCTCGCCGAGCAGAACAAGACCACAAAATACGAGCATATAATCCCGGCTCTCGTCGCTATCGAACAGGACAGGAGCGTTGAGGGACTGCTCATCATACTCAATACCGCCGGCGGCGACGTGGAAGCCGGTCTTGCCCTTGCAGAGCTTATCGCAGGCATGAAAACTCCCACGGTATCGCTGGTAGTCGGCGGCGGACATTCCATAGGCGTTCCCCTTGCGGTAAGCGCTAAACGCTCGTTTATAGTACCCACGGCTTCCATGACCATCCACCCTGTCCGCATGAACGGAACAGTCCTCGGAGTACCGCAGACTCTCTCCTACTTTGACAAAATGCAGGACAGGATAGTCCGGTTCGTCACGAAAAACAGCAATATCACCGAGAAGGACTTCCGCACTCTCCTTATGAACACGGAAGAGCTGGTCCTTGACGTGGGGAGCGTTGTGGAGGGTGAAAAAGCCGTAAATCTGGGACTTATCGACAGCATCGGAAGTCTCGGAGACGCTATGGACTGTCTGTACTATATGATAGAAAATACAGAAAAAAGATATGCGGACTGACCGCAGCTGTGCCGTTACGCGCTTTTTTGCGCAAAAAATATGTTATCATTACGGCACGGCTACATAGAACAAAACGGAGGCATATATGGCAGATACTAAGAAAAAAACAGCGGCTTCAAAGTCAAAGAAGCCGGAAGCTCCCAAAAGGGAGCCTATAAAAAGCCCTGCAAAGGCCGCACCGCAGAACGAGAGCAATCAGCTCTGGTCGATACTTCTATTTGCGCTGGGCGTACTCACAGCACTCATAACATTCATACGGGGCGACAGAGGCTGGCTGGCGCTGCATAAATTCATGCGCGGCAGCTTCGGCATAGCTGCATTCCTTATCCCCGTGATACTCATATACACCGCAGTAAAGCTGGGCAGTGAGCAGACCAAGAAGGACCTCAGCGGCAGAGTCGTGTGGTGTATCGCCATGATATTCCTTGCCAGCGCCGCATTCCAGATATTTGCCGTTGGGCGCATTCCCGGAAGCCGTATCGGCGGTCACATAAAATGCCTCTACAGCGAGGGCGCAGAGCTGAAAAGCGGCGGCGTAGCCAGTATGGTGATAGCAGGTCCTCTGCTGAAATACTTCGGCAAGCTTGGCGCAAGGCTCATTTCCCTCATACTATTCTTCGTGTTCGGTATGCTTCTTTCCGGCAGAGGTCTGCTGGAATTCCTGAAGCTCCTTGCCGCTCCATTCGTTTTCATAGGCAGATGCTTCAACGGACTTCAGAATATGCTGGTTGGCGGAGAATTTGTAGACGCCTTTGACGACGACCTTGACGACGACAAGGAGAAAAAGGACTTTGACGCAGACCTTGAAGCGATAAATATAGCAAATACCCGTAAATCAAGACAGAAGCCCTCGGAAAAGGCTGCTCAGAACAAAAAGGACGTTGAGGCTCTCCCCGACGGTTTTTTCCTTGACATTCCCCTGCCTACCGACCACCTGATAGTTCATGACGGCTATGGAGACGATGATGACGGTCATTCCATAGACATAGATATAGAGCCGCAATCTGTACCGGATACGGCAGCAGAGAAAAAATCCGCTCCTGTCATCGAGGAAAACGAATCAGATGACACGGAAGAGATGACTGATGAGGCACTTGAACAGCTTATCAGCAAGGCTGCCGACGGCAAGCCCGATACTCCGGAGGAGGAATACATCGAAGAAGAAGAGCCTGAGGAGGAAAAGCCCATATACATACTGCCTCCTATAGATATCCTCACCCGCCCCGAAATACGCTCGAACCGCGCCGAAGCCGTTGAGGAAATGCGTGAAAAGGCAGAGGTCATCAAAAACACCCTTTCAAGCTTCGGAGTCGAGGTAAGGATAAAGGACATTTTCCGCGGTCCTTCAATAACACGTTACGAGATACAGCCGGGACCCGGTATAAAGGTATCGAAGATAAAAGGTCTTGAGGACGATATCGCTCTCAGTCTTGCGGCGCAGGGCGTCCGTATCGAAGCTCCCGTTCCCGGCAAGGCTGCTGTAGGAATAGAGATACCGAACTCCACCAAGGACACCGTAACTCTCCGTGAGATCATCGCCTCTCCCGAATTCAGGGACTCAAAAAGCAAGCTGACATTTGCAGTCGGCAAGGACATAACCGGCAATATCATACTCGGCGATATCTCCAAAATGCCCCATGTTATAATCGCAGGTACAACGGGCTCAGGCAAGTCGGTCTGCACCCGCTCCATCATAATGAGCATACTCTACAACGCTACTCCTGACGAGGTAAAGCTCATACTCATAGACCCGAAGATAGTTGAATTCAAGATATTCGAGAATATCCCGCATCTGCTCATACCTATCGTCACCGACTGCAAACGCGCGGCAGGTGCGCTGTGCTGGGCAGTAAACGAAATGATGCGCCGATACAATCTATTCGCGGAGGCAGGCGCAAACGATCTGCGCTCCTACAACGAGCTGGCAGCTGTTGACGGAGACCTTGCTCCCATGCCGCAGATAGTCGTATTCATCGACGAGCTGGCTGATATGATGCTCGTTGCGGGAAAAGATGTGGAGGACTACATCTGCCGCCTCGCCCAGATGGGACGTGCCGCAGGTATGCACCTTGTAGTAGCGACCCAGCGTCCTACCACCGACGTTATCACAGGTCTTATAAAGGCTAATATACCGAGCCGTATCGCACTTTCCGTAAAGTCGCAGATAGACTCGCGCACGATAATAGATATGGCAGGTGCAGACAAGCTCCTCGGAAACGGCGATATGCTGTATATGCCTATCGGCGCAGGCAAGCCCGTCCGCGTACAGGGCTGCTTCTCCTCAAATGAGGATATCGCTGAGACTGTACGTTATATCAAGGCACAGACAGAAGCAAGATACGATCCGAATATCGCCAAGGACGTGGAAATGTATTCAACTCAGTCACAGAACGGCTCCTCAGGAGCTGACAGCGGAGCTGTCACAGGCGGCGGAAGTGACGAGGATATAGTGGAAGCCGCAATAAAGGTAGCTGTCGATGCAGGTCAGCTCTCTACATCGATGCTTCAGAGAAAGCTGAAGCTCGGCTACGCAAGAGCGGCAAGAATAATGGACGAACTTGAAGAACGCGGAGTTATCGGGCAGAGCGAGGGCGCTAAGCCGAGAAAGGTGCTCATGTCGAAAATGCAGTATGACGAGTGGAGACTCCGCAGAATGGATGAATAGATCATAATTTTGCTTCGCAAAATTATGATCTAGTTTAGAGTTGAGAATTTAGAGTTGACAGTTGTGGTGTATCGCCTGCGGCGATATAATTTAAATAATATGAGCACAGCGAACTCATTAACTCTTAACTCTCCACTCTCAATTCTCAACTAAATCAAAATTTAGCAAAGCTAAATTTTGATTTACAGGAGGTGATACCATGTATGAAGGCTTTCTGCCTACCACAAAAAAGGAAATGGACGAGCTCGGAATAGAACAGTTCGATTTCATATACATAACAGGCGACGCCTATGTTGACCACCCAAGCTTCGGCGCGGCTATCGTCACAAGGCTCATCGAAAGCATGGGCTTCACCGTTGGTATCATCTCTCAGCCTGACTGGCATACCGACCGCGACTTCCGGCGCTTCGGCGCTCCTAAATACGCGTTCTTTGTGACCGCAGGAAACATCGACTCAATGGTGGCACACTATACCGCCGCAAAACGCAAGCGCTCCGACGACGCCTATACCGCAGGGGGAGTCGCGGGCAAGCGCCCTGACCGCGCAGTTATAGTGTACTGTCAGAAGCTCCGTGAATACTTCGGTGACATACCAATAGCAATAGGCGGTCTCGAAGCCTCACTGCGCCGTTTTGCGCATTACGACTACTGGGACGACGCTGTGCGTCCCTCGGTCCTTCTTGACAGCGGTGCCGACCTGCTTATGTACGGAATGGGCGAGCATCAGGTGCAGGAGCTCTGCACAAGACTGGCCAACGGCGAAAATATACGGGATATCCATGATATCCGGGGTACCTGTTATCTGACGGAGCCTGTGAATACGCCTATCGGAGCGGCTCAGTGCCCCTCCTTTGAACAGGTGCGCGACAACAAGCTTGAATACGCAAAGGCAGTAAAGATACAGTACGACTGGCAGGACGAGGTCTACGGCAAGACCGTAATACAGCGCCACGGCAAACTCATGCTGGTGCAGCTGCCCCCTGCCTACAGCCTCACTACCGAGGAGCTGGACCATATATACTCTTTTCCCTATACCCGTGCCATACACCCCTCCTATGAGGCTCTGGGCGGTGTTCCTGGTATCGAGGAAGTACGCTTTTCCATAACTCACAACCGCGGCTGCTTCGGCTACTGCAATTTCTGCTCGATAGCTCTTCATCAGGGCAGGCGTATAACCGTCCGCAGCGTTGAATCTGTTCTCGCGGAAGCGGAGAGGATAACCAAAATGCCCGATTTCAAGGGCTACATACACGACGTAGGCGGTCCTACGGCGGACTTCAGACGTCCCTCCTGCGACAAGCAGCTTTCAAAGGGACTATGCATGGGCAAAAAGTGCCTTGCGCCAACTCCGTGTCCGGCGCTGAAGGTCGACCATACGGAATATCTTTCCATGCTGAGGAAGATACGGAAGGTCAAGGGCGTGAAGAAGGTATTTATCCGCTCTGGCATACGCTACGACTATCTCATAGAGGACAAGGACGACGAGTTCATGAAAGAACTCATAATGCACCACATAAGCGGTCAGCTGAAGGTCGCTCCGGAACACTGCTCGGCGGTAGTCCTTGACAAAATGGGAAAGCCCCATATTGAAGCCTACAAGCGCTTTCAGAAGCGCTTTTACGAAATAACCAAGGGCATGGGAAAGGAGCAGTATCTCGTTCCCTATCTTATGTCCTCCCATCCGGGAAGCACCCTGAACTCGGCGATAGACCTTGCCATTTTCCTCAAGGAAAACAAGATACGCCCCGAACAGGTACAGGACTTCTACCCTACTCCGGGCACTATATCCACAGCTATGTTCTATACGGAGCTCGACCCCTATACACTTGAAAAGGTCTATGTTCCGAAGTCTCCTAAGGAAAAGGCTATGCAGAGGGCTCTGCTGCAATATTTCCGTCCGCAGAACAGAGAGATAGTCCTTGAAGCTCTCAAAGCGGCAGGCAGGCGCGACCTCATAGGTTCGTCGCCGAAATGCCTCATAGAAGGCGACTCACGCGGACAGGGCAATACTCCCCGGAAGGGCGGTGAAAAGTCTTGGCAAAATACTTCAAAGACACAGAAAGCTTCGTTCAGGCAGCCGGAGAAAAATACCGGCTCACCCCGTACCAGAAACAGCTTCTCCGGGAACTCGCCGAAAAACGGGAAGAAGAACAGAAACAGCGGAAAAAGAAAGCACTGAAAAATACAGTCTGCCTGCTTATCGCTGCAGTATTGTTCCTCGCAGGCTGGTGGTTCTTCCATAAGCCGCCCAAGCCTTTTCCAAATGAGGACAAGCTTGTAATGCACTTCATTGACGTGGGACAGGGAGACTGCACATTTATCGCCGCTAACGGCATGACTATGCTGGTGGACTGCGGCGAATACGAAGTATCATCTGTTGTTACAGATTACCTCCGAAGCATGGGCGTTACCAAGCTCGATTACCTCATAGCGACTCACCCGCATTCCGACCACATGGGCGGTATGGCTCGTATCATCAACGTCTTTGATATAGGCGAGGTGATAATCCCACATATCCCGGACGAACAGCTCCCGACAGCGGTATTCTTCGACAAATTCCTTGAAAGCTGCGAAAAAAGAGGTCTTGCCATTACAGAGGCAAAGACCGGAATGGTGCTCGAACTGGGCAGGGCGAGCGCGGAGATAGTTTCACCTGACGATATCATATTTGAGGACCTTAACAATTACTCAGTCAGTCTGCTCATAAAACACGGCAGCAACAGCTTTCTGCTCACAGGCGACTGCGAAGCGGAAGCCGAATACGCAATGCTTGAAAGCGACAGGCTGCAGAAGGTCACTCTTTACAAGGCAGGTCATCACGGAAGCTCACGTTCCTCAACAGAGGAGCTTCTCGATATGATACGCCCACAGTCAGCCGTTATATCATGCGGTGCGGAAAATCCCTACGGTCACCCATCTGACGTGACTCTGAAAAGGCTGGAGAAGTATACCGACAAGATCTACCGCACCGATATCTGCGGAAATATAGTTTTTGAATCCGACGGCACAAAGCTCTCGGTACACACGGAAAGGGACGCTCAATGACAGTCATAGACAGATTTGAAGGCGGATATGCCGTTCTCGTAAGCGAAAGCGGCAGTATAACTATCCCGAAGGAACAGCTCCCGCCGGAAGCCGCTGAGGGAGATGTGCTGATATATCAAAACGATTCCTACCTGATAAACAAAGAAGCGACCGCAAAAAAGCGCCGTCAGACACGGTCAAGACTGCGGAAGCTCATAAAGGGAGACAAGCAATGACCGATATCATTATAATAGGCGGAGGCGCGGCAGGCTGCTTCGCGGCAGTAACCGCTGCAAGATACGGAAAAACGGTGCTGCTCTTCGAGAAAAACGAGAAGCTGGGCAGAAAGCTCCGTATTACCGGCAAGGGACGCTGCAACGTCACCAATAACAGCCCCGCAGAGGAACACATGAAGAATATCCCGGTAAATCCGCAGTTCATGTACAGCTCCTTCTCCTGTTTTGACGCTGAGAGTACAATGAGCTTCTTTGAGGAGCTGGGCGTGCCGCTGAAAACAGAACGCGGAAACAGAGTGTTCCCGGTCAGCGATAACGCCAATGATATTGCTGACGCTCTTGCGAGGGAAATGAAAAAGCTGGGCGTGAAGGTCATAAACAAGCGGGTATCAGGGGTACTCACGGATAACGGCGCTGTCTGCGGAGTTACCGCAGGAGGCGAGGAATACCGCTCACAGTCAGTGCTCATAGCCTGCGGTGGCAAGTCCTATCCGGCAACCGGCTCAACTGGCGACGGCTATACTCTTGCAGAGGCACTCGGACACACTGTAACTGAGCTCAAGCCAAGCCTTGTTCCCCTCGTTTCACCGGATAAGTTCTGTGCGGAGATGATGGGGCTTTCCCTCCGCAACGTCACTATAGACCTTATGGACGGAAACAAGTCCATATACAGCGAAATGGGCGAAATGCTCTTCACACACTTCGGAGTTTCGGGACCTCTCGTGCTCAGCGCAAGCTCACATATACGTGATATGCAGCCCAACAGGTACAGGCTTATGATCGACCTGAAACCGGCTCTGTCTGTCGAGCAGCTCGACGCAAGGATACAGCGCGATTTCGCTGAGAACCTCAACCGTGACTTTCAGAACGGCATCAGGAAGCTGCTTCCCGCGAAGCTGATACCGGTAGCGGTAAGGCTGTCGGGGATAGCTCCCGAACGAAAGATAAACGGCATAACCAAAGAGGAAAGGCGCAGATTCGGGGAGCTGATAAAGCATTTCCCCGTAAGGATATCCGGCTTCCGTCCCATAGACGAAGCCATAATCACAAGCGGCGGCATCTCGGTAAAGGAGATAAATCCGAAAACTATGGAGTCAAAGCTGGTCAGCGGTCTGTACTTCGCAGGAGAAGTCATAGACGTTGACGCCTATACCGGCGGATTCAACCTGCAGATAGCTTTTTCCACCGCTTATACGGCGGCTGTTAATATGTAATTATACTATCATGACAAAGAGGGATTAAAATGGGATGTTTAGGTAATTTATTATGGCTGATATTCGGCGGATTATTCGCCGGTCTCAGCTGGTTCTTCATAGGACTGCTCTGGTGTCTGACCATAGTCGGCATACCAATAGGCAGGCAGTGCTTCAAAATGGCAAAGCTTTCATTTGCGCCATTCGGCAAGGAAGTGGAATACGGCGGCGGTCCGGTAAGTCTCATAGTCAACATACTATGGCTGATATTCGGAGGACTTGAAATGGCAGCAGGGTTCGCCGCGATAGGAGCTGTGCTGTGTATCACAATAATCGGAATGCCCTTCGGCGTACAGATGTTCAAGCTGGCAAAGCTGGCTCTAATGCCCTTCGGCGCAAAGGTGAAATGACTTATATGAAAAAGGACTTTTCGCGGACATTTTTTCGCTATGTGTTTGAATTCACAGCCGCAGGCTTCGCAGGCTGGATATATGAAGTGGCTACGGTATGGATAATGTACCGTTATTTCGACAACAGAGGTATGCTGCATCTGCCGGTGATACCAATATATTCCTTCGGAGCCTTTATACTGCTGGCTCTGCTGCGCAGAAAGAGAAATCCCCTCTTTATATTCATTATTGCCACTGTTGTCACAACAGTATTCGAGCTTGCAGCCTCATATCTTCTGGAATTCATATTCCATGAGCAGTTCTGGACATACAATAACTGGTACTTTTCCATACTCGACAGGTCGAGCCTGATATCAAGCTCTATCTTCGGAATAATGGCTGTGGGATACTTTTACCTGCTTCACCCCCTTTCAAAGAAGCTGAGCGAAAATCTGCCCGAAACGGTGTGTTTCGGCACAGGGCTTTTCCTGTCCGCAGCTCTGCTCACAGACGCAGTGATATCTATTGCGGAACATCTGAAAAAGTAATGGAAGTATAACTTTTTGGGTGGTCGAAGACAGGCTGACGTTCGCAATACCGGACAAAATGTTATTTATACAAGCAAATCAGGGCAAGCGCCCTTAAATAAAGGAGTTAAAAACAATGAAAACTGTAAACATCGCAATCGACGGACCTGCAGGCGCAGGAAAAAGCACTATAGCGAAAATGGTATCAAAGCAGCTTGGCTATATCTATGTTGACACAGGCGCTCTGTACCGCACTATCGCTCTATATATAACCGAGAACAAAATTCCCGACAAGGATATCGAGAAGTCTCTCGGCAAAGCTGAGGTTTCACTGAAGTTCATCGATGGAGCACAGAGAGTATTTCTCGGCAAAAGGGACGTTTCCGACCTTATAAGGACTCCGGAGATATCCATGGCGGCTTCACGCACATCTGCCATACCTGCCGTAAGAGCATACCTCTTTGACACTCAGCAGAAAATAGCCCGTGAAAACAACGTAATAATGGACGGAAGAGATATCGGCACGGTAGTTCTCCCCAACGCAGATGTAAAGATATTCCTTACCGCTTCCGCAGAGGAAAGAGCCAACCGCCGCTACAAGGAGCTCCTTGAAAAGCCGGACTGCCCCACATATCAGGAGATACTTGACGATATCATCAAGCGTGACTATCAGGATATGCACCGCAAGACAGCTCCGCTGAAACAGGCTGAGGACGCCGTGCTCGTTGATACCACAAAGCTGAACTTAGAGGAATCCGCAGAGGCTATCGTGAAGATAATCAGCGAAAAGATAGAGAAATAAGCACCGGCACTTAAAGAACCCTGCATCATAAGGAGAAGATAATGTATTACTTAGTAAAATTCGTCGTGCGGCTTTATTTCAGACTTATGTACAAGCTGCGCATTGAGGGAAAAGACAACATTCCCGATGATTCGACCGTAATTTATGCCTGCAATCACCGCAGCAACGCTGATCCGCCGCTTCTCGGCTGCGCGGCGAAGGGAAAATTCGCATTCATGGCAAAGGAGGAGCTCTTCAGGAACAAGCTCTTCGCATGGCTGATTCGCTCCCTCGGAGCTTTCCCCGTTGCACGCGGCAAGGGCGATACCGCAGTTATCGACACTGCTGTTGAAAGGCTCGGTTCAAACCGCAGCCTCATGATATTCCCTGAGGGTACACGTTCAAAGGACGGCAAGGTGGGCAGGGGTCATACAGGAGCCGCTCTCATCGCCGCAAGGGCAGGCAAGCCTGTGATACCCGTGGGCATATGCTACGGTGAAAAGCTGAGGTTCCGTACTCCCCTTACCGTAAAATTCGGCAAGCCCATTGATCCTGCGGAATACTGCGAGACAGGCGATAATCCCAATCCTCGTCAGCTCGTCAAGCTCAAAAACCGCTATATGGCGGACATAAAGCTGCTTGTTGAGGGAGAGCCGGAGACTTCTGCGGATACAAAGGAGGAGAGCGCTGATGAGTAAGGTCACTGTCGCAAAATCCGCAGGCTTCTGCTTCGGAGTTGACAGAGCTGTGAAAATGGTCTACGGAGAGCTGGAAAAGAATACAAATGTCGCTACTCTCGGTCCTATTATCCACAATCAGGACGTTGTGAACGATATGAAGGCAAAGGGCGCAAGGATAATAGAATCCGTTGATGAGCTGAGCCCCGACGAGACCGTGGTTATCCGCTCCCACGGCGTAGGCAGGGAGATATACGACCAGATACAGGCAAAAGGCAACCGTATGCTGGACGCGACCTGTCCATTTGTGTCCCGTATACATAAAATAGTGGCGGAAAAGTCCGCGGAAGGCTACTTTATTCTTATCGCAGGCGACAGAGATCACCCTGAAGTCCAGGGCATAGTTGGTCATTGTGACGAAAATTGCATGGTTTTCAAGGACAACTTTGAGCTAAAAGACTTTTTTGAAAAAAATTATAAAAATTTGCAAAAAAAGCTTGCAATTGTGGCGCAAACGACGTATAATATAGTAGTATGGGGTGAGTGTTTAAACGTGATCCCGAAGGACGATCCGAATATTGTTATATACGATACGATATGCAACGCTACAGACACACGTCAGTCAGACGCTGCCAAGCTTGCCAGGGAATCCGACATTATGCTTGTAGTCGGCGGCAGGCACAGTTCCAATACCGTTAAACTCTACGAGGTATGCAGCAGGTACTGTAAAACCTATCATATCGAAAATTCGGACGAGCTTCGGTCATTAAAGCTTCCAAATGCCAAAAATATCGGCATTACTGCCGGGGCATCAACCCCCGCCTATATAATCAAGGAGGTACAAACCAAAATGGCAGAAAATGAAATTCTTGCAGCTAATCAGGATGAGGATATCGATTTTGCTCAGGCTATCGATGAGTCATTCAAAAAAATACATACAGGAGAGAAAGTTAAAGGCATTGTTATCGCCGTAAACAACACAGAGGCTATCGTAGACCTCGGCACAAAGCATACCGGCTATGTTGCTCTTGACGACCTTACAGACGATCCATCAAAGAAGCCTTCTGACATCGTCAGCGTAGGCGACGAGATCGATCTTGTTGTAATCAAGGTAAACGACGCTGAGGGTACAGCTGCTCTCTCAAAGAAGAAGGTCGACGAACAGGCCGGCTATGAGAAGATAGTACAGGCTAAGGAAGAAGGCACTGTTCTTGAAGGCGTTGTTCAGAGCGTTGTAAACAAGGGTATCACACTCACAGTTATGGGTGTAAGAGTATTTATCCCCGCTTCACTCACAGGTCTTCCGAGAGGCGCTGAGCTTGAGCAGCTTCTCAAGAAGAAGGTAGAGTTCATCGTTATTGAGGTATCAGAGGGCGGCAGAAAGAGAGCTGTTGGTTCGATCAAGGCTGTACAGAGCGCTAAGAAGGAAGAAGCTAAGGCAAGATTCTGGGAAACAGCTGAGGTCGGCAAGACATATACTGGCAAGGTAAAGTCACTTACAAGCTTCGGTGCATTCGTTGATCTCGGCGGCATCGACGGTATGGTACACATCTCAGAGCTCTCATGGAAGAGGATCAAGCACCCGAGCGAAGTCGTAAATGTTGGTGATACTCTTGAAGTATACATCAAGGATCTCGACAGAGAGGCTAACAGGATATCACTCGGCTTCAAGAAGGCTGAGGACAATCCGTGGGAGATCTTCAAGTCACAGTATCAGGTAGGCGACGTAGTTAAGGCTACTATCGTTTCTATCACAAGCTTCGGTGCTTTTGCACAGATCATCGACGGAGTTGACGGTCTTATCCACATCTCACAGATCGCTGACCAGAAGGTGGAGAATGTCAAGGACGTTCTTACTGTAGGCGATGTTGTTGACGTTAAGATCATTGACATCGACGAAGAGTCAAAGAGAATCAGCATCTCAATGCGTGCTCTCCTTGAGAATGAAAACGAGGACGAGGCTGAGGCTGACGAAGAGGAAGCTGAAACAGAAGCAGCTCCTGCTGAGGACGCTGAATAATCATTAAATACCGGGGCTGCACCAGGGTGCAGCCCTTTTTATATTTTTTATGAGGTGATAAGATATGAGAAAAAATTACATTGTCCCGCTTGTTATGAGTACACTTCTTTTCTCGTCATGTACCAAGGGAATAACTGACGACCGCACCAACGATACAACTGTGACGACAACAGATGTGACCACAACAGCAGAAGCTGAAACAACGACCAGTACAACGGAAACATCAGCGACAACAAACACAAGATCCACCACCACCGCAAAAACAACTTCCACAACAACTACAACTGCAGCTTCTACTTCTGCCACAACAACAACTGAAAAAACGACCGAGGCGCCGACTGAACCCGCAACCGAGCCCGATCCCGACGCAGAAGACAAAAAGCTACTCAAAGCTATCAATGAGCTGAAAGATAATTATAAATATTTCTATCTCAATCACCAGCCGGACGGCACATTAACACATTATACCCCCGACGGTGAATTGGTTGACTATAAGAACCTTGAAAACTATATGGTCTATGAAGCCGGGACTATCCCGATCGACAGAGTTCTCGGCAGCATCACCGACGAGCAGGACGTTATAGCCAAGGCAAGAGAGGTACTTCTCAAAGGTAACGGTCAGGAGTATATGGACTGGCTCGAAAAAGAGCCCGCAAGTTCTGACGGTACAAGATACATAAGGGAAAATCCACCCATCGTTGCCACTTATTACGAAGACTATGACACATGGTATATCTACCCCACCTCGCCGAGCTGGAAGAGAGAGGACGGAAAAGGCGGCGTTGTCGCATGGAGCGAAGGACCTTCCTTTATGTGTATCCGCGGCAGCGACGGCAAGCTCCTGGGCACCTGTATCAAATACTAAGATTCGTTTGTATATCAAAAAAGCCGAGTGCGTATGCACCCGGCTTTTTATCATTCTATCGGAAGTGATGTTACAAGATGGAGCAGATAACGCTGTATAGCAAGTGCGTCATTGGAGGTGATACCGTTTCCGCCTTCAACATCTCCGTTTGCAGCGCCCTGCTCTGTGATGTGATGTGAGTCGCTGCCGTTCACACCGTACTTATTCGGATTAGCCAGAGCCTGCATAATAAGTACCGCATCTGACAGGTCTACTATACTGTCACAGTTAGCGTCGCCTGCCATTCCCTGTACAGGAGGCTGAGTCGTTGTAGTTGTTGTTGTGGTGGTAGTTGGTGTGGTGGTGGTTGTAGTGGTTGTTTCTTTTACCTTTTCCTTTACGAATACCGTATAGTTCATGCAGGCACCGCTCATGCCGTTTGTACCGAGAGTAAGCGAACCGCCTGCGTTTACATCAATAGCATAAACATCAAAGGCTCTTACCGCCTCGCTGTCGTTTATCTCCACCACATCTCCCAGCTTCGTGAAGCTGCTCAGCCACGACGGCGGAGTTGTTACACGCTGGTCAAGTGCCACATATACTGTGATATCCTTTGCAGCTGTGAGCACCGCAAGGTCTGAATCTGTATTCTTTGAGTTGCAGGCTGTGATTATATGCTCACCGCCGCTTATAACTGACGGAACAGAAGCGATAACGTGCTCACGGTCGCCGAAAGCCTTGTCTCCGACAGAAAAGCTCTCTGCAATGGACCACTGTGAGCCGTAGCTCGCGTCAAGAACACCAAGTCTTGCTATAAGTGTGCTTCTGATGTACTCGTCATATCTCGGAGGAACATCGCCGCCCTCGGAAACTGTTCCGGCATTGTAAGTCTTGTTCTGCATTCTTCCGGCATAAGCGGTAACATCTGACTTGGCAGCGTCTGCTGAGGTCACGCTGTAGCTGCTGTATATCTTCGAGGAATCTGTATCGAAGTTGTCGTAGCCGTCGCCGCCGCCCTGAAGATTGTTTATGTATGCCTTGTCATTGCGTGAGTTAACTGTCTGATAGGCAAGTGAATTTCCCATATTGCAGCTAACGAACTTGTCTCCGTAGGACTTGATAGTACCGGAATACTGGTCGTTGCCCATATTCACAGCGTCAAGGGGCAGATTTGTATTTTCATAGTAGTTGGCTTCGGAGAATACCTTTGAATTGTAGGAAGCTCCGATACCGTACTGCTTGTTGTTGTAGAAGTAGTTGTTATAGCTGTGAACGTGCGCGTTCCTTGCACGTGGATTACGGGACTCGGTGTTATTGAACCAGTTGTGGTGATAGGTTATCCAGTCCTGCTGATGACTTGTAGAACCGCCTACAAGAGAGGTCTTGTGAGCGTCCTTGAAGATATTGTAGGATACTGTTACATACTCAGACCACTTGATATCGAGCGAGCCGTCGCCGTCTGACTTGTCGTCGTCAACTATACCGTTGCCGGCAAAAGCATTGTAGCCCTTTTCGATAGTATTGTTGTGTATCCACATATTCGTGGACTTGTGGTCTGACGAGCCCGACACGGATACTCCGTCATCGGGATACTTGCCCAGCCAGAGATTGCGCACCTCGCAGCTTGCCGAGCGCTTCATCTCGAAGCCCCACTGATTGAGCGAGGTATCATAGCCGATGCCCTCGACAGTTACGTTCTCGCCGTTCTGGAGATAGAGCATATTTGAGCCGTCATTCTGCTGACCGTCATTTGCCTTTGCTCCGGAGGGAACATCAATGCTGCCTATAAGACGGAAGTCCACATTCTTGGGCTTGCCGTTATAGAAAATATTGTAAAGGCCTGTCTGACCGTTATAGGTGATAGTGTCCTTGTTGGAGTTGGTAACGTATATTACCGTAACTCCCGATTTGAGAGTACCGTCGTTGTTGTAGGCGCCTACTCCGCTGTTGTTGTTCCAGTGGGCATAGCCGCTCCTGTCGAAAGCCATAGTCTTTACGTCACAGCCGGCAGAACCGTTCGAGCCCTGAATACTTATGCTGTAAGTGGTATTCCCCTTCAGTCCGGGGATATCCACTCTTGAACCGCGGATAAGCTCGGAGTCAACAGCTGTATAATCCGATGTACCTGCTAAAGCATAGCTTACCTTTACGTTATTGCCCAGCTTTGAGCTGTCCCACTCAACAAAGGCTTCCTCGAACCAGCCGCCGCAGGTCTTTATTGCGCCCTCGATATTTGAAGAGCCCTGACTGCTGTCTCCGCTGCCGGAGCTGCTGCTCACGCCGTTGATATAGGAGGGCGTCCAGTTGTTCATATAGCTCTGTATGCTGATATTCGCAGCGTCGCTGTCGGAGACAGTATGTCCCCTGCGCTGTGAAAGGTCAACACGCTGACCGTTTGAGAGCTTGGTGCCGTTCTCCTTGAAGCCGTCAACGCTTTCCGGCTCAACACCACTCATTGACGTCCAGCCTGCTGCTGTTATCATATTGCTGTTCTGGAGAGTGGTATTCACGAAGAGCACCTTGGCTGTCTGTCCCCACGGTCTGCCAAGATATCCCGCGCTTACGGTAAGGTCGGGATTCGCTGTTACTCTGCAGTCCTTGAAGAGATATCCTGTATATGGGCTTCCCTGCTCTCTTGCGGCTGTGATGTAGCCGCCTACGGAACCGCTGCTGTAGCCCTTCCAGCGAAGCTCACAGCTGTCAAACACAGCGTTGCTTCCGCCGAAGATATAGTCAGTCTGTCCTTCGATAAGGCAGTTCTTGTAATACTGAGGCGAACCGCCGGTATAAAGGGTATCCTGACTTGACAGGAACTTGCAGTTCAGGAACTCGGCATAGCCCGTATCCACGGAAAGCGCCGCTGCACGCTCTGTGGCAGCCTTTGCCTTTACGTCCGTCCAGCTGTTTCTCACCTGAGTTATCTTTGTGACGGAGGTGTCGCCTGTGAGTTCAACTCCGTCATTGAGCTCCTCCTGAGTTATATAGCGGTTGAAGGAATTCTCGAAAACGATATTCTCAGCCTTGAAGTTGGTAGCCTTCGGCCAGAGCTGTACAGTTGCGCCCCAGCGGTAGTTGGCTACGTTCTTGCCGCTCTTTGAAGCTGCAAGGCTGGAATCGTAATAGCCCTTGGAGTTTGCGCTGTAGTACTTATAGCCTATTCCGTAATACCATGTAAGCACTGCGTCGCCCTTGTCAGGCTCGTCGTTTTTGAAGGTGATGTAGGGAGTCTGAACGATGACCTGCTGACGGTATGTACCGGGAGCAATGTGTATCGTTACTCGTGTGGATTCCGATGACGGATTGAGACTTGCTGCCTTGTCAACAGCCGCCTGCACTGTTGAGAAGTTGTTGCTTCTGCCGGAGTAGCCTACATACAGATCCGTACCTGCTGCGTCTGCCTTTATCGGCACTATGGCCGACATATACGCAAGCAGTACGAAAAAGGCGGCTGCAAAGGCAAAAAGCTGCAAAGCAAGCTTGCTTTTTTTACTAACCATGTCTTTTTCTCCTTTTCATTTTAAAGCTCTGCTGCCTAAAGCAAAGCTTATTTCAGCCCTATGGCGATATCCCGTTTCCCACAGCGAAAAGAAACTTCAGAATATACACCTATACACCATAATTATAGCATGATTAGTGATAGTTGTAAATAATTGTTAAAATATGGTCATACGATTCAGCATTGTATACAACAAGAAAGTCTGTCGTTTGGTCATTTTCCCATTTTAAGCCTGTTTTTTAAGCCGGCAGACTTGTTTTAACCCGGCATCTGCCATTTGCTCTCAGACACACTCCGCTATGTGAAATGTATTGACAATTGGTATCAGCATGATATAATTAATGTATAATTATTTCTGACAAAAAACACAGCACAGGAGGAGTTATATGAAATTTGACAGCACTGAAGACTGGAAAAGCAAGATCAAACGAATTATTATCACCGAGGAAGAAATAAAGGAAGAAATAAAAAAAGCGGGAGATTATATCAATTCGCTTTACGACGGCTCTCCCATACTGCTCGTCAGCATACTCAAGGGAGCTTTCATATTTATGGCAGACCTTTGCCGTGAAGTCAAGGTCCCCTGCGAGATAGCATTCATGGCTGCAAAGAGCTATTTTGAGGGCACACAGTCCTCTGGTCACGTTGAGATAACCATGGACCTAAAACATGATATCAGCAGCTATCACGTCGTTATCATTGAGGACATCATCGATACCGGACGTACTCTCAACGAAATAAAAAAGATACTCAATGTAAGAGAGCCTCTGTCTCTCCATATCATAACGCTGCTTGACAAGCCCGAACGCCGTGTGGTAGAGCTGAAAGCGGACTACTCACTCTTCACTATCCCCGATTACTTTGTTATAGGCTACGGTCTCGACTACGGCGAGTTCTATCGCAATCTCCCGTACATAGCAGAATTTGCGGAATGAGGTGTAATATATGCTTGAAAAGATATTCAAACTGAAAGAACGCGGCACGAACGTAAAGACAGAAATAGCCGCAGGTATAACCACATTTATGACAATGGCGTACATACTCGCCGTAAATCCGAATATTCTCTCAGCAACAGGCATGGACAGCACAGCCGTTCTCCTTGCCACCTGTCTTGCTTCATTTATAGGCACGGTTTGCATGGCATTCATGGCTGATCTGCCATTCGCTCTTTCAGCAGGCATGGGACTGAACGCTTACATGGCTTACACAGTATGCGGAAACCTCGGCTATCCGTGGCAGGTCGCACTCCTTGCGGTATTCATAGAGGGTATAATATTCATCGTTCTCTCACTTACCAAGGTCAGGGAAGCTATTTTCGACGCTATTCCCCTTTCGCTGAAACGCGCGGTCTCCGTGGGAATAGGTCTTTTCATCGCCTTTATAGGACTTCAGAACGCAGGTCTCGCAGTAGACTCCTCTACTCTCGTACAGCTTGTGAACTTCCGCGAAAACTTCAATACAACAGGTATATGCGCACTCCTTGCAATCATAGGACTGCTTGTCATGTCCATACTTTACATAAAAAGGGTAAAGGGAGCGATACTCATCGGTATCGTCGCAACGTGGATACTGGGTATCATATGCGAACTCACGGGACTTTACGTACCTGACGCTGCCGCAGAAGCCTACTCCCTTATTCCCTCTTTCAGCATGACTGACTTCTCAAAGCTGGGCGATACCTTTGGTCAGTGTTTCAAGGTAGACTTTGACGCTGTAGGCATATTCAACTTCATCGTTGTAATATTCTCCTTCCTCTTCGTTGACCTGTTCGACACTCTCGGCACTCTTATCGGTGTCAGCACAAAGGCTGGACTTCTCGACAAGGAGGGAAAGCTCCCGGCTATTCGTCCCGCCCTCATGGCGGACGCTGTTGCGACTACCGCAGGCGCTGTGCTCGGTACTTCCACTACGACCACATTTGTGGAGTCCTCCGCAGGCGTAGCGGCAGGCGGAAGAACAGGTCTCACAGCTCTTACAACAGCAGTGCTTTTCCTGCTGTCAATGTTCCTCGCACCGATATTCATTGCGATACCGGCGTTTGCGACAGCTCCCGCGCTGATACTTGTTGGCTTCCTTATGTTCTGCACGGTATCGGAGATAAAGGTGGACGAAAAGAGTTATACATCGGCTATCCCGGCATATCTCTGCGTAATAGCCATGCCGCTGTTCTACAGCATATCCGAAGGTATATCCATAGGCGTTATATCTTATGTGGTAATTAATATTGTGTGCGGAAAGCGCAAGGAGATAAACCCAATAATGTACATACTCGCGGTACTTTTTTTGCTCAAATACATATTCCTGTAAATCAAAATTTAGCAAAGCTAAATTTTGATTTATAAAAGAAAGGGACAGCATAAGCTGTCCTTTTTTAATGGTTATTTCCACCCTTGAATTCTTTTTCAACTATGAGTATCTCCTCTTTTTCAACGCAGTCCGAGCCATCAAAGCCAAGCCTTATGATATAGGGCATGAAGTCTATGATACGAAGGAAATCATCAGCTCCGAAGCTGTTGTCATAATAGTGGAGTATCGTGCTGAGAGCTGTTCCGTGAGTTCCCAACATGATATTTTCGTCCCTGTGTGCGGTTAAGATATCGTTTACGGCAGCGATATTCCTTTCCATTACCGAATTTAGGCACTCGCCGCCGGGCTCGCAGAAGCTGAGATCAGTCCAGCGCTTCCGGAACATCTCCGTATTGTTGCTGTTTTTTCCGCTGATACGCTCATGGAGCCTCTCGTCGATATCAATATCCAGCCCGTGTTCATCAGCAGTCTGCTTTATGGTATCATAGCTGCGCTTATAGGGACTTGATACCGCGCAGTCAAGGTGTATATCCCTCATGGCTTCAACTACCCTGAGGGTGTCCCTCATGCCCTCATCAGTCAGAGGACGGAGCGCCGCGTCAGCACAGCTGTGGTCAGGCTGTGCATGGCGTACAAAGTAGATGTTGGTCATTACAGTCTCTTCTTGAAGTCTTCATAGCCGAAGCCGCGAAGAATCTCAAAGCTCCCGTCCTTTTTCAGAAGAAGTATGGAAGGCAGAGGCATACCGTTGAAGGTGTTGTTCTTTACCATTGAATATATCGCCATATCGCCGAAAATCAGCCTGTCACCGATATGAAGCGGCTCGTCAAAGGAATACTCCCCTATAATGTCCCCTGCAAGACAGGTCTGTGAGCCGAGGCGGTAGCTGTACTTCTTCTCCCCCTTTTCGCCCGAACCCATAAGAGGCGGACGGTAAGGCATTTCCAGCACGTCGGGCATATGGCAGGCTGCCGAGGTATCAAGGATAGCAATAGGCATATCGTTTTCGGTGATGTCGAGGACCTCCGTAACGAGCCAGCCCGCATTCAGAGCTATGGCTTCACCGGGTTCGAGGAAGACCTCCAGCCCGTACTTCTCCTGTATACGGCTTATACACCTTTCAAGCCGCGGAATATCGTAGTCCTCACGGGTTATATGGTGTCCGCCGCCGAAATTTATCCATTCCATCTGCGGCAGCACATCACCGAACTTCTCCTCCACAGCGTCAAGGGTAGTTTCAAGATCGTCGGAATTCTGCTCGCAGAGAGTATGGAAATGAAGTCCCGTTACTCCTGAAAGGTCGTCTGTACGGAAGTTCCTGCGTGTGATACCGAGCCTTGACTTTGGCGAACACGGATCGTATATCTCATGTCCCTCCTGTGTGGAGCATTCGGGATTTATACGCAGACCTATCTTCTTTCCGGCTGCAAGGACCCGGTCGCGGTACCTGTCAAGCTGCGAAAACGAATTGAATATTATATGTCCGCAGCAGGATATTATCTCGTCTATCTCGTTTTCGCGGTAAGCCGCCGAGAAAACGTGATTTTCCTTTCCCATTTCATCATGTCCCAGCTTTGCCTCAAAAAGTCCGCTGCAGGCAGTACCTGCAAGGTACTCACCGATAAGCGGGTACATATGATAGCATGAGAAAGCCTTCTGTGCAAGGAGTATCTTTGCGCCTGTGCGCTTTGAAACGCCGCGCAGTATCTCCAGATTGTGAACAAGTGCCGGCTCGTCCACTATGTAGCAGGGAGTCGGCAGCTTTGAAGTATCAAACATATTACTTACTCTCGGTTATGAAATTGTTCATGGTGATCTTTACACGCGGTTCGCCGCTGGCATCAGGCTCTATCATTTCCACCTTCTCCATGATGATAGGATTTTTCGGTATAGCAAATTCGCCCAAGCTGTTAGTATCACGGTCTACCTTCATAAAGTCGTCAACTACTTCCATACCCTCTGTAACATTTGCGAATGCAGCGTAGTTTCCGTCAAGAGTCTCAGCGTACTGACCGTTGTAGCAGATGAAGAACTGGCATGAAGCACTGTCGTAATCCATAGCACGCGCCATAGAAACTACTCCGCGCTGATGTGAAAGCTCATTGTTCACGCCGTTAGCCGTGAACTCGCCCTTGATGCTCTCTATCTCGTCTCCTCCTGTGCCGTCACCCTTGGGGTCTCCGCCCTGAGCCATAAAGTTGTCAACAACACGGTGGAAGGTAAGTCCGTTATAGAAGCCCTCATTCACAAGCTTCTCGAAGTTCGCACAGGTTATCGGAGCCTGATCCGGGTGAAGCGTAAAAACTATGGTATTGCCTGACTGAACAGCCTTTTCCTTCTGGTCAGGAAGGTTCAGTTCCTTTCCGCAGCCGGTGATCATGAGCATCGTAGTTGCGGCAGCAACAGCTGCTCCTCTCTTTAATCCATTGATAAAATTCATTTTTATTCCTCCAGTTTTCTATTCTTTGCTGACGAACATCAGCTTTCTTACTATTTTAAGCCTTGAAAGTGTATATCCTATGACAGCACCGAAAAAGTTTAGTATATAATCGTCAATATCACAGGCACCGCGCATTGTGATGAACTGTATCATCTCCACGCCGATGATAACTGCCGAAGCCGTAAGGAAAAAAACTGCAGACCGCCGCTGCCTTTTCCACACAGCAGGCAGAAATACTCCCAAAGGCATAAATATCAGAATATTGCCCACAAGGTTATCTTTGGACATTTCAAGATAATAGATGTCCCTGTCGCGGATATATCCAATGAATTCTATGACCGTGCGGAACGGCACAAAATTGGTGTTCTCACGGAAGTACTCGCCGTAGGTATAAAATCCGCGCATACTGCTCCTGATAAAGAACAGCAGATTCAGCGCGAGCAGGATATAGACCGCAAACAGCGTAAAGACGATCGTTTTTTTCAGTCTCAAATCAGTCAACGAGTACCGGATCAAAGTCCTCTTCCCATGGGAGTCCCCACTTGTTCAGAGCCTCCATGAACGGATCGGGATCAAATTCCTCAATGTTGTATACTCCCGCCTTTTTCCATGTGCCTGTCATTATCATCATAGCGCCTATCATCGCCGGAACACCTGTGGTATAGGAAATAGCCTGTGAGCCGACCTCCCTGTAGCACTCCTGATGATCGCATATATTGTAAAGGTAGTAGTTCTTGTCCTTGCCGTCCTTCTTTCCGCGGAAGATACAGCCGATATTGGTCTTTCCAACTGTTCTCGGACCCAGCGAAGCAGGATCGGGAAGCACAGCCTTCAGGAACTGAAGAGGTACTATCTCCTTTCCTTCATACATTATAGGCTCTATAGATGTCATACCCACATTTTCAAGACACTTGAGATGTGTGAGATAGCTCTGACCGAATGTCATGAAGAAGCGGATGCGCTTTATGCCCTTTATATTGAGAGCAAGTGACTCCAGCTCCTCGTGGTGAAGAAGGTACATATCCTTTTCGCCCACGCCCTTGAAGTTGTAAACTCTCTTTATCTCCATAGGCTCTGTCTCTACCCACTTGCCGTCCTCGATGTAGCTGCCCTTTGCCGAAACCTCGCGGATATTAATCTCAGGGTTGAAGTTCGTAGCAAACGGGTAGCCGTGGTCGCCGCCGTTGCAGTCGAGAATGTCAATGTAGTTTATCTCGTCAAACTCATGCTTCATGGCGTAAGCGGAGAATACTCCCGTAACGCCGGGGTCGAAGCCGCTTCCGAGAAGAGCAGTGATACCAGCCTTTTCAAATCTGTCACGGTAAGCCCACTGCCACTTGTACTCGAACTTGGCAGTATCGAGAGGCTCATAGTTGGCAGTATCAACATAGTGTGTCTTTGTAGCGAGACAAGCGTCCATTATGGTAAGGTCCTGATATGGGAGCGCAAGATTCAGGACTACGTCCGGCTTGTAGCTGTTGATAAGAGCAACCAGCTCGTCAACATTATCAGCGTTCACCTGTGCGGTCTCGATGACAGTCTTTGTTGTGGGCTGGAGCTTCTCCTTCAGCGCGTCGCACTTTGACTTGGTACGGCTCGCTATCATTATGCCCTCAAATACCTCGCTGTTCTGACAGCACTTGTGGATAGCTACGGACGCAACACCGCCGCAGCCGATTATCATACATTTTCCCATTTTTGATTCCTCCGTATCTTTTAATATTATATTTTAGTATTATTTTGGTACTCATTTCTAATACAACCTATTCCCGCCGCCCAAGAAGCCACCCCCGCGAAAACAATAACTATAAAAACAAAATTATCAGCTTTTTCTTCCTTGGGGCAATAATAATCTGACGGTTCATTAGGATCTATAAAAAACTTTACTGTCTCGCCTTCTGTCATGTTAGGCACTCTTGAAGAGTTCGGACCACATACTGTTAAAGATTCACCATTATAGAAATAAGAATATACAACCGTATAGATCCTTTCATTATCGTTGTCGCGGATTTCAACTATTCGATCGACCACAGCCTCGGTCTCAAAGGTGCATTTTTCAGCCTTATTAGCATATATATTTTTTAAACAAAAAGGACAAAAAAATAATAAGCAGCCAACAAGTATAAACAATATCCCACCTGGACTGAACCATGCGAATATTTTTTCATCCGATAGTATCCTTTCTGTCTTTTAGTATAAAAATATCACCTTATTTTCAACTTCATATTTGTAAAGCCTGTGTTCTGCACCTCAAAGCCCATCTGCCTGCAGAGCGGATAACCGTCCGCAGAAGCTTCCGGAAAAAACTGCCATTTTCTCCGGTTTAACTCAGGTAAGACGGACCGAATTCGTTTAATGCCTGATTCGCATACCAAATAGGGATCTGTATTGCCAGGAATAAAATAAGCAAACATCCAATGACCACACACAAGATCTTTATATTGCGTCTCCTGACAAAACGTGTTTCCTCAGGACAGAAAAATGACTTAGGATTATCCGGATCCACACGGATCTCGAACTGCGAACCGATCTCTGCCTTCTTGAGCCACTTGCTGTCGGTGCTGCCTGCAAGCTGGAATACTTCACCATTGTAGGAATACTCATAAAGAGGTGCCTTTTTAGTGTAATATGAATGGTCATCACTGTCATAATACCTGACACTGGTATAACTTACTACTTCCGCCAGAACACTTTCCGTACAGCGGCTTTTTCTCTTTTTCTCCCTGACGATCACATATATTACAACTATAAAAGGCATAAGAACCAGGACTTTTATTAAGAATATCATGATATGATCCATAATTTTCTCCTTTCAAGGTACAGCCTCCACCGGGACGGAAGCAAAAAGATCATGCTATCAATAATAGTCCGAGCCGGATCTTTTTTCTCTTATAACATCTTTGATATACACTACCATAATAGCAATACAGATACCGCTGACTATAAGCAGTATTACACCAAAGAACCTGCCCGAAGTCTCCTTGGGACAGTAATAGGTCTGAGGATCGTTAGGATCCAGATAGAATTCCACCCTATCACCCTTACGTACCTTCAGGCTCGATGAATATACCCGGCTCTGGGCAGTGTACTCCTCGCCGTTATATTCGTAGGAATACACAGGGGCATAGGTAGTACCGTCGGAATCCGAATCCTCAACAATGCGCGATACTATGGCGGTCGTTTTATAAGTACATTGCTTTTTCAGCTTGGAATCATACTTAAAAAACATTATTCCGCCAATCATTGTAGCAATGATAACAAGAGAAAGAACAACAGCACTTGTTTTTGTCATTTTTGGAGTAACTATGCCTTTTCCTCCTGAATATCCCGCAGATTCATAATTTGGAGTATATTTGCCGCTTCCTTCTAAATATCCCGCAGATTTATAATCCGAAGCCTGATATATGAAATTTCTTGTAGTATTTCTTACCTTTTTTATAATAATTACAACTACCGCAACGATAATTATGCCTATTATGATAAACGCTACTGAACTGTGGTCTTTTTTCATGTAATCAGGCACATAAATTTTTTCGGGATCACTCGGATCCACATATATTTCCACCTGTTTGCCTGCCCATAATCCATTAAACTGTGCATATGAATTCCCACTTTTTGTATACTCAACACCATTGTATGTATACTTGAAAACAGGGGCATATGTTTCCGTTCTGTCAGGATCGTCTCTGTCACGGGGATGACTTTCGCTCCATGACACCATAGCTGTTATCTCACCCGAAACCAATTCGGTACAGTTCTTTTTAGCCGATATGTTGTTAAAGCCAAAATATACTCCGACTGAAAATAAAATAATACCTCCGATCAGCAGCGGCAGTAAAACCAATAAGCCTATGAAGCCAGCAGTATTGGATATAGCTTTCTGATGTCTGTCCGCAAAGTCTATAACCTCCGCAGTCTTTCTGGCTGCTCCACTGTAATTTTCATAATTGTTATAATCATTATATTTCATTTTTTCCACCCAATAATCCTTTTAGTGTTAATATCCGCAGGAACGACCGTCGTTATCCCGCTTTTTTGCAGCCTGGCACCTATATCACGAAAGCGCCAGAAGCATTTCCCTTATTATCTTGCAGGCAACTGCCGTTGAAACTCCGCTCTGATCGTAGACCGGACTGAGCTCGTTCACATCGCAGCCAACTATGTCAAGCCTGCTGCAAACGAGGGTCACAGCATTTCTCAGTTCCTCAAATGTCACTCCTCCGGCTTCGGGAGTACCCGTACCGGGGAATACGGACGGGTCAAGCACATCAAGGTCGAGAGTGAAGTAGACTTTCTTGCCCCTGAGCTTCTCCACTGTCTCCTCAAGCCCGTCAAAGCTGAATTTATGCATTTCCGTATGCTCGTCAGCGAAATAAAACTCCTCGCGGTCGCCGCTGCGGATACCGAACTGAAAGATATGACCGTCTCCCACAAGCTCGTGACAGCGCCTTAATACACAGGCGTGGGACAGCTTCTGACCGAGATAGTCGTCACGCAGGTCCGCATGAGCGTCAAAGTGTACTATATAAAGGTCGCTGTACCTTTCCTTCACAGCCCTTACCGAGCCGAGAGTGACAAGGTGCTCGCCGCCTATCATAAAGGGCAGCTTTCCGTCTTCAAGTATAATGCCTGCCCTTGAAGCTATATCGTCAACAGCACGGTTTGTGCTGCCGAAGGGCAGCTCAATGTCTCCGCTGTCGAAGTAGCTGTAATCTGTCATGTCCTTGTTCTGGTAAGGACTGTAGGTCTCTATGCCGAAGCTCTCGTTCCTTATGGCAGAGGGAGCAAACCTAGTTCCCGGACGAAAGCTGGTGGTACCGTCAAAGCCAGCTCCGAAAAGGACTACCTTAGCGTCCTCATACTCGCTGTCGCAGGCAATGAAGGTCTGTATATTCTTATTCAACATCTCTTAGAAGCTCCTCTACATAGCACGGAAGGGCAAATGCTCCCGTATGAAGTCTTGGATTGTAATAGCGCGTCTTGATACCGTGCATACTCCATTTTGTACCGTTATAATCATTGGTCGGGTGGTATTTCTTTGAAGCAAAGCCGAAGAGCCAGTGTCCCGAAGGATAGGTAGGGATATGAGCCTGATACACCTTGCTTATGGGGAAGCTCTCAACTATGCGCTTGTGTGAGCGCTGCATAGCCGCGGCGTCCTCGTCATAGAAGGGGCTCTCATGCTGATTCACCATGATACCGTCGTCGCGGAGCGCCTTGAAGCAGCTTCCGTAGAACTCCTTCGTGAAAAGCCCCTCTCCGGGACCAAAGGGGTCTGTAGAATCTACTATTATAACGTCGTACTGGTCTGTACAGCGGCGTATGAACTTAACGCCGTCCTCATAGAACACATTTACTCTCGGATCATCAAAACGGCAGGCAGTAGTGGGGAGATACTTCTTGCAGACCTCCACAACCAGCTCGTCTATCTCCACAAGGTCTATGCTCTCTACCGATGCATAGCGTGTGAGTTCACGCACAACGCCGCCGTCACCGGCGCCTATAACGAGTATATTCTTTGGATTAGGATGTACTGCCATAGGAACGTGGGTTATCATTTCATGGTAAATGAACTCGTCCTTCTCTGTCAGCATCATATATCCGTCAAGCGTAAGGAAGCGTCCGAACTCCTTTGAGTCAAAAACATCGATGCGCTGAAACTCGCTGTTTCCGCTGTAAAGCTGATGATCGACCTTTATTGAAAATTTAACATTCGGAGTATGTCTCTCCGTGAACCATAATTCCATACTATACCTCCTTTTAAATCCAAATTTAGCTTTGCTAAATTTGGATTTAGTTGAGAGTGGAAAGTTAAGAGTTAATTAGTTCGCTGCGCTCATATTTTTTAAATTATATCGCCGCAGGCGATACACCTCAACTGTCAACTCTCAATTCTCAACTCTAAACTAAATCATAATTTTGCTCCGCAAAATTATGATTTATCTGCCGGAGCTCCCGACATTCCATTCTGCTTCATAATAAATTTAAGGAATAAAGGCTTTACAATAAAAATAATGATATATGCAACTATAAGACTTAATATCAGTGATTTGATGAACGACGGCAGAAAAGGCATCTTTGAACCGTGTGCCGTTGCCTGCCTGTATGCCATGAACACCATTGAAAATGTAAGTATGGGTGTATAAATCAAATCAGACACAAGCGACGAAAGAAGTCTTGCAGGGAGACTGTGCTCCTCAATACCGCATTTGCGTACAAGTCCGTCCTCTAACTTTTTCATTGGTACTAAAAAACCGATGATAAGGCTTATCACAGTGCTTATCCCGAAGCTCATAAGAAATCCGGGAACTGTGAAGTGACCTGAAGAAAGCGTGCCCAAAAGTGAAAGGCAGAAACTGAGCGTGACTGCCATAAGTATATTCATCTGTAATCCAACTTTTTTCATATCCGTTTCCTCCCTAAAAACAACAAATACTATATTCAGATATCAAGAACATTGAGTCTTTCGATATTTATGTCCTCGGTGCCCGTCATCTGACATCCCTTTTCCTTGGCGTACTTTATATATTCAATTATTTCATGGGTTATCAGTTCTCCCGGAGCAAGTATCGGTATCCCCGGCGGATAGCACATAACGAATTCGCTGCACACCTGTCCTGCCGCTTCATCGAGAGGAAGCGACCTCTTTGCGGCATAGAAAGCCTTTCTCGGAGTTTCCGATACTACAGGACTGATATATTCCTGTGTGAGCATATCCGTACCGTCCTTTCCGAAGCGCCGCTTTATCTCCGCAAGAGCGCTGATAAGGCGTTCGATGTCTCGTTTTCTGTCGCCTACGGATATGTAGGCGAGGACATTTCCGATGTCTCCGAATTCTATCTGTATATCGTACTCGTCACGGAGAAGGTCATAGACCTCGATACCTGCAAGTCCGATAGGCAGGGTGTATATACTCAGCTTCGACACATCAAAGTCGAAGATACTGTCACCGTTGATAAGCTCCTTGGAGTAGGCGTAGTAGCCGCCTATCTCGTTTATCTCGGAACGAGCGTACTCAGCCATTTCCACTGTCTGCGCGAATATCTCCCTGCCTCCGAGAGCAAGTCTCTTCCTTGAGATATCAAGGCTTGAAAGCAGCAGATATGAAGCGCTTGTGGTCTGGGTAAGGTTTATGACCTGACGCATATAGTCGGCGTTGACATTCTTTCCGAGGAGCAGGAAGGAGCTCTGTGTAAGACTTCCACCTGACTTGTGCATACTTACGGAAGCACAGTCCGCCCCTGCCGCCATAGCGGTCAGCGGGAAATTCTCACCGAAATAGAAATGAGTGCCGTGAGCCTCGTCAACAAGCACTAACATACCATGAGCATGAGCCAGCTCCGTTATTTTCTTCAGGTCGGAGCATATACCGTAGTATGTGGGATTGTTGACCATTATAGCCTTTGCGTCGGGATTATCGCGGATAGCCTGTTCCACCTGAGCCACCGACATACCGAGGGCTATGCCCAGCTTGGTATTCACGTCCGGATTTACATAAACAGGAACGGCGCCCGTCATGATAAGGGCATTGATAGCGCTCCTGTGTACATTTCTCGGCATGATTATCTTGTCGCCCTCCTTGCAGGCGTACATTATCATGCTCTGAACAGCGGAGGTAGTGCCTCCCACCATGAAGAATGCGTTTGCCGCACCGAAAGCCTCGGCAGCGAGAGCCTCCGCGTCCTTTATGACAGAAACGGGGTGGCAGAGATTGTCGAGGGGCTTCATGGAATTCACGTCAACGCTCATGCAGTCCTCGCCGAGAAACTCGGTGAGCTCCATATTTCCCCTGCCCCTTTTGTGTCCGGGCACGTCAAAGGGTACTATCCTCATGCGCCTGAATCTTCGCAGCGCCTCATATATAGGCGCGTTTGTCTGGGAAAGCTCAGCCATTTCCGAACACGTTCCTTCCGCTGAAAATTTCTATCATCTCCCGCTGGAGCGCATTTGTTATCTCAAGTCTGCGCCTTGGCGGAAGCTCGTTAACATCTGTATTGAAGAGGTAATTCTGCAGGTCAAGCTCCTTGATGAGCATTTTCGTGTGGAACATATTAGCCTGATATACGTTTATATCCACAACGTCGTACTTGTCAAGTATCTTCTCGTCGATATAGTTCTGTATGGAAGTTATATCATGGTCGATAAAGAGCTTTTCGCCGTCAAGGTTACGGGTAAAGCCCCTTACCCTGTAATCCATTGTGATGATATCCGAATCAAAGCTGCCTATGAGATAGTCAAGAGCCGTGAGAGGCGTTATCTTTCCGCAGGTAGCAACGTCTATATCCACACGGAAGGTGGCTATGCTCGTATCCGGGTGGAACTCCGGGTAGGTATGGACAGTTACATGGCTCTTGTCGAGGTGAGCAACGGTCTCGCTGCCTCCTGCCGGTATCATTGTATCGTCGGCGATAAGGAAAGTGGCGGAAGCGCCCTGAGGGTCGTAGTCCTGACGGGACACGCTCAGCACCTGCGCACCTATCATCTCCGTTACATGAGTCATTATATCTGTTATACGCTCGGAGTTGTACTGCTCGTCAACATAGGCGATGTACTCCTGCTGCGAACGTGCCGTCTTGGCATAACAGACATCATATATATTGAAGCTCAGCGACTTCGTAAGATTATTGAACCCGTAAAGTTTCAGTTTATTCTCCATAAAAAACACCTTCACAACAAAAATGCACACAAAGACCTTATCAGCCATTGTGTGCATGAAATACATATGCCTTTAGCACAGAAACTTCATTGACGGTACAGAGTCTATATAAGCAAGTACTACCTTTTACTACTCTTATTGACCTTTCACAAGCTGATGAGAACTTATAAAAACTTTATCGACATACAGTCGAATCAATAAGGCAACAGAAGTTGCCAGCCGATATATCGGCATTCGGCATTTGACCCGGCTGTCCGTATGGCCTCAACTCCCTGCGGAGTGGTCAATAGTCTTGCTCCGAAACCGTAGCTTCTTTTGCAATGTAATATATTTTATCACATTTTGCTATTTTTGTCAATAGTACAGCACTATATTATTTGAGCTGTAAAATAAAAGGAAGGACGTCCCTGCCGTACATGACAGTGACGTCCTGCAAATTTCATAGTATCACTTTATTCTCAGAGTGTATAATCCGGATTGCTCGCATTGCAGTGAGGACAGCGTTTCAGTTTTGCAGAATACTTATTTCCGCAGTACTCACACATTACCTCCTTTGCCTGACCGCTGTTTACTGTACTTGAAATAAGGTCCGGCATTTCGGACTGGCTGCCGCCGTATGTATTATTGCCTGTAGTGTCCGGTCTTGTACCCGTCTGCGAATAAGGCGATGTACCGCCGTAGCCTGTATTCGCTCCCGTATACGAGCCGTTTCCTGTGGTCGGGAGTCCGAAGGTATCTTCCTCAGGCGCAGGCTTTGCGCCTCTGTACTTGAAAGTTCCCCAGAAGACCATAAAGAACATATGGAACAGTACAAATGCCAGCGGACACATCATACCGCCCAGCTCACTCCAGTTTATCCCATTCTTATAGCTTTCTGTAAACTTGTCGAATGAAGCTATAAGCTGACCTCCCACATCCTTGTCATTGCTTTCCAGCCTGCTGTGCAGATCGCTGGTGAACCTGGCTACCGCATCAGAGGTGAGGATATTGTCAGTATCGTCGCCCTGCATACCTTCCCAGTACCAGTCGATATACGAACCTGACGGATAGCTTTCCTGAGAATATACTATAAGCCAGTGCATCTCATCGTCGAATTCACTGAGATATCTGTCGTAAGCATATTCTTCAAGATTCTTCCTTTTTGACCATACATCATTGTAGACCGTGACTACTGACGGAGTAACGCCCGTTTTTTTCATAAAGCGCTCCAGCGAATCGTAAAGAGCCTGCTCGTCACTGATAACGTCAGCCTCGTCACTGATAACAATATTATGGTTATAATTCTTTTTAGCTATCGGAATATTTTTTATGACCGCCGGCACCAGAACAAACAGGAAAGGCAGATAGAAAAGTATCAGAAGCAGCCTTGGCCACTGAATGCCGGGCTTGAAGCTCCTGTCAGCATAAAAATACTTAGGCTCCCCACGCCTGTAGTAAACATACCGTGTTGAACCCGGAAAGCGTCCGCGGCTTATTGTCGGACCTCTTCCGCCTCCGCGGGAGCCTCCTCCGTGTGAACCGCCGTGTGAACCTCCGTGTGAGCCGCCCCCGTGAGAGCCGCCTCCTGATGAATGTGGCATATTCATTCCCCCTATATCAATATATTATCATTATTTTATATTATTTGTATCACTTTGTCAAGACTCCCGTAAAAAAATCTTTTGCTTTATGTTATACGTCAAAAACCGTATCCGGTGTTATTTTACACAAAAATATATTGACAAATCAGATCTTTCAAGTTAAAATAGTAATATCGGAGTTGCTTTCTGCACAATGCTTCCCTGCATGAGAACAGCAGCTTCTGTACATACGTTCGTTTCTATCGTCCGGGTACGCAGATTTTCAACATCCTCGCGTATTTGTTAACGGATCTGAAAAAAACGAGGAATAATTATGTAATAATGTGTTCATAAATCTGACTGATAAATGAAAATCAGATGAAATCGGCAGCTTTTTCCTTGACAAGAAATATACAATGTCATATAATATTCTTGTGGCACAAGGGGTGTGCCTTATGAAACACTTTTTTACATGAAACAGGAGGATTATAAAAATGGGTGTATTTCAGAGATTATCAGACCTTCTCAAAGCAAACGTAAACGATCTTATCGACAGAGCTGAAGATCCGGAGAAGATGGTCAAGCAGATCATCATCGATATGCAGACAGAGCTCACAAAGGCTACTCAGAACTACGGCAAGGCTAAGGCAAGCGAACGCCTCGCTGAAAAGAAGTACCTCGACGCTCAGAAGGTATCGGCTGACTGGGAATCAAAGGCTAAGGCTGCTCTCGCAAAGGGAGATCAGGACCTCGCTAAGCAGGCTCTCGCAAGAAAGGTCAAGGCTGACGAAGATCTTGCAAACTATAAGGAAATGTATGAGTCCATCTCCGCACAGACAGACGCTATCGGCGATCAGGTAGAGGTGCTCAAGTCAAAGCTTGAAGAGGCCAAGAGCCGTCAGGCAATGCTCATCGCACGTTCACAGATGGCTGACACACAGAAGAGCCTTGCAAAAGCTGCCGGAAGCTTCGATCCCAACTCGTCTTTTGACAAGTTCCAGAGAATGGAAGACAAGGTAATGCGCAAGGAAGCTGAGGCAGCTGCATTCACAGAGATCGCAGGCGACGCTCTTACAGGCGGCACAGGCGACGAGCTGAAGAATACATTCAAGGATCTTGAGTCCGAAGCAAAGGTAGACGCAGAGCTCCAGAGACTTCTTGCCGAGATGAACGGCGGTTCTTCAAACAGTTCAAACTGATGCTGTCAGATTAAAAGCAAAGGAATTTTATTATGAGCCGCAAGAAAAAAAATATTTATCCCGCCAAAAAAATGTTCAGGGATTCGCTGCCGGTACTCGGCGCGATATTCCTCGTAATAGTATCCGTAGCATATATCCTCTTCCGCAGCTGGAGCAACAAGCTCTACTATGAAAAGTGGAAGGAATACGAAGATTGCGGTATCTGAATAAAAACATCAAAGCTCCGAAGCATTACGCTTCGGAGCTTTTTGTTATTCTTTGTATTTATCCCTGAGCTTACGGAATCCCCTTATGCAGTAAATGAACATCGCAACATAGATAATAAAAAGGAATAAATACACGAGCAGCCCTACCAGACCTGACGTTCCGAATCTGGGTGAATTGATCGCAAATAAATAGAGATTAGGTATTATCGTCAGGAAGAATATAATGAGCAGCGGAGTCATTCTCGTAGTTATCACTCTTTTCATCATGTTGAGCTTTGACTGCGGATCGCTGAATATATCCATTTCTTTCTCGGAAAGTCCCTCCGCGCTTCTGCGGAAATAGTCAAATCCTGCAACTCTGCCGCAGTGCTCCCAACCGTAATCCGCAAACATTTTTATATACTCCGGATAATCGGCTTTATTTGCAACATAATCCAGCTTGTAAATGACGTTTTCCGGCTCGCATTTTACAAAGTGCTGGGAAAAAGCACAGACTTTTTCCAGCTTCCAGCCCACACTGTGCATTTTCGTAAGGTACTCACCCTCTTTTTCGTAATCGGGAAGAAGAAATAATTTATGTGTAGTTAATCTTGCCTTGTCACTCATATCAGTTACCTCCTATATTTCTGTACAAGCGCTTGATACGCGCTATTTCTATTCCGAGAATCTCCTCACCTGTTTCGGTGATCACATAGAGCTTTCTCTTTTCTTCTTCGCGGACAAATCTTATCAGACCGTCCTTTTCCATTTTTGATAAGCTTCCGTACATAGTTCCCGGAGTTATCACCACTTCCCCGTCGGTCATAGCCTTTACCTTCTGCGTGATACTGTACCCGTGCATTTCCTCACGCAGACAGAAGAGTATGTAAAAGGCAGTTTCCGACATGGGGATATAGACTCGTTTTAATCTGTCATTCATCCTCAACACTCCTTATATCATGGTATGATGTATCAGGATTTGATACATCGTAGCTCGATATATCTCACTGTGATATAAGTATATCACACCTCGATATACTTGTCAATACCTTTTCTGCAATTTGTCATAATGCACAAAAAAAGCTCCCCGGATTATCCGGGGAGCTTACAGTTATTTTATTGCTTTGTCGGGTCAAGGCTCTTTATCTTGTGAAGCAGATACAGCTGTATCTGGAGCGCGTCATTTGATGTAAGACCCTTGCTCGATGTATCAACGTCAGCGTTTGCGGCACCCTGTTCTGTGATGTGCTTGCTGTCTGTACCGCCAACACCGTACTTGTTTGGATTTGCGAGAGCCTGCATGATAAGCACAGCGTCTGCCATATCTATAGTACCGTCGCAGTTAGCGTCGCCGTAGTCAGCTTCAGTTACCTTGTTGGGTTCATCAACGTCAGGACCGCTTGAAGCACCTGCATACTGAGGAAGATTGCTTACAGAACCTTCAATAAATAATGTCAGTATCCTTACGTCAGCTTCATCAAGAGTTTCATCGCCCATAGTTGAAACATTTGCGTTCTTTGCACCCTGCTCGGTAAGAGGATACTTTGCACTGTCCTTGATGTGATTTTCAAGGAGTTCAACGTCTGTCTGATTTACAACACCATCTTCGTTTACGTCACCGTAAGCAGTACCGTTGACTCTAACAGGCTGCTTGTCATTATTTACGGGAGCAGTCGTAGTAGTTGTTGTAGTTGTTTCCGTAGTAGTCGTTTCTGTAGTAGTTGTTGTAGTTGTTTCAGTAGTTGTAGTTTCGGAAGTAGTTGTGGTAGTTGTTGTATCCTTGGGCTTTGAAGAAGTTGTTGTTCTTGGTGTCTCGCTGCCTGTGCCGCCGAGTCCGTCAGCCTTTGTGCCGTCGGGCTCTTCGCCGTAGTAAAGCTTTCCGTTAACATAAACAGGTACATAAGGTGTTACAACACCGGAAGCTGTACCGTCTGTTGACGAACCCTTGCCTACGCCCTTTGCGGAGAAGTCGTTTGATGAATCCCAGCCGCTGCCGTAGTCAGGCATTACGATAGCAAGGAGTATCTCGCACTGCTGCTGTCCCTCAGATATAGGAAGAACAACACGTCCGTCGGGGAGATTTACCTCGATATAGTAGATATTGCCGCTGTACTGTATAGGCTTGGAGATCTCAGCGGTCTTGTAGCCCTTTGCGGAATACATTGCGGACTGGTCACGGTCGCAGCGGATAACGAGGTCCTCAGGATTCTTGCCTGCGGAAATTACCTCGCTGAGATCCATGAAGTATCTGAATGAGATATTGTCCTGAACTCTTGCCGGCCATGCGGAGTGGTTAGTCACCTTGAAGCTGATAGTCTGTCCGCTGGAATCGCCGCCCTTTGAGAGCACCTCAACGTAGAATTCGGGTCCGTCGTGCTCTTCCTTTGCAGGGAAGCTCGGATCCTTTGTTCCGCCGTACTTGTCTACCATCTTGCAGAGCATAGCTGTGAAGCCTGCGTTATAGTCTGTAGCGACCTCGTTGTTGATGAAGTCCTGACGGTCGTCGTTGTAAGAGCCGTCCTGGTTGGGACCTCCTACGAGAGCGCCGTAGAGGATATGTCTTGTTCTGTCCGGTATTTTAAGGTCGTTCTTCCATGAGCCGTGAGCTGTACGGTGGTGAGGATTCTGGGGATACTTGTCACCGAAGCCTACTACATAGCTCTGCTTGTTGGGGTTGTCGCCGAGAGCGTAGTTTACCTGAGTCTCAGCAAATTCCATATACTTTGAAGCCTCTGAAGTAAGGATAGTATCGCTTGCAACAGTTGCGATGAAAGCAGCTGTATTTGCGTATCTCAGACAGCCCCAGTTGCTCAGCCAGCGGAGTCCGCCTGATATTGTCTTAGCCTCTTCGCCGTTTACCCAGCGGTCAACGTGCTTCTTAACGTGAGCTATAGCGCTGGAATCGTTTGTGTTTATAGCATAGAGCAGCATAGCTCCCTGCATATTGTCGTCCCAGCAGTGTGACCAGCCGTAAGCGAGGGTATCGCCTTCGCCCAGCATCTTGCCGAGGTTGGGGATATAGCCCTTTGCGTCTTCAAGGTAGCCGTTGTCGCCAGTTGCGATATAGAGCCAGTTCGCAGCATAGAAGAGCTCATCATAGAAGTGGCTGGACTGATAGAAGCCCTGTGCGTCACTCTTGTTATATACATCATCGCTTGGTGATGTCTTTGCTATCTTGTAGATATTCTCAGCGTGTTTAAGGTAGTCAGCCTTCTTGGAAGCGTCGATGCTTCCGTCAAGAGCTGCAGAACCGGCTGCAAGAGCTGCTGCCATTTCGCCGAATACTGCTGAACAGCCCTTTGAGGATTTGAGAGCCGCACGGCACTCTGCGATAGAATGTGAGTTGTCCTCCATACCGTATTCAAGAAGCTCAACAGGACCCCACCATGTGTGGTCGTCCTTACCGATGCCTACCTGATAGATCACCTCGGAGCCCTTGTCGCACTCTGCAAGATAATCAAGCACGAAGGTAAGATTGTTTACATAAGTTTCCTTGAGGCCTGCCTTTTCAAGTCCGTCCGGATACTGATAAAGTCCCCACGCCAGCATTGAAGCCGAATATGACATAGGAAGATTGAACTTTACGTGATCTCCGGCGTCGTACCAGCCTCCGAGAACAGGGTCCTGCATAGCGGAATCCGCCTTCCACTCTACTCTGTTCCAGTCCGGGAGCGGACCTGCCTGCTGCGCCTCATAGAAGAACAGCGACTTGTCCAGTGCGTCAACGTAATTGAACTTGCCGTCAGCGGCATTAGCCGTTGTCAACATAACACCTGCCGGCATTGCCGAAACAGTTGATGTGGCAAGCAGGACGGCGGAAAGGAAACCGCCTGTCAGTTTTTTAAGCATAGTAAAACTCTCCTCTCATTTTAAATTGCTCCGTATGCGCGGAGCTTCCTCACGAGTATACCATAGCTATACACCATAATTATGCCACAAATCTCCGCCGATGTCAAGCAAATAATGAGCAGCAGGCTGAAGAGCCCTTAGCCCTTGGCTGTCAGTTCTCAGAAAATTAACGGGGCGATGTAAACATCGCCCCTTGATAATTATATCTGAGAATATAGTTTTTTCTGCGGTCGAAGTGAGGCGGACGTTTGCGTAATTGCCCTGAACCACACAAAAAGCTATTTAAGCTCCGCAACAGTAACGCCGTCCTCGCCCTCGCCGAAAAGACCGAGTCTGAACGCCTTTACAGACGGATGTGATTTCAGCCGCTTGTGTACAGCCTGTCTCAGCAGTCCCGTACCCTTGCCGTGGATTATAGTAATAGTCGATATATTTGACATTACCGCCTGATCTATGAAGGCGTCAAGCTGATATACTCCGTCGTCGCAGGCGCAGCCGCGGATATCAAGCTCCATTTTTCCTCTGCGCTCAGCCTTTACGCCCACCTTGTTCATCTTGCGGTTCGGACGTATGGACTTGTTGCCGACCGTCACCTTCTCCGGCTCTTCAAGGCGCAGACGTGATATATTCATCTTGGTCTTCATAACGCCCATCTGAACGTAAACGAAATCACTGCCGTCGGGCTCTCCTGAGATTATACCCTTGCGCTGCAGGTCAACTACGTATACAGTATCTCCCCGGCGAAGCTTTCTCGGCAGTACGTAGCCCTCGTTGGGATCGCGCTTCTCTACGGGATTTGCCGTGTCGTACATCTTGTTGAAGCTCTGCTTGGTCTTTGACTTCATACCCGATACATTGGCACTGAAATCCTTCTTTTCCTTTTCCTTGCGGAGCCTTTCAAGCTCGTCAAGGAGCTCGTTGGACTCCGCCTTTGTCTGCTCTATTATGGTCATAGCCCGGAGCCTTGCCTTTTCCAGCTCCTCAGCCTTTGAAGCCTCAAGCTTTTCGCGCTCTGTTCTGATAGCTTCCTCGTGCTCGGCAGTCTCCATACGCAGACGGGTTATCTCCTCTTTCTGCTTTTCCAGTTCAAGACGCGCAGCCTCAAGCTTGCCGATGACCTCTTCAAGACGGGTATTCGCCTCGCTGACGCGCATTTTAGCGTCATCTATGATATCTGCCGGCATACCGAGACTTTCGGATATAGCAAAAGCGTTTGACTTACCCGGCGAACCCACGATAAGCCTGTAGGTGGGACGAAGTGTCTCGATATCGAACTCACAGGAAGCGTTTTCAACACCCTCGCTGTCGATAGCGAATACTTTAAGCTCCTGATAATGGGTCGTCACCATTACCTTTGCGCCGCTCTGCATAAGGCGGCGGATAATGGATATTGCGAGAGCCGCGCCCTCTACCGGGTCCGTGCCCGAACCAAGCTCGTCAAGGAGGACGAGGGACTGCTCGTCGGCAGTTTTAAGTATCTCAATGACCTTGTTCGTATGCGAGGAAAATGTAGACAGGTTCTGCTCTATGCTCTGGCTGTCACCGATATCCGCGAGGATATGGTCGTAGACTGATATCCTGCTGCCGTCGGCAACTGGTATGAGAAGTCCGCACATGGTCATAGCCGCAAGAAGTCCGGCAGTTTTGAGAGTTACCGTCTTACCGCCGGTATTCGGACCGGTGATGATGAGTGCCTGATAATCCTCGCCGAGACTTATCTCCACGGGAACAGCCTTGTTCTTGTCGATAAGGGGGTGACGGGCTTTTTTAAGGTGCATTTTTCCGTCGTCAGTTATCTCCGGCAGGGAGCAGTTCAGCTTTGCCGCAAGATTTGACTTTGCAAAGTAGAGGTTCAGCTCTGTGCAGACCTTATAGTTCTCCGCAAGTATATCGGCATACTCCCCGCAGTCACGGCACAGCTGACGGATTATGCGCTCTATCTCCTCCTGCTCCTTCGCTTCAAGGAGACGTATATCGTTATTTGCCTCAACTATCGCCATAGGCTCTATGAATATAGTCTGACCTGTGGCGGAGGTATCGTGTATAAGTCCGCTGACCTGTCCGCGGTACTCCGATTTTACGGGCAGAACGAAACGTCCGTCACGGATAGTGACATTAGCCTCCTGAAGATACTGCTGAGTGGTCTTGTTCTTTATCATCTTGTCAAGGGTCTCGCGGAGCTGCATACCTGCACGGTTTATCTTACGGCGTATAGCCGCAAGCTCCGCACTTGCCGCGTCGGATATCTCATTCTCGGAGATTATGGAGCGCTCCAGCTTCTCCAGCAGCCAGTCATTGGGCTGTAGCCGTGAGAACAGATAGCTCAGCTCTGTTTCCATATTCTCACAGTGAGCGTACCAGTCGGCGAGAGCCTTTATCTGTTTGAGCATTGCGGCAATATCAAGAAGGTCGCTGAGAGAGATGACAGCTCCCGACTTGGCTCTTGCGGCAACAGTGCTTATGTCCTTGAAATTGCCGAAAGGCGGAGTCCCGAACTGCACCGAAAGAGACAGTGCCTGAGATGTTTTGAGACATTCATAGCGAACTCTTTCAAGGTCGTTGTCGGGACGTACCGCCAGCGCCATGCGGCGTGTCTCCTCATTGGATGTGAGCTCCGCAAGCATTTCCAGTATCTTGTCCAGTTCAAGTGTTTTCAAATATTTATCCATAATTATCCTTTACTGTTGCAAATCATAATTTTGCGGAGCAAAATTATGATTTAGTTTAGAGTTGAGAATTGAGAGTTGACAGTTGTGGTGTATCGCCTGCGGCGATACAATTTAATTAATATGAGCGCAGCGAACTCATTAACTCTTAACTCTCCACTCTCAATTCTCAACTAAATCCAAATTTAGCAAAGCTAAATTTGGATTTAAACGATAGTCTTGTAAAAATCCAGTGTACCGAAGCTGCGCTCCAGATGTGTGAGCAGATATGACTCCGCCAGTGCGGAAAGCCTCTGCTGAGTTTCCTCAGATACGCGGAAATTGAACAGCCTGTCAAAGTCGCTGAGAACGATATGCCGCACTGCACTGAGCACAGGCAGCTTGACCTTCATATAGTCCGCACCGCTTTCATTCTCAAAGCAGTCGGCGCAGTAAAAGCCACCGTCGCCGATGCAGAAAAAGAGCTCCTCAGGCTCGTACACGCCGCAGCCCCGGCAAGCGACAACATCGGGCATATAGCCTATCTCCGACATCAGTCTGAACTCAAATAACGCTTTCAGCTGACGCTCGTCACGCTCCCCTTTTTCGAGAAAGTGGAGACAGTTCAGCAGAAGCCTCATGATATCGCCGTTCTGAGCCTCAGGCTTTATACAGAAACGCATGACCTCAGCGAAATAGCTCGCAAGTGATATCTTCGTCAGCGAATCACGAAGTCCGTAAAAAATATGTATCGGCTCCGCACTGTTCAGGTAAAGGTAGTTTCCTCTCCTGTCCACGCAGAACCGCGAATATGCCAGAAGCTGAGTGGAGCTGCCCGATTTCCCGTTAATTTTCTTTGCGCCTTTTACGGAAACCTCGATAACTCCGTTCTCTCTGGTCAGTATATCAATAAATTTGTCCTGTTCTCCGACAGAACGCTCTTTCAGGACGATGCCTTCAACAGTTGTCATGGTTATCTTCCTTACTTGCCGAATACCGCAGATAGTCCTCTATTCTGCCGCTCTCGGCGAATATGCTCCAAAATATATCCTCGTTCACTGAACCCTCCGCAGAAAAAAGTGAGCTCATGCTCCCTCAATATTTTCTGCGGAGGATATGTAAATATTAACGGTAATTATTTCTCTGAAAGTCCGAAGCTGCGTATCAGGTTCTCCCTGTTGCGCCAGTCCTCCTTGACCTTGACCCAGCATTTTAGATTGACCTTTATCTGGAAGAAGTCCTCCAGCTCTATCCTTGCGGCTGTGGAAGCCTTTTTCAGCATAGCGCCGCCCTTGCCTATGATTATCCCTTTGTGGGACTCCTTTTCACAGTAGATAACGGCAGATATATCAAGTATATCCTTGTCGTCGCGCTCGCTCATCTGCTCTACTCCGACGGCTATACCATGCGGCACCTCATCACTCAGAAGAGTGAGCAGCTTTTCACGTATCATCTCAGCCGCCAGCACCTTTTCCGGCTGGTCGGTTATCATGTCCTCCGGGAAGAAGTGTACCGACTCCTCCGCAAGTGCGATTATCTCGTCGATGACTATATCAACGCCGCTGTTTTCGGTGACGCTTACCGGAACTACTGCCTGAAACTGTATCTTTGAGGTCAGCTCCGCTATGACCGGAGCCAGTTCGTCCTTGTTCCTGAGCAGGTCTATCTTGTTGAGCACCAGTATCACCGGCATTTTCGAGCTGTTCATAGATTTCAGCAGGTCAAGCTCCTGCTGGTTTATTTTTTTTGTGCAGTCCATTACGAAAACTACCGCGTCAATGTCGCTGACCGACTCCTTAACGGTATTCAGCATATGCTCACTGAGCTTGTTCACGGGCTTGTGAAGTCCGGGGGTATCGAAGAATACCAGCTGAACGTCGTCGATATTGCGGATACCCGTGATACGGGTACGTGTGGTCTGCGGCTTGCTGCTGACCGAAGCTATCTTCTCGCCGACGATAGCGTTGAGGAGAGAGGATTTGCCAGCATTGGTGCGTCCTGCGATAGTAACGAAAGCTGTTCTCGGCATCAGGCTTTTTCTCCGTTCACAACGAAAGTAACGTCTCTTGAGATACCGAGCTTCTCAAGGACGGATTCTTCCTTTTCACGCATGATGCGCTGTTCGAGCTGACCTGTCTCGTGGTCGTATCCCAGCAGATGGAGCATTGAATGTACTGTGAGGAAGCCTACTTCTCTTTCAAGTGAGTGTCCGTAATTCTGAGCCTGCTTTACAGCTGTTTCCAGTGAGATGACAACATCTCCCAGCTGTACCGCGCCTGTTTCGGGATTTACCTCTACAGCTCCGTCCTCGCCTGTGAGCGGAAATGAGAGTACATCTGTGACTGCGTCTTTATTTCTGTATATCTTATTGAGATTCTTTATTTCATTATTGCTTACGAACGAAACGCTTACCTCAGCGTCCTTGCCGAAATTCTCAGTTGTGAGAACTGCCTGACAGCATCTTCTGATAAGGAGCCTTATACCTACGGGGACCTTCACCTCTGTCTGATTATTCTTGACATAAACCTTTAACTTAGCCATGATTATTTTTTCTCCCTTCATTGTATTTTTCATAAGCCTTGATAATATCCTGTACAAGTCTGTGTCTTACTACATCCTTCTCCGTGAAGCGATGTATCTCGATATCGTCTATCCCCCTCAGGACCTTGACAGCCTCCACAAGTCCGGATCTCTTTGTATCGGGGAGGTCTATCTGGGTGATATCGCCTGTTATTACCATTCTGCTCTCGTTTCCGAGGCGGGTGAGAAACATTTTGATCTGTTCCGAAGTAGTGTTCTGGGCTTCATCGAGTATGATGAACGCCTCATCGAGAGTACGTCCGCGCATATAAGCGAGAGGAGCCACTTCGATTATCCCTTTTTCCATATAGCGTGCGAAGCTCTCCGCACCGAACATATCGAACAGGGCGTCATAGAGAGGGCGCAGATAAGGATCCACCTTATCCTGAAGGTCGCCGGGAAGGAAGCCCAGCTTCTCTCCTGCTTCAACAGCAGGACGGGTAAGGATGATCTTTTTGATCTTATGCTCGCGGAACGCCTTTACAGCCATAGCCACGGCGAGGTATGTCTTTCCTGTGCCTGCAGGACCTATGCCGAGAACTATGGTATTGTTCTTTATCGCGTCTGTGTAGCGTTTCTGTCCCACTGTACGGGGGCGCAGTATCTTACCTGAGGCGGTCACGCATATACCGTCTCCGCCGAGCTCATGGAGCTCCTCCTCTATGCCGTCAGCGACCATAGAGGCAACGTAGCGGACCGTCTGCTCATTGACGGCATTTCCCTTATCTGCAAACTCCATAAGGGCGCGGAGGGCCTTTTCGGCACCTGCGGTATCGCCGTCGCCGATTATTTTGATACCGCCGTCCCTGCTGACAACGGTGACATTGAAATCCTTCTGTATTCTGCTGACATTTCCGTCAAGCTGTCCGAAGAGGGCTGAAAGCTGCTCCGGACTGTCAGCGGGTACGAATATTTCCGACATTAATTATTTTCTCCAATCTTCTGTTCGGGGAAAGCTCCTGCTGCCGCAAGAGCCGCATTGGAATAGCGCCTGTCCGCAGAAACGTCTCTGAGGACCTTAACATTATCAGGGAAATCTATAGTCTGCTCCGGCGAAGAAAGCTCAAGCTCCATGATGGCGAGCTTATCCGAAAAAGGGTAAGTATCCAGTTCAAAAAGCTGATCGTGGTAATCAAAGCAGTAACGCACCTTTATGACCTGAGGGCAGTCGGTGCGGTGCTCTCCGAGGAGCCTGCGGTACTCATCGCCGCTTATCTCGTATTCGTTTTCCTCTCTTGTGACAGGACTGAGGAACACCTTTTCAGTATAGGTATACTTTACGCATCCGTTTTCATCAACAGATCTCACTCTGCGCTGGGACCCGTTCACTCCGCTTCTGAGGTAGGTCTGAACGATACCTATCCTGCGTTTCACATCAAGTTCTGATACATCGGGGAATTCAACGAGAAATTTACGTTCTATCTCATAATTCTTTCCCATAAGCACACTCCGAAAACGATGATTTTGCGTTGATCTCTTTCAACATTTTTATTATACAACTTTTTTTGAATAATGTCAACAAAATAATCAGGATATTCTGTTTAATATGCTAAATTTAACCACATTGTCACCATTTTGTCACATACTGGCTCATATATCCCTCAGCATCAGGTTGAAGGGATTGAAAAAGCTCTCCTGAAGTTCTGCCGGAGGGGCTTCAACAATGGCAGTACCACTGCTGCCCGTCAGCGGTATTTCGACTGTCAGCGAATCTCTTCCGGACACGGCCGAAGCTGATATCCGCTCTGCAAGTCCGCTGATTATCTCATCAGGATATTCACTGAAAACATCGGGTACGCTGAACGCTCCTTCGTCCACAAATGTCCTCAAACTGCGCACTGAAATGTTTAAAGTTTTCAACGCTGCCTCACACTCTATCTCAAGCTCTGCTTTTTCGCCGTCAGCAAGAATTATCTGCTTTCTTACGAATCCGAGTATCAGAAACTGAAGCGTCCCGCGATCTGTCCTTATGTATACCTCCGGAACGCTTTTTACGGTTATACTGCACTTGCCGTCAGCAGCTGCCTCACATTTTGCCGCAAGCTCCTTTATAAAAGCGTCCGCTCTGACAGAAGTGAGCTCCTCCGCGGCAAGCCTTTCGGATGCGAGAGCTCTGCTCAGCTCGGTATTCCTCATAAGGTCGCAGCACATCGTCAGTATACTGTCTATCAGCTCTCCGCTTTCCCTGCTGCCGCACTTTTCCAGCGTCTCACGCAGGAGCTCGCAGGACGCCGATATGCCGGTCACCGAACGCCTGACGAGATAATCCGAACATTTCAGGTATTCCTTTGCGAAGCTGCTCCCGAAGAAAGCTGTTATTTCGTTTTTTCTGTCCATGACTCCTCCTCTTTCCTATATATTACCTATATATTAATACGACGCGCAGATTCCGGTCATTACAAACGGACTGCGTTCCCTGAACATAATTCAAGGGGGTATTGATCAAATAATATTTTATCAGTGATAAACATACTGCTGTTTCACAAAATATATTATACTACACAAGTTAAAAAAATGGAATAGATATAAGCCGTTTTTACGCCAAAGAAACTGCAACAAAAATTTTGATATCAACAATTATATGTTTGTACAATATGCACTTTTCACGAAATTTCTGTTATTTTTTTGTCGAACCTCTTGAAAAATTATCCGAGTTGAGTTATAATAAAACCATACAAATTTTTAGGAGGTATATCCCATGTCAGTTAAAGTTGCTATTAATGGTTTCGGCCGTATCGGTCGTCTTGCATTCAGACAGATGTTTGATGCTCCCGGTTATGAGGTAGTTGCAATCAACGACCTTACAAAGCCTTCAATGCTCGCTCAGCTCCTCAAGTATGATACAGCTCAGGGCGGTTACTGCGGAAAGATCGGTGAGAATCTCCACACTGTATCAGCAGACGACGAGAAGGGCACAATCACTGTTGACGGCAAGACTCTTACAATCTATGCTATGGCTAACGCTGCAGAGCTTCCTTGGGGCAAGATCGGCGTTGACGTAGTTCTTGAGTGTACAGGTTTCTACTGCTCAAAGGACAAGTCACAGGCTCATATCGATGCCGGTGCTAAGAAGGTCGTTATCTCAGCTCCTGCAGGAAATGATCTTCCTACAATCGTTTACAGCGTAAACGAGAAGACTCTCACAAAGGATGACAAGATCATCTCAGCTGCATCATGCACAACAAACTGCCTCGCTCCTATGGCTAAGGCACTCAACGACTATGCTCCTATCCAGAGCGGTATCATGAGCACAATCCACGCTTACACAGGCGATCAGATGATCCTTGACGGTCCTCACAGAAAGGGCGACTTCAGAAGAGCAAGAGCTGGTGCTGCAAACATCGTTC
>JAEEGJ010004512.1_pt1 | contig 46855 bp, 35 predicted proteins | sample 8958761 | NCBI WGS metagenome assembly JAEEGJ01 (sample SAMN16246546, study PRJNA631951) | gut metagenome | biome: gut microbiome; feature: rumen; material: RS-attached | host: Bos | place: Iran: Karaj | collected 2018-10
GCTATGCGAAGAGAATGCTTCAGGAGTCTTTCCATACGCTTTTCACAAAGGGCAGTTCTTATATGAACAATGAGCAGAAGAGTTTTCTGAATGGCTGTGACTTCAAGGTCTATCTCATTGGCGGCAACGGAACCACCGCAGTACAGAGTTTTAACGGATTCACGGGTTTTGTTGATCACATCACCAAGGGGCAGTTCTCTCGTGAGCAGCCAGGTGTACCCATATTCTGCTCTTTTGCCAATGTGGCCGATAACTCCTTAGCTAAGATTAAGTTCAAGTACAACATCCGCCGCGAGCCGCTGTATGTCGAGATTTTTGATAATTACAGCTCCAGTACATATCTGAAGAAGCATACTTACTCGATGAAGTTTTATGCCAATCAGGCCAAGGTGCCCACGATAGCACATCCTAAGATAAAGTTTAAATTCAGGTTTAATGTTGTACGCGAGACTCCGAGGAATTATAGTGACACGACCTATGTTCAGGAGTATTCGAATGCTGGCTATGCTACGTCGATACCTCTATTCTCGTTTAATTCTTATCAGGCTGCTACAATCAGGCGCCAGAGAGGACGAGAATGGGAGACAGATATCTTATGGGAGCAGTATACTGATGTTAAACTGCTCGATAGTCCAGATTATAAACTGATGGGCATCACAACAAAAAATATTAATAATTAAAAAATAAAGCAATGAAGAAAATATTTGTATTAATAGTTTGTCTCACCCTCCTTCAAGGGAAAATAATGGCAACAGAAGGTGAGCCTGTTGAGCCCATTCCATTGGGCGTATCGCTTACCGATGTTGATAATGCACCAATAAATGTTGGAAAAGGTAAGGCCCCTATACGTATCCCGCGTATTTATAAGGATGGCTATAGGCTTATTTTAGGTTTCCATCCTGAGTACATCATTAATATAATCCAGAATGGTGAGGTACTCTATACCTCAATAATTCCAGAAGAACAAACAGACTTCGAATTACCCTCATATATTAACGGAGAGTGTGTCGTCCAGTTTATTAGCGGAAGGTTTTGTTTTATAGGTTGTATTTCTTTATAATAAAATACTAAAAACGTAGAAATTATGAAAAGAAACAGATTTTCAATGCCCCTGATGATGGGGCTCGTGTCAGCTTTTTTGATCTCATCATGTACAACAGATGAGTATGACTTTGAAGTGTCGAAATCAGACGACAAGACTGCTCAGGCTCAAGTAAAGGGTGAATGGGAGTGGGATGAGTCATATCATCCGAATGCAAAGACCCGTTCGGTAAATGAGAGTTATGAGTTTGTGCCTGTTGGAGCCAAGAATTTATATACAGGTATGATCCTTAAGGGTGACCAGCTGAATAATGGAAAGATGGTGCCTATCACAGAAAAGGCTGATCCCTTAGGGCTGGTATTCACTGTGCCGAGTTTTTATATCGGTTGGCTTCAGCAGCCTAGTTATACCAGTTATATGAAAGAGTTCAAAAAGGCGTTAAACGAAGACGACTTCTCTGGCCAGCAGATCGAGGAATTTGAGTACGACTTGAAGCAGTTCTCTAAGTATAGCGAGATGAAACTGGCTTTTGGAGCAAATGTAGATATCTGTTCTATTTTAAAGATTGAAGGTAGTTACGAGTCGAACAAGGTCAAGCATAAGACGGGACTCTTTGCTCGTGTGTGTCAGAAGAACTTTGATGCTGTAATCGACTATCCAGAGGATGGTAATATTTTCAAGGACAACAGTAAACTCTCAAAATACCCGAATGCGGCATATATCAATAGTATTACCTATGGTAGAATGGCCATCATTTCTATAGAGAGTGACTCTTCATATAGCGCTGTGAAGTCGGCCTTCAAGGTTGCCCTGACTCTTAAGAAGGTAAATGGCGAGGTATCGATGGATATGCAAGCCAAGAAGTTGCTTCAGGAGGCTGACATCCGTATATGGGTTAGAGGTGGAAATGGAGCGGATGTCGTGAAGACAATCGCAGGTTTCGACGAGTTCGCCAACTTTATCGTCAATGGTGGAACATTTACAAAGGAGGTTCCCGGCCAGCCGATTTTCTGCACTGCCAACAGGGCTGACGATAACTCTGCTTTTGCTCTACAGTTTGATACAGATAATAATTAGTCATGCATTTATATAAATATTTGCTCTCTTTTCTGTTTATAGCTCCTCTCTCCAGTTGTACAGAAGAATCCGACGGTCAGTTGGAAACATCCCCGGTTAAGTTCCATCATCCAGATGACTATGTCGTTTCTATCAGTACGAGCCGCAACCCATTCAATCTGTTGGACGAAGACTCCACGTTGTTTAGTTGTGGCAATGGAGTCTGGAGGAGCACTCGCTCTGGCGACGACTATTTCACGGTAGAGAAGGATGTCTCGACCAATGAGACGGTAGTCCTGCCAGAGTACAGTCCTCATGTATGGTTAGGGAATGTTCTGTATAGAAGCTCTGTGGCGGATTGTACATACAGGCCCGTCCCAGGATCAAAGAAGCCGGTAACAGCTTCTTTGACCCTGTTGGGGACAGACCCTGGTGTGATAAGCAGTCCTTCTTATTCCAAGTATACGGCATATATTAAGCAGCAGATACCCAAGGCGTCATTTAAGCAGAACGATGAGTTCCTCTTTTCGATAGAGCAGTTTACGTCGTACAATGAGTTGAAGTCAGCTTTCGGTAGTAACACGAATACCAGTTTCTTGTTCTGGGGCTCAACCTCGTCGAGCAGTGGCATAGAGCATCAGATCAGCAAGGCGACAGGTATCTATTTGAAGTTCTGGCAGAGCAGTTTCACGGCAGTAATGGATACCCCGAGTATTCCGTATGCTAATGTGTCGTCAGCGCTTATGGACTCAGCAGTGTATATCAACTCCATCACCTATGGCCGTTTCGGTTTGTTGACATTGGAGACCAATGCAGAGGCCAGCTATGCGAAGAGAATGATTCAGGAGTCTTTCCATACGCTTTTCACAAAGGGCAGTTCTTATATGAACAATGAGCAGAAGAGTTTTCTGAATGGCTGTGACTTCAAGGTCTATCTCATTGGCGGCAGCGGAACCACCGCAGTACAGAGTTTTAACGGATTCACGGGTTTTGTTGATCACATCACCAAGGGGCAGTTCTCTCGCGAGCAACCAGGTGTACCCATATTCTGCTCTTTTGCCAATGTGGCCGATAACTCCTTAGCTAAGATTAAGTTCAAGTACAACATCCGCCGCGAGCCGCTGTATGTCGAGATTATCGATAATTATACATGGGCTGCCTACAGGCATGGACATGAGTACTCGATGAAGTTTTATGCCAATCAGGCCAAGGTGCCTACGATTGCGCATCCCAAGGTTAAATTTAGGTTTAAGTTCGACGTGACGTATGAGGATGCCCCCAAGATCTTTAGAGACACGACCTATGTTGAGGAGTATTCGAATGCTGGCTATGGTACGTCGATGCCTCTATTCTCGTTTAACTCTTATCAGGCTGCAACCAGAACGCATCCTGCAGGAAGAGGTGAGACAGAGACCGACATCATTTGGGAACGGTATACTGATGTTAAACTGCTCGAAAGTCCAGACTATAAACTGATGGGGATTACAACCATCAAGAAAAAATAAGCATAAGAAGAAAATCCTTTTGTATTATGAAGACCTGGAGGATATCTCTTTTTGCGTTGGTTCTTCTTTTGCTTTCTTGTGATAAAGAACAGCAAATAGGGGAATCTATATTACACCTGAATGTTAATGCCAAAGAGGTGCTGATTGATATCGTGGATATCGAAAACCATCATCTGGCTAAAGATAGATACACTGATTTTCAGATTGTTGCCAATAATGATAGTATAATCAATGCCTATCTTGTAGAAAGCAACGGGAATACCTATTTGGGTTTTAAACCTGTATTGCCTCTTGAATCAGGTGGAGCGGATACGATAAAACTTTTCTCTAGGGTTTATCTGGGTCGTGAGACTGTAACTGTGGTTGAGAGCACGTTCAGACTTGATTCTGTGCACTCAACGGGCAGTTACAGCTCACTTTATTACACAAACACTGAGAATAGTGTTTTCTGTCGGCCTGCAGAAACTCCTGTCAGGTTGCTAGTAGGAACAGAGGGAGCATACCGAGAAGAGGGCCAAGCCAAGTTTTGTGTGGTGTTTAACTTTCCATCCGTGGAGATTCCGTATATATACTCAGTAGATTATAGTGTTACAATCAGTGGTTTTATGGGACAAAATGTTGAACCTATTCAAAGAGGCCTGATGGTGACAGATAATCCTGATGGCACGCAGAATGTGGCTCTTGCCATCGAGGGTACGATGCATAATTATTATGATGCCGAAGGGACGCTTCAAGAACCCTACAATATCACTTATGAGTTTGTCAGTCGGCATCTATTCGGAAACAATGAGAGACATATTCTTCAAATAACCAACTCGGGTGATTGTTCTGCTAATAAAATACAAGCGTGTAGTTTCGATGGGCAAAAACTCAATTTGGATTCTGTCGTAGCTAAGAACTCCTTTGGCGGAGAATATATCAATATTACCATAAAGTAGAATGGTATGATTCGTATGTTCCTAATGGGGTAATCTTGGTGTATTATCATAATAAGAGAAAATAGAGCTGTTCATGGATGGGATGCGTTGTATATAATACAGATAAATCATCGAAGAAATACTAGTAAGTATAACCTCGATGATTTATCATGTTGTTAAATGTAATTCTCTATCTTTATAATCTTTGCAAGCTGGAAAAGATAGGATTACTTTACTTAAATACTTAAGTAGATATCCTTGATTAATTCAAATTATTGTCGAATGTTATTTTGATTGAACTGGTTAAGTCATTAAAACCAAACTTGCTAAGTCGGTCTTCTCTCCAAAATGTTTGATTTACACTCACTTCAGAAAAAGTTAAACTTCTACCCGTCCAGTCGTCATTGTCGTAAAAGGTGAGATTTGCATGCTGATACTGTCCTTCCCTTAACCTTATATTACAAGGTATTATAGGTTCACTTTTTTCTGTGGTAACCCACATCTGGAATGAAGAGATTTCATTATTCATGTGATAATTATCTAGAAAATCATGAGGATCAGGATCAGAAGGAATAGTAGAAGGATAAGTTGGTGGTGTTTTTGTTATAAGGGTCCCACCACTAATAGAGAGTGGCGGTGGAGTGATATCAATCGTAGATACTACTTCCCATTCGCAAAATGGACCACCTTTTTTCCTGCCTTTTGCATGTTTCCAAACTCGTAACTTATAACCATGAATATACAAAGGATAGTCGTCGCTTTTTCTGGTGGTACTGCTCATCTTTAATTTCCATTTTCGACAAGAATTCATCTCTTCAAAAGAATTGTAAAAGTCGAAAGATTCATCTTCATTCACGAAAATGGCAATATCTTCCTTCTTTTTTAGGTTCTCGAATAAATTCGCGATTTGTTCATCTAAGATAACTGCTTTGTCATCAGTAAACAATACTTTTGATTCGTAGATGTCTCCTTTATACGAAAAACGTAATGTCCCAATAGAATCTGTTTCAGAATTTTCACTTGTGGACATTGTGCAAGGAGCATTCCCGGCAGAAAAATGATAATACGTTTCGTCTGTCTGAATATCTTCATTGTAATCTTCTTGACTACAAGAAAATAGACCCAAAATACACGTTGCTGTAATGGATACTAGTAATGATTTGTTTAATTTGTACATAATTGTTTTTTTATAAGTGAAAAATATAGTAAGAATTTCTTTTCATTGATTCAATCTTTTAGTTGTGCCTCGGCATCCTCCGTTAGCGATCTCACTTCACCCTGTTATACGACAATGTTTTGAAAAGATTACACGATTTTTCTTCTTTTTTTCAGAAAAACAATGTTTTTTTTACATCATCGTGTAGAATCGGCCTGGTAGTCACCCGCTTTCTACTTTCATCTTTACTCCGAGTTTGGACTATCCTAACTGATAGTTTCATTACGACAAACTATGACTTTGCTTACTTCCCATCTATCTCTTAGTCCGTCACAATTGTTTTTTCTATTTTCACCTAACCACCTAACCCTTCTTCCCGTGACGCCTTTGTATAAAGGAGGTTTGGAGGGTTAGGTGTTGCCCAAACACCTAACCCAACACCTAACTATAGGATAGTCAGAGAAAAGGTGAGGTGATAGGTTAGGTGTGGGTTACCTCTTTCTAAGACACCTAACCCTTGAAATCCCGTTTATATAAAGGTGTTTCAGCAGAAAAGGTTAGGTGGTGGGGTGTTGTTCGCTTCAGACGTTTTTTCTGCCTTTTCTTTCACTTTGGCGACATGCGGATGATATCGTATTTCGTAATAATTTAGCCGAAAGTTTTGTGCTTTCGGCTTTTTTTGCTACTTTTGCAAAGTGATGATAAAAACCAAAAGCTATGCCGAAGTACGCAGACTATATTAAACGGATAGAGATTGACTCGCTTTGGAGCGGGAAGAAACACATCGTGTGGGATCTGAACCGTCAGGTGAACATCCTCAGCGGTACCAATGGTGTGGGTAAGAGTACTATCTTGAATAAAGTAGTGAAAGGATTGGCTGCGGGGGGCGAGTTCCCTTCCCACATGCTGAAGGGCGTGAGGCTCGACGTGGTGCCCGAGGATGCCAAGTGGATCCGCTACGATATGATCCGCTCGCTCGACTCTAACCTGCAGCAGTCGCTGGCTGAGGGCGAGGGATTCCTGCGGCAGGCGCTTTCGGCTTTGGCTGGTGTGGGCGGCGGTTCGCTGCTCGACATACAGCTCTACAACTTGCAGCGTAAGTATCTCGACTATCAGGTGAACATTGGCAATCGCATCATCGAGCAGCTTCAGCAAGGCAATGCCGAGGCGGCTCAGCAGTTGTCGCAGAAAAAGACGAGATTTCAGGATATCGTCGACGAACTGTTCCGCGATACGGGCAAGAAGATGATACGAACGGAGAACGAGCTGAGGTTTACGCAGATAGGCGAGGTGCTGTTACCCTATCAGCTCTCGAGTGGCGAGAAGCAGATTCTGGCCATCCTGCTCACCGTGCTGGTAGAAGACAACCAACCCTATGTGCTCTTTATGGACGAGCCTGAGGTGAGTCTGCACATAGAGTGGCAGAAGCGACTGATAGACCTTTGCATAGAACTGAACCCCAACGTGCAGATTATACTGACGACCCACTCGCCAGCTGTGGTGATGAACGGTTGGATAGATAGCGTGACTGAGGTATCGGATATCACGGTATGAGCAAACGGCTGAGGGATAATCTGAACAGCAGGTACTTCGAGGCGGCTAACGCGCTGACCTCGAAAAGCGCCCGTCATAGGATTGTGGCCTATGTGGAGAGCTATGATGATATCTACTTCTGGCGTACGGTGCTTTCAGAGTTTGAGAACGACAAACGCTACTTCGAGGTGATGCTGCCTTCGAAGATGAATCTGACGCGTGGTAAGAAGTCGGTGCTGATGAACTTTCTGGAGGGTGAGCCTTTGGGAAAGGACATGATAGCTTGTGTGGATGCTGACTACGATTACCTGATACAGGGGCGCACGCAGCAATCGAGGCGGGTGCTGGAGAGTGAGTTTGTGTTTCATACCTATGTCTATGCCATCGAGAACTTCCAGTGTTATGCGCCTTCATTGCATAATGTGTGTGTGTCGGTGACGCTCAACGATCACCGTATATTCGACTTCCGTGGCTATTTCGAGCGTTTCAGTGAAGCGCTGTTCCCTCTGTTTGTCTGGTCAATCATGGTCTATCGCAATGGTAACTATCCGAAGTTTTCTATTACCGACTTCAACCGCATTGCCGACCCCGGTGGCTTTAATGTACAGAACCCGGAGCCGTCGATAGCCAACGTGAAGCGTAAGGTGCACACGAAGATCAACGACTTGCAGCGTCAGTTCCCTGATGCGAAGGAGGAGTATCTCAAGACGAAGGAAGACTTGAAAGAACTGGGTGTTACTCCACAGACAACCTATTTATATATACAGGGTCATCACTTGTTTGATACTGTGGTGTCGCCTATGTTGTCGAAGGTGTGCAACCTGCTCCGCCAGGAACGCCAGAATGAGATATACCATGCTGCGGCCCATAGAACGCAGAAACGAAACGAGATGTCCTGCTACGAAAACTCGTTGCAGGACATCAAGGTGATGCTCAAGAAGAACACAGGCTATATGGTGTCAGAGCAGTTCCGCCGTCTTCAGGAGGATATAAGGAGATATCTTTCTCCTCTTGAGTAGGGAGAATTGTTCACGACCTCCATGGGAATACTAATAATCTGTATATTCAAAAGTACTATTATATATGGTTTGGCCATTGGCCTTAACGACTATTGTATAATATCCTTCTCCCTGATTGAAGTTTATGGTTTCGCTGTCGCCAGTGTTGGTTGTACCTATTGTTATATTATCAATTAACATGCCTTCATAATATACATTTATTGTAACATCATCCAGTACGCTTGTGAAGGTTACTTCGGCGGCTCCCATATACTCATTATAGTTGACGTATACGGTGGTTGGGGTATGGGGCTTACTTTTTATTCTATGTGGTACGGTAGGGTAAAAGATGACGTCATCATCATCGTCTCCAGCGTTTGCTACATTGTAATTAGGTAAAATGGCGAATATAGCCATCACTAAGCAGAAAAATTTTTTGTTCATAATGATTTTAATTTGATTGTTATTGAAATTTTCTCGCTGCAAAGCTATTCTTTTTTTCTAAAAGTAACAAGTTTATTGAAGAAAAAAATAAAACCCCTGCTGCGTAGAAAGTTGTCTATAACAATCTGTATAACAGTGTGTTGCGTAAAATGCAGCATCGCCTTTTAAAGAATAATGCAGCGTTTTTACGTTGTCAGTCAGACAAGAATAAGAGTGATTTACAGTTTTTTCGACTTGATTCTTGTCTTCGTTGCTCTTATTGTACTATTGCTGATACCCATAATCCGCTCAACGTCTGTATCGGTTTTCCCCATGTGATATAATATCTCGAACAACTGATACCTGGGTGAAAGATGATCATAGTCGGTATCAAGCTGAACGACGAATGGGAAATCTATGAGCTTATAGTATTCAATAAAATGCAGGTAGTCGCTTTTGGTCCATGTAACAACAGTGGCCCCGTTAATCATGCTTTCGTACAGCGCCTTTCCTTCATAAAGTATTTTTGACTGCTTATGGTTCAGATCCTCAACCTTATCCTGCAGCATTTTTACTTCATCATTCTTATTTGTGCTGACTTCTTTTAGGTCCTTGATCTTGTCGGAATACAGATTTATCAGTAACTGGTTCTCAAGGACTTTTGCTTTAATCTTGTTTGAGCGGAATTTAAAGAATATATATATGCCTATGCATATACAAATCAGGATTGAGGTGATGAAAATAAAATAGGTGATCTTTTGGCGGAATAAGAATTCTCTGAACTCAAATTCATTCTGGGCCATGATTCCCCTGATATTATTCTGTTGTCTCTGTTTATAGATAGAGTCTTTTAATAAGATGAGTTGCTTGTTGTATTTGTTGGCTCTCTCGTAATCTTTGATGGACTCACATAGCTTGGAGAAATTACTTGTGATAGTTGCTCTGTCGTTTATATTACGACTGAAGATATATGCAGAATCCAGGTACGCTATAGACTTGTCGTATTCCTTTTGGAGTTGATGGATTCTGCTTTTTACAAAGAATCCATAGCTGTTCTTGTCATTTTCCAGAGCGTGGTAAATATACTTTGTGGCTTTCTGTATGCTATCCGGCAGCATGAAGCTGGCAATATTAGCGTAGAAATAGGATCTCTGTTTTCCTTTTACATATTTAATATATGGTTCGCATTTCTCTAAAGAATACTTCGCTTTTACTTTATTGCCCTGCGTATAATATAATATCATATAGAACATATGTGCATACGCAAGCCATTCTTTGTTATTGGCCTTGATAGAAAGACCATAATTCTTTTCGCAATATTGTTTTGCCAAGTCGTAGTCTCCAGAATATATATATTGCTCGGCTATTCGCTCTATAATCTTATGTCTTAAATTGAGGTTGGAAGTTTTATCAGCCGCTCTTTCTGCTTTAAGTAGATTGGCGAATCCTTCTTTTACCTCATCTTGATCACATAGCTGGGCGCCTTTATAGAAATAGCTTTCTGCCAATAAAGAGTCGTTATCTGTTTCTTGGAATACATTGATACTAAAATTTATCAGAGTATCAGAATCCATTGGTCTGTATTGTCTGTAGTCAAGTTTACATCTTATCAGGTTATAATATGCTACATCTTTCTTGTTGTTGAATTCGGTAAAATCAACTTCATCAAGTTTTATCTCAGCCGAATCGAGCTGATCTTGCTCAATAAGCTGATTAATAGAAGAAAGTTGCTCGTATTTACTATGCGAACAACTGTAAATGAGTAATAGGAGTAGGCCCCAAAGGTAATATTTATATTTTCTCATCTCTATTCAGGTTTATTATTTGCAAATATACGACATTTTTTTATGATGTTCTCTCTTCTTTATGAAACCTTAACAGATTATTTTTGAGATATTATCATCGAAATTTGAGGTAAAAAGCATGATGAAAGTCTGCTGCAATGCTGCATTATTAGAGAAACGGCTATGCTGCGTTTTTCGCAAACTGCTGTAATACAGGTATTTACGATATTCTCAAAATGAAACATCCCATCTAAAATTTTTCCAAAAAAGCTTGTTTCTTTCTCAGATCGTTCATAACTTTGCGGTACAATTTTTCGAAATAAATGTCATTCGGACGATTGAAAACGAGAAAAGAAAAGTTGTCTTCTGGATTTGAAAAACAGAATTTAGAGACAATGGTTTAATAAACAAAAAATAAAGAAGAATTATGAAGAAAAGTAATGTTATAAAGTCAGCTGTTTGTATAGCCGCCATTGTGATGTTGTTAACATTCGCTACGAGCGGTCATGTCAATTTGCCTGGTCATGGTAATCGTGAGGATCAGAATCTCAAAGAGGCCGTTTTAGATTATGTGTCTTCAACTCTTACCAATGGCGAAACAGTCGAATTTGGCGGTAAATACCTTTGCAATGACTATATGGAGAATGGCGAAGCTCGCTTCTCGGCCAATGTTATCTATTATGTGGTAGCAAAGGATGGTACGAAAGGACAACGTATCGCCCATGTTATCTGTAATGAAGATAAGGATAGAATCATTGAATGGCAAGATGTCGAAAATAATAAATAAAAGTCAGATGAAACGCTTGACAATAATCATAATTGCAGCATTGGCACTCTCGTCGTCAGTATTCGGCAAGGATATTAAGGGGCGTGTCCTCGATGCAGATGGTAAGCCTATGGAGTTTGTAAATGCCGTTCTCTTGCAGGATTCCACATTCATTACTGGTGCCATTACCAATAGCAATGGTGACTTTTATCTGTCAAGTGATATCACTGTAGGATTGAAACTCCGACTGTCGTTTGTCGGTTTCGAGACTAAGATGGTGGAAATAGCCTCTGATGGCGAATTAGGCGACATCAGAATGATTGCCTCTGACAATCAGTTGAACGATGTGGTAGTGAGAGGCAACGCCTCAAAGATACACTTGCAAGGAAACTCCTTGGTAGCAAATGTAGAAAACAGTGTGCTGGCCCATGCAGGAACGGCAAAGGATGTCCTCAGACAGATTCCTATGGTGGTTGAGAACAATGGTAACCTGGAAGTGTTTGGAAAAGGTTCACCTGTCGTATATGTCAACGGTCGCAAAATTAACGATGCGCAGGAGCTGTCAAGTTTGTTGTCGGGCAATATCCGGAATGTGGAGGTCATAACTAATCCCGGTGCTTCTTATTCGGCCGATGCAAAGGCAATCATACGTATCCGGACCAAGCGACCTCAAGGCGATGGCTGGAGTGCTACACTTAGGTCAACGAACGGTTTTCAGCATTATTTCCAGAGTACAAACATGGTGGATTTAAAATTCCGTAGTGGAGGCTTAGAGCTGTTCTCGAACTTCATGTATAATACAGGTAGAAATAGGGAGAAAAAGTTGACTGATATGACTACTCTAGCCAAATCAAGATGGGATCAGCAACTATCAACGATGAATACAAGGCGTTATGACGGTATTCTTGGTAAGCTGGGATTCTCATGGATAATCAATAACAGTCATTCCATAGGTGCCTATTATCAGAATGAGTATGCCAAGAATGAAACAAAGTCGAATCTTGTGAGTTCAGTATTGGTTGATAGAGTCTTCTATGACAATTGGAATACTTGTGCCGATAACACCATTAAGAATACTCCACGTCATGCCGCAAATGTGTATTATAATGGCCAGATTAAGAAACTCAATATCGACTTTAATACCGATTACATCTGGAACAAGGGTGTTCAGAGCACTATGAATAAAGAGAAAAGTGAGATGTATGCGAATCAGGATGTGACGACCTATAGTACGAACAGGAGTCGAATGATTGCCGAGAAGTTAGTGCTATCTTACCCCGTTGGAAAAGGTGTGTTGAGGTTGGGCGAAGAATACGTCAGTTCTCGAACCTACAACCATTTCAATACGGCATATGCAGGTCTGGATAATGCTTCTTCAACGATAAAGGAGGAAAATACAGCCTGTTTCTTGGAGGTGGTACAACAAGTTGGATTATTTAGCTTGGGTGCAGGTCTGAGGTATGAGTATGTGGACTATGATTATGCTGATAAAGTGCATTCAGACTATCACCTCAGCAAGAAGTTTAACAATGTGTTCCCATCGTTCAATGTTGCCACACGACTGGGGCAGGTACAGATGTCATTGTCGTATAGCGGCAGAGTGGAGCGTCCGACCTATTCGAACCTGAATGCAAACGTCTCTTATCTGAACAGGATGACATACGAGTCGGGTAATCCGCGCCTTCTGCCCACCAAACTGCACTCCCTGGAGTACATGTCTGTATGGAAGAACTATTTTGCACAGGTGTCGTATTCCTATTTTGACAATCCAATTGTGAACACCACCAAACCATATAGTGAAGATGGTGAGATGACGATTCTGACTTACGATAATTTTAAGAAGAAGCATTTCCTGCAAGCCTTTGTGGGGGGACAGTTTAAGGTTGGTGTTTGGCAGCCACGGGTTAATGTGGGTATGTTTACACAATGGTTCAGTATTCCAGTGGGTGGTAGGAATAAAAGCATGAATACCCCCATAGGAATCCTACAATGGCAGAATGCGATCCATCTGCCTCAGGACATTTGGCTGAACATTGATGGGCAGTGGACTACATCTGGTCATGACAAGAACATCTATCTCAGCAGTTCTTCCTATGTCAATGCCAAGTTATATAAGGAATTCTGTAAAAAGAGACTAAGTGTCACTCTGGAGGCTCGCGATATCTTTAACGGTTCACGTCCTGATGTCACACTCTATAATGATGCTGTCACCATGTTCCAACGGAACTTCAGTGAAATGCGTTGTGTGATGCTGACACTACAGTATAATTTCAACGTCACTCGTGACCGTTATCGTGGTACGGGTGCAGGAAATACAGAGAAAAAACGTTTCTAATCATTATAACATCCAGAATTATGAAGAAGCCAAAGATCGTACAGAGCTACTGGAGCAAAGCGTATCAGAATTCGCCGAACGGTGGATGGGCATGCAAGGAGGCTCATTATATGAGCTGGGCACTGAGTTGCCTGCAGCTGAAACAGTTCTACGACGAGGTGGAGTTGGTGACGGATAGTGAAGGCGCTGATTTGTTAATCAATAAGCTTCATTTGCCTTATACGTCATGTAATACCACCTTGGATAAACTCTCCGACGAGAATCCGGCACTTTGGGCGCTTGGTAAGATTGCTGCCTATGAGGCACAACAGGTTCCATTTATCCATGTGGATGGTGATGTCTATATATGGAAGCCATTTCCCACGCGAATGGAGAATGCCGATATCCTGGCCCAGAACATAGAGAGAAATTATCCCTATGGCATCAACTTGCTGAATGAGATGTATGAAAAGAATTTTTCATTCCCTTTCCAGCCTTCGTCGGCTGATATGTGTGAGACGAATATGGGAATTATTGGTGGTCATGACCTCGGTTTTTTCAACGATTATTGTTCCTTGGTTTATCGTTTCCTGGATCTGAATCGGGACAAGTTGGGAAATCTTTCGGGTGGCGTAAGCAGTGTCAACACTATCATGGAACAATATCTGATGTATGAATTTGCAGAGATGCGTGGTAAAAAAGTGGAATACTTGATTGCTGACCTACCTCATACCGAGATGTATAAACTCACTCTGTTCAGTTTGTTGCCCAGAGATGTCAGCTTCGTACATAACATTGGTACTAACAAAAAGCGGGAACTAACGAGTGATCGTCTGGCAAGACTGTTATACTGTGCACATCCTGAGTGTTATGCACATATTATAAACTTATTGAAACAGCATACAATATGATACTAAATAAAGAACATCAGTTATATCGCGTAGATACGGCAGCCGATCTGGCTTATCTGAAGTCTTTGTATGTCAAGGAACTGGATCGCACGTTAGATGCCTCATTCGAGGCCGAAGCTACCCGTAGCATGTACCACTATAAGTTTCAGAAGGGGGTAGAACAGGCGACTTTGAGATTAAGACTGAATCCTTATCTCGTGTTTTTTGAAAATCAGTTCGCAGATAAGAACCATACACTGAACAAAGGGTTATGCGTGTTGTATCCGTCAACGTTGGTAACAGGTAAGACTGAAGGCCATGCCAAGTTCGTTGGCAACTCCGGAGCATTGTTATATGCTTGGTCAAAACAATATGAGAAATCGTCTTTCAGTGTAGATGAGGTCATATCGATGTTTGTGGCAATCTTTGGCGGAGTAAATACGGAAGTCGCGATTCGGAAAATGAGAAGAATTATTGAGATGTATATAACAGATTTACTCTTGGTGATTGAATAAAAAAAAAGACAAAAGGATAGCTTGTGCGCAGAGATATTCTAACGTCTATATAGTGTTTAACAATTTAAAATTTTACAACAATGAAAACAACAACTAAAAAAGAAGAGAACGTAATGAATGTAGCTAACCCAACAGAGATGAAGGAGAATCCTGTTCTGTCTTCAGAAGAACTGTTCAATGTTGAGGGTGGTGAGGATGTTGATCTGGACGAAGACTGCTATACTCAGCAGTGCGTAATTGGTGCCAATATTTGCATCAATGTATCAACAGCTTGTGTGATTGCGAACTAAAAAGAAGAAGGTTCTAATCAGAAGGGAAGTGATATGCATGTTTTGATAACAGGTATATCCTTCCCTTATCAAAAAAAGGAATTAAAATGGAAACAAAATATTATTTAAATCCTGACTATACCATTCGTAAAGATGGTAATAGGTATCTGCTTCACTCCAGATTCATGAAGAAGTATGATTCAGATACGGCAAAGACTTTGATCCATCCTTATCATGCTAGATTGTTGTCGCTGTTCTCAGGTGGTAGTTCGGCAGAGCAGGCCGCAAGCGTTATAGCTGAAGATTTGGGCGTTACTCAGGCAGAGGCAAGGAAAATCCTCGTTCCTTGGATGAATAAAGAAAAGTTTTGCATTAAGATAAACAACTCTAATGTGAAGATTCCCAAGAATGTTTTGGTTCCATCCGATAGTATCGTAGACCAGCGTGACATCGTACCATTCAGTATTCCTAAATCCCTTGTCAAGGATGTGGATTTGTCAACTAAGAGACTTCAAATTCCTTATCTGATGACGTTCATGCTGACGAACACCTGTGTCACGAAGTGCTGTTATTGCTATGCTGATACTCAGACCAAGGTGAAGCAGCACCTTTCCACAGAACGAATCTTCGAGATTATCAGAGAGGCTAAGCGTCTTGGTGTTTACAATATCTTCCTAATTGGTGGTGAGGTGTTCTTGCATCCTGACTGGGAGCTTGTTCTGAAAGAACTCACTGATAATGGTTTCGGCCCTGATACTATTTCAACGAAGGTACCTATCACGCCAAGAATCGTAAAGGGATTGTTGGAGAGTGGTTATAAGGGAACGCTCCAGTTGTCGATAGACACCCTTATTCCAAATATTGCTGTTGATACGTTACATGTCAATCCATGCTATGTGTCAAAAGTAAGGCAAGGTTTGGATTTGTTGGAAGAAGCAGGCATCTCTTATAGAGTAGAGACCGTTCTGACCAAGGCTACCTGCACAAAGAAAAACATCGATACCTTGTTTGATTTTCTGAAGGGAAAAGAACATATCAAGAGCTGGGAAATCAGAACAGCCATGTTCTCTAACCAGAAGTCCATGGATAACTTCAACTCTATTAAGGCAACGGTGCCTCAGCTGGAAGAGTTATATGCTTATGCAGAGGGTACACTCGGAAAAGAAGCTTCATTCTCAATTTTGTTCCCACGTACAGAAATTGATAAGGCATATTATTCAGCAGAGGGTGGAAGCTCTACATTCAGAGGTGCAAAATGTTCGGCTTTGAATGATCACCTGTTTGTTCTGCCTGATGGCAAATGCACTATTTGTGAACAGTTATACTGGAATCCGAATTTTATTATTGGTGATCTGACGAATGAAAGCATTTCGGAAGTCTGGAATTCTGCAAGAGCAAACAGACTGTTGAATCTGAAGCAAGAGACAATAAACAAACAGAGCCCATGTAGTGCTTGCAAATTGTTTGATGATTGTTTCAGAATCAACAGAAACAGATGTTGGACTGATGTCATCAAGGCTTATGGTGCCGATCGATGGGATTTCCCTGATCCCAGATGTAAGTTCGCTCCCAAAATGAATAACAACATATCTTATAAGGCCGGATGAGACAATTACTGATCTTCTTGACTCTATTCGTGGGGCTGCCGATCAAGGCTGATGAGGGCTTATGGGCTATCCATGACTTCCATCCCTCAACACGGGGTTCTTCTCTTTGTTTCTACTCAGAGAACGTACCTTCCATAAAGGATGCTATAGTGGCTGTAGGTGAGGGCGGATCGGGTAGCTTTATTTCTAATACAGGACTTGTATTGACCAATATGCATGTCATCAGGTCGTTGGTGGCAAAGGGTAGTGGGATGGAGCATGTCATGGAAAATGGTTTCTGTACCAGTCCAACAGCTCCGGAATTTAAACTGAAAGGCCTGTATTTGAAGCAATTGGTTAGAACAGTCGATGTGTCTGCTGAGGTTGCTCAAGGGTTGTTAGAAGGTCAGAAATGGGATTCTCTGGTAAAAGAGATTTGTTTAAGATACCCACCTCGCCAAAAGGGGAATACTCAGGAAATCAAGCGAGAGTTCTATGGTACCAGTCATTTTCTGCACGAATATTCTGTGATAGATGATGTCCGTCTTGTTTTTTGTCCTCCCCGGCACATGGCTTTTTATGGTGGCGATGCTGTCAACTGGCATTGGCCGCGGATGAGTGCCGACTTTGCGATATTGCGGGCTTATGTGAGAAACGGTGATGGTGAGTCACAACCATACTCCCCCGGATATTATCTGAAAATGTGCGAACATGGGGTTCTTCCCAATGAGGAAGTCTATGTGTTAGGCTTTCCTCGTGGTGCCTCTAATGACTGGATTTCTGCAGATGTAGATGAAAGCATTCTTTATAGTATGGTAAGGCGTGCAGAGATTCTGGCGTTGAGAATAGGCGTTATCAAGAAGTATCAGGGTGATGTGTCCTCATTGGATAACGAGCGACTTAAGATTCTTGGTAGAATTACAGGGGCTATGCGCTATATGGTACCTGAGAAACTGCTGGCCAGGGAGGATTCGTGCAGTGTGTTGCTCCGCAAACAGGATGTAGGAAAGTTCCAGAATTTCTGTCGTTTACGGCATCAGGCCGATTCGCTGGTCAGATTGATAGGCCCTTTAATAGAATATGACGATGACTATCGTAGATGTATTCAGGCTATCCAATTCATCAACTCGGCAGGACTGGTAAAAAATAAGAATAGGTTTACGACAAATGTCTTAAGTCAATTAGTTGATAGAGTGTTTGGCTCGTCGGATATTGCAATGGAGAAAGCAATGACAAGATGTATGCTGAACTATCTTTCTCGTAAACATAGTATATTTGTCCCGAAGCCCATCAGAAATGGGGAAATGGGGGTGAATGATTATGTTGAAGACGTATACAGCCGTTCCTCTTTAGTCCAGAAAGATACAGTAAGGTCTATATTGTCAGGTAGTCGACAAGTGCACCATGATCCAGCCATTAGCTATCTCGAGTATACAGACTCGGTTTATCGGTCTGATGTCGGCACACGTTTGGTCTCTTATGCCAGCCAACTTAATGGAGTGAGAGATAGAATTCTTGCTATGCTTTATGATTGTGGCTTGATTCGCTGGTCAGGTACAAATGGAACTTTACGGGTGTCATATGGAAGAACTGGTGTGCAGTGTTGGGCTACAAGCCTGAATCGTGAGATAGGCAACGCTTGGTCAGGCTATGGCTATAAGTTAGGAGATCATTTGTCTGATGATAAACAGGTAGTGATGAACTTTACTACTAATTGCCATACATCAGGCGGGAATTCCGGTAGCCCAGTAATCAATGAACGTGGCGAGATGGTTGGACTCAACTTTGATAGAGTTTTCGACGGCCTTTGTGGAGATTACTATTATCTGCCCTCTGTTTGTCGGAATATATGTGTAAGTGTTGATTATATCATACAGATATTGCTGTCAAGGAATGATTCAAAACGAATACTTAAAGAACTTTGAATATGAAAGATAGTCATAACGAAATATTTATATCTGCTGTGCTCACCATGCACAATGAGGAGTCGTTTATATGTCAGTGTATAGACTCTGTTCTGGCTCAGGACCATAAAAATTTTGAGCTTATTATCGTTGACGATGGATCAACTGACAGATCGTGTGAGATTGTGGCATCTTACCGTGATCGTAGGATCCGGTTGTACAGAAACCATCAGAATTATATCCAGTCACTGAATCTGGGCATATCCAAGGCGTCTGGAAAGTATATTGCTCATATTGATGCCGATGATGTGATGTGCAAGTCACGGTTTTCAGAACAGATTCATTATATGGAGCAACATCCTGATGTTGATATCTGTGGAGCTTTTATGGATTCCTTTGGTCGGTTAAATACTGACTATACGGCTCCAACGGAGAACTTACGTATTATTTCCGATCTGCTGTGGGGTGTACAGATATTCCATCCTGTTATGATGTTTCGGACTTCATCGTTAATTGCTCGCGGTATGAAGGACCGGCTTTATAATCCACAATGTCCCTTGTGTGAGGACTACGACCTTCTTGTTTCTTCTGCATTACAGGGTATGTCGTTTGGTAACGTCGCGCAGAAACTGGTTCATTATCGACTTTCTGACAAACAGTTGACATGTGCCAAGGCCAAACAGGTGAGATACTATATGCTTCAGGTTAGAAAGAAATACTATGATTATATAGTGGCGGCCTTATTGAACTCAAATAAGGAACAGAATATGCCTGCTATCCAGGCATTAACCGATAGGTATGTAAGGAAAGAGATGAAGAAAACGGATTTCCTGAAGGGTATATCGGATATGTATTATCATTATTTATCTGAGGTTAGATGAAGGTTATCCGACAAAGAGATGCTATGCAGTGTGGAGTAGCTTGTCTGGCTATGATCTCCTGTCATTTGGGTAAGAAAATATCCTTGACAGAGGTATCTAACTATTGCCATGCCAGAACGACTGGAGTCTCTTTAAAAAGCATCTCCGATGGTGCCAAGGCTATCGGACTGAATAGCTGGGCTTCATGTATATCTGTTGATAAGCTTTCGCATGGTGACAAGCCTTGTATACTTCATTGGAATCAGAAGCATTTTGTGGTTCTGTATAAAGTTAAGGACGGAAACGTTTTCTATGTTGCAGATCCAGGAAAAGGACTGATAAAATATAATCGTGAGGAATTTGAACGTCATTGGGTCAGTACCAAGGGAAATGGTCAGCATATGGGTATTGCCATGTTCTTTGAGCCTACATCAGAATTCTATGAAAAGAATGAAGATCGTATTGATGAAAGGCGTTCTTTCAGATTCCTTGCCAGCTATATCATGGAGTATCGGCGGTATTTCATGCAAGTCTTCCTTAGCCTTCTTTTTGTATGTCTGCTGCAGTTGGTCATGCCATTCCTTACACAAGGTATTGTTGACCTTGGAATAGCACATAAGGATGTTCACCTCATTTTTGCTATATTGTTGGGTGAGTTGGCAATTGTTATCGGCAAGACCTCAACAGATTTCATCCGCCGCTGGTTGCTGTTACATATATCCATGCGAATCAACATTTCCTTGGTAAGCGATTTCTTTATTAAGCTGTTACGGCTTCCGATGTCTTTCTTTGAAACAAAGCTGATGGGCGACTTGCTTCAGAGAATGAACGACCATTCCAGAGTACAATTGTTCCTAACCAACCAACTGTTGGGCGTAATGTTTACTTTCTTTAGCTTTATTGTCTTTGGTAGCGTACTCTTGGTCTATAATAAATTGATTTTTGGCGTATTCTTGTTGGGAAGTATTATCTATGGCCTTTGGATTGCCTATTTCCTGAAAAGGAGAAAAATCATTGACTATGAACTATTTGAGCAGCAGGCTATTAACAAGAATAGAACCTATCAGTTTGTTACCTCTATGCAGGAAATCAAGTTGCAGGATTGTGAGAAACGTCGTAGATGGGAATGGGAAGATACACAGGCTGATCTTTTTAATGTCCAGATGAAGTCACTCAAGTTACAACAAACTCAGGAAGCTGGAAGTGTGTTTATCAATGAGGTTAAGAATATCTTTATAACAGTGCTGGCTGCAACTGCGGTTATTAATGGACAGATAACTCTTGGTACGATGCTAGCCATACAGTATATTGTCGGGCAATTGAACTCGCCAGTGGAGAACCTGATGACCTTTGTCTATTATCTTCAGGATGTCAAGATATCATTGGACCGAATTAACGAAATCCATCAGGCTGACAATGAGGAAAGTGGGGATGTTAAGCTGGATAGCTTCGATGGACACAAGGACATTATCATCGATCATGTGGATTTCAAATACGATATGCATGCCCTTCAAAATACATTGAATGATATCTCATTCACCATTCCTGAAGGCAAGGTTACAGCTATTGTTGGTGCCAGTGGCAGTGGCAAAACCACCTTAATGAAGTTGCTGTTAGCCTATTATCCGGTTCTGGCTGGATCAATTCGGATTGCGGGACATCAGATAAAGGACTATAGCTTGAAGTGGTGGCGTCGGCACTGTGGCGTTGTAATGCAAGAAGGCATTATTTTCTCTGAATCTATCGCTCGTAATATTGCTGTTAGCGATGGAGCCGTGGATGAACAGCGTTTGGATGAGGCTGCCAAGATAGCCTGTATCTATGATTTCGTAATGTCTCTTCCACTGAAATATGATACAAAGATAGGACGTGATGGGCTAGGGCTGAGTCTTGGACAACGTCAGCGCATCCTGATTGCTAGGGCGGTCTATAAAAATCCAGATTTTATTTTCCTGGATGAGGCTACTAATTCACTTGATGCTAAGAACGAACGTGAGATTGTAGATAACCTTGACAAGTTTTATCGGGGAAAGACCGTCGTCGTTGTGGCTCATAGGCTAAGCACTATCAAAAATGCGGATCAGATTATCGTGTTGGATCATGGTCGTGTTGCTGAAAGTGGTAACCATGTCTCTCTGATACAAAAGAAGGGATTGTACTATCATCTGATAAAGAACCAACTAGAATTAGGAAATTAATGATGAGTAGAAAAAATATAAATCAGAGCCATATCGAGATAAGATCAGAGAAGGTTCGTAGGATCATTGGCGCCAATCCTCCAAAGTTCGTAAGTTGGGGCATTATTGTTATCATGTTACTGTATGTGGCATTGTTCGTTTTTGTGTTGAGTCTTCCTTATCCTTATGGCGGGGGAGAAACAATTTTTCAACATCTTTTCCGGATTTGATACACTTAATAATTCCGTCGTGGGATAGAAAGTGTTAGAGGAAATTCATGATGTGTAATCATTATAAAAAAGAAGTGCAATGAGAATAACAGAAATAATAAAGAAGGTATGGGAAAGGCTTAGAAGGTTTCCTTGTTACATTCAGTCTGATATGATGGATAGCAGGCCAGCGGCTTTGGCCTCAATGGCTTCATATTATGGTAAGAGGTATAGCCTTTCTGAACTTCGGGAACTATGTTCCCCTCCTGAAAATGGTGTGAGTATGCAGGGAATAGAAGATGCCGCAAGAAAGATCGGCTTTGAGACCCAGTCAATAAAGACAACTATCGCAAGACTTTGCCGGAAGAACCCTATTCCTTGCATTCTTCTTTGGGATAATGCTCGTTTCGTTGTGCTTTATGACATCAGGAAATCACTGCTCACAGGTCAGAGATACTTTTATATCTCTGACCCGAGCTGTGGTAGGATGAAAGTCAATGAAAACGAGTTCTGCTTGTATTGGTGTGATGAAGACGGAGAAGGCATAGCCTTACTCATGACGCCTTCTGTATAAGTTTACACGTAAGTCTCGAGAAACTTTACTTCGCCCTCGACCTTTACCTCGCTTGTGGTGGCGGGTAGTAACACTGTGTCACCCATTTGGAAAGGCATCTCCTCGCCATTGCAAATGAGACGGCCTTCACCCTTTACGGCTATCAGGATGACAAAAGAGTCGAGCTCGGAGTAATCGAGAGTCATGGGCTCGTTGAGGTCGTAAACGGCAGTGGTGAAGTAGGGGCATGTAGCCACCTGTACGCCCTCGTTCTTTACAGGTTCGTATTCTGCACGGTAGTTGGGCAGTACAGTGTAGTCGATGCTCTCTGCGGCCTCTTTGGTGTGAAGCTCACGATAGTTGCCGTTTTTGTCCTTGCGCTTGAAGTCATAGATACGATAGGTTACATCGGATGTCTGCTGAATCTCGGCCACGAAACAACCTGCACCAATGGCGTGAATGCGGCCTGCGGGGATGAAGAACACGTCGCCCTCGTTTACCTCATAGCGTGCAAGTGCGTCGGTGATGGTGTCGTCCTCTACCATCTGCTTATACTGCTCGGGAGTAATCTGCTGTTTCAGTCCGTTGTAGAGATGGGCACCAGGTGTGGGTTCTAGGGCATACCACATTTCTGTCTTGCCACGGCTCTTACCTTGGCGATGGGCTATCTCGTCGGTGGGGTGTACTTGGATGGAAAGGTCTTTTTGGGCATCGATAAACTTGATAAGTAGGGGAAACTCGTCGCCAAAACGCTCATAGTTTTCCTCGCCAACCAGTTGGCCTTTCAGTTCACGTACCAGCTGGTTCAGACTCTTGCCCTTATGTGGCCCGTTGGCTACAATGGTCTCGTTGTCTTTCACACCAGAGATTTCCCAGCTCTCGCCTACGTTCTCGCATCCCTCCGATAGCGAGCGCTCAAGTTGCGAGTCTAAATGTTTGAAGGGGATGATCTTGTCACCTCCCCATAGTGTCTGCTTCAGCAGCGGTTCAAATTTAATCATTGTTTTGGTTATATTAATTAATCAGTTTTCTTTCCAGAAGCTTCGGGTGAATAGCACCAGCACGGTCATAATCTCTAAACGTCCCATGAGCATCAGTAGACAGAGAATCCACTTGATGTATTCGGGAAGAATCGACCACGACATGACGGGGCCTATCTGAGTGCCGAGGGTGGGGCCAACATTGCTGACACAACTCAAGGCTATGGTGATGGCGTTTGTATTGTCAATGCCTGCCACAATCATGATTGTGGCGGTGACGAGTATCATTAGCATGGTCAGTGTGAAGAAGGCGAAAAGCGTGATGAGCTTTGACTGCGGGATATTTTGGCCGTTTACCTTCACGGGCAGTACTGCATTAGGGTGCAGGCTCTGCCTGAAGTTGTTGCGTACTACCTTCAGCAGCATCACGCCACGAATGCACTTGAAACCACCACTTGTGCTACCGGCACATGCTCCGAGATACATCACGACGCCTAAAATCACCCAGGTGACATGAGGCCATGTTCCTGCATCCTCATTAAACATACCTGTGGTTGTCATGAATGATACCACTTGGAATAGGGCACTACGAAATGCATGTTCGAAATCGTAATCCATCCTGCTGATGAGCAGGTACATGATCCATAGCGTGGCACCAGCCATAATGCTGATGTAGAGCCTGAATTCGGAGTTTGTGAATAGCGATTTCAACTTCATCTTGAAGATTGTTATATATAATAAGGTGAAGTTGATACCAGACAGGAACTGGAATGTAATTGATATGTAGTCGATAGTGGGAGAGTGGAAAAACTCCGTACTCTCATTGTGGATGGAGAAACCGCCTGTGGCCGTTGTTGTCATCGAATAGTTCAGTGCTTCGAACCAGTTCATGCCTGCGGTCCAGAATGACAGGCCGCAAGCAAAGGTCAGGATGAGATATATGCTCCATATCCATTTTGCCGTCGTGCTGAGTCGCGGGTGCATCTTTGCCTTGATGGGGCCGGTGGCCTCTGCGGCAAACACCTTCACGCTACCACCTACCAGCGAAGGCAGGATAGCGATGGTGAAGAACACGATTCCCAAACCGCCTATCCATTGCATCAGCGAGCGCCAGAACAAAATGGCATGCGGCAGGCATTCCACGTCGTCGAGAATGGTTGCTCCTGTTGTTGAGAAGCCCGACATGGTTTCGAAATAGGCATCGGTCACGTTGGTGATGCTACCATGGATGAGGAAAGGGAACATGCCAAAGAACGAGAAAACCACCCAAGCCGCTGTCACCACCACATAGGCGTCGCGACGGCTGAGACTGTTTTCTGAGTTACGTCCTAAGTACAAGAAAAAGAAACCACTTCCGAACGTCAGCAACAACGACATCAAGAATGCCATCAGATCATCCTCGTGATACGAGAAAGCCATCAGGGCGCAACTCGACATGAAGAATGCCTCGATAAACAGCAGTGAGCCTATGATTTTGCTGATGATACGGAAGTTTACCATATCGCGTTTTTCTTAAAGAACTTCTCTATATGATTAAGTTTAGCCTCGTGGCAGAATACCATGACGGAGTCGCCTGCCTCGATTTGTGAGTTACCGTTCACGAGCATGCCCTGCCCCTTACGGACCAGTCCGCCAATGGTGACACCGAAAGGCATGCCCAAGTCTTTGACGGGCTTTTTGGTGACCTTTGATCCCTCAGCAGCCGTGAATTCTGCCACTTCTGCATCGACCAGCATCAGTGACCGTAGATTGTCGACATCTGCATCAAGCATCATCTGGAAGATGTGGCTCGCTGCTATGGTTTTCTTGTTGATGATTGTACCTATATCAAGGCTTTCGGCCATACTTACATAGTCGAGGTTCTCAACCATGGCAATGGTCTTACGCACACCTACCTTCTTTGCTGTCAGACAAGCCAGAATGTTGGTCTCGGCGTTGCCTGTCAGTGCCACAAAGGCCTGAGTGTTCCTGATGCCTTCTTCCTCAAGCAGGCCTAGGTCTCGTCCATCACCGTGTATTACCATTGTGTCGTTGTTCTCTAGCAGTTCGTTTAGCCTTTCGCAACGGGTAGCGTCTTTCTCTATGATTTTCACGTTCATATAGTCGGGCGCTGTCAGAGCAGCACGTACGGCAGTTTTTCCGCCCCCCATGATGATGACGTTTTTCACGTCAGTATAGTGCTCCTTACCCACAATCTTGCGGATGTAGGGTATGTAGTCCTTCGTTGTCATAAAGTAGGCGAGGTCGTTCACGCGCAGTTCATCCATACCTGCAGGGATAATCGTCTCTCCGCCACGCTTGATGGCTACGATGTGATAAGGATCGTCGGGGCCGCAAAGGTCTCTCAGCGGCAGATTCAGAATCTCGGCCGTCTCACGCAGTTTAATACCCAGCAGAATCAAGGCTCCATCATGCACATCCCAACGCTGACGTACCCACGACATCTTCAGTCCGTTGTTGATGTCGGTGGCAGCAAGCACTTCGGGATAGATAAGAGAGTCGAGCCCTAGGTTTTTGAAGAATGGCTGTAGGCTGGGCGACAGGTATTCATAGTTGTCGATACGCGCCACGGTTTTTTTAGCGCCCAGAGCATGAGCCAGTATGCAGGCATTGATGTTGGTGCTTTCCTCTGGAGTTACACCTACAAACAGGTCGGCATGCGGCGTACCAGCCTCTTTCAGTGCTTTAATGCTCGTGGGAAGTGCGCAATAAGTCATTACGTCGTACTCGCTGAGACCGCTCAGGCGATCCTCGTCAGCGTCTATCAGTACACAGTCCTGATGCTCGCGCGACAGCAGTTTCGACAGATGAGTTCCTACGGCACCTGCACCGACAATAACGATTTTCATATTTCTTTGATAGCCTTGATGATGCTTTCTTCGTCGAGTCCGACAATTTTCTGTAACTCGCAGACCTTACCATGTTCTACGAAGCTGTCGGGAAGACCCAGTCTCACGATGCGAGGTTCATAGCCGTGGTCGTTCATCCATTCCAGAACAGCTGATCCCAGTCCGCCGCTCTTTGTGCCGTTCTCCACGGTGATAATTTTTTTGAATTTCTTGCCAACTTCTTCCAGAATATTTTCGTCGATGGGTTTCAGGAAACGCATATCGTAGTGAGCCACGCTGATAGTGTCGCCTTCTTGCCTCATCTGTTCTATGGCGCGTGTTACATTATTACCTATCGGACCGATGCTCAGTACTGCTACGTCGCTGCCGTCGTGCAGTTTGCGACCTGTGCCCACCTCGATTTCCTCCAACGGACAACGCCAGTCTTGCAACTCACCGCCGCCTCTGGGGTAACGGATTACGAACGGTCCCTTATTGGGCAACTGGGCTGTATACATCAGTCTGCGCAACTCGTGCTCGTCTAATGGCGAGGCAATTGTCAGGTTCGGTATGGGGCGCAGTGCTGCCAAATCGAAGGCACCATGGTGTGTGGGACCGTCTTCGCCTACCAGCCCTGCGCGGTCGAAGCAGAACACCACGTTAAGATTCAGCAGGGCTACATCATGGATGATGTTGTCGAAGGCACGTTGTGCAAAGGCACTGTAGATATTACAGAACGGCAGAAGTCCGTCTTTGGCCATACCCCCAGAGAAGGTTACAGCATGTCCCTCTGCGATACCGACGTCGAAGGTGCGCGAAGGCATTTCCTTCATCATAATGTTCATAGAGCATCCACTGGGCATGGCGGGCGTCACACCCACGATTTTCGGATTCTGCTTGGCCAGCTCCAGCAGGGTATGTCCAAACACATCCTGATATTTCTGAGGTTTCGTGGGGTCGTTGTCCACAAGGCGCTCGCCCGTGTCAGGATTGAACTTGCCGGGAGCATGCCATACGGTCACGTCTTTTTCTGCGGGCGCATAACCATGTCCTTTCTGCGTGTGCAGATGGAGCAACTTTGGGCCCTTCATATCCTTCATCTGGCGTAGAATACGCACCAGCTCCTTCACGTCGTGTCCATCGAAGGGGCCGAAGTAGCGTATGTTCATTCCTTCAAAGATGTTCTGTTGGTGCGAGATGGCACTCTTCACGGCATTCGTCAGACGGATGATGCCCTTGCGGCGATCTTCGTTCAGCATGCCTTTGCCATGTAACCAGCGCGCGGCCTTGAAGCGTATGGCGTTATAGGTCTCGTTGGTACTCAGGTTCAGCAGATATTGTTTCATGCCGCCAACCGAACGGTCGATGGACATGTTGTTGTCGTTCAGGATAATCAGCAGGTCGTTGGGTGATGACGATACGTTGTTTAGACCTTCGAAAGCCAGTCCGCCACTCAGGGCGCCGTCGCCGATCACTGCCACCACATGGCGATTGTCTTTGCCCTCCAACTTGGCTGCCACAGCCATACCAAGGGCTGCTGATACAGAGTTGCTGGCATGTCCGCATGCAAATGTATCATACTCGCTCTCAATTGGCGATGGGAACGGCTTGATGCCGCCTAGTTTACGATTGGTACAGAATTGATCACGTCTTCCTGTTAATATTTTGTGACCATACGCTTGATGGCCCACATCCCATACAATACGGTCTTCGGGCGTGTCATACACATAATGCAGTGCCACGGTAATCTCTGCCACGCCAAGACTCGAAGCCAAGTGTCCGGGGTTTACTGCAACTTCCTCGATAATGTCGCGACGCAACTCATTGCAGAGTTGGGGTAACTCATCGACAGAGAGCTTACGCAAATCCTCAGGGTATTGGATCTTGTTTAAGAGTGTAAATTCAGTTTTTTCCACACAAATCATTGTTATTTTGGCGGCAAAGTTATACAATTTTTATCAAAATACAAAAAAAATCAGTATTTTTGCACCCTGAAATCTGAATAGAACTTAAATTATATATATGAGATACGGAATTATCGGCGTTGGTGCCATTGGTGGCTTTTATGGAAGTAAACTGGCTTATAGTGGGCAGGAGGTCCATTTTCTGTTGCATAGCGATTATCAGTTTGTGAAAGAACATGGTATGCAGGTGGATTCGTGCGACGGGTCATTCCATCTTGACCATGTGAATGTCTATCAGAATGTTGAAGATATGCCCAAGTGCGACGTCGTTCTTGTGGGATTGAAAACAACCAACAATCATCTGCTTGCTAAGTTGTTGCCGCCTCTACTTCACGAACATACCATTGTTGTACTTATCCAGAATGGCATCGGTGTTGAGGCCGATGTACAGCAGATGTTCCCTAAAACACAGCTTGTAGCAGGACTGGCGTTTATTTGCTCGGCCAAGACGGAGCCAGGACGTGTAAACCATCAGTGCTATGGTAGCATCAATCTTGGTAACTACTCTTGTAAGGATGAAGCACGCTTCCAGCAGATCTTAAACGATTTTACAAATGCGGGTGTTCAGGCAGCTTCCGTACCTTACGAAGAAGCTCGCTGGAAAAAGGCTGTCTGGAACATGCCCTTCAATGGCATGACCGTAGCTCTTGACACGCAGACCGATCTCCTGTTGAAGAATCCCACCACCCGTCAGCTCATCCGCGACCTGATGATGGAGGTGATTGGAGCTGCTCAGCATTTGGGTGTGACAGGTCTTACCGAGGCGTTTGCCGACAAGATGATTGAGACCACCGACGTTATGACACCCTATTCACCTTCGATGAAACTCGACTACGATTTCCACCGTCCGATGGAGATTCACTATCTTTACAGTCGGCCTATAGAAATAGCCCGCGCAGCAGGTTATCGCATGCCTAAACTTGAGATGCTCGAGGCCGAATTGCGCTTCAAGGAGCAGGCTTGATTTTCTTTCTATAATAAATGCTAAAAGGTTTGGTGGTTACATAAAAACTTCATATTTTTGCAGAAAGTTTAATGACTGCACCTAAAATATGAAATATGTCGCCTTGCCATTTACCGAAACCCGTCGCCTGTCGTTCTATCTGGCGATGGAGGAGTATGTGGCGCGCCATCTCAACGCCCCCGACTACTTCTTTATGTGGCAGGTAGAACCAACGGTTATCGTCGGGCGTAATCAAGTGCTTGAGAATGAGGTGAATATTGATTACTGTCGTAGTCATGATATCAAGGTGGTTCGTCGCAAAAGCGGAGGAGGCTGTGTTTATGCCGATAGGGACAACGTGATGCTTTCATTTGTCTCTTCTGAGGAAAATGTTGGTTTGGCATTCAACCGTTTTATCAATATGGTGTTGCTCGTGCTCAGAAAGATGGGCATCGAGGCCACAGGCACCAGTCATAACGATGTGCTGATTGGCAATCGTAAGGTGTGTGGCACAGCCTGTTATCATTTGAATGGCCGTAGCATCGTACACTCAACCCTGCTCTACGATACTAATATGGATCACATGCTCCAAGCCATTACCCCAGGACCTGAAAAGTTGGAGAAAAAGGGCATTCAGAGCGTGCGTCAGCGCATCACCTTATTAAAAAATCATACATCGTTCTCTCTCTGCGAAGTGAAGGCGTTGATTCGCGACACTTTATGTGTGGGTGAGCGTGTGCTTACCGCCGAGGAGGTGAGCGGAATAGAGCAGTTGGAACAGCAGTATTTTCGTGAAGACTATATCAAACAATTACAATAATCTATGGCAATCAAACAAGAAATAGAAAAGAAAGAGAAGCGTACTTGTCTTTATGACAAGCATATCTCATTGGGAGCTACGATGGTCACCTTCGGCGGCTTCGACATGCCCCTATTATATCAGTATGCAGGCATTGCGCCCGAGCATCTGGCCGTGCGCGAGAAGGTGGGCCTGTTCGATGTATCTCACATGGGCGAGGTCACAGTGAAGGGACTGGATGCTGAGCGTTATGTGCAGCACATTTTCACCAACGATGTGGCAGATGCCCCTGTTGGCAAGATTTACTATGGTATGATGTGCTATGAGAACGGAGGCACTGTTGACGATCTGTTGGTGTATAAGATGGGGGAGAACGATTTCTTTCTCGTTATCAATGCCGCCAACATCGATAAAGACTGGGCTTGGATGCTGCAACAGGCCGAAGGTTTCGACATAGATCTGCAGAACCGCTCCGACTATTATGGTCAGATAGCAGTTCAAGGTCCTGAGGCAGAGCATACCGTCGAGGTGGTGCTGGGACTGCCTTGTGCCGAACTTACTTTTTATACCTGTAAGGTTATAGGCGATGTCATTATCTCCCGAACAGGTTATACTGGTGAGGATGGCTTTGAGATCTATGCCTCTCACGACTACATCCGTGACTGCTGGGACAAACTTATTGCTGCTGGAGTACAACCCTGTGGCTTAGGTTGTCGCGACACCCTGCGCTTCGAAGTCGGCCTGCCTCTCTATGGCGATGAGCTTTCTGAGGACATCACCCCCGTGATGGCTGGTCTTACACTGTTTGTAAAGTTTGACAAGCCTGAGTTCGTTGGCCGTGAGGCTTTGTTAAAGCAGAAGACCGAAGGCCCTCAGAAAAAACTTGTGGGTATCGAACTCTTCGACAAGGCCATCCCCCGTCATGGCTATACTGTACTGAATATGAATGACGAGCCAATTGGCGAGGTAACGACAGGCTATCACACCTTATCAACCGACAAGAGCGTATGTATGGCACTTATCGACGCTGCCTATGCTAAACTTGATACCGAGGTGCAGATTCAGATCCGTAAGAAGGTATTCCCTGGTAAAGTGGTCAAAAAACAATTCTATAACAAAAGCTATAAAAAATGAGTAAGGTAATTGAAGGGCTCTACTACTCGGAGTCACACGAATTTGTAAGAGTAGAAGGTAACGTTGGTTTCGTAGGAATCACAGACTATGCCCAAAATGCATTAGGTAATGTGGTTTATGTAGATATGCCCGAGATTGACGACGAGGTCACGGCAGGTGAGGAGTTTGGAGCTGTTGAAAGTGTTAAGGCTGCCAGCGATTTGATCTCACCCGTCAGTGGAACCGTTATCGAGATTAACGAGGCTCTTGAGGATGAACCCGAGCTCATCAACCAGGATGCTTTCGAGAACTGGATCATCAAAGTCGAACTCAGCGACAAGTCCGATCTCGACAACCTCATGGATGCAGCTGCTTACGAAAAGTTCTGCGAGAAGTAATTTATTAGGCACGGATTCTTAGTTCGTCCAGGAATCCGTGCCAAAAAGAATATTTTATGGAATATAAATATTTCCCCCATACAGAGGATGACCTGCAGGCGATGATGGCGAAGGTTGGGGTGGAGAGCCTTGATGGCTTATATGCTCAGATTCCAGAGACCATCCGTTTCAAGGGCGACTATGAGATGCCGCTTTCTATGAGTGAGCAGGAGGTGCGTCAGGTGTTCGAGAAACTCGGCAACGAGAACAGACAGCTCACCTGTTTTGCTGGCATGGGTGTCTACGATCATTACACCCCGTCAGTCATTCCCAGTCTGCTGCAACGCTCCGAGTTCCTCACCTCCTATACTCCCTATCAGGCAGAAATCTCACAAGGTACGCTTCACTACATCTTCGAGTATCAGAGTATGATGGCTGAACTTACGGGTATGGACATATCCAATGCCTCGATGTATGATGGTACCACAGCCTGTGCCGAGGCCATGATGATGGTTGTTGCCGCAGGTAAGAAACAGAACAAGGTGCTTGCTTCGGGTTGCCTCAACCCTCAGAATCTTAAGGTGCTTAAGACCTATGCCCTCCATCGGGGCATTGAAGTTGAGGTGTTGCCCATCCGCGATGGCGCTACTAGCCTGGACGATGTGAAGACCCGTCTTGCTGAAGGTGGTTATGCCGGTGTCATCGTTCAGCAGCCTAATGTCTATGGTATCGTGGAAGACTTTACAGGCTTTGCTGATGCCTGTCATGAGCAGAAAGCCCTCTTGGTAATCGATAGTGTTGCTGCCGACCTCGCTGTATTGAAGACCCCAGGAGAATGGGGGGCTGATATCGCCGTTGGCGATGGTCAGAGTCTTGGTATACCTATGCAGTTCGGTGGTCCTTATGTGGGCTATATGTGTTGCACAGAGAAACTAATCCGTAAAATGCCAGGTCGTATCGTCGGCATGACCAAAGATAATCGTGGCCAGCGCGCCTTCGTGCTCACTCTCCAGGCCCGCGAGCAGCACATCCGTCGACAGAAAGCCACATCAAACATCTGTTCCAACCAGTCTTTGATGGCGCTCTTTGTAACGGTTTATATGTCGCTCATGGGACGTCAGGGCTTGAAAGAAGCTGCAGAGCTCTCCTATGCTGGTGCTCATTACCTCTGTGATGAACTGCTGAAGACGGGGCGCTTTAAACTGGCTTACGACCAGCCGTTTTTCAATGAGTTCTTTGTGAAGTACGATGGCGATGTTGATACGCTCTATCAGCGCTTCATCGAAGCAGGGATCCTTGGTGGTGTCCGTATCGAAGATGGCTTACTTTTCACTGTCACAGAGAAGCGTACGAAAGAAGAAATTGATAACCTCGTAAAAGTTGCTGGATTATGAATAGTCGACTTTATGGAAATCTGATTTTCGAACTCTCGAAAGAGGGCCGTAAAGGCTATAGTCTGCCAAGAAACAATTATGGCACTTATGAGATTCCTGCCTCGATGCGGCGTGCTGAGGAGGCAGCCCTGCCCGAATGCGATGAGTTGACGGTGGTACGTCACTATACCAACCTCTCTAACAATAATTTTGGTGTCGATACCGGCTTCTACCCCCTCGGCTCGTGTACAATGAAGTACAATCCGAAGATTAACGAGGAAATGGCTGCTCAGCCGCAGTTCCAGAACCTGCATCCCCTGCAGCCCGAACATACTGTTGTCGGTGCTAGGGCGCTTGTCATCCTGTTGGAGAAGTCGCTCTGTGCTCTCACAGGATTGGCTCACTTTACCTTCAAACCCTATGCTGGTGCCCATGGCGAGCTCACAGGTTTGATGGTGATCGATAACTATCACCGCTCACGTGGCGACATGGCCCGTAAGAAAGTGATCGTGCCCGACTCTGCCCATGGAACCAATCCTGCCTCGGCAGCTGTCTGTGGATTAGAGATTGTTGAGGTGAAATCATTGGCTAATGGTCAGGTGGATTTCGAGGACCTGCAGCGTATTGTCGCTGAGCAGGGCGCTGAGATTGCCGCTATGATGATGACCAATCCCAATACGTTGGGCCTTTTTGAGACCCGCATTCCTGAGATTGCAAAGCTCATCCATGACTGTGGCGGACTGATGTACTACGACGGGGCGAACCTCAACCCAATGCTCGGTGCCTGCCGTCCTGGTGATATGGGTTTCGACGTGATGCACATCAACCTCCACAAGACGTTCTCTACGCCTCATGGCGGTGGCGGTCCCGGTTCCGGTCCTGTGGGTGTACGTGAAGGCTTACAGGAACACTTTCCTTTCGTATCGCCCTATCATGGCAATTTCGGTGTCATGATGCGCGCCTATGCCTATATTCTCTCATTGGGGCGCGATCAGGTCAAGATGGTTGGTCCTTTGGCTACGCTTAATGCCAATTACATCAAGGAGTCGTTGAAGGATGTCTATGAACTTCCCATCGACACCACATGCTGTCATGAGTTCGTGTTCGACGGTCTGAAGGATAAAAGTACGGGTGTCACCACGATGGATATCGCCAAGCGTTTGCTCGACTACGGCTATCATGCCCCCACCATCTATTTCCCGCTGCTCTTTCACGAGAGTCTCATGATTGAACCTACAGAGAATGAGTCGAAGGAGACACTCGATGGTTTTATCACCGTGATGCGTCAGATAGCAGAGGAAGCTAAAGCCGATCCAGAGTTGGTGAAGTCGGCACCCCACACGACGCCTATCGGCCGTGTCGACGATGTCCTTGCTGCCAAGCATCCCGTAACAACGTATAAACAGTTGAGGAATGAACAAAACTGATTTGATTATCATCGGCGCGGGCCCTGGCGGTTACCGCGCCGCAGAATATGCTGCTAAGCAGGGACTGAAGGTTACGATTTTCGAAGGCGATGAGGTGGGAGGTACTTGCCTCAATGTAGGTTGCATCCCCACGAAGACCTACGTCCATTCTAAAACGTTTGCCGAGGCCCGTGAGCGCATGACTCAGGTGGTGTCCCAGCTCCGTCAGGGCGTCGAGGGAATCCTGTCGCATCCTAATATCACACTGGTGCGCGAGAAGGGCGTTTTCATTGATGCCCATACGGTAAACGACTTCACTGCCCCTAACATCATTATTGCAACAGGTTCCGAAACCAAATGGCTTCTTATTGAGGGCGTTAAGACCGATTCGCGTGTGGTCGATTCCACTGGCTTGCTTAACCTTAACACCCAACCAAAGCGTCTTGTGATTATCGGTGCAGGTGTCATTGGTATGGAGTTCGCCAGCGTCTTTAATCGCTTCGGCTCCGAGGTAACGGTGATTGAATACCTGAAAGAGTGTCTGCCAGCCCTCGATAGCGATATTGCCAAGCGTCTCCGTAAGACGCTTGAGAAACGTGGCATCACCTTCAATATGAAGACCGCCGTACAGAACCTTGCCGATATCGATGCCGACGTTATTCTGATGGCTACAGGTCGTAAACCCCGTGTGCAGGCTGATTTTTCCAAGGCTGGCATTGAGTTTGATGAGCGTAAAGGTGTAGCTGTAGATGATAACTTCAAAACTACCGTGAATGGCATCTACGCCATTGGCGATGTGAACGGCCGTCAGATGTTGGCCCATGCTGCCGAGATGCAGGCCGTCCACGCCGTCAACCAGATTCTAGGTAAGGAAGATGGTATCCGTTTTGATATCATGCCTGCTGCAATTTTTACAGAACCAGAGGCAGCTTGCGTAGGATCTACGGAAGATCAGCTTAAGGAACAAGGTGTCGCTTATACCTGTCGGAAATCTTTCTGGCGTGCCAACGGCAAGGCCCTTGCCATGGGGGAGACCGAGGGATCGCTGAAACTATTTGTGGCCGATGATGGTCAGATACTCGGCTGTCACGCCTATGGCGCTCATGCTGCTGATATTATCCAGGAGGTCTCGGTCCTGATGTGCAAGCATACAACTGTCACAGAACTGGCTGACATGGTCCACATTCACCCGACGTTGTCTGAAATATTAAAAAACGCTGCAGAAAACTAATCTGCAGCGTTTTTTAATATTTCTTCTACCACTTTGGGGAAGTGTTTCATTTCGAGTTGGTGCTCTTTCTCGGCGATGTCATCAACAGTGTCATCGGGGGAGAGGGCTACTTTGAACTGGGCAATAATCTCACCCGCATCGCAGACGGGAGTAACCCAATGGACGGTCATGCCTGTCTCCGTCTCGCCAGCAGCCTTCACAGCCTCGTGTACATGGTGCCCCCACATGCCTTTGCCGCCATATTTGGGCAACAGGGCAGGGTGGATGTTGATAATCTTATGGGGATAGGCCTCAATCAGAAAATCGGGTATCAGTGGCAACCAACCTGCTAAGACAATGAAACCGATGTCGTACTTCTGAAGTAGAGGGAGCATGACATCGGGATTGTGGAGGTCGGCCTTTGGCGCAACTGCCGTAGGCACGCCTAAACGCTCGGCACGAACCAGTGCGTAGGCGTCAGGCTTATTACTGACAACGAGAGCGCAGTGTACGCTCTCGGAGTCAGAAAAGTATTTTATCAGGTTTTCGCAGTTAGTACCGCCGCCTGAAACAAAAATCGCTATATTCATACTAAATGTTCAATCAAATCGGCGCGGTCGCCAGGAAGCATGTCGATGACAGGAATCTCAACCATGGTGTAGCATCCAGGCTGTAGGCGCATTGATGCACGGGCCACGTTGACAAGAACCTGACCTGTCAGGGCGGGGTTGTTGATTGACATGTTGAACTCGAGGCGCTGGTTCTGGGTCTTACCGCTCACACCCTTGCGAACAAGGTTAACGCCATGACCCATATCGCGCACGTCGTCGACGCTTTCTACCTGGAATACGTGGGTTTCGTCGCTGGCGAAATAAGGATCGGCTTTGATGTCCTTCGTCACATCTTCGAGTTTGGCACCCTCTTCGAGCTCTACGTATACCATACGGCGGTGGATGCCCTCACCGAGGGGAATGGTCATGGAGAGCGCATTCTTGACACCCTTCTTAGAACGTACGCATACGCTGTGACCCATTGACATACCAGGGCCGAAGTTGGTGTAGCTCAGTCCTTTGGGAGCGAGGCTCTGCATCAGGGTGCGTACGATAGAGTCGGAACCTGGATCCCAACCTGCAGCAATCACGCTGACGGTATTAGTCTCCTGATTGAGCTTCATCAGACGCTCGCGGTAGCCACGGATATTGGTGTGGATGTCGAAAGAATCGACAGTGTTGATGCCGAGGGGCAGAATCTGGTTGGCATACTCCTCACAGCTACGGGTTGGGGTGGCCAGAATGGCTACGTCTACATCCTTAAGGTCGCGGATGTCTTTCACTACTTCGTACTGTGCGAGTTCTGCAGGCTTGTTCTCAGCGCCATTGCGGCGTACGATACCTGCTACTTCCATGTCGGGGGCTGTCTCCAGTGCCTCGAGTGCATACTTACCAATGTTGCCGTAACCTACGACGGCTACTCTGATCTTCTTCATATCTTTTATAGTCTTTGTTTAAAATTTCCTCGTTTGCGGTTGCAAAAGTAATGCTTTTCTATTAAATACGTTACAAATTGACGAAATAAATTATCTAAAAACTTTCAATATGTGATAAATCGCAAGCTTATGCACCCGAAATACAATAAATTGTTAGTAAAGCACGTTTAAATAGGTGTATATATACAAAAGTGTAAGTTATGATAGAATACATTAAGGGGGAACTGACCGAACTGACCCCTGCCTTGGCAACCATTGAGGCGGCCGGTATTGGTTATGGACTGAATATCTCGCTCAACACGTTCAGTGCCATTCAAGGAAAGAAAGAAGTGAAGCTTTATGTCTATGAAGCTATTCGAGAGGATGCTCATGTTCTCTTCGGGTTTGTGAGCAAGAAGGAACGCGAAATGTTTCTCCTGCTGATTACCGTGAATGGTGTAGGGGCTAATACGGCGCGTATGATGCTCTCGGGTATGAGTGTGCCCGAGTTGTGCAATGCCATATCTACGGGTAATGCGCGACTGATACAGAACGTGAAGGGTATTGGAAAGATGACTGCCCAGCGCATCATCGTTGACCTGAAGGAGAAGATTGTGTCGCTTGGCATTGCCGAGGAGATACCGAGTGGCGGACAAATCAGTGTGCCAGTAAACAATCAGGTGAAGGACGAGGCCGTGTCGGCTCTCACGATGTTGGGCTTTGCCCCAGCTCCCTCGCAGAAGGTAGTGCTTGCCATTCTGCAAGAACAGCCTGATGCCCCTGTGGAACAAGTTGTGAAGTTAGCATTAAAGATGATTAAGTAGTACATTATTAGGCACGGATTAACACGGCTCTCTTATGGAGAGACACTGCTTTTTCTCGCAAAGAGCCGTGTCTTTATTTATAAAGCCGTGTTAATCCGTGCCAAAATTATTCAATGAATCGCTATATCGGAATACTCTTGGCTGTTTTTCTTGCGTGCGTGAGCGCGCGGGCACAAAAGCCGACTCTCAGGATGCCCGATAACATCCGTGAGACGGTGGAGTATGACGACCAGCGAAACATGTACTACGTGGGACAGAAGTTGGGCAACACTTACCTTACCGTCCCTACGCCCATGACACCAAAGGAATATCAGAAGTGGGTGGAGGCCAAGGCCCTGCGCGAATTCTTCCGACAGAAAGATTCTACCAGTCTGCAGACGGGCGGTAAAGACAAGTTCTCATTCTCAGAAATGCATTTCGACCTTGGACCTGCCGAGAAGATCTTCGGTCCTGGTGGTGTGCGCATCAAGACACAGGGAACGGCCGAGCTGAAGGTTGGAGGGAATATCAAGAATATCGACAACCCCTCGTTGCCCATTCGTAACCGTAAGACCACGGCCTTCGACTTCGACGAGAAGATTAACCTCAATGTGAATGGCAGGGTGGGCGACAAAGTGAACATGAACCTGAACTACAACACCGACGCAACCTTCGACTTCGATACGCAGAACTTGAAAATAAAATACGAGGGCAAGGAAGACGAGATCATCAAACTCGTAGAAGCAGGTAACGTAAGTTTTCCTTCCAATAACTCGCTTGTCAAAGGTGCCAGTAGCCTTTTTGGTGTACGTACCGACATGCAGTTTGGCAGACTGAAACTGCAGACGGTGCTCTCGCAGAAAAAGTCATCGACCAAAAGTGTATCTTCCAAGGGTGGTGTACAGACGACAGCTTTCGAGCTCGATGTGGCCGACTATGAGGAGAACCGCCACTTCTTCCTGTCGCACTATTTCCGTGACCGCTACGATCAGGGCATGTCAACACTGCCCAATCTCACGACAGGTATCGAGATCAAGCGCGTGGAGATATGGGTAACCAACAAGACGGGAACTACCTCGAACACACGTAATATCATTGCCCTGACCGATTTGGGCGAGAACCAGCGGCTGAGCAACGGTATATGGCACACCACAGGTCAGAGCGTGCCGGGCAATGGCGCCAACGACGAGTATGCCGTCTTAACGAATAACTATGCCGAGGCACGCGACATAGATATGACAAACACCGTACTGGGAGGCATTGCGGGTTTTGAGAACGGCGTGGACTATGAGAAACTGTCGAGCGCCCGCCTGTTGACTTCCTCAGAATATTCCATCAATAAGGCGCTGGGTTACGTATCGCTGAGAACGGGGCTGCAGACCGATCAGGTGCTGGCTGTGGCCTACGAGTTTACGTCGGGTGGTGTAACCTATCAGGTCGGTGAGTTTGCTGCCGATCTGACCGATACCAAGAGCGCTCTCTTCGTGAAATCTCTGAAGAACACTTCGAACACCCCTGCTCAAGGCAACTGGCAGCTGATGATGAAGAACGTGTATTATCTGGCGTCGCAGGTGGAGAAGAGCAAGTTCCGACTCGACATTAAGTTCCAGAGCGACACGGCAGGTGTCTATCTCACCTATATCCCCGATGAGCGCGTCAAGAACACAACGCTTCTGAAACTCCTGGGTTGCGACCGTTTGGATAATAACAACAAGCCTAATCCCAATGGCTATTTCGACTTCGTAGAGGGCTATACCGTGAGCGACGGTCGTGTGTTCCTGCCATCTGCAGAGCCTTTTGGCAACTATCTGCGCAGGAAACTCCAAGCCGCAGGTCTCGACTCGGTCACAGCCGGGAAGTATGTCTTCTCAGAGCTTTATGATCAGACAAAGACCATTGCCAGACAGACGGCAGAGAAAGACAAGTATCTGCTTGTGGGTCAGTATAAGGGCACCTCGGCCAACGTCATCTCCCTTGGTGCCTATAACGTGCCTCAGGGTTCGGTCGTCGTCACTGCTGGTGGCATGGTGCTCACTGAGGGCTCTGACTATACGGTCGATTACAATGCGGGCGAAGTGACCATTCTGAATCAGAGTATCATCGACGCAGGCACCAACGTCAATGTATCGCTTGAGTCGAATACCGAGTATGGCATGCAGCGCAAGACGATGGTGGGTGTGAACTGGGAATACGACTTCTCGAAGAGTTTCCAGATAGGCGGTACGCTGATGCATCTTCATGAGCAGGCCCTTACCTCGAAAGTGGCCATGGGCTCGGAACCTCTGAGCAACACAATCTGGGGACTGAGTATGAACTGGAAACAAGAGAGCCAATGGCTTACCTCAATGCTTAACAAGATTCCCTTCCTGCACGTAAAAGAACCCTCGCATATCTCGTTTACGGGCGAGTTTGCTCAGCTTGTTGCGGGTACGGCCCGTGGCACACAGGATAATGCCTCGTATATCGACGACTTCGAGAATACGAAGAGCTACATAGACCTGAGCAACCCCAAGTCGTGGACCCTCTCGAGCGTGCCCTCCATGTTTCAGGAGAGCAGCGACAAAACGGGTGTCAGCAGTGGCATGAACCGTGCCCTGCTGGCGTGGTATAACGTTGACCCTATCTTCACCCGTCGCAGTAGCACGCTCACGCCGGCTCACATTAAGAGTGATTTGGAACAGCTCTCCAACCACTACGTGCGTGAGGTGTATGTGAAGGAACTCTATCCCAACCGCGACCAGAGTACCTATAACGGCGCCACTTCTACGCTCTCGGTGCTCAACCTGGCATACTATCCCCAGGAGCGAGGTCCTTACAATCTGACGCTTGGACTGAACAGCGACGGTTCGCTGCTACAACCAGAGACGAAGTGGGGCGGCATGATGCGACGTATCGATACCAACGACTTCGAACAGGCCAATATCGAGTATATTGAGTTTTGGATGCTCGATCCCTTTATCTATACCCGTCAGGACGGTACGGCTTCCGAGTATAGCGGTGATCTCTATTTTAATCTGGGTGAGGTGAGCGAGGACATTTTGCACGATGGCAAGAAGTTCTACGAGAGCGGCATGCCCGTTGATGGCAGTCAGGCTTTTACCACCACCCAGTGGGGTAAGATTCCCCAGCAGACCACGCAGACCTATGCCTTTGCTACCACCTCGGGTTCGCGCCGCCAACAGGATGTGGGATTCAATGGTCTCACTGACGATGAGGAACGTCAGTATGGTGCCTATCGTGAGTGGCTCGACGCCGTAAGTGGCATGATTACTAACGACAGCATCCGCACGGCATGGCAGAACGACCCTGCAGGCGATGACTACCACTACTTCCGTGGTCGTGACTACGATGCCGAGCAGAAGAGTATCCTCGACCGTTATAAGCGCATCAACAACCCTCAGGGCAACTCACCCGACTCTGACCAGCAGACCGAGGGCTACGACACCAGCTATAAGAGTGGGCCTGATGTGGAAGACATCAACCAGGACTACACCCTCAACGAGTATGAACGCTATTACCAGTACAAGGTGCGCATCTCGCCAGAGGTCCTTGATGCCTACCGTAATGGGGTGGCTCCCGACGACTGTTATATCACCGATATGCGTACCAGCAACGTGAAGCTTCGCAATGGTCAGACCACCGACGTGAACTGGTATCAGTTCCGCATCCCTCTCGCTGACTATGAGAGCAAGGTGGGCTCTATCAGTGACTTCACCAGTATTCGTTTCGTGCGTATGTTCATGACTGGTTTCCAGCGCCCCATCGTGTTGCGTTTCGGCTCGCTCGACCTGGTGCGTGGCGAGTGGCGCGTCTACAAGCAGAGCCTGAATACCTCGGTGGCTGAAGGCGGAACGCTGGAGGTTAGTGCGGTAAACATTGAAGAGAACAACGATAAAGTGCCTGTCAACTATGTACTGCCGCCAGGCATCAGTCGGGTCACCGACCCTTCGCAGCCTCAGCTGGTAGAAAACAATGAGCAGGCTCTCGACATGGTGGTCAAGGAATTGCAGCGTGGCGAGTCGAAGGCCGTCTATCGTAATATGAACCTCGACTTACGGCACTACAAGCACATGCAGATGTTTACCCATGCCAACCATCTCGTGCCCGATGTTACAGGTCTGCAGGATCATCAGTTAGCCGTGTTCATCCGTCTGGGCAGCGACTATAAGAACAACTACTATGAATATGAGATACCACTCGAACTGACACCCGACCGCAGTGACTATAGCCGTTATTCCACGGCCGACCGCCGTATGGTGTGGCCCGAGGCCAATATGCTCTACATCAACATTGACGTGTTCACCCGTTTGAAGAAGGCACGTAACCATGCGAAGGCATCGGGCGCAGCTGCTTATAATCGCCTCTATAGTGAATATGACGCCGAACACCCGTCAAACACGATCAGTATTCTCGGTAATCCTACGTTGGGCGAGGTGAAGGTGATGATGATAGGTGTACGTAACATCTCGGGCGAGGTGAAGTCGGGTGAGGTGTGGGTCAATGAGTTGCGCCTGCTCGATACCAACAACGATGGCGGTTGGGCAGCCTCAGGCACCATGAACGTGCAGCTTTCCGACTTCGGCATGGTGAACCTCTCGGGCCGTTATATCAGCGATGGTTTCGGCGGTCTGGAGGAAGGGGTGATGCAGCGGTCTACCGACACTCAGAAAGAATACTCGGTCACCACTTCGCTCGAGTTGGGTAAGTTCTTCCCCGACAAAGCCAAGGTGAGTGCTCCCCTCTATTATTCTGTGACGAAAGAGGAGACGCGTCCCCGCTACAACCCGCTCGATTCCGATATGCGTCTTGACGAAGCCCTTGACGGTGCTGCCGACCGCCATGAGCGCGACAGTATAGAGTCGATAGCCGTCACCAAGACCCGTAATACCAACTTCTCGCTCTCTAATGTGCGCTGGGGATTGAAAACCAAGCGTCATCCGATGCCCTACGATCCGGCTAACTTCTCTTTCTCCTACAGCCACGCCCACCGCAATACCTCGGGCAAGACTACAGTCTATGAGCGTGAGGATCAGTGGCGCGGTGCCCTTAACTACAGCTATTCGCCGGTGTATAAAAGCTGGGAGCCTTTCAAGAACCTGAAAGGCAGGTCGAAGTGGCTGAACCTTCCTAAGGCACTGGGTTTCAACTTCCTGCCACAGAACATTGCCTTTAACTCTGAGATGACGCGCAACTACTACGAGCTTCAGGAGCGCGACCTCGAGAGTCTGGAAAGCCAGAAGCTGCCCCTCACGTTCTCGGAGCAGTTCCTCTGGAATCGCGACTTCTCCGTGCGCTGGGACTTCACGAAAAACCTGCACTTCAACTTCCAGAGTGCCACGCGTGCCGAGATAGAGGAACCTTATACCCCCATCAACAAAGACCTTTATCCCGACCAGTATCATGCTTGGAAAGACTCTGTGAAGCAGAGCATCCGTAACTGGGGTACACCGCTCGACTATCAGCAGCAGGTGACGGCCTCTTATCAGTTACCACTCAACAAGTTGCCTATCTTTGACTGGGTAAACAGCGATGCCTCTTACAGCGCCCACTATACGTGGGTTCGTGGAACGGAACTCGACAACGGTACCTCGCTGGGCAATACAGTCACGAGTAACCGCAACCTCAATATCAATGGCTCGTTCAATCTCGAGACGCTCTACAACCATTCGCCGTTCCTTAAGAAGGTGAACGAACGTTTCCGTAAGGCTCCCTCTGTATCAAGACAGAGCGTGAAGGCCGTAAGTAGCAAGGCTACATCAGGGAATCCCGAAGAAAAGCTGTTGCCAAAGAACAAAAATGCCTATCAGCGTGAAATAACCCTCAAGACCGATACCACCCTGATAGTGGCCCATAACAAGAATTCCAAGCGTCTCATCGTGTCGGCCCGTACCAAGGATGGCCGCCTCTATGAGTTAAAGTACAAGGTCGTCGATCAGAACAGGATACTTATCAAGAACCGCGACACTGTGCAGCTGAAGCTCAGCATCACCGCCAAGCCTTCGTCGGAGAACGAGTGGTGGTATAAGCCTGCCCAGAATGTGGCCCGCGTGCTCATGATGCTGCGTTCTGTCAACGTCAGCTACCGCACCCAATACGCCATGCACCTGCCAGGTTTCCTGCCCTGTGTCGGTGATATGCTGGGGCAACGTACGGGCAGTGTCATGTCGCCGGGACTCGACTTCGCTTTCGGCTTGATGGGCGACGGCTATATCGATAAAGCCATGGACAACCGCTGGCTGCTCATGAACGACAGCGTCGCCACGCCTGCCACCATCAATAGTACGAAAGACCTGCAGATACGTGCCGTACTGGAACCTGTCCGCGATCTGAAGATTGACCTTAATGCCTCACGTACCGACAACCGTTCGCAGAGCATCCAATATATGTATGAAGGGCGTCCCACCACCTATAGCGGCTCGTTCAACATGACAACTATTTCTCTTCGTGGTGCCCTGGCGGGCATGGGCAATGCCAACAGCGGCTACCACTCCTCGGCCTTCAACCATTTCCTTGATGTGCTGACGGGCTTCCAGGCAGGAGCCGACAAGCCCTATGCCGCCGAGGTGCTGGTACCGGCCTTCCTCTCAGCCTATACTACGGGAGCAGGTAAGTCGCGCGCCATTTTCCCCGCCATCACACGCTTGCTGCCCAACTGGACCATCCGTTATAGCGGACTTTCTAAACTGCCTTGGGTGCAGGAACATCTCAAGAGTCTGAATCTGAATCATGCTTATAAAAGCGTCTATAGTGTGGGCGGCTATACCTTGCCCAGCATCCCCACCGTCAGCATCAACGAGTCGTTCTCGCCCTTGCTGGGTGTCGATGCCACCTTCCACAACGACCTTACGGCTAAGATGGAATACCGCACTACTCGTACGCTCAACCTTTCGATGACCAGCATCCAGCTCAACGAGGCTCTCAGTCGCGATTGGGTGGTTGGCCTTGGATATAAAATCAAGGACTTCAATATCTTCGGAACCAAGGGCAACCGCGTGGTGAAGAAAGCGCAGACAGGCAAAGGCAGTCGCAGCTCACAGCGCTCTGCTGCCGCCACACAGTCGTCGAAGACTGGTGTGAACCACGATCTGAACCTGCGCCTCGATATCTCCATGCGCAAGCAGGCGGCCATCACCCGCGACATCGCCTCTGGCGTGTCATCGGCCTCCAGCGGCAACTCTGCCTTTAAACTCTCCTTCATGGCCGACTATACCCTTTCGCGTCTGCTCACGCTTACCGCCTACTATGACCAGCAGACCAACACACCGCTGCTTTCTTCATCGAGCTATCCCACTACGACCTACGACTTCGGGCTCTCTATGAAATTCTCACTTACCCGATAATTATCAGTCTACTTTGACCTAAATCAATATAAAGCGGTTGTCTATTAACTTTATTTAGCGTTTTTTTTTTTTGATTCACACATTTCTTCGTATATTTGCCCCCAAGTAAGATAAATCTATCGGTTATGAACATGAAAGCTAATATAACTATTCTGGCTGTAGTGTTACTATTTGGGGCTTGTACTTCCGACGATGAAGGCGGGCAGAAGGGACTCGTGCCTATCACCCTTACGACAACCACCCTCGTGAACACCTCTCTGGCTACCCGCACCACAAGTACCGACCTTCAGTCGTCGCAGTTTGCCAGCGGCCAGACGTTCTATGTCTATTTCCATAACAGCGGCACCACATCGATCGATCATGCGACGTATACGGCAGATGGCTCTGGCGGCACCACGACCACGACAACACCTTACTTTACTTTGTCGGGCGCAAGCACCGACGTGCTGGCCTATTACCCCTCATCGGTAACAGAGGCCACCACCTCGTTTGTCGTGGAGGCCGACCAGAGTACTGATGCCAGCTATCGCGCCAGCGACCTGATGTATGCCTCAGCCACTATTCCTAAGGTCTATCCCGTTTCTACCGGTGCGCTCACCTTTGCCCACAAGATGGCTAAGATACGTGTTAACGCCACAGTCAACGCAGGTGTCAGCGTAAGTAGTGTTAAGCTGAAGAACATCAAGCGTCAGGCTCCCTTTACGGCCTCTACAGGTGCAATAGGTACGGCAGTGGCATCGGGTAGCACCGATGTCACCATGTTCACCTCGGCAGGCGAGACGTCGAATTTCAATTGCGTGGCGCTAGTGCCGCCTCAGAGCATTACAGCCAATACCACCTTGGTTACGGTCACTACGGCCAACCACACGTTGGTCTATGAAGTGCCTTCAGCCGTCACCTTCGCCAGTGGCTATCAGTATGTGTATAATGTATCAGTGTTTGACACTCAGCTCATTGTAACAACCAACATCACCGCTTGGGATGAGTCCACCGCCACTCCCGTCCCCGGTCAAGGCACCCTCAACCGCCCCAAACTCCCCATAGAATACATCGCCCCATACAACTTGTACGATGATACGCACATGGCTACAGATAACAAAATTTCGTCTAGCAAGTATTTCTGTTGGAACACAAGCACTGCAGAAAGTGGCGGTGTGGGTACGCCTTCTAACTGGAGTAAAGCCAAAGCTAATATCCAAGCCATGATTAAGGGTACGGCCGTGGCAGGTTATCATCTGCCATCAAAAGCAGAATGGTGCGCTATAATAGCTCCACATGCCGCTGGTTCAGACGATACTAGTATGGGAGGAGATACTGGCTCGCGTGTAATATATAAGAATGGGTTGCATACGAATCTGAGCGAAACGGTGGCTTGGGGTGGTTCGAATAGCAATGGCACTTATAGTTATGCTGTTAATCAGGTATTCTATAATGATTATAACTGTCCTAATGATGCTGCTCATACCTATATAGGCTATGGTCTGCGCTTTAAGGAACTAAGCGGTGGAAACTATGTAAACGGACAATATACATGTGCCTATCGTTATGAGTATAAAACGGCTGATCCGGCAGCAGGCGGATATAAATCACTGACTGTTCAGGTGAAGTATGTAGGAACAGATCAGAGTATCACCATCTCGACAATCAGTAACGAAAGTTGGTGGGCATCGCCTGACTATACAGTCGTGATACCGGCTTGTGGACATAAAGGAAACAATAGTAGAGATTATGCGGCAGGCAGTTACTCCTCTGCTACCAATCCGGCCAACGGATACTACTGGTCGGCTACGGCAAGGG